>Ga0308395_1002428_pt1 | contig 10650 bp, 9 predicted proteins | sample Hotspr20SampleP4_FD_202097 | JGI IMG/M metagenome (GOLD analysis project Ga0308395, IMG submission 202097) | Hot spring phototrophic mat microbial communities from Mushroom Spring, Yellowstone National Park, Wyoming, United States - 20050930_P4 ...
AAAAGCATTGAACCTACCGACATTAAAATGGTCAAATGCAGGAAATATCCATTTATTAAATGTAGGGCATCAAATACAAAAAGAATCATTAATACTGTTTGAAAAGATTGACGATGCTGTTATAGAAAAACAAATTGAAAAATTAAAAAAACAAAAATCTCAACCCAACATCACTTCATCCAACCTCACTCCTCAAAAAACAGAAATTGCTTTTGAAGATTTTGAAAAATGTGATATTCGTGTAGGTACTGTATTAAAAGCCGAAAAAGTGCCTAATACCGATAAATTATTAAAATTAGAAGTCGACTTGGGCTATGAAACAAGAACCATAGTAAGCGGCGTTGCACATTGCATTGCACCTGAAGATTTGATAAACAAACAAGTCATTGTTTTAGCCAATTTGAAACCAAGGAAAATCAAAGGAATTGAAAGCAAGGGAATGATTTTGTATGCAGAAAATACAGAAGGAAAATTAATACCAATATCTCCACAAACACCAATCCCTAATGGATCGGTAGTGAAGTAAAATTTCAATTTTAATTATCCCCTACTCCATCAAAACATTATATCCTTTACTTCTTTTCTTTCAGTGTTTTTGCCCATCTATAAAGTCCTAATGAATTGCCTACTACTATCACATCTGAAAAAGCCATAGATAAAGATGCTACAATAGGCCTTAAAAAACCCAATGCCGCAATAGGAATGGCAATAGTATTGTAAAAAAACGCCCAAAAATAATTTTGTTTAATCTTCTGAATCGTTATTTTACTCAATTCAAAAGTCATCTTTAATTTTTCAAATACATCTTGATGTGAAATAATTATTTGAGCACTATCAATGGCAATAGATGCAGAATTATTAAAAGAAATAGAAACATTCGCTGTAGCCATTGCTGGTGCATCATTAATGCCATCGCCTATCATACACACTATAAATTGTTGTTTTAATTCTTCTATCTTTTGAAGTTTTTCTTGTGGTAGTTGTTCATAAAAAACATTTTCTTTTGAAATGCCTATATAATCTGCTACTTCAATACATTTCTCTTTTTTATCACCACTTAATAAAATTATTTTCTTCCCTTGATTTTGAAGCCATTGAACGGTTTCTTGAGCCCCTGTGCGAATTTCATCTTTTAATTTAAATGCTGCTATCAAAACATCGTTTGCTGTTACAAAAACATCATAATCGTTTTTAAGATATTGGTCTTCTTTGAGAATGCGAAATGAACCTATTTTAAAGACAGTATTGTTTGAATCATCATACAATTTAAAAGATATTCCTAATCCTTTTTCTTCCTTAAAATCTATCAGCAGTATGCCTTTGGTTTGTTGTTGTGAACAATATCTTGCAATAGATTGTGCAATAGGATGCAAGGATCTACTTTCTGCAGAATATACTATTGATAACACTTTTTCTTTTGAGTATTCAGTTGAAAATACATCCATTTTTTCAACAACAAAATTTCCTGTAGTTAAAGTACCCGTTTTATCAAAAACAATACAATCGGATTTGTTGATCAATTCAAATGCTGATGATGCTTTGAATAAAATTCTCTGTTTAGCCGCTACTCCTAATGCTACAGCGACTGCTGTTGGTGCTGCCAAACCCATCGCACAAGGACAAGATATCACTAATACAGCAATAGCCCTTAAAATACTTTCAGCCATATTATGTAAAATAGCATAATTCAATACAAATGTAACAATTCCAATCCCTATCACCGTAGGCACAAATACGGCTGATATTTTGTCGCCTAACTTTTGAATATCTGTTTTATCTCTTTGGGCTTTTTTCACGATTTCAACAATTTGGGCTAAAATGGTTTCCGATTTTTTTCGTGTTACATACATTTCAGCATTCCCTTTAATAATCGTAGAACCTGCTATTAATTCATCTCTTTCTTTTTTAAATACAGGTATACTCTCACCTGTTAAAATAGCTTCATTAACTTCTACTTCACCCCTTAAAATCTTGCCATCCAAAGGCACTTGTTCACCTTCTTTAATGAGTAAAATATCTCCCACAAAAATATCATCTACAGAAACTTTATCGTATTGAATATCTCCATTGATTTCCACTTTTTTCGTGGCGTATTTAATATCATTGGATTTTTGAAGTTTTTGAATTTCTTGAGTTGTCTTTGCCACACTATACGCTTCAATCAAATTGCCCAACATTACAAAAGTAATGATAGAAGCAGTTGTTTCAAAAAACATATAATTGTGCGAATGATAAAACACCCATCCAATAATACTATACACATAAGAAGCAATAGCCCCTAAGAGTATTAGTACATCCATACTTGGGCTTTTGTGTAAAATAGATTGAATGGCTTTTTCTCCGAAATGATAAAGACCTATTATTAAAACAGGCGTCGCTAAAATGAATTGAATCCAACTTTGATGCAGCAAGGGAATATCTATCATCATACTTAAAAGCAAAGGCACAGTAAGCACCACATTGATGATAAATAACACCTTTACTTTTTGGTGATGAGTGTGAATATTGACATCGTCATCATCTTTTACAATATAACCACTTTTTTCAATGGCTTTAATGAATTTTTCAAGCGGAAGATTTTCAGGTTTTTGAAAAACGGCTTCTCCCATTGAAAAATCTACAATTACATTTTTTGCTCCTTCTTTTTCAAGAGCATTTTTTACTGTTGCGGCACAACCTGTACAGGTCATTCCATCTACTTTGAGTATAGTTTTATCTTCAGGCATAATTAAAATTTATTTATATTACTTTGTTTGCAAAGTTATGCAATTACTTAATGCTTAAATATCTTATTTATAGAAAACATAAGTTAATTAACCCTAAATAACAATTCTCTTTAAACTTCACGCATTGATTCAACAGGGTCTAATTGAGAAGCAGAATAGGCAGGTACGAAACCGCTAACAATACCTGTTAAAATAGAGATATTAATTGCTAATAATACATTAGAAATAGATAATTGTATTTTTAAGTCAATGTATGGTTGAATAATTTCAATGGCTATAACTGTTAATAATAATCCAACGAGACCACCTATGAATGTAAGAATTACAGATTCAATGAGAAATTGCAAAAGAATAAATAGTTTTGTAGCCCCCAATGCTTTTTGCACTCCAATAATAGGCACTCGTTCTTTGACAGATACAAACATAATATTGGCAATACCAAACGCACTCACTAAAATAGCAAAGCCCCCAATAATCCATCCTGCAATAGATAAAACTGAAAATAATCCTTTTGTATTCTGCTCAATCAAGGAACTTTGATTAAGAGCAAAGTTATCTTCTTCACGGGGTTTCAATCCTCTGATTTTTCGCATTTCCATTTTTAATCGGTTAATCAAAGCATCTTCATTAATGTTTTCCACCAATGGCTTTACAGCAATATACGGATTTACTTCATCTCCTTTGACAGTTAAAAATTTTGCTGCAAACAAATAAGGCATTAAAACCGCTTCATCTAAACTGGAATTAAAGATATTTTTACCTTCTTGTTTTAAAACACCAATCACTTTTAATTTTCTACCATTATACAAAACCTCATTGTTAATGGCTAAAGAAGGTTCTCCAAATAAATTTTTAGCAATAGTGTATCCAAGAACTACTGCATTTTGTCCTTGATTAAATTCAGATGTAGTAAAATAACGACCTGCCAAAAAATTGATGCCTCTTACTTTTGAAAATTCATAGGTGCAAGCAATAATTCTAAAATCTGAAACGGCTTGCTTATTATATTTAATATCTGATGATGAAAAGATATTGACACTAAATGTAACGCCATATTTGTCTTCGTCCAGCCGTTTTTTTAGTTCTGTCCATTCATCATAACTCGGTTGAGGACGTTCTAAATATTTCCACCAGGGATAATCTTCACTAAAGGCCCAAGGCCATTTTTGAATGTAAATCACATTTCCACCAATACTTTGAACACTTTCACGAATGCTTCTTTCTAAACCATCAATAAAAGTAAATACCAATATCACTGAAAAAATACCTATTGTAACTCCCAATAAACTAAGTAAAGACCGAACTTTATTACTGACAAGAGAATTTTTGGCCAAAACAAATGCTTCTTGCAATAACCAAGAAATTAAAGCCATTGACCGAACAAAACTTTTTATTAATAACCTCATTGATAAAATACTACCGCCTCAAATATAACCAGTAAGATTTATAGAATCTTAAAATTCTACTCACTTCAAAATTCCCGCATTGAATTAGATAAAAAAAACTTATACCCTTTTCTACTTATGATGCGGTTTATGATGATGCCTATGATGGTGATGCGGATGATGTAGATGATGTGGTGGCGGTGTAGGCGGATGTTCTTTTTCTTTTTTGGCATCCACTTTTTCTTTGATGGTAAGCACAATTAATCCAATTACTACAAAACTAACAATTCCCGAGATGATGTAAATACCTTCTTTGCTAAATTCCATCTTAGATAATTCCTCCATTAGATTTCCCCAAAAAGATGCTATCAAATTGAGGAAGAAAAAAGCAATTGTTTTCATAGGTTTAAATTTTAGACGTTTGTTTACAAATATACGATAAATTTATTGAAAGGTTAGATGAAAATTCACTATTGTCCAAAATGTTTTTTGAAATTATCATTATTGTCCAAAATACTTTTTGAAATTATATGAAAAATATCAATAATAGTAATGAAATGCGGAGACAAAAAAAGAAAGGAGGAGTGCTTTTTCAAACCATCAAATCTTAAAATTTAATTTATTGATAATCATTGTTTTAATTTTTTTACTAACAATCATCTTGGACAATAGTGTGAAATTATATGAAAAATATCAATAATAGCAATGAAATGCGAAGATAAAAAAAGAAAGGGGGGAGTGCCTTTTCAAACCATCAAACTATAAAGTTTGGTTCATTGATAATCAATGGTTTAATTTTTTAATTTTTTATTAACAGTTATTTTGGATAATAGTAGATAAAAATTTATTTTTTTAATAGATTATTGTTCTTTATATTTGCACACTTAAAAATGTGTACCCCGAAAAACGGGGTATTTTATTTTGAGGAGAATTTGAATTTTTGAAATGCTTTTCCTATTATGATTTCTGAGAACTTGATACGAGAAAAATTAGAACCCTATCTTGAACCTAAAGGATTATTCATTATTGATATTTCTATTTCGCCGCACAATCAAATTGAAATAACCATTGATGGAGATAATTATGTGAGTATAGATGAATGTGTTGATGTATCAAGGTATGTAGAAAGTTTTTTGAATAGAGACGAAGAAGATTTTTCTTTGACAATCAGTAGCCCTGATGCCAATAAACCATTACAAACAGCCAGACAGTACCCCAAACATATCGGAAAAGAAATATCTGTAATAACTAAAGAAAACAAGGAATTCAAAGGGAAACTAACAGATGCAGATGCAAATGGGATAAAGGTATTGATAAAAATTAAAGAGAAAAAAGATAAAAAAACGAAGACCATAGATCAAGAAATATATTTACCATTTCAACAAATTAAGAAAGCAAAAATACTTTTGCCTTTTTAATTTATACTACGCTAAATTAAGTTGAAGGGGGTAACTCACCCCCTTTTATTAGTAGAAAGTTGAAAGTTGAAAGTGATAAAGAATAATGTTTTTGATAAATATTGGGTGCTTTAAATTTTTTAAGGATAATTTACTTTCAACTTTTGACTTTTGACTAAAATTTGCGTGAGGGATGCGGAGGGCGGCGAAGCCGGTACTGCCTTGTGGCCATTGTGAGAAGGATAAATACAATGAAGGGAGCACCAAACATTTGGAAACTATGATAACAATGAACAATAAAGCCACAAGGATTACCGAAGCGATAGCGAAGCCCGAAGCAGCCCGACCCGAGCGAAGTGGCACAGCCACTGAGCGAGGGGCACGCCCAAATAAAAATAAAAAACAATAAAAATATCATCCTTTGATACATCACTAAGAATGCTTAAAACCAACAACTATGGCAACAACCACCAAAAATTTAATTGAATCCTTTGAAGAATTCAAAGAATTAAAGGGCATAGACAAGACATCGCTAATGAGTATATTAGTAGATGTCATCAAACACGCTATTGCCAAAAAATACGGAAAGTCCAACAATTATGATGTGATTATAAATCCTGATAAAGGGGATATTGAGATTTGGAAAAATCGCACCATTGTAGATGATGAATTTGCAGAAGATTCATTTGAATTTGATCCTAACAAACATATTAGTTTGTCCGAAGCTAAAAAAATTGATGATAGTTTTGAAATAGGTGAAGTGGTAACTGAGCAAGTGGATTTAGAAAGTTTTGGAAGAAGAACCATTTTGGCAATGCGTCAACATTTGATTCAAAAAATTAATGAACTTGAAAAAACGGATGTTTATAACAAATACAAAGACAAGGTAGGAGAGATTGTATCGGCAGAAGTATATCAGATTTGGAAAAACGAAATTATGTTTTTAGACGATGAAGGAAATGAATTGATAATGCCGCGCAAAGAACAAATTCCAACGGACTTTTTTAAGAAGGGGGATATTGTAAAAGCCGTGATTACAAAAGTAGAAATGAGAGGGGCTATGCCTATTATTCAATTATCACGTACTTCACCTGTATTTTTAGAGCGACTATTTGAAAGAGAAGTACCGGAAATTTATGACGGAATTATAGTCATTAAAAAGATAGTGCGTGAACCTGGAGAAAGAGCAAAGGTAGCCGTAGAAAGTTTAGACGACAGAATAGACCCTGTAGGTGCTTGTGTGGGGGTTAAAGGTTCTCGAATTCACGGAATAGTAAAAGAGTTGCGTAATGAAAACATTGATGTTATTAATTATTCGCCCAATCCACAAATTTATATTCAAAGAGCATTGTCACCAGCTAAAGTTTCGCAGGTTATAGTAGATGAAAATAACAAAAGAGCCGAAGTGTATTTGAAGCCCGATCAAATATCTATTGCTATTGGAAAAAATGGTTTAAATATTAAGTTAGCCAGTAAGTTAACAGGTTACGAAATAGATGTGTATAAAGAAGAAACAGAAGAGTTGGATGATGTGGAATTAGTAGAATTTTCTGATGAAATAGATATGAGTATTATTGAAAAATTGAGAAGTATAGGTTTAGATACAGCCCGTCAAGTGCTTGAAAAGAGTGATGAAGATTTAATAAGATTAGCACATTTAGATAAAGAAACGATTCAAAAAGTAAAGTCCATACTTCAAGCAGAGTTTGAAGAATAATTTTTTAGTTTTTTGATTAATTCATTAAATCCAGGCGGCAGTGGTGTTTCAAATGAAAGCCACTGCTCTTTTATTGGGTGAAGAAAGCCCAATTTGGCGGCGTGCAGTGCTTGTCCTGGCAAAAGTGAGAATAAATTTTCTACAAATGCTTTGTATTTATGAGAGTTGGTGCCATACAAGATATTTTTTCCGCCGTATTCTTCATCATTAAATAATGGATGTTTGATGGACTTGAAGTGTACTCTTATTTGATGCGTTCTGCCTGTTTCTAATGTACATTCTACTAATGTATGATATGCATACTCTTCTAATACTTTGTAATGCGTAACTGCCCACTTGCCCTTTGATTCGTCATCGAAAAGTTTCATAATTTTTCTATTGGCTGGATCTCTACCAATGTAGCCCTTGATAGTGCCTTGTTTATTTGCTAATCTTCCCCAAACTAATGCAATGTATTTTCGTTCTATATTGTGATCAAAAAAATCTTTTGCTAAAAGTTGTAATGCCAATTCTGTTTTAGCCACTACTAAAATACCGGATGTGTTTTTATCAATTCTATGCACCAGTCCTGGTCTATCTAATATCCAATCAGAAGATAATTTTTGTCTTTGAGCAGGTAAATTATTGTAATGATAAAGCAAGGCATTGACCAGTGTACCTGAATAATTGCCTGCTCCTGGATGTACTACCATTCCTGCGGGCTTATTGATGACTAAAACATATTCATCTTCATACAAAATATCCAAGGGGATATTTTCAGGGATAAGTTTGAATTCTTTGGGTGGTTGGGTGAGTAAAATTTTAATTTCATCCAGCGGTTTAACTTTATAATTTGGATGGACGGCTTTACCATTCACTAATACACAATTGGCTTTACAAGCGGCTTGAATTTTAGTACGGGAAGCGTTGGGCAAAAGATTAAAAAGATATTTATCTATTCGTACTAAACTTTGCCCTTTATCTACTTTAAAGCAATAATGTTCGTAATACGTTTCTTCATCTAAACTTTCATTTGTATTATCTATGTTATCAATTGTTTGCAATGTTTTAAGGTTTTAAATTTTTGTTTTTAAATCATACAGGTATTTTTATATTGACATTGATAAGACGAATTTTTACACAGGTGAGCGGATTTTTTTAATTTTGTGTTTTTGCATTCATTTATATATCTCAAATTTACAATTCCGAATGCCTTATTTAATGTAAGCATATTCTTCTACTGCAATATAAAAGTTGATCATTAACTATTCTTTCCTACAATTTTCTATCAGGATTTTGTTCTAAAAATTTTTCCCAAGAATTTTTTTTATTATTTTTTGTTTTATGATTAGAAGAAGAATTAATGATTGGATTTTTTAATTGGAAACAATAACAAATAGCCGCTGCCATAGCATCTGTAGCATCAAGATAAATATCGGTATATTCAAAGTTTAATATGCTTTTTAATATTTTAGCAACTTGTTCTTTGCTGGCATTGCCATTCCCTGTAATACTCAGTTTTATTTTTTTGGGCGAATATTCTACAACACTTAATTGATGAGCAAATGCTACCGCCATAGCCACTCCTTGCGATCTTCCTAATTTCAACATAGATTGCACATTCTTTCCGTAAAAAGGGGCTTCTATTGACATTATTTTGGGATCATATTTTTGGATTATTTCTTCTAACTTTTCATAAATTATTTTTAATTTTTCTGGATGATGAGATATTTTAAATAAATCAATATAACCGATGTTTACTAATTCAACAGGTTGTTGATTAACTGTTTTAACTACAGCATATCCCATTCTGATAGTTCCAGGGTCAATTCCAAGAATATTCATATAAATAATTCATTTTTCTTTCGCTTAAATATAAAAAAATCCCCCTGTATAATTTAAGGGGGAATTTTGAATTTAAATGGTATCTTTGAATTTTCTTAAATTTCTCTATTGATATCCCATGCTTCTAAATAATCTGCTACCCTTCTGAGGAATGATCCACCAAGAGATCCATCTACTACTCTATGATCATAAGATAAAGATAAGAACATCATATGGCGAATGGCTATCATATCGCCCTGCGGAGTTTCTATGACGGCGGGTTTCTTTTTAATTGTTCCTGTTGCTAAGATAGCCACTTGTGGTTGATTTATAATTGGTGTTCCCATCACATTTCCAAAATTTCCAACATTTGTAAGTGTAAATGTACCACCTTGAATTTCATCGGGTAATAGTTTGTTTTCTCTGGCTCTTTGAGCAAGGTCATTGACTGCTTTTGTTAAACCAATTAAATTTTTTTCATCGGCATTTTTAATTACAGGAACAATTAAATTGCCATTAGGTAATGCTACTGCCATTCCAATGTTAATGTTTTTTCTTTTAATGATTTTAGTTTGTGTTTCATCTACAGAAACATTAATCATTGGAAAATCTTTGATGGCTTTGACTATACATTCAATAAAGATAGGTGTATAGGTTATTTTTTGGTTTTCTCTCTTTTCAAATTGTTTTTTTATCTTTTCTCTCCATAATACAACATTTGTAACATCTGCTTCTACAAACGAAGTAACGTGAGGCGATACGTGTTTGCTCATCACCATATGGTCTGCAATGATTTTACGCATTCTATCCATTTCAATAATCTCATCGCCTGGGTATATTGGTACAGCAGGTCTTTTAATTTCAATGCTTGAAGTAGAAGCAGTGGTAAATGCCTTTTGTTCTGTTTTAGGAAATTCTTTTTCTACAATTTGAATATCTTTTTGAGTAGCCACTTGTCCGCTTGCTCTTTTTTCTAAATAATTTAATACATCTGCTTTTGTAACACGACCGTGCAGCCCTGTGCCTTCTATTTTTTCTAATTCTGCAAGAGAAATGCCTTCTTGTTTAGCGATATTTTTTACTAATGGTGAAAAGAATTTGGATGATTTTTCAATAGAAGTGCTGGCTGTATTTTGAGCAGTTGAAGTTGATACCGAAGATGTTGTAACTGGTTCTGTTTTTTTCGCTTCTCCATTAGGTGAAGAAGTAGTGGGGCTAATAGATACGGATTCTGTCTTTTCTGTAGAAAGAATCGCAAAGGGTTTGCCTACTTGCACAACATCTCCTTCTTTGTATAATTTTTTTACAAGATACCCTTCAAAAGGTGAGGGCACTTCACTATCTACTTTATCTGTGGCAATTTCTACGATCGTTTCGTCTACTTTTACATAGTCGCCTTCGTTTTTTACCCACTTAGTAATTGTTGCTTCCATTACACTTTCACCCATTTTAGGCATTGTAATTTCATATTGAGCCATATTATTTTTTTGGTAACAAAAATACTGAAAATTATTTGTTTGATAAAATTTATCGTTTAGAGTGTATCAATACACAATTTAATAATTACCTTAAATCAAACTCCTGTTCTATTGCATCAATTCCCGGTAAGGAACCATTTTCAA
>Ga0308395_1002432_pt1 | contig 10636 bp, 9 predicted proteins | sample Hotspr20SampleP4_FD_202097 | JGI IMG/M metagenome (GOLD analysis project Ga0308395, IMG submission 202097) | Hot spring phototrophic mat microbial communities from Mushroom Spring, Yellowstone National Park, Wyoming, United States - 20050930_P4 ...
TGCGCTAAACAATAGATCTGGATTCTGATCAGGAACTAAGCGAAATGACAATTTTGCATGAGCAGTAGCGGGAATAATCGTCTTGGTCCCAACCCCAGTGTAGCCACCCCACATCCCATTTACCTCAGCAGTAGGACGTGCCCAAATTCGTTCTAAAACACTGTATCCGCTTTCCCCCCATAACGCGGGGACGCCAGTTATTTCCCGAATGCGATCTTCTGTTACAGGAAGTTGAGACCAAGACTCGCGTTCCCATGTTTCTACTGTTCGAACTCCATCGTAGAAACCAGGTATTGCGACTCGACCCGAGTCATCATGCAGCGCACTGAGCATTTTGCTTAAGGCGATCAGTGGGTTAAGGACTGCACCCCCAAAAATCCCTGAGTGTAAATCTCTGTCAGGTCCTTGGAGTGTAATCTCTAAAGCACAAATACCACGTAAGCCGTACGTAAACGTAGGTGTGTTATCATCGAGCATAGCCGTATCGGAGATCACTACCACATCGCACAGAAATTCTTCCCGATTCTTTTCCAAAAACGGCGCCAAATTGGGTGAACCAATCTCCTCTTCGCCCTCTATCAGAAAAATCACATTTACGGGTGCTGAGACGTTAGAAAAATAACGCCTCCATCCTAACATGTGTGCAAATATCTGACCCTTATTGTCTGTAGCTCCACGTGCATAAACAACACCATTTTTAACAACGGGTGTAAAAGGCGGGCTCTCCCACTGCTCAATGGGTTCCTCTGGCTGCACATCGTAATGGCCATAAACTAAAACAGTCGGCAATTCAGCTTTGTGCTGATTTCTGGCCACTACAGCAGGCAAGCCACCTGTGTCACGCAGTTCTGCAGAAAGACCACTTTGTTGAAGATAATCCCGCACCCATTTGGCACAATCTACACAGCGGGATCTTTTTTCGGGCTTGGTTGAGACAGAATCAAAGCTTAAGAATGTTAAAAGATCCGAAATCTCCTTATCAGTAAGGCAGTTCATCAAATATGCTTACTGTCGTCTGCATCTTTCTGCATGTATCCGCTATCTTGGCGGGCATGGTTCACGTTATTTTTCTTGAGATAGGCCTCGTACAAATCCTGTGCCGACATTCCTAGCACTTGAGCTGCTGAGATGAGAAAATGGAATAGATCAACGATTTCTACACGCGCATTCTGTTCATCGTAGGTCTGATATTTAGCCCACCACTTCCATGGCACAGAATCCGTCAGCTCTGCTAGTTCTTGTGAGATCGCTCGAGTGTAATTCAGTAACCAAAAAATTTTTTGCTCTTGGCTGAGATTTCTACAATCTACGCCAATACGCTTGTTTAGGGCTTCTTGTAACTGCCAAATGTGCTCTAACTTATCGCAGTGCATATACCTCTATAATACGCATCTTAGGTTTTTCGAACTTTACAACAACAGCAGAATCTGCAGCAAAATGATTTCAACAGGGTAGAAAAATCCGACAAGACTATTTCTTGACGAGAGTTACTACACTTTCGACGTGGTAAGTCTGCGGGAACAAATCAAACACCGCGACCTCTTTGACACAATAACCAGCAGAGAGTAGCTGCTGAATATCACGCGCCTGCGTCGCTGGGTGACAGGATACATACACAATTGCCTTAGGGCTGAATCGAATTAACTGCTCAAGAAAACATCGAGAACACCCGGCCCGGGGCGGGTCTAGTATCACAACAGTGTGGTTTGCTTCGCAAGTGACTTGCGTGAAGATTTTCTCTGCTTGTCCGGAAATAAATCTAGCATTGGTGATGTTGTTACGCTTCGCATTTTCTTCCGCCCAGTACCGAGACTCTGGGTCTATTTCGATTCCGATCACTTCAATAAAATGCTTGGCCGCGCAAAGTCCAAACACCCCACAACCACAGTATACATCCAACAGACGGTTGGCTCCTGAGCTGCTTGCAACTCGCGTTACGTACTCAGTGAATTGTGGAAGAATGCATGCATTGTTTTGGAAAAAAGCTCCAGCAGGAAACAAAAATTCCAACTCACCTACCCTCTGACGGCATATTTCTTGGGGATGCGTATGCACACCAACATCATCAACTCGTAACAGTAATGTTGCACCCTTTTTGTATTTGACCGCATTTGCTTTTACCATCTCACGGATGGAAGGAAGAATTGCATTTATCTCATCGCGTGCAATCAAACACTGCTCCACGTCTACAATTTCGCTCCTATGACCATGTCGTAAAAAACCAATATTTCCAATAGAACAATTGCGCGGTTTTTGAAAGTGGGGAGTAATTTTCGAGCGGTAACCAAACTCTATAGGGGAGCCGAAAACTTGAATCTCATTACACAGAACGCCAGCCTTTCGCGCTAGGACTTCTGCCACAGCTTCTTTTTTGAAGCGTAGTTGCTCATCATAGATCATGTGTTGAAGCTGACATCCTCCGCATTGCGTAAAAAGTTTACACTTCGGCACTCTACGATACTCAGAAGGTTCGAGTACTTCTAGTAAGACTGCCTCAGAGTAATTGGCATGATTTCGATGAATTCGAACCCGAACCCGTTCACCAGGAATCGTAAATGGCACCAGAACAACCCATTTCCGGTTACTCTGGAAAGATTCATCTGAAGAGTTATCCAATTCGATACGTCCTAAACCACTGCCAGTTTGTACGAGTGTCTCTATGCGAAGTATCAATTCTTGGTGAAGAGAAAGTGGGTACTGAGGCACATTCCTTTTAATGGCCTTCATGGCTGCAGAGCCACCTGTTGCCAGTGATTTTTTCGTATGCTTCAATGTATTTAAGGCGCGTGTTGTTAATGACTTCCTGCGGCAGCTTGGGAGGAGGAGGTTTTTTGTCCCACTTAGTGTTTTCCAAGTAGTCTCGAAGATATTGCTTGTCGAAACTGGGTTGGCTTCTACCTACACGATATTCCTCGATGGGCCAAAAACGTGAAGAATCTGGTGTCAACAACTCATCAATCAACATGAGCTCATTTTCATACAGTCCAAATTCAAATTTGGTGTCAGCTATTAAAATTCCTTTTTTCTTAGCGTAGCGGTGCGCGAAATCGTAGAGTTCTAAGCTCTTTTCTCGTACTAACGAAAAAAGTTTTTTTCCAAGAATCTCACATGCTTGTTCGGTAGTAAGTGGCAAATCGTGACCACGTCGCGCTTTTGTAGTGGGTGTAAATATCGCTTCTGTGAGTTGTTGACATTCCATTAATCCTACTGGCAATTTACAATCATTCACAGAGCCAGTTTCTTGGTATTGCTTCCAAGCAGAACCCGCAAGGTACCCCCTCACAATACACTCCACTGCTAGTGGTTTACAGCGCTTGATTTTCATCGTTCTCCCTTGCGCTTCTGCAGGTAAATCTTTTAATTCGGTCGTGAGAAAATGGTTCGGTACTATATGCGTGGTTAGGCAAAACCAGAAGGCCGACATGGCAGTTAAAATCTTCCCTTTGTCGGGAATAGGCTCATTCATAACGACATCGAACGCAGATATTCTGTCGGTGGCAACCATCAGCAAATAACCGTCGCCATCGTCGAAAACTTCTCGGACTTTGCCAGAGATAATTTTTTTCCTACCAGGGAGTTGAATTCCTAATACTGGACGATCTTCTAAAAACATAAACACTTCCCTAAGCGCACGAGAAACACTTAAAAAATTACTGAACTCTAGACGCGTGGTTATCTGTACTTCACTGAACAGCCATACTGACGTGTCTGTGGTAGGGAAACAGGTTTGCCTGAGAGTAATTCGTCCAGTGCAGCGGCAACATAGTTCCTTTCGTTACCTGTGACCCGAGGTGTTGGATTGTCATCGAATGCGCCTGCATAGACCAAAATCCCCTCTTCGTTTATGATGAAGATGTGAGGTGTTGTTTTAGCACCGTATAATTTTCCTACTTTTCCTTCGTCATCGATTAGTACAGCAGTAGGTCGTGCATGCTTTTTTTGGGTAAGATTGTTGGCCTCCTCAGCAGTAACAAAGTCCTTGTGATCGGGGTTTGTTGAATTAATCGAAAGCCAAATCACTCCTTTCTCGGTGTATTTGCTTTGTAGTTGTGGCATGAGTCCGGGAATGTCAGTAGGGTAAAGCTTCGCGACAAAAGGACAGTTATGGTTTAGCCATTCAAGTACGACAATTTTCCCTTTGTAATCACTCAAACGGTGTTCTTTTCCGAAAGTATCCCTTAGAGTAAAATCTGGTGCTGGTTTGCCTAACGTAGTTTCTCCATTGGCTAAAAAGGAAAGTTGTAAACTGGTTAGGTATGCGGCTATCGTGATTGTAAAGATTTTTCGTATCATTTTTCTCGCCTCCTAATCTCTGTCTTGATGAGTACGTTAGGTATTCTACTCTCGGTTCATCAAAAAGCTAGTCATTTGGATATCGCATTGAGGAATGACAGCAGTATGTTTGGCGTAATACTGATCACAACACAAACAACGAGGATTGTAGATAACCCAAGTCGGTAAAAAAAAGTCAGCCTCTCCAAAACTAGATTTTTTAACGTGGCGGACATCTCTTCGAAAAAGACCGCGCGTACGATACCTAAGTAGTAAACCAAAGCCGCGATCGCTCCAATAACAGCCACTACTACAGCCCAGATATGTCCATTATCTAACGCTGAAGAGAGAACAAACCATTTACCCCAAAAGCCCACCGTAGGAGGAACGCCTGCCAAGGAAGTTAAGGCAACTACCAGAGACCAACTCAACGCAGGGTTTTTTGATGCTAAACCAGATATGTCAGTAAGAGCCAAGGTGTTCTTTCCGGCTTTCGCCGATAGGTAGCCTACCATGAACAGAAGTAATAAGGATGCAAAAGAATATGCGTACAGATAAAACACGGTGATCACTGCAGCTTGGGAATTAAGTGCACTAAGCGCTAGAAGAATAAACCCTGAGTTGTTGATCCCAGAATAAGCCACTAACCTCTTTAAATCTCTCTGAGCCAAACCAGCTAAACTACCAAAGAGGATAGATAACGTTGCAACTGTCAGCAGGAGGTTACTGTTCTGTCTCGCATAATAAAAAAGTGGTCCGTCGAATTGAAAAAGTGTAATCAAAACCGAAAAACCTGCAGCTTTGGATCCCGTGCTGACAAATGTAGTTACAGAAGTTGGTGCACCTTGATACACATCCGGTGCCCACCAATGAAAAGGCACTACTGCTACCTTAAATCCCAAAGAAGCTAGCAATAACAAGATTCCCAGATGGATTGCAGTGGAGCCCGAGCTCTGTTGTGTCGAATGAGAGAAAAATTTTTCAACTGCATCATACTGCAAGGAACCTGTAACACCATAGATGAGCGCTATTCCAAATACTAAAAAGCCTGTGGATAATGCCCCTGTGATTAAATACTTGATTCCTGCTTCTACTGAAAGCACATCCTTGCGACGCAAGCTCACCAATATGTAAAAAGTTACGGTCACTAATTCGAGGGAGACAAAAAGCAGCGTGAAATCTCGAGCTGACGCCATCAGCCCCATACCAGCGAGTATAAACCAAGGCAGTACTACGGCTTCTCGTACATACGGTTGTTCATTTGTCGTAATCTGCTCATAATGAGCTATCCATGTAGAGATAATAGCTGACAAAACAAACAGTACTTTCAGCAAGGTGGTCAACCCTGTTGACACATATGCTCCGCCAAAGGCCGTGCCAATGGGTTGAAAGAAAACTATCATCACAAGAGCAATCCACATGATCCCTAAAGAAAGTTTTCCCATCCGGTAAGCTCTCTTTTGATTTGTAAACACGCCCGCCAACAACAAAATCGAACCAACAGAAAGCCACCAAACCTCTTGTACTGACCACCAACTCATTTTCTACGCTCCTTACTGTAAAACCTAGAAGACTTCAGGAATCTACTCCGTACCGTATCCTAATCGCACGACTTTGATATCTGCCGTTTGTTCCTTCAAAGCTAGGATTGTTTCAAATGCTGGCTCCGAAAGCCACTTCGGGAATATTCCAAACATTATCAACAACCCTCCAAGCAAGATCGCTGTGAATCGCTCGCAAAGACCAAAAGAGTACACTTTTTGATCATGTGTTGCGAGGCCTTTGAGTTGGAAAACCTTTCTATAAATTCTCAACAGAATCACTGCAGAAACAATCAGTCCTACCATAGCTGTTAAAGTCAGTAAGGTTCTTTTTTCAAAAGCATTCAAAAACAACAAGATTTCACCAGCGAAAGGTGCCAAACCTGGGAGTCCGATCGACGCCATCATAGCAAGACCAAAAGCAAACATCAGCTCTGGTGATTTACAGCCCGCTCCCGTTAAATCATTAATCCACAAAGTGGAAGAGGTAGGTCTTAAGTAACTAATCCATGCGAATAAAGCAGCAGTTGCTAAACCATGTGAAAACATTAGCATAACAACAGAACTCAACGTAAAGACATCATCGGCAAGAAGCCCTAGCACCAAATAGCCCATGTGCATCAGACTGATGTAACCTATCGTGACATCTAGTCTATCTTGACGCAAAGCAGCCAAGCCAAGAAGCAACATGTTGCATGCAGCTAAAGCACCCAGAATTGGTACCATAAACCTAACGAATTCATCATTGCCAAAAATGGGAAACATAGTGAACGGACCTACTAGCAACACAAAAATACCAAAATTTTTTAGCACCCCTGCATGCAACATTGCTACAGCAGCTGGACAAGCAGCATAGGCCGCCGGTGCCCAGGAATGAAAAGGAAACAAACCGAACAACACACCAAAACCTATGATCAATACCGAAAAAACCCAGCTAGGAACACCTTCCACTGGTGGGGTGCTGCTGAAAAATTGACGCATTTCTTGTAAATTTGAAGTGCGTACTTGTTCTGGCATCATTTGCAATAAACCTACTATTCCAACTAAAGCTAAGAGACTTCCCAACATCAGAAAAACCGCCATACGTGTCGCGACGGATGCGCGTCCAGCCCCATAGCCAAAACGGCTTATAAGAAGAAATGTAGGTATCAAAGCTAATTCATGAAAAACATACATTCCGATGAGGTCTATACTAGTGAAGGCCGCTGAGGCGCCCCCACTTATCAGTAGTATCAAGCTGTAAAATTCAGCGTTTCTATCCTTTACATTCGAAGAAACTAAAACAGCGGCAAAGCTCACAGCTACACTAAGCAACAATAACGGCATGCTTACGCCGTCAATGTTGAAACCGAAATCCACACGTCCAACAAGTGGCAACTCCAACCATTTAACCTTCCACGCATCCGCGATAATTTCGATGCCACCACCTGTCGTAGCATACAAAAATGCCCCCGACGTAAAGGCCACAAAAGTTACTGCTATGGCAGTCCATCTCGGATGCACACCAGCAAGGATCAAAACGAAACCTATGAAAGGAGCGACGATTGCCAACCACAATAAAACCTGTTCCATTTCCTACCGACTCCAGAAAATCAAAATCACTACCCCTAACGTCATTAAGAATGTATACAACCTAACATCCCCGTTCACTAAGAAACGAAACAAATGCCCTGCAAGAGAAAAACTTAGACTTACCGATTTGACTCCGATCCCCATCACACACCAGCGATCAAAAGCACAACAGATTGCTCCCAAAACATCAAAGCCGCGCACAAAAAAGTTGTTATAAATTTCATCCAGGTAAAACCTTTCTCGCAACAATTTCAGCGACAGCGGATCTTGTTTCTTACCTAGGTAGAGCAATGCTGACAAAATTACACCGACGAAGAAAGCTGCAATTCCCACTGCGTACACAATTAACGCATGTTCATGATGATGATACTCCTTACCCGCCAGCCACCGAGGAATTACTTCCCCATAACCTGAAATCACTGAAGGGACTGATAAGATGAGTAAAGGCAAAACCATCACCCACCCTACACTGTGGGGATGCTGTGCCTTCTCAGAACGCGGCTCGCCCAAAAAGGCTACCGTGATTAGGCGCATCATATAAAACGCAGTTAACGTACTTGTACCCACCGTCAACCAAAATAAACCCCACTTACCTTTTACTTGAGCAGCAGACAAAATCGCGTCTTTACTGAAGAAACCAGATAAGCCAGGACAACCTGTCAAAGCTAGTGTTCCAATCAGAAACGTACCGAACACTATCGGCATTTTTTTTGCAAGTCCACCCATCTTCCAAATGTCTTGATCATGATCCAGTGCATGAATAACTGCACCTGCTGCAAGAAAAAGAAGTGCCTTAAAGAACGCATGTGTTGTCAAATGAAACATCGCCGCATTTGGATCAGAAAGCCCCACTGCTAACACCATCAGACCCAACTGCGACATCGTGGAATACGCTAAAACTCGCTTAATATCGTTTTGCTGCATCGCCATCAATGCTGCCAGCACTGCAGTGATTCCACCTACCCATGCAATTATCTCCAAGGCCAACGTCGAAAGGCTGATAAGGAAAAACAACCGCGCCAGCAAGTACACCCCGGCTGCCACCATCGTTGCTGCGTGAATCAAAGCAGAGACCGGAGTAGGACCTTCCATTGCATCTGGGAGCCACACATGCAATGGAAACTGTGCCGACTTACCCACTGCCCCACAAAATAACCCAAGTGCTATCAACGTGGGTAACAGCGCAGGTTGCGCTACAGTATGTGCTGCCCCGGCCTTATCCATTGCCATGAAATACTTCGGTGCCAGTTCACGTAATTCTCCTAAATTCAACGTACCAAACGTCAGATACACTACGATAATCCCTAACAAGAAACCCAAATCTCCGATCCGATTCATCAGAAATGCTTTGTTAGCAGCAGCAGATGCAGCCTGCCGCCAGTACCAATGCCCAATGAGGACGTACGAACTCAGACCTACCAACTCCCAGAAGATAAACACCATGACTAAGTTGTCAGAGACTACAATACCCGTCATCGAAAACATAAACAACGAAAGCCCTCCGAAGTACCTCGAACGTGCTTCATCATGCGCCATGTACCCAAGAGAATACACATGAACTAATAGCCCCACTCCTGTAACCACTACCAACATCAATGTTGACAGCTCGTTCAGAAAAAATTCCAACGAGATTACGAACTCCCCTACTTTCAACCACTCCCATTGAGGCGGAGCAGCCGTGCCACTTACTATCCCCCACAACACCAAACCAAAGCAAAACAGCGCTGAACCCACCGATACTGCTGCACTAAAAGTGGGCCATCGGCGCAATACCACAGTGCACAGTCCGGCACTCACTAACGGCACGATCAACAGCAACCACCACAACTCTGGGCTCATTACTAAAACCTCAGATGTTTCATACCTTCCACATCAGTCTCTCGCTGTAAACGAAACCATGCCACAATAATTCCTAGCCCGACTGCAACTTCTGCTGCAGCAACAGTAATGATGAACAATACCATCACCTGCCCGTCGATGCATCCGTTGAATCGGGAAAAAGCCACAAATGCCAGTGCAGCAGCTGTCAACATCAATTCCAGACACATGTAAATAATCAAAACGCTGCGCCGTATCAGAACACCTAACAGGCCGATACAAAACAGCAGCCCGCTTACAGCAATGTAATGCCCTAGTGTGATCACTTTGCCTCTCCCGATTTTGACTCCGATTTTGGCTGGTGACACAAAACTATCACTCCCACCATCGCCACCAACAACAAAAAGCCAACAATTATCACCGTCGCCGCGTGCTCTGAAAATAATTCCAACCCCAACAAGCGCACATCATCACTACCTTCGGGCAAACTAAGTGCAGTAACATCCCTGCCTACTGCAAATTGCCTGGCTACCTGAAAAATTGCATAACCCAAACTACCCACTAACACTACTCCAATAGGAGCACCAAAAATACTTATCGGCCTACTCGACTCTTGCCGTAAATCCAGCAACATAATAATGAACAAAAACAACACCATCACCGCCCCCGCATACACCAGCACTTGTACCACCCCTAGAAAAAAAGCCCCCATTTGGATCATCAACATCGACGACAACACCATCGTTGCCACCAAACTCAACGCAGATCCCACTGGATTTTTGTTTACTACGACCAGTAGTGCTGTGCTGACAACTCCCAACGAAAGAGTCCAAAAAAGCACCGCATTCAGAATAACAAGCGATGGATCACTCGACATGTGGCGGTTATTAACGGATTTTTATTTACCTTGCCACTTTTTAATTGGCCTCACCATTACTCCGCCCATCTCGTACAGCTTCTGTTTGTTATGTATCAATTCGTTACGATTCAATCCCACGAAAATGTAATCCTTACGCAAGTAGATCGCTTCCTCTGGGCATACCTCCTCACACAGGCCACAATAAATACAGCGAGTCATGTCAATCTCAAACTCCTTCGGTGCCTTCTCCACATGTGCATATGGTGCATCGTACGGTATCTCCCCAGGTGTTATGCGTATTGCCCGCGGCGGACAAATAAACTCGCACAACTGGCAAGAAACACACTTTTCTCGTCCCTCTTCATCCTTCACCAACGTCGGGGCCCCGCGATAACCCTCGGGCACTTGCCACTTTTCTTCTGGATAAAACATTGTAACTCGCTTCTTGCGCTGCCCCGTCAATAACGCCCACACCGTGCGCAGAAAATATTTCAACGTAATCCTGATCCCACCCAACAGCGCGGGAAAATACATCTTCTCCAACAAACTTAACTGCGGACGGGGCACCACAACT
>Ga0308395_1002433_pt1 | contig 10634 bp, 14 predicted proteins | sample Hotspr20SampleP4_FD_202097 | JGI IMG/M metagenome (GOLD analysis project Ga0308395, IMG submission 202097) | Hot spring phototrophic mat microbial communities from Mushroom Spring, Yellowstone National Park, Wyoming, United States - 20050930_P4 ...
TGGCCCGCCAGTTCATCCCCTGGGAGTTCTCCGACATCCAGGTTTTCCTGGACGGCCGCGCCGTCCGCATAGAGGCCCCCTGGCCGCCGGAACTGGCGACCCGGGCCGTCCGGCTGCGGGAGATTGCTCACCACCCCCGGGGCGACGGCCGCTGGGTCATCGGCATAGACGAAATCGGCCGCACCGTCATCGGTCATCTCCACCACGCCACCCCCCACTGGCTCCTGGCGGGCACCACGGGCTCCGGCAAGACCACCGCCCTCTACGGGGCGGCGCTGCAGTTCTCCCGGGACCCCCAGGCCCGCCTGGTCGTCATAGACGGGAAGGGCGGGGCGGGGCTGGCGCCCCTGCGCAATCTCCCTGGCCTGGTCGGGCCGGTCGCCGGGGACCCGGTCTCCGCCCGCAATGCTCTGGCCTGGGCCCATCAGGAACTGCAGCGCCGCTATGCGTTGCTGGCCGAGGGCCGGGCCACGGAATTCCCCCGGCTGATCATCCTCTTTGACGAGTTCCAGGAGTTCACGGGAGACCCGCTGATTGCCGAGATGCTGCGGCGGCTGGTGGCGAAGGGGCGGGGGGCCAATGTTCACTGCCTGCTGGCGACTCAGCACCCCACGGTGCGGATGTTCGGGGAGGACGGTGGGGCGGTGAAGCGCAACCTTCCCGGCCGGTTGGCGCTGCGGGTGCTGGATGCGAAGGCCAGCGAGGTGGTGGTGGGGGGCCCGGCGCCGCGGGCGGATCGGCTGACGGGGGCGGGGGATGCCTATGCCATCGCCACCCAGACGGTGCGGGTGCAGGTGGCGCTGGTGGACCGGGAGGACCTGGATGCGGTGCCCCGGCAGGAGCCGCCGATGGACGGTTTCCCTCCGGCGGACCCGGAGGGCCTGGGGGGAGAGCCGGAGGAGCCGCGCTGGTCGTACACGGGGCAGGAGTTGGCCGTGGCGCTGGCGGCGGCGGCCCGGGGATGGGGGCGGAACCGTCTGCAGGATGCGTTGGAGGCGCTGGGGCTGGGGCGCCCTGGCTCGGTGCGGGCCGACCGGCTGCTGCGGCTGGCGCGGGAGCAGTTGGAGGCGCTGCCGGAGGTGGGGCTGGGGCTGGTGGAGGTGGACCCTCCCCGCCATCAACCCCCGCCGGGCCCCGGCGACATTGTGGACCTGTAGCCTGCCTGCCTACCGGCGAAACACACACCCCGACCTGCCTGCCTGCCGGAAAAACACGCCGGGGTGTGTGTCCGGGAAGCAGGCAGGCAGGCGGAGGAGGCGAGATGAACCCACGGGAGCGGATTTTCCTGGCGTTGGGAGCGGGAGGGCTGGTTGTCCTGGTCCTGCTCATCGGCGGGATCGTCTACGCCCTGATGACGGCGAGCGTGACGGCCCTGCGCTGGTGGGCGGGGCTGGTGACAATGGCCCTGCCTGTCGGCGTGGCGGTTGCCTATGCTCTGGGTCACCAGGCGGCGCGGGAGCGGATTGCCGGGGTGCATCAGGGCATAGAGGCGGTGACGGTCGCTGCCGCCCGGACGGTGGACACGGCGCGGCAGGCGGCGGCGGTGCGGGCGGAGGCGGCCCGGCAGATGCGCCGCCCGGGCCCGGCGATTCAGCAGGTATTTTTGCCGGGGATGCCGGGGGCGCCCGGGGGTCCGGTGATTCTGCCTGTGGCAAGCCAGGAGGAGGTGGAACTGTGATGGAGACGGGTATGGCCACATACCGCGTCTACCGCCACCCGCACGGCGACCTGAAGGAGCGGCTGCGGGAGGCACTGCGGGATTATTACGGTCGGCACGGGCGGTTGCCGGGGTCGGTGGCGGTGCACAAGTCGCTGGTGCGGGAGGCGGTGGAGGCGCTGGCGGCGCTGGACCTGCCCCGGCTCCCCGTGAAGGGAGTGGGGGGCTGCCTGGTGCCGGAGGTGTGGCTGCCGATGGACCAATGACGAAATGACCAATGACGAAATGACCAATGACAGAATGACCAATGACCAATGACCAAATGACCAATGACCAATCTACCCATTTACCAATCCCCGATGGACCGACAAGGAGGCGGAGATGGATAAGCAAGCATTGCTGATCGGGATAGACCCCGGGTTTGGCGGCTTCAAGGCCGCCTGGGTGACGGAGCAGGAGGTACGGGTGGCCGTCGTCCCCTCGGTGGTGGGGGCGGGGCGGGCCGACCTGGGCCTGCTCTCTGCCGGAGACCTGACCCGCCGCCCCCGCATTCTACCCGACCGGGTCACCTTTGGGGAGACGGAGTACCTGGTGGGGGAGGCGGTATTCCGGTATGCCCGGCCGGTGCAGCGGATGGACTTCCTGCGGCTCTCCGACGGGCCGGAACTGCGGGCGCTCTTCTACGCCACCCTGTTCCGCCTGCTGGGGGCAGGGGAGCACACCCTGGCGGCGATGGTGGGGCTGCCGGTGGAGGTGATGGCGGACCGGGAGCGGGCGCTGGAGACGCTGGGGGGCCTGCGGCGGTGGATGGTTGGAGAGCACCAGTTCGCCGTCAACGGGGAGGAGGTGGTGCTGGAGGTGACGGCGGTACGGGCGATGGCGCAGCCGGCGGGGGCGTTCTTCGCCTGGGGGCTGGATAACGGGGGGCGGTGGGCCCGGAGCCGGGCGGACCTGCAGGCGCCGGTGGCGGTGTGCGACATCGGGTTCAACACCCTGGACCTCTTTGCGGTGGAGGGCGGGGAGGTCGTGGGGCGGTTCACGGGTGGGGACACCGCGGGCATTCGGCGGGCGGCGGAGATGCTGATCCAGGGAGTGCGGGATCGGCATCGTCTGAGCCTGAGTCTGCCGGAGGCGGACGGGTTGTTGCGAGGGCAGGAGCCGCAGCGGGTGGTGGCAGGGGAGCGGGTGGACCTGCGGCCACTGGTGCGGCAGGCGCTGGAGAACACTGCCTCGGAGGTGGTCACCTTCATAGAGAGCCGGTGGGGGAACGGGCGGCAATTTGCCCACCTGCTGTTTGTGGGGGGCGGGGCGGCCCTGCTGCGGGAGGTGCTGCTGCGGCAGTATCCGCACGGGGTGGTGTTGCCCGACCCGGTGACCGCCAACGCCGTGGGGCTGGCCCGCTATGCGGTGCGGGCTTGGAAGCGAGGCGATTAGACGACGGCATCTTGGCGTCGCAAGACGCCAAGATGACGTCGTGTTTTGGCGTTCAGATGAAAAACAAACGAAGGCAATCACGTGTTATGCGGTTCACCCTCCGGCTGTCCCCTGATCGGGATGACGACCTGCTCCGCTGGCTGGGTGGGATGGAGGGTCAGCCGTACGGGATGAAGTCCCAGGCGGTGAAGGAGGCGCTGCGCCGGGGGCTGGGGATGAATTCGTCTGCGGCCCCGGCCGGGGCGGCGGTGGACCTGGCCGAAATCCGCGCTGTGGTAGAGGCGGCGCTGGAGGCGGCGCTGGCCCGGCTGGAGGGGGCGGTGGTGGCCCGCCCGGCGCCGGATGCGGTGGACGACGAGGCGGAGCGCCTCCTGGACGCGCTGGGGGATTCGCTGGTGCTGTGAGGAGGCAACGGAGGTGAACCGATGAGTGCGGTGTCGTCCTTTGCCGGTTTCACGTTGCCCAATGCGATTCCCATTCCGGAGGAGGTCTGGCAACTTCTGCCGGATTTGGGTGGGGCAGAGGTGAAGGTGTTGCTGTTTTTGTTCTACAAGACGCTGGGGTTTCGGAAGCGGCAGGATGCAGTGGCGCTGTCGCAGATCACGGCGGGGACGGGGCTTTCCCGGCCGACGGTGGTGGAGGCAATCCGCCGGTTAGAGGAGCGGGGATGTCTGGAGGTGATCCAGGCGGTGACGCCGGAGGGGGTTCGGGAGGCGAACGTCTACCGGCCTCATTTCCGGGGGGAGGGGGTAGTTAAAAAAGTTAACCACCCCCCGAAAGAAATTTTCGAGGGGGTAGTTAAAAAAGTTGACCGACATGATATACATGCTGCTGCTACTGCTGCTGAGAGAGATGCATTTTTCAGATTTTTCAAAGAGTTTTCTGGGCGGGAGATGACGGCTGACGAAATCGCGATGATCGGGCAACTGGAGGGGGGTATCCCGGAGGGGGTGATCCGGGAGGGGATAGAACGGGCGTTTCGGAGTCGTCGTCGGAGCGACCGACCGCCGACGGTAGGGGATTGTGTGCGGTTGATTCGGCGGCTGCAGTGGTGAATGCGTTGCGGCGGGGGCTGCTGCGGTGGGTGATGGAGCCGGTGTCGGAGGCGGAGGGGCTGGTGCGGGAGGTGGTGGCGGGGGTATCGGCGGGGGAGCCGGAGGAATGGGCGGAGGGGGTGGGGCAGGGGCTGCGGGGGTTGGTGGAGCGGCTGGTGGTGCGGCTGGGGGCGCAGGCGGCGCGGATAGAGGCGCTGGAGCGGGAGCGGGAAGGGTTGCGGCGGCAGCTGGCGGCGTATGAGGCAGAGGCGCCGGTGGAGCGGTTGCGGGCGGTGACGGAGGAGCGGGATCGGTGGCGGGGGGAGGCGGTGCGGTTGGGGGAGCGGGTACGGGCGCTGGAGGGGATGCTGGCGGGGGCGGAGGCGCGGCATCGGGAGGAGGTGAGCCGTCTGCGGGAGGAGGTGGCGGCGCTGAACCGGATCATCGTGGAGCAGCAGGAGGCGCTGAATGCGGTGAGTGGGCGGAAGCGGCGGGAGGCCCCGTCGGTGAGCGAGGAGGAACTCTGAATGGGGAGAGGAGGGGGGAGAGTCGGTGAGACCTTCCCCCAAAATCCCCCTCCCCCGAAAAAATCATCCCAGAAAAAGAGAGGGTCCGCTGTCATGGCAGCGGATTTTTGCGGAAATCAGCCCCATTTTTGGGGATACCTGGAGGTGAGGAATGAATCGGAAACCTTCTATGCCGAAAGGGGAGTCGGTGGACGTGGAAGCGCTGCGGAAGGCGCTGGAGGCGGCGTTTCCGGACGGGCGGTGGTTGCGGTTGTTGGAGGTGTTTCTGCCCACGGGGGTGGCGGACTACGGGCAGATGCGGCGGGTGACGGGGCTATCGCGGGATCAGATGGACGTTCTGCTGGAGCGGCTGGCGCAGTTGGGGGGTGGGAGCGTGGTGCGGCCGTATGCGTTTGCGGTGCCGCGGCCGGGGGTGCGGGGGCGGCCGGCGGCGGTGTACGGGCTGGGGGAGGCGGGGGCGGCGCTGCTGCGGGCAGCGGGGCATCGGGATGCGGCGGCGTGCGGGTATGAGGAGGTGCGGGAGGTGGCGCACGCGCGGGCGGTGTTGGACGTGCGGCTGGCGGCGGAGGCGGCGGGGCTGGTGGTGCGGACGGAGGCGGAACTGGTGGCGGGCGGGAAGGCGGAGGGTGGCCACCGTCCGGTGCTGCGGCCGGACAACGTGGTGACGTTACCCAACGGGGTGCAGGCGTTGTACGAGGTGGAGCAGGATGCGGATTTGTCGCTGTTGCGGCGGGTGGTGGAGAGTTTGCGGCGGAAGGCGGCGTTTTTCGGGTGTGGAGGGGGGAAGGTGTCGCCGGTGGGCGGTGGAACGTGACGACGGTTCTGCATTGGATGCAGGGGGTGATTCGGGAGTTTCTGCGGTATCACGGGTATGAGGTGGGGCGGTGGTTGCAGGCGGTGCCGGAGTCGTCGTGGGAGCGGGGGGAGGGGCCGCAGGACTTTGGGGTGCGGGTGCGGATCCATCCGGAGGTGCTGATGGGGGAGGGGGACGGGGTGGTGCCGGGGCAGGAGGCGGTGGCGCGGGCGGAGGAGGCTTTGGCGTGGGTGCTGCGGGGCGGGCCTTTCGGCCCGCCCCGGCCCGCCGATGGTTCTATCCCGACGGGAAACCCGGAATCTCGGCCACGCTCTTCACAGGGGAGCGATAGCCAGCTGCTCTCATCCTCTCCAGGTAGAGATCGGCCTCCTGGACACTGAGGTGCCCGTCCCTGACCAGCAACGCCAGCACGCCCAGTGTGCCGGAAACGGAGAGCCCGCAGCGAATCGCATACCGGCGAGCATCCAGATCGTCTGTGAACAGGACACCGCCTCTTTCCAGCACCACCGCAATGCAAGAAGCCTCCCCATCCCCCAGGAACCGGCGGATATGGTTCAGGCGCGCTTCCTCTGCAGGACTCAACGCCACCATCTCCAGCCAGTTCCAATCGCAATCGGGAAGATGACCGGAAGTCCTGCCCCTCTTCAGTTCCGTCAGCACCTGGGGAGTGGTCGCCGCATCGGGCAACGCCAGCCACAACAGATCCGGTCGGCCAATGTGAGCGAAATTGCTGAGGACGGTGGTGTCCACCAGGATCACACCCGTCCTCCCGTTAACCAGCCTTCAGGGAAAGGCTGACGGCGACTTCTGCCCGGGCATCCTCCACCGTCTCCGGCCCGAGCCGCAAGGGGATTCCCAGCCGGAGGAAGCGCTCCTGCAGGTCGTAGACAGAGAGGCCCAGCAGTACAGCCGCCCGCCCGAGATTGATATGACCGTCCAGGTAAGCGGCGATGGTCTGGTCCCAACGAGTCTGGAATGCCTCTCCGGTTTCTTCCTGTTCCAGGTCTTCCTCGCTTAGGCCAGCCGGTTCTACGTTCGGGTCACGGAGGGGGGAGGAGCGCGGTGGCAAAGTCCGATAGGCCGCCGCGGACCGCAGGATGCGGTAATCCACCTCGTCTATAAGGATGATTCGTTCCTCTTCGCTCCGGGACTTCAGGAAACGGATGAAGTCCAGGACTTCGGGGATGCGGTCCTCCGCCAGTCCCTCCAGTTCCTGCAGGACGGTTTCCCTGGTTTCCCTGGTGGTCACTTGTGCCATATCTCCTCCTCGGCTGGGCCGGAGAGCCAGTTTCCCGAATTCAGTATAACACGAAGCGCCGCGGAGAGCAACTCCTGAGGAACAAGAACAGGCCGGGGCAGGCCTTCGGGCCCGCCCCGGCCCGCATCTATCCGCACTTTTTCACCAAATCGTCTGGATGTGCCGCGAAGCCCGGATGACCCGGTCTCCGGTCAGAATGGGCACACCCAGCCACTTCGCCGTGCCCACCAGAATCCGGTCGTGCAATTCGGGCACATCGTCTACCCCTGCTGAAGCCAGCACGACGTCCGCGTTCACCGGCACGATCTCGTAGTTCGCACTCCCCATCACAAACTCAATCAACTCATCCAACCGTACCTGCACCCGTTTCGCCTCGGAAAGGTACAGGACCTCCATCAGCGTGATCGCGGAGATGAAAACCCGATGCTGCCCTGCGTCCGCTTCCTGCAGGACCCGGGCGGCCTGGGGCCCCAACCCCGGATGTCTGCAGAGATGCCGGATAATGGCAACCGTGTCGGCCAGGTACCTCATCCGGTCTGTACCCTTTCCAGTGTCCGGGTGGTCACCTGCTGCCGCAGAGCCCGAACCTCCTCATCCCTTATATCCAGGTCCAGGCCTTCCCACAGCCCGCCCAGGGCCACTACCCTGGGCTTCCACGCTCCGTACTTGAACCGGAGAAAGTCCAGGAAATGGGTCAATTCCTCCAGGCTTTCGGGAGGCAATTCTTCCAGCATCTGGTGCACCTGCTGCCGAACAGTCTGCAGGGTGTTCATGGCTCTGTTCTTCTATCGGGACCCGGCGGTGGTGAGAGGCATAACGGCTCTTGTTGCCTGGATTTCTTCCAGGACATCCTCATCGGTAACGCCACGTTCCCTTGCGGTTGTCCTGGCTTTCTCAACGGTAACGGCGGATCGTTGCCGGGTCTTCTCCGTATTCAGTATAGCACAGAGAGGAGGAACGGGCAACCGGCATCGGGCGTGTCTCCATTTCGTCGGGCCTGGCCGCTTTGCAGGACAACCGCGAGCAGTTGTCCTGCAACTTTGGGATACACCCCTGGCATCTCTTCCCCCTATGGCGTCGGTGTGATCGGTACGGCCGTCACGCCGGGCGTACCTGGCGTCAAAGTGGAAGGGACGGTTGATGTCAAAGTGGGTGTAAGAGTGGGAGTGAATGTGGCTGTCGGTGTGGCGGTGAGTGTCGGTGTGGGGGTAGAGGTAGCAGTGAGCGCAGGTGTAGGGGTTGGGGTGGACGTCGGCTTCGGGGTAGGGGTTGGGGTGGGCGTCGGTGTAAAGGTAGGAGTCGGTGTGAAGGTGGGGGTCGGGAAAAGGAGCGAATGAACGGGAGAGGAAGGCCACACCGCCAGGAACAGGCCCAGGTAGCACAGGATGATCGCAGCGGCCAATCCGGCCAGAAACAACGTGCGCCGGGAAATAGCAGGCTGCCGGGATGGTCGCGCAGGAGATCTGATAGTCCGGGCAGAGGGAGGTAAGGCTGTTGTACCTGGAGGTGAAGGGGAAACCGGTGCGGAATCCTCCGGGGCCGGCACCTCAGGGGAGGGGACGGAAAGGGCAGGGCGCCCTTCAGATATGGTGGCCTCCTTGCTCCATTCCCCCGGTTCCTCATCCCAGGCGCGTACCTGCACTTTTCCCTCCCCCGCGACCAGGGCTTCTACAGGAAGTTCCAGAGACCGCTCCGGTTCATAAACGGGGAAAGTCGGCCCTTTTCCGGGACGGACCTCGTAAAAGCGGGCGTCCGCAACCGGCTGCCACGTTACCTTTGCTTTTCCTTCCCGCACGTTCACCTGCACACCCCGAGGGGCGGGGAGCGGAGGACGTTCGGGAGGGCGCTGATTTCCCAGCCAGACCTCCAGAAACGCAATATCATCACTTTCCGGACGGAAACCGGTGTCCTCTATGATGCTCTGGATGGAACGATCGCGAAAGTGGCGGGCCATCAGACGGTCCAACCGGGCCAGCCCATCCGAATAGACCATCAGGTAGCGCAGGCCCGAGAGGGGCATCCAGGTGGTGTGCAGTTCGCCGATGCGCCCCCGGCGGGTAGACCAGCGTTCTTGGGTGTGAAAGGTGTCTCCCAGCCAGTCCGTCCGTTCTCCCTCTTTTCCCCAGAGCCGCAGGCGGGAATCGCCCATCCATGCCAAGAGGAGAACGTCCGCGTCGGTGTCCAGCAGGCCGGCCACGAAGGTGGTCTCGCTGCCCAGCGCCCGCTTTTCCTCCAGCACCTGACGCACCATTGGGGGAAGGCTATCGGGGAGAGAGTACGCAGCCACCCGGGCGGTGGCCGTTTCCACCAGTGCGTCCAGGAAATCGGCCAGTTCCTCCTGGAAGGCCTCCGGATTCGGTGGATTCCGGTTCCAGAGCCATTCCACCAGGGCGTCGCCCAGGAACTGCGCAGCCAGGTCGCCGTAGAAGGACTGGCTGACGCCGTCGCATAGGACAAAAGCCAGACGGCGGCCGTCCTCCCGGAGGGTCAGGTAATCCTGGCCCGGGTCATTGGCGGCGCGGCTATCGGCGGAGCGGGCGTAGGCATAGCGGTAACCGAACCGCTCTCTCTGGCGGGAGGTGACCGGCGTTTCCCGCAAAGGGTCTACCCGAACGGTTTCAGCGGTCATAGGCAGTCCCTTCACTGATGGGGGTGGACATGGACATCACGAAGCCCATCTGGACCAGTTCGGGCGTCATACCGGGGATCATCATCACCGCGTCGTCGGCGATTTCGTAGTTGTGCTCCCGCATCATCGCCCGGTAACTGGGAGGCAGCGGGGAAGACATCGCGCGCAATTTGCGGGCGTAGTCGGACCGGAGTTTGGTGCTGGGGCGCACACCCTCCCAGCGATAGGGGTCGGGAACGGGCTTGTCCAGGATGTTGTCGGAGATGAAGATGTTCTCCACCAGGACGTTTCCATCGGGGACGCGCATAGACATAATGCGGCGGACGACGGGCTCGGGGTCGCTGCCGGTGTACTCCCCGTCGGTCATATGGCAGATGAGGGGGGCCGGGCAGTGGGAGAGATTCGGGAGTTCCTGCTGGAGGAGTTTCTCCGCCTGGGCGAAGGCACGGGCGGTGTCGGTGCTGCGCATGGTGGAGAGTTCCGGCACCCCCAGTTGGGCCACCTGGTCCACGGTTTTGATGCCGCCCAGCAGGTCGTAGACGTGGTCGCTGTAGGCGTACATCGCGATGCGGTAGCGGGGGGAGACCCGGCCGCCTTTGGTGGAGCGGAAGACCATCTGCTTGAGCATGGCCTCCAGGGCTTCCATCACCACGTCTATGCGGCGCTTGGAGCCCAGTTTTTCGCTCATAGAGCCGCTCACATCCAGCAGGTAGATGATCAACGCCGGGGTTTTGCTGGTCGCAAGAATCTCGTAGGGCATGCGGACCTCCTTTCGTTATCTAAGGCTATCTCCAAGACCTGTGTCACGTGTGTCTGTGCTTTCAGGGTCTCATGAATGTTGGCTCCAACTAGCCATCAAGGCAACCCCGATAAGGCTATGTGCTACAGCTCCCACTATCAGTCTCATTTGAGTATCTATAGACAGAGTCACTAGCCCAGCCCACGCAATTATATTAACGAGTATCCACCAGAATGCCCACTCAAGCCCTTCACGAGTTCTGGTGCTCAATACTAGCCATTGGATTAATCCTATGAGGAGTCCGACCAGCCATACACCACAGAGAGTAAAACTAGTGTCAGTGTAGTGAATAATTTGGCTCGCGATGCAGCCTATAGTCCAGCCAAGCGCGTTAATCAGTATCCACCACCCTCTGACTGTCCTTTCGTGCAAAATGAAAGGCCAAAAACCGAATTTGTGGTATACTCCGCTGTATGGCCGAGGAACTCACCTTAACTCACGAGCGAGTTGATGACATTCCCCTGCTGATCGGGCTGGCGCAG
>Ga0308395_1002437_pt1 | contig 10616 bp, 13 predicted proteins | sample Hotspr20SampleP4_FD_202097 | JGI IMG/M metagenome (GOLD analysis project Ga0308395, IMG submission 202097) | Hot spring phototrophic mat microbial communities from Mushroom Spring, Yellowstone National Park, Wyoming, United States - 20050930_P4 ...
GCCGCTGGTCAGGATGGCTTGGTAACGCTCGCCCGATTCGATGTGGATGTCCTCGCCGCTGAGCGAGCCGACCAGCTCGGTCAGCAGTCGCGCGGGCAGCGTCGTCGCGCCGTCCTCGCCGACCAGCGCAGGGATGCGGCACTCCACCCACTGCTCAAGGTCGCTGCCGACCAGACGCACGGTGTCGCTTTGCGCCTCGATGTAGACATGGCTGAGGATTGGGAGCGAGGCGCGCGCCGACGCCGCGCCCGCTACAACGCTTAACGACTCATTCAGTTGCTTCCGATCGCACTGTAGTTTCATCGTTGATGTCCTCCTCATCAGCGGTTAGGCGCAGCCCGCGTCCGTGCGGGCTCAGCGGCACATCCCAACTGTGCCAAGCGCAGCCCCGCTTCGGCGATGAACGCCGAAAGCTAATCCGATTTCGCGCGTGCTGGTCTTTAATTACTCTACGCATCGCTGCGTCTCCTGCTGCGTTGGCGGATTTGGTCAAGTTGAGGGTTGTAATCTTTAGGAATCCTGTGCCAGCGGACGCGAACGATGAAACCTTCGGAATCGCGCCACTGGTACTCGCCCCAGAAGTAGGTTTCGATGTGCGGAAGATAGACGAGTCGGTATCGGCGGTAGTTCGCGCCTGCGCCTTCGTAGTGTATTGCGATGTCGGCGCGGTTGGCGACAACATGAACGGCGAATAGGTAGTCGTTTGTTGGCAGACTACCATCTGGAAGACGCAGGAATATCCCATCGATGTCGTACACCAGCGGCGGGTACTCCTCTGGGTCGCATGCGTCGGTTATCGCTCGTAGCTGGGCGAAGAGCTGGTCTGGGTTGTCTATGTTCAGCTTGCGCACTGTCTGGGGCGAAACCGCGTCAACGCCTCGCCTTCGGCAGTTAGCCGAAATCGTTCCGTTCCGTGTTCTCATGCCCTCTATTATACCCCATCTCTGCGGCTGTGGTGTGGTATAATAGAGGGCATGAGACGCAGAGAGTTTCGGGACTTGTACCATAGCCATCCGCAGCTGTTCGAGCAGATGCTCGAACTGCGCGAGAAGGAGAAGTATACGATTCGCGAGATTTCGGACTGGATATGGGATGAATATTCGGTGCGGATAACCACGCAGACGATTGCACAGTACCTGTGGAGATTCAGGCGTCTGCAGGAGCAGACGGGGAACTTTTGGAACGCGGAGCGCATCCGTCGGTATCCCGAAGAGTTCTCGCGGTGTCTCCACATCTATGTGTACGCGCGGTCGCTCGCGCGTCTCGATGAGACGCTTGCGAAACGGCTCATCGAGAATGTGACGCGCGAGATGTGCGAGCGCGTCTTGGCGCAGGAGCGTGGAGAGACGGTGCCGCCACTCGGTCGTCGCGGCACGCGGTACATGGATTACACGCCTGTCGAGTCGACGGTACTGCGCGAGTTGCGACTGGAGCGCAAGTTGAGCGTCGAGGAGTTGGCGCGCCGCGCACAAGTCCAGAACTACACGCTCACCAAGTGGGAGCGGTACGGCGTGCTGCCGAACTCGCTCGATACCATCGAGCGCATCGCGCAGGCGCTCGGCGTGCCCATCACCACGCTCCTCGATGACTATCACAGATATCGACGCCTCGACCGCGTGAGTCGGAAGAGGCTTGATTCGGCGCGAGCGGAAATGGTATAGTGATGGGGCACGGAAGGTCAGATGATGTGGGAGTCCTATGAGTCGCATCGGGTTCAATCGGTTCGAGGAGGCTTGTCTCCCATCAGCCATATACACCTCCCGTCGGCGGGGGCGCACGCCTGTCGCCATACCTGCTGCCCCCGCCGATCGTTCGACTTCTCTCCCCTCTGCCCAAACCGTAGGGCTGGGGCGTCGCCGCAGTTCCGCCCCAGCCCGCCTTTTGATGGAGGCACACGATGGACACGGTTGAGATGTTGCGCAAGCGGATTGTGGATGCCCGTGCAGTAGGCGACAGTGATTTTGAGCAGACTGCGCTGGCTATGTTTCTGAACTTTGGACAGCGATTGGAGCATGCTCTGGGCAAGTACGCTGATCGCATCGAGACTGCCGCGGCGGCGAACAATGTGAGACTCCTGCGCGAGTTGGAGGATGGGCTGCAGGCGTTGCACGCTTGCCTTGTGGCGTGGAAGTCGGTCGCTGAAGAGCTTGGCGTCTTTACACGGAGCGGTTATGCAGATAGCGGCGGGATTAGTTGCCGTCCTTACGATCCCGCCGCGTCTTTTACAAGCGAGGATGAACGCGATGCTTGAATGGCTGAGCGGATTCACGCTAAGGAGGTGACGATGAGACAGTTAAAGAGAGAGGGGGAGCGGCGAACTCCCCCATCGTCGCTGGGTTCGGTAGGGTTAAACATACCCGCCGAGCTGAGCGGTGATTCTGTTGCGGCAGGTGTGTTTTACCTGCTCCAATTGTACCTTATCGATTCGCGCCGTGTCAATACCCGTGCGCTCGCGCGGAGTCTGCATGTGTGCGAGCATCGCGTGCGTCGCGCGATTCACACACTGCAGGCGATGGGGTACATCGCACGGTACGAGTACGACGGATTGCGCGTGCGTTGCAAACTCGTCACGCCGAATTCGCAGCGACGACTCTACAAGCGCAAGTCGGCGGACGGCGCGATAGAGATTGACTTCGGTCGCGTCTCGCATGCGCGTCTCCCGCGCGTGTTCGCGCAGAAGCTCGAAGAGGGCGCCATCACGGTCGACGGTCTGCGTCTTGCGTTGCTGCTCAAGCTTCGCGAGGACGCGTCGAAGTGGTCGTGGTCGCGTCTGATGGAGACGCTCGGCTGGTCGCGCAGTCGTCTCTATCGTGCGATGCGCGGGCTGCGCGAGGCGGGTCTGCTCGTGATGGACACGCGCGGAGAGCGATACCTCATCGGTACATCTGCATACGCGAAGGCGATGCGCTTGCGCGAGCTGCGCATGCAAGCGGAGTGCATCCAGCAGGTGCGCAGGCACTTAGAATCGCAGCAGGCAGCGAAACCGATAGCGCCGCAAGCGGTCGTACCGCGCGACGAGTCGCCATCGTCTCGTCCTCTCAACCCAAGCGAGATCGTGCTGCAGCTGGTGAGGCGCGGGGTGAGCCCCGAAGAGGCGGTCGAACTCAGCCGCAAGTACGGCGCACGGGCGCTGACGATGACCGATGCCGCACATCCACCACCTGAGTAGGCGATAATCACCCATCACACGGGTAGAAATTCCCCACGCGCGACGCGCGGCGCGTTCTCACGCCTCAACGACGCACGATTCCACCTCAACGACGCGCGAATCCCCCCCATGCACGCCGATTCGGCGGAAATTTCGCGAAAATCGCTCTTAGTTGATAGTGATTATCGCTTCCGACAGCGCAAGACGCCGACCTGCGCGACCCCCATGCGTCATATATGGAACTACTTGCGGCACATATGGAACTTCTTGCGTCACGGGTGGAACTACTCAAGTCGGAATCACGCACGAATCGCGTGGCGTCTTAAATGAGGGGCTAATTGTGCTTAAATACGCTGCGTGCGTGGCGCGGCGTTAGCGCCTGCATGCGATGTTCGTGCGTGGCAATGGGTTATCGGTTCACATATATATACATCTGATTGGAGAGAAGCGAGGCTTGGGACGAGTAGCTCCACGCCTCGCCTTCGAGTGTGCAGATTTAGGAGCCTATGCTTGATCAGTGATGATGCGCGGGGCTTGCTTGTAGGGCGTTATAAGATTCTGCGCCCGTGTGCCGAGTAAGCGAGAGACCATCGAGAAGATAGCACGCGCTTTGGATGTGTCGACAGAAGAGCTGCTGGAAGATTCAGAAGGGGTGCGCTGCGCGTGACGCGCCGACACACCCCGCAACTGCTCACGCGGGGCGCAATTCTACCCTACCTGCGGGCTGCGAGCTGGATGCTTGACATTACTCAGGAGCCCCAAGTTATGCACCTTGCCGCAAACGGTACATCGTACTGCGTAGACTCCATCCTTCTGCATGCGGTTGACGGGGTTGGCGAAGCGATGCTGTTTGCCGTAGACGCTGTCTTGGTACTCGCTCCTGCAGTCGCACACGACGATTGCCGTTCTATTCATGGTCGATGCCTCCTCAAAGCGGTAGTATACCCCCTCGTCAATTCTGAGAGGCGCATCAGCTCCTGAACCGCGCTAAACTCTTTACAACTCAAAACGCACGAGACCCCCGCAGATTTACCAGATTTTGGATTTGCCCTGCTGGGGACTTGACTTTCCAATCCGCGATGTGGTATAATATGGGTAGGCTGGTGATAGCCAGCCGAGGAGGAGACATGATGAGAATGCAGATGCGGATGTTGAACGAGATAGTCGAAGCCGTCAAGGCTATTAGGTCGCTGTGCGACTATCGTGACGAGAAGCTGAACGCGGATGAACTGCGCGGTCACATCAACGATGTGACATCTGAGCTGCTCTTCGAAGTTGCTCAGATACTCGTTGACTACGAACGCTCTGACGCGCTGAGCGTCTTGCACAAGCTCTATCGCAGTGAGCTTCAGTACGACGAATTCGTCAAGATGGTGCTTGACTACCGTCAGCCCATCGTCGGCGACGATGAGCCCGACGACTGGGAGCTGCCCTTCTACGGGCTCCTCATGCTGACGGAGCCCGTCATCATGGAGCCCATTCCCATTGATGAGGAGGCATACGATGAAGGTGCTTAACCAACTGGTAGACGCGGGCGTCCCCACCCTCGTGTGGGGCCCGCCTGGCGTAGGTAAGACGGCTCTCATTAGGAGTTTGACGCAGCGACGCGGTTGGAGGCTGGTCGAGATTATCGCCAGCCTGCACGACCCTACCGATTTTAATGGTCTGCCCGTCGTGCAAAACGGGTGCGTGCATTTCGCCCCGCCTGACTGGGTCTACCAGTTCGGAGAGAGCGGACAGGGCATCCTGTTTCTGGACGAGTTGACCACCGCGCCGCCGACGGTGCAAGCGGCGCTGCTGCGCTTGGTGCTGGAGCGCAAGGTCGGCGCACACAGCCTGCCCGCAGGCGTGCGCGTCGTCGCCGCGGCGAATCCGCCCGACATGGCGGCGAATGGGTGGGAACTTGCACCCCCGCTTGCGAACCGCTTCGCGCATCTCACCTACTCGCTCGACGCGGGCGAGTGGGTGAAGCAATTCCCCTCGTACTGGGGCAACCCGCCCCAGCTGGAGGGGGTAGTGGAGGCGGTATGGGCACGCGCCCGCGCGAGAGTCGCGGCGTTCATCTCGCGACGCCCCAATCTCCTTTACACATACGATTCGTCGCGCGAAGAAACCAGATTCGCCTCGCCACGCACTTGGGACTTGTTCTCGCGTGCGTGGGCGGCGGCGCATCTCGACTCCTCGGCGGCAGGCGACCTCGCCGCCGCGCTGGTCGGCGACGCGCCTGCGGCGGAGTTCTCGTCGTGGCTGGTTACACTTGACTTGCGCGAGCCCAGCGAGATTCTCGCGCTGGGGCGAGCCTATCGGTTGCCAAGCCGAGGCGACATCGCCCATGCCGAACTCACCGCGCTGGCGGAGTCGACGGAGGCGATAGAATCCCCAGACGCATGGGAGCGGGCGTGGGAAGTTCTCAGAAGCGTCGCCAACACGGCGACTGACCTCGCTGCGCTGGCGGCAGGTCGGCTGCTGAAGCGAGGTCGCTCGCTGTACGGCACGCCAGACCTGTCGGGATTCACGGAGTTCATGAGCGCCGTCGAGGAGGCGACACGATGAAACCGCAGCAGAAGGTACAGGCGGCGCGGTACGGGCTAATGAAGCAGCGCCCGTACCTCGCCACAGCCGCGTTACGGTTGCGCATGGTGGCGAGCGAGGCGTGCCCGCACGCACTCGCCGCCAGCGAGGGATGGACGCTGTATTACAACCCAACCCTCGTCGAGGAGACGGAGCTGGAGACTCTCGTCATCCAGCTCCGCCGCGAGGTCGAGCGACTGATTCGCCGCCACTCGCGGCGGCTAAAGGCGGTTCCTCGCGAGGTCGCGGAACTCGCTTCCGCGATGGAAATCGACGACGACCTCGCGGGCGAATACGGGAGCCGTCCCGACTGGACGCTCCCACAAAACTTCGGACTCGAAGCGGGGCGTACCGCAGAGGAATACGCACTCGCGCTCCTCGATATGTTTCAGCCTCAGGATTCAGGTCAATCGCAAGATGGCGACCAAGACGGCGACCAAGATGGCGACTCAGACGCGGGGTCGTCTGGCGCGGTCGCGGACTCCTCGTCCGAGCAAGGCTCGGATGGGCGCGACGGCGCATCCGCTAATGCGCCGACTCCCTCTGCTGCCACTAACAACGACTCGCCTGCGAACGCTACAGACTCGTCGCAGGGCGCGGGCACGCCCGCTGTCGGGGATGGGGAAGACCAGTCTCTGAACAGCGCGTGTGACCGCAGCAACGGCGACTCATCTCCCCAACAACCACCGAGCGCAAACGCAGGCGACTCGTCAGGGCAGAGTGGCGGAGCGAGCGGCGCACAGGACGGCGCATGCGACGCGCAGCGTCCGTCCGACCAAGCGGGCGACGACAACGCACGCGACAGCGACCCCGCGCCCGAGTCGTCATCGTCGCAGTCGCAACAAGGCTCCGCGGCGTCGGGGCGACCCGCGCCGTGGGAGACAGACGAGGAGTCTGTCTCTCAGGTGGAGGTCGACCAACTTATCGAGGCGACGCTCCGCGCCGCCGCCGAGTATGCTAAGACTCGCGGCGGTCAGGGCGCGAATATGATGCGGCGGTACGAGTCCGCCGCGAAGAACAAGCCCCTGCCGTGGCAGCGAATCCTTGCGCGGTACATCGCGCGAGGGCGCACCCACGGCGTGGGAAGACTCGATTACTCCTACTCGCGTCCCCATCGCCGCCAGAGCGTCGTTCCAGATGTCGTGCTGCCGTCGCTGCGACAGCCGACGCTCGATATCGCCGTCATCGTCGACACGAGCGGTTCGATTAGCGACGGCGAGCTGGGGCTCGCGTTGCGCGAGGTGCAGGCGATACTCAAGCGCGGCGGTGTCGCCGAGATGCGCGTCGTGTTCGGCGACACCCAGATACGCGCCGAGGCTCGCGTGCGTACCGTTGCGGAAGCTGTGAAGGCGTTCCGCAGGGTGCGCGGCGGCGGCGACACGAATATGGGACATATTGTTCGAGCCGTCGTCGACGGCGAGGGCGCGAAGCAGAAGAATTCGAGACCGCCACAGCTGGTGGTGGTCATCACTGACGGCGTGACGCCATGGGGGCGTGCGCCACGCACGCGCGTGCCCGTCATCGCCGTCATCACCCCGCGTGGGCGACGCGACAACACGCCCGCGTGGGTCAAGGAGGTGGTCATCGATGAGTGAGCCCAAACTAAGAGAGGCGATGGTTACTGCCCTGCAGGCTGCCTTGCAAGCCTGCAACGAGGCACGCAAAGCATATGAGGCGCACACCTTCCCGCGCGTGCCGCGTGGGCGGCTGAAGCGATTCGAGCTGCGGATTGGCGGGGTGCAGTTCGCCTACCCCGCTACGCGTTATATGTCTGATGAGCCTCAGACTGACGCAATCGAAACAACTTTCAAGGGAAGCAAGCGGAATGTGTGCTTCTACAGCAACAGATTGCGCGAGGAAGCCGAGGATATCGTCGACAAGTTGAATGGCTACCCCTCGCGCGTGTTTGCGCTGGTGCGCTGGCTGGAGCGCATCGAGCGATGGCTCCGCGCACGCGCCGAGGGGCACCAGCGACACGCGCAGGAGATCCTGCGCCAGCAGCGACGCGCGGTCGCCGAAATCCAGAACCGCGCGACCGCTGCGAAACTGACCGAATTACCCTGACGGGGACTTGACTTTCCCATCTCCGACAGGGTATAATATGGGTAGGCTGGAGACCAGCCGAGGAGGAGACATGATGGAACGGAACTTTGCAACGGGAGTGATTGTGACTTGGGATCTGCGGGGCATGGGTTATCCGCAGAGCCCAGAGCTAAGGTCGCTATTAAAGACGCCGACGGTCTACCGCCACCAGCTAAGGTGGCAGAAGCACCTGCGGGACTGTGGGATACTTACCGACGCGGATTTCCTGTTCTACCGCGCCTTCGATGGCGTGGTAGTGATGACTGCCCTGCGATGCGAGTTCAGGGACTCGCTGACCCCCGACTTTCGCGCAGAGCGACTCGGCGTCATCGAGTATCCCTCGATGGCGGTCGTGGAAGCGCGAGACGACCAGACTCGACTTGCGCTTGAGACGCTCCCGCTTGAATTCGATGCGCTCGCACTCACGCCCGCCATCGTCAAGCGCATCGAGTGGCTGGGTGGCGTATCTGTCCGAGCAGCGGGCGGCGCGTACTACCTGCCGCCTGACGCCTACGATGAACTCAGACCAGTCTTCGATGCGATTCAGCGCGAAGGCGGGCGAGTCCGCACAATCGAAGTCGACCCGCAATCCGAAATCGCACGCGAGATTGCCCAAGACGCAGTCAAGTTACTGACTGCGCTTATGGCGCAGCTCAAGCGTGCCTTCCAAGCTGCGAAGTCCGAGGCGCGGAAGGAGAAGAGCCTGAAGCGCCTGCAGGAAGTGAAGAGACATCTCGACCACTACCTCGCGCTGATGCAACAGATGCGAGATGATTTAGAGACTGAGGACACGCAGCAGGTTGTCGCCGACCTGCTCATGGAGGTGGTGTGATGAACCCGATAGAGACCATCCGAATGGCGAGGGCAGCTGGGATGATTCCCCCTGACATCAACGACCCGCAGGCGATGATTATCATCGCCGCAGGGCAGGAGATGGGGCTGCAGCCGTTGCAGGCCCTGCGAACGATGTCGTTCATTCGCGGGCGCTTGTGCATGACGGTGCAATTGCAACTGGCGATGGCGCGTCAGCGAGCGGGCGTGCGCGTCGAGACGCTCGAAGAGGCGGAGAACGGAAGCTCCGTCACCGTGACGCTGGTGCGCGACGGCGAGCGCGTCACGGTCACATACACGCTCGACGACGCTCGCCGCGCGGGGTTAGCCGACCAGCGCAACTGGCGGCTCTATCCGCGCCAGATGCTCCGATGGCGTGCGATAGGTGATGCCTTACGCATTATAGCCCCCGATGTGGTGATGGGGCTGCTCGACCCTGACGAGGCGTCAAGTCTCGAACCCGTCGACGCCGAAGCGTGGGAGCAGATACTCTCGCGCGACGATCGCCCTGTGCGCGAACTCATCGCGCAGGGCGACGAGGAGGCGCGACTACTGCGCGAACAGCTCCGCGCACTCTACAGCGCCGACGAGATGAGACAAGTGCTGACCAATCTCGGCGTGAGCGCGGTATCAGACTTGACATTCGCGCAGGCGCGACAGCTCGCCATCGTGGGCGAGCTGCGAAACCGCGACCGCGCCATAAACCCGCCATTAGTGCGCGTGGAGCAGGCACCAGCGCGTGCGGAGCAGTACCGCGCCGAGGAGCCCGACGAGCATGCAGACTATGCAGACATCGAATGGGAGGACGACGATGCATGAGCGAGACGAGATAGTGGCGCAAGACGCGATGATGGATGACGCGCAAGAGCGTCGCTGGCGACGATGGATTTCGGGGCGATGCTACTGCACCTATCCCATCCCCGTCAGCGACCCGTTTAGGCGACCCATGCACTGTGAGCGGTGCGGGGGATTTATACCCGCACCAGTCATCGACGCGACGGAGACTAATGCGGAGCTTATCGACGCGCTTGAACGCGAGAACCGCATCCTGCGTGTCGCGCTCCTCGTCATGATCGCGATTGCCGCCGTCGCGGTCTACCTCTACGACAAGGCGGTCACAGGAGGCATGCCATGAGAGAGATTACGGTGATGATTGGACGAGAGGGGCAGGACGAGCCCCCGACTCTGCCCGAAGCGGTGTGGGTGGTTCAACCCCTCGCCGCGATGGGCGAGGTATCCATATGGTTCTACGCAGACGACGCAGCCGTCGACAATACCGACCGCATGTATGCGATGATGGAGCGCATGCTCAAACTCGCCGTCGCGACATGCGTCGGCGAGTCCGTGCATCCGTTCCAGACATCTCGACCGAGTACCGTGCTTGTTGCGATTCCCCGCGCCTGCCGCGACGACCTCGAAGTCGTCGGCGAACTCGCCGAGAGAATCCGACAAGCGAACGGCTGGGAGAAGACGAACACGAAGTTCGGAGTAGTAAACATTCCCAGCCGAGAGGCGGTTCCCGTTCTCGACGAGGTTATCGGAGAACTGTCGCCGTCGGTCGTCTATTTCTACGCGCCCGACGCCGTGGCGAAAGACCCCGACGACGCGATGCAACTCACGGGCTATCTGCAGGGCATAGCACGCAAGCACGAGACGGCTATCGTGCTATGCCTTACTACCAGTGAGGAGCATGTCGACCAGATAGAGCGAGCGTCTTCATCCCCCTGACATGTCTCCTCCTTCCCTCCACCGCGCGTCCCCAGTCGATTCCGCGCTGGGGACGCGCATCACGCCAGCGAAATTGCGGTAGAGGGGAGCGTGCAAAGCGGGTATACGACTCGTTCACCGTGCAGCCGCAGGTGGCGAAGATTGAGGCGATTCTGCAGCAGGTCGCGCAGGCGCGCTGCTAACCCATCACCCGCTCCCGATGATCCATCACATCCGTTATCGTGCCCCAATACAGATACTCAGGCAGCAATCGCAC
>Ga0308395_1002441_pt1 | contig 10609 bp, 10 predicted proteins | sample Hotspr20SampleP4_FD_202097 | JGI IMG/M metagenome (GOLD analysis project Ga0308395, IMG submission 202097) | Hot spring phototrophic mat microbial communities from Mushroom Spring, Yellowstone National Park, Wyoming, United States - 20050930_P4 ...
AGGATCCTCGATCCCATTTTCCCGATGAGCCCGAAGAGAATTGTTGATGAGTTCTAGCAGCGCATAGGAAATATGATCCTTCTTGTCCAGGGGGGGATGGAAAGAAATGGTATTCAGGACTGGAACGATCTGGTGGATTTTGCAATGGGGGAGGATCTTGAAGCGAAGTTCCCGTACGCGTTTCTTGCCGAACAGAATGGAGCGCCTATTCTGAGTTGCCATGCGTCTACATTATATAGCAGGAACCTCGATTTGTAACCTATACCTTACCACCTCAGGCAAAGGGTTCCAATATTTTTAATGAAAACTCCGTAGGTAGAGGAGTGGGTTTGCCCTCGCTATTCACGCAAAACCAACTCACTTCCGCCGTTGCCAAAAGAGCATCTTTCCGGAAAACCTCCTGCCGGAATACCCCAAAGGCTCCCCGGAAGCGGAGAGGTGTGGTAACGATGGTAAGCTCGTCTCCGTATTGAGCGGGCAGTTTGTAGGTGATACAAACCCGGGCTACCACCAATCCGAGACCTGCCTTTCGGAAAGCGGAGTAATCAAACCCAGAGTCTTTGAGAAACTCCATTCGGGCGTATTCTAAATATTGAAGGTATACGGCATTGTTCACGTGCCCATAGCTGTCGCACTCATAGGTGCGCACCGTTAATGTACAGGTGTGTTTCATCTGTAACCCCCAACTCTTGACAGAGATTTGGCCCTGTTGGTATAGTTTTCCTGCTTTCAGGTACGGTGGCGTAGCTCAGTCGGTAGAGCAAGCGGCTCATATCCGCTTGGTCAGGGGTTCAAGTCCCTTCGCCACTAGAAAATCCTTTCATGCACCCTTATGAATCCCTCCTGAGTGGATGCCTTTTCAAGCCTCCCGAAAAGGCATCTTGTTGTTCTCCCCGTATCTTGCAGGGAATTCCCTGTGAAAGAAACTCACCTTTTACTTCCTGAAGGAAAGCCATGGGATAAGGGGTAACCCGATTCCCATACGCTGGATCCAGTACTTGGGTTAATCGTACCCCTGTGATCACCACCAGTTTCGCGCCTCGGAGGAGGGTGGCCAGGTTCCTGGCGTCGGAGAGATCGAAGATCTCCGGTGCCACGGTGATGCGAAACTCATGGGGTATGCCACGGTCTATAAGAATCCTGGCCCACTGTTGTACGGCCAAACCGGTTTCCTTCTTCCCCCCGAGGAGGTAGTACTTGTCCGGAGAAGTCTTGAAATCCATGGCGATATAGTCCGCCGGAAGGGTTTCTGCTATCTCCGGTTTCGTTCCGTTGGTATCCACTTTTACCCGGTATCCCAGGCTCTGGATTTCTCTGACTAGCGAGGGCAATTCGGGAAGGAGGGTCGGCTCTCCGCCGGTAATGCAGACCCCTTGCAGGACCGTCCTCCTTTTCACCAGGAACTGAAGGATGGCTTCCCAGCTTTCCATCCCTTCCGGTTCCGGGCCTTCTACCAGCTCCGGGTTGTGGCAGTAGGGGCACCGCAGGTTGCATCCCCGAACAAAAAGTACGCAGGCTACCAATCCTGGGTAGTCGATAAGACTCGTCTTTTCGAGGGCAAAACGCGGCATTTGGGTACTCTCGCCCTGTGCAGGCCGATAGGTTACGCCTGGGAAAGGGTCAGATGGGGCCTTAGATCCTCCAGTTGATCCACTGAATGCACCTCATGGATGGGACGACCATTCCTGTCGAAGAAGAGCACCGTGGGAGTGGAGAGGATTTGGTAGGTTTGGGCCTGCGACAGTCCTTCTTCCGTGTCCACATCCACATGTTTGCCTGCCAGGGGAAGTTGGGAAACGTACTCCTTCACGGGTGGGCAGTTGGGACAAGTCTTCCGATAGAAGTATCGATATTCGGCAACCTCCCGCAACGTTTTTCCCCTTGGATTTTCCTCCTTCGGAGGATCGAAGGTTACCCGCAGTCGGTATTCTTCCTTTTTCCCCTTGTTCCAGTTTCGGAGGGATCGGTAGTACCCCACGATACGGGTGTACACTTCGCATTCTGTGCCCTGTACCGTTTCCAGTTGTGCCCGGAGCTGGGCCAGTTCCGCTTCGATTTCCTGTAATGTGCGCATATTCGTACTCCTCCTGAGTGTTTATGAGGAACTGAGCAGGATCAGTTCCCGTTCTTTTTCTAAATCCCTGATCTTTTTCCGGATAGCTTCCTTCTGATCTGCCTCGCATTTGGGGCAGGTGATATGTTCACCCGATAGATACCCATGCACGGGGCAGATAGAGAAGGTCGGCGTAACTGTAAAGTAGGGAATCCGGTAGTTTTCCGCTATAGCCCGAACCAGGTTCCTGCAGGCCTTCCAGTCTTCGATGGCTTCCCCTATAAATGCGTGGAATACGGTGCCGCCGGTGTATTTCGTCTGGATTTCTTCCTGATGGTCTAAGGCATCGAAGATGTCCATCCTGTAGTTCACAGGGATCTGGGTGGAGTTGGTGTAGTAGGGCTCCTGTTCCCCTGCGGTGATGATGTCGCTAAACTTCTCCTTGTCGTGCTTCGCCAGCCGGTACGAGGTGCTTTCTGCCGGAGTGGCCTCTAGGTTGAATAGGTCTCCCGTGTCGGTTTGATAGAGCACTAGCCGGTCCCGCATATGATCGAGGATTTCGAGGGCGAACTGTTTCCCTTCGGGGGAAATGATATCTTTGCCAAGAAAATTCAGCAAACATTCGTTCATTCCGCAGATGCCGATAGTGGAAAAATGGTTGTTTAGAGTGTTCAGGTATCTCTTCGTGTAGGGGAAAAGCCCTGCCTCTAAAAGGCGACCGATCACTTTTCGCTTGATGGTTAGGCTCTCGGCGGCCAGATCCATCAGGTGATCCAACCGCTGGAAGAAGTCCCTTCGGGAATCTGCCAGATAGCCGATCCGCGGAAGGTTGATCGTTACTACCCCAATGGATCCTGTCAACTCGTCCGAGCCAAACAACCCCCCTCCCCGTTTACGCAGTTCCCGTTTGTCCAGTTGCAGCCGGCAGCACATGGAACGGACATCCCCTGGCCGTAGATCCGAATTGATGAAGTTCTGAAAGTAGGGGGTACCATACTTGGATGTCATCTCGAAGAGCAACCGGGCGTTTTCGCTTTCCCAGTCGAAGGTAGGGGTAACGTTGTAGGTGGGAATGGGGTACTGGAACCCGCGGCCATTGGCATCCCCCTGCAGCATCAGTTTAATGAAGGCCCGGTTGATTACATCCATCTCTTTCTGGCAGTCTCCATAGGTGAAAGAGGCAGGTTTTCCCCCGATGATGGCCGGTGTATGAGCCAGGTCCTCCGGTACTGTCCAATCTAGGGTGATGTTGGTAAAGGGTGCCTGGCTTCCCCACCGGGAAGGGGTATTCACTCCGAAGATGAAGCTCTGGATGCATTGGGTCACCTCATCCTCATCCAGACCGTCTGCCTTCACGAAGGGAGCGAGGTAGGTGTCAAAGCTGGAAAACGCCTGTGCGCCTGCCCATTCGTTCTGCATGATCCCCAGGAAGTTCACGATCTGCTGGATCAGGGTAGACAGGTGGCGTGCGGGTTTACTGGTAATTTTGTCAGGCACTCCTCCCAGTCCTTCCTCTATGAGCTGACGCAATGACCAGCCCGCACAGTACCCGGAAAACATGGATAGATCATGGATGTGGAAGTCCGCATTGCGGTGAGCTTCGGCGACCGGTTCGGGATAGATGTTTTTCAGCCAGTAGTTAGCTGTGATGGTACCCGAGTTGTGGAGAATGAGACCTCCCAGTGAAAAATTGACGTTTGCGTTCTCATTCACCCTCCAGTCCGTTTGGTTCAGGTACCCATCCATCGTGCTGTTGATGTCCAGAAGCAGTTTCTGGGTATCCCGCATCACCTCGTGCCGGGCCCGATACAGGATGTACCCTTTGGCGATGTCCACCTGTTTTGCCTCGATTAGGACGGTTTCCACCAGATCCTGAATTTCTTCGATGGCCGGTGCGGAATTGGGGTGCCTTCCCTTCATGAAATCTTTCAGTTTCTTTTCCACCTCCCGGGTCAATCCCTCGGCCAGCTCGGGGTCCTCCTGGTTCCGAACGGCGCGAATGGCCTTGTGAATGGCGTTGAAGATTTTTTCTCTGTTGTATTTTTCCAGGGTACCGTTTCGTTTTACCACGAATCGGACGCCCACTGTGGGGGGCTCCTCCCGGGTGCCGCTAGACCGCAGCCACTGGATACTCATGCTTCCTCCTCTTTGGTAAAACTTGTTCCGAGAGACTCAATCTCCCGGATGAACTCATCCACATCCGAGAATTTTCGGTACACCGAAGCGAAACGTACGTACGCTACTTTGTCCAGATCGTGGAGTTTGGTAAGGACCATTTCTCCCAGTTGGCGGGAGGACACCTCATGGGTCGTTTTCCCCAACATGGCTGCCTGATCCTCGATCTCGTTGATCAGTTCCTCGATGGTGTTCTGGGAGATGTTCCGTTTCTCGCAGGCCCGCTGGATTCCCCGTTCCAGCTTGGACCGGTCGAAGGGTTCCCTCCGACCGTCGGACTTGACAACCATCAACTGTTTCTCTTCGATCCGTTCGTACGAGGTGAATCGGTACCCGCAGGACAGGCATTCCCTTCTTCTACGAATGCTTTCCCCTCCTGCCAATGTACGGGATTCCAGCACTTTATCCTCTAAGCTACCGCAATGTGGGCAACGCATTTCTTACCCTATATATGGTGTTTTTCGACGCACAAAATCCAGTATAACACACTATAGGTTGGGTTGCAAGAGGGTGCCGTTTCCACTTGACGAATATTACGGAAGGCATTTACAATTAAGCCTATCATATCAGGTATTGAATCTCAGGAGGTTTAGAATGAAACGGTTTGTGGCGGTTCTACTGCTTATCGGTATCTGGGCGTTCCCGTTGCTATCCATCGATATCAAGGTTGCCCATGTGGTGAATGAACAGGATGCCTTCCATGTCGCCGCTGTCAAGTTCAAGGAACTTACGGAAAAGTACACCAATGGAGAGGTGAAGATCACGATTTTTCCCAACGCTGTGCTGGGAGACGAACGAACCCTCCTGGAACGAATGAAAATGGGAATTGTGGACGCGGGAGTCATTACCTCGGGTCCCTTTGTGAACTTTGTCCCCCAGTTCGGGGTGGTAGATATGCCCTTCCTGTTCCGAGATCCGGAACATGCGTACAAAGTTTTGGATGGCGCTATTGGGGACAAGCTCTTTGCCAGTCTGGAATCCCAGGGATGGAAAGGCCTTGCATGGGCGGAACGGGGATTCCGTAACCTTACTAACAACAAGCGTCCCGTGAACAAGCCGGAGGATGTGGTGGGGCTAAAGATCCGGCTCATGCAGAATCCCATCTATGTGGATTCCTTCAAGGCTCTGGGAGCCAATGCGGTGCCCATGGCGTGGACAGAGGCTCTTACCGCACTGCAGCAGAAAACGATCGACGGGCAGGAAAATCCCCTCAACGTAATCGTTGCCTTCAAGCTGTATGAAAGCCAGAAGTACCTTGCCCTTACCCGGCATGCCTATGCCCCGGCGCCCATCATCATGAGCCAACTTACCTGGAAAAAACTCACCCCTGCCCAGCAGCAGGCAGTGGTAAAGGCTGCCCGGGAAGCTGCACAGTTCGAACGGGATTACGATAATAAGAACGAAGCTACCTGGCTGAAGGAGTTGGAAAGCAAAGGGATGGTAATTACTCGGCCAGATATTGCCGCCTTCCTCAAAGCCGTACAGCCTGTCTACGATTCGTACGCGAACAAGTTTGGAAAAGATCTGATCGATTCCATCCTGCAGACGAAGTAAGGCCAAACCCATGACTCCCCTCGATGGAAAGGAGAGTAGAAAAACGATCCTGCATCGTCTGAGCGATAGGGTAAACACCGTCACCGAAGGGACACTGTTCGTGTCCCTTCTTGTTCTTGTAGGGGTTTCCTTCCTACAGGTAGTATTCCGATTCTTCTTTACCGCTCTCACCTGGTCCGAGGAACTTTCCAGCTTTCTCCTTGTGTGGGTAAGTCTCCTGGGGATGGCAGTGGGGTTCAAGCGTGGCAGTCACATTGCAGTCACCTTCCTCGTAGAAAAGGTTAGTTCCTCGGTACACAAATGGTTACAAGTCTTCATAGCCTTGCTGGGACTGGCGTTCTTTGGAATCGTGGTTTACTTCGGGTGGGTGATGATGAATACCGAAGCCACTCAGGTTACACCGGCGATGGGGCTTTCGATGCGCTGGATCTATCTGATGTATCCCATTACCGGTGCCGTCACTGTTCTCCATATCCTGGATTCTATGGTAGCGGTATTCGAAGGGGGGAAATGATGGGGTACATACTCTTTGGAGCCTTTTTCCTTCTCATGCTGATCGGTGTGCCCATCGGGTTGGCCATTGGGCTTTCTGCTCTAACTGTGTTCGTCGGCATGGGGATCCCTCTGCAGATGGTGCCGCAAACCTTACTGGAGGGTAACAATTCCTTTGCCCTCGTTGCCGTACCGTTCTTCGTGCTGGCAGGAGATATCCTTGCAAAGGGGGGAATTTCGGAAAGGATCGTTGCCTTTGCGGAAGCAGCCTTAGGCCGGATCCGCGGGGGACTTTCCGTCGTCTCCGTCCTTGCCTCCATGTTCATTGCAGCCATTTCAGGATCCGGAGCCGCCACTACCGCGGCCGTGGGGGCCTCCCTTCTACCCGATATGAAGGCAAAAGGGTACGATGTGGCCGACTCCGCGGCTCTCATTGCCGCTGCAGGGACGATCGGGGTGGTGATCCCGCCCAGTGTCCCCATGGTGCTCTATGCGGTGATTTCCGGTGAATCCGTGGCGAAACTCTTCGTGGGAGGCTTCATTCCGGGAACCTTGATGGGAATAGGGTTGATCAGCTGGGCACTGTACAAGGCAAAAAAACGGAATTATTCCCGGGGTTCCGCTTTCCCGTTACGGGAGGTGTGGAAGAAGTTCCTCGATGCGTTCTGGGGGCTTCTGGCACCGGTCATCATCCTGGGGGGGATCTTTTCCGGGATCTTCACCCCTTCCGAAGCGGCGGCGGTAGCCGTGGTATATTCGGTATTTGTGGCGGTATTCATTTATAGGGGTTTGAATTTCAAGAAGTTCTACGAACTGGTGATCGGATCGGGAGTCACCTCGGCCTTGATCATGTTCATCATAGCCACGGCAAAGCTCTTTGGCTGGGGTCTTGCCTTCTACCAGATTCCCCAGGCGGTTGCCTCCGCCCTGTTGGGGATGACGGGGAACGTACCTGTATTCGTGTATCTAGTGATCGGCATCATCATCCTTTTAGCAGGCATGTTTATGGAAACGGCCTCTGCCCTCATTATCCTTACCCCGATCTTCATTCCGGCGGTAACAGGGGTGGGGGGAAGCCTTCTCCATTTCGGTATTGTGTTGACCATCGGCCTTGCCATCGGAATGGCCACGCCTCCTGTTGCTATAGATATCTATGTGGCATCCGCGATTACGGGCCTTCCGATGGGAAAGATCGCCCGGCCGATCGTACCAATGGTAGGTATTTTAATCGCGGTGTTCTTTCTGGTAATGTACCTACCCGATATCGCCCTTGCTCTACCCCGCTGGTTCATGGGGAGTGTTTAACCTGAGGGATCCTAAGATAACCATACTTCCCTTGCCGGCAGGGGATTAATTCTTTATTTTTATTACATGATAACTAAGGTATTGAGATTGGGGTGGGTACTCGTAGGGATCCTTTTCCTGACTCTCCTGGGGGGGAATGGGGCAGCGTCCCCTGCACGGGAAAGTGCGGAGAGGAAAAGTACGGGTGTAAGGGAGGAAGAACCGATGGAGCCAGCAATCCTCAAAGCCTTGAAGGAAGGAAAAGATACCGTAGAAGTGGGTCGGGAGAAAAAGATCCCCTTCAAACTCATCTCCAAAGACTACTCGTTTCCTGTGCGTCTTTCCGATGCTGAATGGAGGGAGCGACTGAAGGCGGAGCAGTATTATATCTTGAGACAACGGGGTACGGAGAGAGCTTTTACCGGCGCTCTCTACAAAAACACCCAGAAGGGTACCTATTATTCCGCGGCTACGGGGCAACCCCTGTTCAGTTCCGCTGCGAAGTACGATTCGGGAAGCGGTTGGCCCAGTTTCTGGGAACCCATCGACCCTGACGCCCTGCGGTACCGAGTAGATTTTGACATCGGGTACCCGAGGGTGGAGGTGGTGGATAGCCTTAGCGGAAGTCACCTGGGGCATGTGTTCGCCGATGGTCCCTTGCCCACAGGCCTCCGGTACTGCATCAACTCGGCAGCCCTACTGTTCGTACCCGAAGGAGGAACACCGCCGCCTCTTTTGGGGCCAACAAAACCGTAGACTAAACCAGAAGAGAAATAGGAATCCGTACCCGTTACTTTCCTGGGTGCGGTGATTGGGAGGAACACCCTTTTTCCTTTCTCTACCGGAATCAGGGGGTGGGAAAGTGCTACCCACAAGCTTCAGGGTACTAAGAAAAGCCTGAATATAAAGGGGAGCACCGTCAGGATACTGAGTAACCGCGTGGTGTGGAGGACACTCACGATCAATGGATCTGCACCGACCTCTTCCGCGATGATACTCATCTGGGTAAGCCCTGCGGGAGAGGAAACGAGTAGACACGTCCCTGTATCCCATCCCGTGAGGCGCTGGAGAATTCTACTGAGAAAAATCCCTGAAGCGACCATCAGTACTCCCAGGAGTCCGATGGGAAGGATCAGGGCGGAAAGTCTTTCGAGGGTCTCGGGAGTCAACTGTTCTGCCATGGCAAGCCCTATGGCAATCCGCGCGTAGTTCCTGAGAAGGGGAGGAACAGAGGGTAGATCCCCGAAGAGGGTGTTGACGGTTCCTACCCCGAACATAGCCCCCAACATATCCCCTGCGGGGATCCCTAGATACTTCCCGGTAAACCCTCCGATCAACGTAGCGGTGACGAGGAGGATGAAGGAACCAAAGGAATGATTCACGGGGTCTTGCCTGCCGGAAGTAGGGAGATTCGAATCTAGGGGTATAGATGAAAGGTTTACCGTTTCCCTGTCGAAGGGGGCCGGGGCCCCATACATCCTTCGCCGAACTTTCCATCGAGCCACGAGGGGCATGGCCACGAGAAATAGGAGGACCCTGAACAGTTGCAGGATCGTGATGGTCACCGTATCCGCATGGAAGGCAAGTCCCAGAATGGCCATTTCCGCGATTCCCCCCGCGGTTGAACCTAGAAAAGCGGTTTCGATGGAAAGATGGGAAACTTTATAGAGAATGTACCCCGAGACAAGGGAAAGAGCCAGCATCCAGAAGGAAACGATTCCTGCAGGCAGAAGCACCTTTCTCAGCTGCCGGAGAGTGGATCGATCCACCATCAAGCCCAGGTAGCAACCTAGAATCAATTTGCTCACCAAGGTGATCGGGCTCGAGGGAAAGGGAAGGTGGTATCCAAGGATCGCGAGAATCGAAGCCACGAAGAGGGCTCCCAGCATATCGGGAGCGGGTACATGGAATCGGGCAAAGAGTTTAAAGCCCCCTGTTCCCAGAAGGAACGAGAGTACAGTACCGTACAACCAGCCACTATTCATGGTAGACACATCCTTCATGCGGCAGGCCCGTATTTATCATGACAGCTCGTTTTTCCGGAGAATAGGGGCCAGCCGGCCGGTGTTATAATACAGCTATTTCTTATCCATGGTAAGCAGAATCCGTTCTTTGAGGGCCGCTTCCCAGGCGAGAATCGCTTTTTTCCTCAACGGACCTTCTCCGTAGTTGCCGAACTCGCCATTTTTCCGCAGGACCCGATGACAGGGAATGAGAAAGGGGATCAGGTTTTCTCCCACCGCTCCCCCTACAGCCCGGGAGGCTTTAGGATCTCCTACTTTTCGAGCGATCCTTTCGTAGCTTACCGCCTCTCCCAGGGGGATCTGGATCAGCGCCTCCCAGACCTTTATCTGAAAGTTGGTCCCCTGGACGTAGAGGTGGAGGGGGCCGGGGGGCTGCAGTTTCACCTCTTGGCCTTTCCGGGGGGTGGAACCATTTCCCCGCGTGGAAGCCTTTTCCCTGGAAGACGCAACGGAACCTTCATCAAGATACTCATCAGAAAATGCTTCGGCGAGCGACCCGTTCGAGTCCGCCCATTCCTGTAGGGGATAGGGGAATACCCGGTCCAGAACCTGCTTCCCAGGATCCGGATCATATAAAATGTGAGCTTCCGGCCATTTTTTCTCGAGATCGGTAACGAGATCCTGTTCCTCCATCCCCCGTTGAACAAAGCGAAGTGCGCAAATCCCTTTTTCGGTAACTCCCATAAGGCATTTTCCGAAGGGCGAGGGATAAAATCCGTACCGAATCTCGAGACCTTTCCCCCGAGTTCGGATATCTCCCGGCCTGACGGCCTCTGTGGTCAGGAACAGGTCATGAAGGCGGGAGGGACTGGACAACCCGCTCTGGTAGGTGGCGGAAAGCACATCGGTGGATTTCAGTAAGAGTTTCCTGGCATACTCTCTCGTAAGGTATTGGCAGAATCGTTTTGGACTGATCCCGACCCATCGACTGAATAGACGCTGGAACTGAAACACACTCAAGCCAACAGTTTCGGCCAGCTCTTCCAGCGAGGGTTGCAGGGTCGGGTGAGATTCTAGAAAAGCAATG
>Ga0308395_1002443_pt1 | contig 10607 bp, 6 predicted proteins | sample Hotspr20SampleP4_FD_202097 | JGI IMG/M metagenome (GOLD analysis project Ga0308395, IMG submission 202097) | Hot spring phototrophic mat microbial communities from Mushroom Spring, Yellowstone National Park, Wyoming, United States - 20050930_P4 ...
TTCCAGCCGCCAACTTCGGCAGGCCGCAGCCGCCTGGGTGATGGCGATCATCTCGGCATGGGCGGTGGGATCTTGGAGTTGTTCTCGTTGGTTGTGGGCCTGGGCCACCACCTGACCGGCCCGCACAATGACCGCACCGACGGGGACTTCATTTTCGGCCAATGCCCGCCGGGCTTCGTCCAAAGCCAGTTGCATGAAATACTCATGACTCATCGGAAAACGTCCTTCGGCCCGGGTACCTTTTCTGCTAAGTGATAACATTGTAGCCGAATGGAAGAGCATGTTTGCCCCTCTGCCGCCGGAGAAGAGGGGATGGTTCGCCCCTTTTCCTACCCCTCTGGAGAACCGGGGAAGAGCGGAAAGTGTGTCTTGGCCCTAACACTTTCGATAGCCGAGTCACCCAATCCACCGAAAGACCTTACGGCAACTCTTCGGCAACTGGTTCGATGACCCGCATGTGCCGCCAATGCCCCTGCAGGAATCGGACCAAAAAAGCTAACCCCAGGGCATAGACCCAGGCAGTCAGCATCACCCAACACCCCTCCAAGGTCAGGCCGAAATAGTGGATACCTATCCAAATAATCACCACCGGAGGTGCCGAAAGGCTCAGATTGGCCAGGAAGATAAATCGGGTATCGCCTGCGCCTTTCAAAGCGGCCGCAAAAACCACGTTCATGGCGTCCAGCAGGCAGTAGGCAGCCACAAAACGCAGCAGGATGGTGGTCGTCCGGCGGAGCGACGCAAAACTTTCCGGAGCCATCCCCGCCCCATACCCGAGCAGGAAAACATCCGGAGCCAAGATATACCAGATGGCAATACTGCCCATGTAAATCCAAGCCAGGACCATGGCGGACCAGGTGGCCCGGGCCGCGCGATCGGGGCGATTTCGGCCCAGTTCTCGGCCCACAATCGCCGTCAGCCCAATGCCCAGTCCCAACGTGGGCACAAAGGCAAAGCTGTTCACATTGAAGGCGGCCGTGGTGGCGGCCATCGCCTCGTCGCCCAACCGCCCGATCAAAAGCAGCATGAGCGTAAAGGCGGCCACTTCGGCCAACAGTTGCAGCCCGTTTGGCCCCCCGTAATACAAAAGCCGCTTCAACAGTTCCGGGTCCACCCGTAAACCAGACACCATCCCGTATTTGGCTCGAAACGCAGGACGGAACAAAAGCCACAAATACACAAAAAACCGATACCACTGGGAAACCACCGTGGCCCAGGCCGCCCCCTCGATCCCCCATCGCGGGAAGCCCCAATGGCCAAAAATCCATGCATAATCCAGAACGATATTCAGCATAGCGGCCGAGCTATCGACCCACATGACGACCCGTGTCTGACGACGTCCGGTAAAAAAGGCCGACATCGCCCCGCTACAGATCGACACTCCAGCGCCGTAGGTGAGCACTTGATAGTAGAGGGTCTCCAACCGGGCCAACTCCGCACTATGGCCCATCGACTGAAACCAGGCGGGAGCCAACGGAATGGTGGCCAAAAACACCGGCGCCGCGGCTACCCCCACCCATACCCCCTGCCAGACCACCCGGCCGATCCGATCGAATCGGCCTGCTCCTTCATACTGCGCCACAAAGGGATTCACATAGATGGCAATGCCAAACGGCAAACAAAGCAAGGTAAAATGCAACACTCCGGCGGGCAAGGCGGCGGCCATCGCCTCCGGCGCATACCAGGATAAAAACACCCGGTCGCAAAAATGCATCACCGCACCGGAGGCCATGGAGACCATCAGCGGCCAAGCCACCCGCAACACTTCCCGCCCGCCGCACGGCCGAACCCACCAATGCCGCACCCACCTAAAAAACCACGTCACCTAGTTGCTCCTAAGAAGGCTTGCATGAAAGAAAAGGTAACATTTTAGCCGAATGAAAAGCCCCTTGGAGGGATCTGCTTCGAGGGGCCGATCCCTGGGAAGGTATCTACCTGGGATCGCCGTTTTGCGGGCGTGACAAGCACGCCCCGCCATTCGGCTAAAATGGCACAAGAAAACTACTATTTTCACCTCTGAGCCAATGCTTCGGCAAGAGATGGGCTGCTGTCTATATAGGCGTCCCCTCTTCGCTCCCTTGTCCGTTAAGTTGTTCCAACTCGTTCAACATCAACAGGTTCCTAAAATTGAGAATTCGGTTGTCGCGCAAGGAGTGGATCTATCGTAGATATCTAAGAGCCTGAATGAAGTCCCCGGGAGTTCAACGGTGTCAGGCCTCCTGGATAGATGGTGTTTTTCCCAAGCCCAGCCTCTCCGGCTTGGCCGAGCTGGTTGTGGCGAACGTGCCCACGGCCCCACCCTGCCGGCCGAATGGGAGGGGCGATGCGAGCGAAACAACGTTCCCATATCCCAGGCCCAGGGGCGTTCCCCAAATTCCCCTCGTTGAAAGCTAAAAACTTCCGTCCGAGGCCTTCCTGCTTGGGAACCGGCCTGAGGGCGTTGCCAGATGTCCCCCTGTTGAAAACTGGGCACATGCCGGTCGGATGGGTAGGTTACATTTCCGAGTGGTATCAGGTAAACTATAAAAGTGGAACATTGTAAACAATTTAGCCGAAGGAAGTAGTTCGTCTCTCCTCCGGCGGGAGAAGCCGGTGGTGCCTTCGGCGCGGCCGGGTGAGGAGGGGCATTCCCGCGAAAGCAGGAATCCAAAAAATAGAAGAAGTCCATATTGCCTGAGTTCCCACCTGTGTGGAAAGAAGCCAGGCTTCCTGCTGCCGCAGGAATCACACCCAGATCCCAGCATTCGGCTAACATATTACCGGGAATCAAAAAGCGGGCAAGCCAAAAAGGAGGCTTTGGAATGGACGGCTGGCTTAAAGAGGGTATGTCTGGACGCCGAGAATGCAAGTGGCTTAGCATGGGGTGGATACTTGCGCTATCTTTCCTGCTTGCGGTAATTTCGGCCGGATGCAAAGACAGGAATTCCTCTGGGAATAATTCCTTCCCAGTGCCACCCGGCAACGGCCCGATCCAAGAAGAAAAGAAGACTGCTGGCAGCCAGGATGTTGTCCATCGGACGTGTCAGTTTTTGGTCCGGCAGGGCTTGTCCAAGGAAGCCGCCGACGCGATCGTCCAACTGAACGCTCGCTATCTCGCCAGCACTTGGGAAGAGGATCGGAACCAATGGGAGAAGACCGTGGCCCTTTGGACTCGTCTGGGTTCGCAGCCGGAACCGGTGCAAACGGAGTTAGTGCGCTGTCCGGAACTGGCTGGGCTGCTTGCCGGATCGTTGAAGGCGCATAAGGATGGTCCTATTCGGATTGTCCAATCGCTGCCTCCCCGTACCGAAGACCGCCAGGCCATCCTGAGCCTCTATGGGTACTATAGCGAAGCGGCGGACGCTATCCGATTGGCCGATCTATTGGCCCAGGATCGTGATCTGGTTTTACGTTTGATCGCCCATGATGCGTTAGCGCTGGTACTGCCTTGGCTCCTGAATGTACCGGAACCTGCTGAGGTGGGGAACATTTACCGTCGTTGGCTGCGGGAGGTCCTCCAAGGGGCATTGGAGGCTTCCACGCACGGGGACGAGCACGCACTGGATCGGGCAAACGGACTGCTGGACATCCATGCCCAAAGGGTCTGCCAGTTGCTTCAGGAGGAGGAAAGTTTCCGCCAGGCTTTTTTGGAAAGGTACTGGCCACGTTTTAAAAATACCGTTCGAAATGCCTTACTCAAGGTGCCCCTCCAGTCGGCAGGAAGTCGTGAGGTCTCGCCCAAGAGTTCTCAACCGTCGGACGAAAGTAACCCGGCGAAGGTCTCCGAGCCGGATAGCCACCAGCAGGAAGTTTCCGAGGCGGATATTGTCTGGCTCCACTATGTTGGCGACCCGCGGATTTGGGACTATTTTCATCAGTTGGCAGAGCAAGAGGCGATTGCCTTTGAAGTCTTTGATCGGTGGGGGATTGTCGCGGTGGACCTAGTTTTGGCCCCCGAATATCGCCCGATCCGGGGCCGCGTGTTGGAGGTCCTGGAGAAAGCCGACCAGCTAGTCCTTGAGGCATTGTCCGACGAGAACCTTCGCAAGCAGCCGCTATTTGTCGAACTGATGAAAAGGGATATCCGCGGTGGGCCTCTGGCAAAAGCGCTGTGGGAACTTCGTGCCGCCCCGGCCGAGGCCCCTCAAAAGTTGGCCTATTGGCAACGACTTTCCGACCAAGCCTTGATCGAGGAACTGGGCCCACCCCCAGAGGGGCCAAAGACTTGGATACCTGGTTATGGCGCATATTATTGGCTTCGAAAGGTCAGCCAAGGCCGAGAGATGACCTGGATGGATCATATTTGGGCGCTCTCCGATCCAGTAGACATCCTCTTTATTGCCAAAGGCCTCGGAACTGTAACACGTAGCGTCGGAGGTTCAGTCGCCAAGACGTTGGCCCGGAGGGGTATCCACGAAGGGGCACAATTGGCCGCCAAGGCCCAGCCTCGCCACCTTGCCCCATTGGTCCTTCTGCATGGTGCGAAGACAGTTCGCACCGAATTGGGGACTGCTGCGGCACGTAAACTCCTGCAAGCCGATATTACTCCCATTGTCCGATATACCTTTGAGCGACTTCGGCAAGTAGGGCTAGGCCGAAAGACGTTCAAGTATCTTACTGGTTTGGATGCGCGGGTACTGATGCGATCAGACCGTCGTGTTGTGTTCCGCTTGGCGGACTGGTTCAAGCAAACCTCGGTTACGGGGCGTCTGTTGGCGGTAACAGCAGAGAATGCCGGATTCGATCTGGCTTTGAACAGTCCTCCCGGCCAACAGGCAATTCAGAAGGTCATTCAAACCGCCAAGGTTGCCCCCGAAGCCGCTAGGAAACAACTGCAAGCCTGGCGCGCGCATCTCTCTTTGTGGTGGATAGCAGTACATACCGGGGCATTGGACGAGGCCATCGCAAAGAGAAATCAAAAAATGGATTTGCCGGAGAAACGCTCTTCGGCCCTACCTACCAAAAAATGAATGCGCTCCGGGATACCGGAACTGAGGTTATCTTCTAGCAGACAATGGAGATCGGTGTCTGTCAGGAGGAACAGGGCTCTGTCTAAAGGAGGATCGGATCATGGGTTGGGTTTGGTTGAACAGGTATCGGGAAAAGGGCGGTTATGTCCTGTGGTGGATGGCGATTCTAGGGATTAGCTTTTTCTCCGAGCCGGAAGTTGGGGAAGGAGCGAACTTGGCTCGGCTTTTCCAGCGGGCAGCCAACGTGGCGGACAATGTGCCGATTCGTCGTCTGGATGAGGTCATGGAAGAAACGGCCCAGAGCCGAGCAGGCCGGGAAGTGTTGGAAAAACTCAGCGGCACCAAACGCCTGGATGATCCGTTGGAGCACAGCAGAGCCATTCGCAAAGTTTTCCAAGAGGCGATCGGCAGGTCGGACGGGGCCATCCTGAAGCAAGTGGACGCCTTACCCCGTGCTAGCCAGGAGGCGGCCGTGGTGCTGGCTCATGGCGGGCGGCGTCTGAAAGAGGTGGTGCCCGATTTGGCCCTCCGGGGCCGGCTGATTCGCGAAGGCGGTGCAGAAATCCTCAGCGCCCTTGGCCGAGTCGATGACCTGGGGGAGGATTTGGTCCGATTTGACACCGCCTTGAAGGCTGGCAAACTTCCTTCCCCGCCAGGCATGCGTCCAATAACGCTCCAGGATTTCGGACGCTTTTTCCACACGCAAGGGGAGCGGGCATCCCACTTTTGGAATAAGTATGTCCGGCCTTACTGGAAGCGGTGGGTTGGGACTGCCGCCCTAGCAGCGGTCCTTTTGGCTCCCGAGGAATACATCGATAAAGTGGGCGACCTGACCGAAGAAGGCTTGAAGAAAATCGGCCGTCTGGGTGGAGAAATCCTAGCCGGCGCCCTGGCCGGCGCAGTAAAAGGCGCCGGAGAAGCAGTAAAAAATACCGTAGAAAAGACTGGGCAAGCCGTCGTGGAAACCTTCTTCACCAGCCCTGCCGGCATCGTGGCCGCCGTGCTGATCGTGTTGGGAGTAATGTTGTGCGTGCCCCCGATGCGGCGAATCCTTAGCAAGGTCGTTCGATTTCCTTTCACCCGCTGGCGGCGGATAGCCCAAAGTGCCGTCCAAAAATCTGGTTCCGGTGAACAAGACTCTGCCTCCAGAGACCAAAGCGATGCTAAAGTAGTTGCAGGTAGCAGCCAAACGGCGGAAAGGTCCGTCAAACCATCTGCGGAAGGAGGGCAATCCTAATGGCACGAGCCGTGCGAAAAATGTATCGGTTTGCTGTGTATGGGCGGTCCGGTTCGGGAAAATCCTGTCTGTTGGGGGCCATGTCGCTGGTAGGTGCTAGTAGCCGAGCGCTTACTTGCGAACTGCTCCCGGTGGAGGTCCCGAAGCCACCTCAGCAGCGTCCCCAGGGGCCCATGTCCGAGCAGGAACGGGAAGCGCTTGGCCTCCACAACGGCTGGAAGTGGATTCGTGAAGTCCAAGAGAAACTCCGTTGCGGCGAAGTACCCAAACCCAATCCGGCTGAGTTCGGGCCGGCCCCTCCGATGTTGGACTTTCGGATCGGTGATCCGCAGCAAGGCGACCGCCTTGTCCGGCTGATCGACTACTCGGGCGAACTCATCAATCCCGACATGGAACATGATCCCGAATCCTACGTCCGCAAACTCCGGGAGTATCTCAGCCAAAGCGACGGGTTCCTCATCCTTGCTGAAATTCCCAAAAACAACAGCGATTTTGCCAGCCGCACCCTCCATCTTCAGCGTCTGCGGGAAGCCTTTAAATCGCTTCTGGAATCCAAGGATGATGCCCTGCAGACTCCCGCCTGCATCATGCTGACCAAATGGGACCGATATTCGGAAATCGAACACGCCAACCCCTCCGCCGAACTATGCAAACTAGAAACGTATCTTCATGAACACAGAGAACTTCAGTCATTAATCCATTCCATTGGCAATGCCCTGGCGCCTCAGAACACAGCGCTGAAAACAGCGGAAAACCCACAGCCCGATTTTTCCGTGGATGCCCAGGAAACGTCCGCCATAACCGCCTCTTCTTCGGTTGGAGTAAGCTCCCTGCCCACTGAATCCCCACGCCCCCCCGAAGATCAACAGCCCGTCCGCACGATAGATGTGCCAGCATCTCAGGAAAACAAGGATCAGTGGGGCCTCCCTATAGGGAATGTTTGGGTCTTTCCTGCCAGCGCCTTTGGTGCCGCCGCTGAGAAAGATGGGCAAGAGGTACCCAAAGGCATTTTGCAGCCGTTCGGCATCCTGGAACCTTTTATCTGGTTGGCCCAACGGCGGGATGCGCTGGACGTGGTAGCTATGCAACAAGCCTGTTCCGGGCATGTCCGATGGGTTTGGCTGCCTTTTGGGTTTTTCAGTCGCAGCCATCGCCTTCTGCAAAACCGGACCACGGAACTATCTTCCCGCATCCCGCCTTCCTCCCCTCTTGCCCGCCCACTGGCCCAAGTCCGCAGAAAGCTCTTTTGGGCCACATGGGCTTCGATCATCAGCACCGTCCTCATGCTGAGCTCTCTGGGAACCACCTTATGGAGCGGATTCCGTTACTTGAAGTTTGCCCATTGGCAAAGCGTGGTCGAAAATCCCGCCAGTAATGCTGAGCAGTTGAGCCAGGCCAGGAACTTTTTCGACGGCTACACGCAAACTTGGTGGAACGGGCTGTTTGTGCCCTCCAAGCAGGAGGCCAAACACTGGCGTGCCCAGGCGGACTCCAAGATCGACGAAATCTTATGGAAAGATGTACAGACGGCTGTCCCGTATTCCGAAGAACAAGTGCAACGAGCGGAGAAATATCTTGAAGATATGCCCGATGGCAAACACGCCGATGAAACACGTAACATAGTGGCCGAAGGAACAAAACGCCAGCAAGAACGGCAAAACAGCCAGTGGGTTGCAGAGCGCCGGCAAGAACTGGCAACCGCTACAACGGCATCCCAGGTAGCAGAACTACTCGAAAAACTTCATAAGGGATTTCCCCACCCTGAATCGGTCAGCCAAACGCAGAAACAACAGTTGGAGCAACTTCGCAGCCAGGCCGAGGCCAAATGGGCGGAGTTGGAATGGCCCGAGTTTCAAAAGAAATACCGGGAAAACATGGATGCCGGAGCGTTTCAAGATGCAGCCCATCTGTTGGCTACCCGCCAACCCCGGGATGAACGTTGGCAAAAACTGATCCGCGAGTTTTTAGCGGAAATCGCACAGAAAAGCAAATCCCGTATTTCCGGGCATCTGCAAGATGCTAAGTTTGAGGATGCCCGCCAAGAATGGGACAAAGCGGAAATGGCACTTATGCAGCTACAGTCCGCCGTCCGGGCTACCGAGCCAGCCACAGCCGATTCTGTATTGGAAACCCTTCGGAAGCTCCAGCCCGAACAACGTAGGATTGATCAAGCCCATGACCGCTTCCTCTATAACAAAGTACGGAACCAGCCGACTCTACAGGCTTGCCAGGAGTATCTGGAGAAGGCCCCTTTAAAGACCATGGAAAAGGCAGTCCAAGCCTACGCCGACTATCTTAAGGCGTTAGAAAACCCCTTAGACGTAACCGTGGAGATTAAAATCTTCTGGCACGAAAATTATCATCCGGATGGATGGCTCGATCGGGGGGAAAATTATATCCAGGTCTACATAGATGACACCCAAGTGTTCCAGTCTAAAGAGCCGATCGCGGAAAACCCCGATAACCTATCGGGCGAAGTGGGCACTTTCCAGATCAGCAAAAAGCGGAGGCATGACAGAGTAACCATTAAAGTAAAAATCGTCGAGGATGACTCTTTGATGAGTGGCTTTGACGATGATGGCGGCGTCGGCCAGCAGGAATGCTCCCTTGAGGAACTTAAGAAAGGAATTCGCATTCCCCTGCGTCCGCAAGATGGCAGCAATTTCGAGAATCGAGCGTATCTGGTAATTACTGCAGGTTGGCCCTCGGAGCCGGAGCTTCCACTATGGCGGGAATAACACTTTTTGTGTTTGCCCTCACTCCACGGGCAGGGGCAAGACACCAGGTGTACCTGGTTAGCCGAGATGATCGAGATGATCCTGGGTTGAAACGCCGTATCGAACAACTGGTGCCGGAAATCAACCGCACGGTGGCCTCCGCCCAACAGCCCGTAGTTGCCGGGCCGGACTTTATCGTGGCCTGGCATATGGTCCGCCAACCCACCACCGGACGCATGGCCCCGGAATGGATCTGCGTGGCAGCGGATTCCTCGACCGCGGAGCTGAAACCGTCAGAAGAAGGTCAAAATTGGCTCCAGACCAAACTGAAAGAGCTGGATCAGATTGTCTCGCATCGACCTTGGGGGGAAAGCGGCCCAATTTTCGAGCAACTTCCAGAAATGAAATCCTGGCAAGAGGAGGTGGAGGAGAGTGAACTGTTTCAGGTCCACTCAGGGGACGCCCGTCCGGAAGCTCAGCCGCAACTCCAGCAGACCCAAAAACGCCGTCTGCCACGTTGGCTGTTGCTTTTCCTTCTGGTGGCTTGCCTTCTGCCAGTAGTGGCCCTTGGGTTCTCAGAAGAGTTTTCCCGGCTGATTGGAAAAATCAAAGGGACGATTTTTGGCCCCCAGAAGACTTCTTGGCAGCAGCTTGCCAAGGCCGTCGGAGCGCAGAATCCAACCCCTCAGGAAATCCTCGAGAAGCTGCAGTTGCTGTTCGAGCCGGACCGGTCGGCTGCCGCGGTGGCCCCCGCTGAACCTCCTGAACCGAAGATTGAAGAGCTTCTCCAAGCTTTCGAAAAGGCCATGGGAAGAAGCGGTAAGGAAAACTTACAAACATTGTCCCAATCGCCCAAATTGCTGGAAGAACTACAAAAGTTGTTCCCCCAGGGAGAGTTTGACCCGATGGGTCTGGTACTGGTAGAGGGGCTTCCGCCCAAGACCGCCCAGTTTTGGCGCTCCTTGCTTCCCCCAGTCTTCGATAAACTCCAAAACTCCTTGGCCCAGGCTGCGAAAAGTCCCGACCTTTGGCAACTACCTAAAATATCCAACGAGTTGTTGGATGCTGTAGGCTTGAAAGAACAAATGCCCTGCTACGTGAAGATTTTCAAAGTATTGGCGGACTATACCCCTTCCCAAGGTCCCAATCATCCTGAGCAAATGGGCCCCCAGCGGCGTTTTTATGTTCCAAGCCAGCAGGATTCTTTAGAAAAGGTTCATAGAGTTCTCACGTCCATCTGCCAAGCCTGCAGAGAATTGAAGAAACAGGAGCTCAAGACAAGCTCAGCAAGCAGCGGGACCTCCCAAGAAGAAGCCCCATGCGAGGATAATGTAAAAGACTGTCTGAAGACGATAGTCGCTACGTTGCAAGAGCGTCTGCCGGGGGCCATCGAAAACACAAACAAAGTTCCTGACCCGGACGAGAAAAACCTGGTGAAACTCCGCCAGGCCCTGGAAACGCTGCAAAAGTTGGTCAACGAATGGAAGGAGGTGGACAAATGTCGTTAGACAAGATTGAACTTCCCCAACCGGACGCCCGTCCGGAAGCTCAGCCGCAACTCCAGCAGACCCAAAAACGCCGTCGGCGTTGGCTCGTCGGCACCCTTTTGGTAGGATGCCTTCTTCTAGTCCTTTGGTTCCTAGAATCTTCTTCTATTTGCAAAAAAGTTGGCGAATGGTGTTGGAAAGGGACTACGAGGCCCGT
>Ga0308395_1002444_pt1 | contig 10605 bp, 10 predicted proteins | sample Hotspr20SampleP4_FD_202097 | JGI IMG/M metagenome (GOLD analysis project Ga0308395, IMG submission 202097) | Hot spring phototrophic mat microbial communities from Mushroom Spring, Yellowstone National Park, Wyoming, United States - 20050930_P4 ...
GTCATGGCGACGCACCAGGAAGGCTCAGGAATGACGAAGCGTGATCATCGCGGTCGGAAATATGGATGGACGCAGGTGCGAGGGTCGGGATTGAGGAATTTTCGGCTCGCTGAAGAGCACTGAAACGCTGGGTTTCACAGAGCGATTATTGGACTTGGTCGGATATTGAGGAATTTTCGGCTCGCTGAAGAGCACTGAAACGCATCGATGCTTGCGCCAGCGCTGCATCGCTTCTGCATTGAGGAATTTTCGGCTCGCTGAAGAGCACTGAAACTTTCGACTCGCGATCGACCACCCCCTCTTGCAGAACCGATTGAGGAATTTTCGGCTCGCTGAAGAGCACTGAAACTTGAGAGTTACCATTCCTACCGCTCGTTTGATGAACATTGAGGAATTTTCGGCTCGCTGAAGAGCACTGAAACCATACCTGGGGTATGAAGTTCGGCGTCGCCAGGAACAAATTGAGGAATTTTCGGCTCGCTGAAGAGCACTGAAACGAACACTGTTACCGTTGGAAGCGTGTCTGTTCGTTCGTATTGAGGAATTTTCGGCTCGCTGAAGAGCACTGAAACTGGGTAATCGTTGCAAGTGTCATACTCAACCTACCTATTGAGGAATTTTCGGCTCGCTGAAGAGCACTGAAACACGTAAAGCGTCGTACCTTTTTCGTGTAAATTAGTGATATTGAGGAATTTTCGGCTCGCTGAAGAGCACTGAAACCTGACGGAGCCCGACAAATAGTACCAGCCGGTCCGAAATTGAGGAATTTTCGGCTCGCTGAAGAGCACTGAAACGTGAAGTTGGCGCGCCAACGTAAAGCGTCGTGCCTTTTTATTGAGGAATTTTCGGCTCGCTGAAGAGCACTGAAACTGAGACGATGCGGCTTGACCAGAGAATAGAGATGTGGTATTGAGGAATTTTCGGCTCGCTGAAGAGCACTGAAACATCTTCAAGTAACAATCTTTTCATTGCAGGAAAAACATTGAGGAATTTTCGGCTCGCTGAAGAGCACTGAAACGCGCTTGCGTCTTGATAGCGGATCGTCTTTGCTGGTCGATTGAGGAATTTTCGGCTCGCTGAAGAGCACTGAAACAGCACGTCATGCCAAGCATTACGCGCGTACCGCCGATTGAGGAATTTTCGGCTCGCTGAAGAGCACTGAAACCGTCCTCCACGACGATCCGCCATCCGGCGGGTTCGCATTGAGGAATTTTCGGCTCGCTGAAGAGCACTGAAACGTATCCCAACCGCAACAAGATAGAATAATGCAATATCAATTGAGGAATTTTCGGCTCGCTGAAGAGCACTGAAACACTGCCAGGCAGTCGGAGGATTCGCAATCGTCCAGATGATTGAGGAATTTTCGGCTCGCTGAAGAGCACTGAAACGTATCGCCGGTATCGCCGGTACGGGTAGCAGGTTGCCGATTGAGGAATTTTCGGCTCGCTGAAGAGCACTGAAACCGTAACCACCTCCAGAATAGTGTTACAACGACAAAATTGAGGAATTTTCGGCTCGCTGAAGAGCACTGAAACTCGTTCTGGAGACAGCGACCAGGTCATATAGATACCACATTGAGGAATTTTCGGCTCGCTGAAGAGCACTGAAACATCAGGTTGTTATGTCAAGTGACCTACAAAAATCAGATTGAGGAATTTTCGGCTCGCTGAAGAGCACTGAAACCCTACTCCTCATCATCGCCATCATCATCCCGTACACAAATTGAGGAATTTTCGGCTCGCTGAAGAGCACTGAAACGCGCTGACTGTTCGGCGCTGCCCTCGCCGCTCCCCGATTGAGGAATTTTCGGCTCGCTGAAGAGCACTGAAACTACGCGCCGGGAGCCGGCGCAGAGCCGTACCATCACATTGAGGAATTTTCGGCTCGCTGAAGAGCACTGAAACTTACAAGCCGAAATTCATTCCCTACGCCGATAGATCATTGAGGAATTTTCGGCTCGCTGAAGAGCACTGAAACCGCGTGCGAGACACATAGGGAATGGAAGTGGAAGGTGCAATTGAGGAATTTTCGGCTCGCTGAAGAGCACTGAAACACAAGTGCAGGGAAATGAGCATCAGCAGAAGCATTAATTGAGGAATTTTCGGCTCGCTGAAGAGCACTGAAACTTACAAGCCGAAATTCATTCCCTACGCCGATGGATCGCATTGAGGAATTTTCGGCTCGCTGAAGAGCACTGAAACACCACATCTTTGTGCGCTGTCAAGCGCGCAACGTCTCAATTGAGGAATTTTCGGCTCGCTGAAGAGCACTGAAACGCAAATTATTCACAACCCTAACATTTGTCGGAACAGATTGAGGAATTTTCGGCTCGCTGAAGAGCACTGAAACACCCGTGCCTACAAGCGCCAAGCATCGGCACACGTATTGAGGAATTTTCGGCTCGCTGAAGAGCACTGAAACGTGGGCGAACAACTACGAAATTGAAGCGACACAAGAATTGAGGAATTTTCGGCTCGCTGAAGAGCACTGAAACGGTCGCAAGCGATACCTGGGTTGGGTTTACGGATAAGATTGAGGAATTTTCGGCTCGCTGAAGAGCACTGAAACTCGTTTACGGCGATCTACCGGATCATCTTGACGGTACGATTGAGGAATTTTCGGCTCGCTGAAGAGCACTGAAACCGGTACTGCATTATTCTATCTTCTTTTGGTCTATGATTGAGGAATTTTCGGCTCGCTGAAGAGCACTGAAACTGACATTCGTTGGAATAGGCAAACCCGCAGCCATTAATTGAGGAATTTTCGGCTCGCTGAAGAGCACTGAAACTCGCCCAATTCAACATACTGTCTTGGCATCAAAATAAAATTGAGGAATTTTCGGCTCGCTGAAGAGCACTGAAACTTCTTGCTACCGAGTAACTATCAAATAATTCAGTTTTGATTGAGGAATTTTCGGCTCGCTGAAGAGCACTGAAACTTAACCTATCTTCTGACTGACCGACAAAAGTATTGATTGAGGAATTTTCGGCTCGCTGAAGAGCACTGAAACTCCTAAGACCAATATTCGACGTACCTTCGTGAAAAAATTGAGGAATTTTCGGCTCGCTGAAGAGCACTGAAACTCCCTACCGAAATCAACATTCCTACGAACGAATAGACAATTGAGGAATTTTCGGCTCGCTGAAGAGCACTGAAACCAGAGAAACTATCACGACAGCGACCCTTTTTTTTGAAATTGAGGAATTTTCGGCTCGCTGAAGAGCACTGAAACACGCCGATGTTGGCGAAGCGACGTTGACGTTCATCAAATTGAGGAATTTTCGGCTCGCTGAAGAGCACTGAAACGTCCGCCAGTTCGTTCCATCGGGCGGCGTCGATGCGATTGAGGAATTTTCGGCTCGCTGAAGAGCACTGAAACACCATACATCTGTATCTTGTCAAGAGCACGATCCCGATTGAGGAATTTTCGGCTCGCTGAAGAGCACTGAAACATTTGCTAAAAATTCGAGGGATGTAACCGGATTGGTTATTGAGGAATTTTCGGCTCGCTGAAGAGCACTGAAACGCAATCAGACGACCGGTACCGCGCGCACCGGAACGATTGAGGAATTTTCGGCTCGCTGAAGAGCACTGAAACGACTTTGCGGCGATCCAGGTCAAGCGAGCGGGTGGAATTGAGGAATTTTCGGCTCGCTGAAGAGCACTGAAACTTCGGCAGGTGTGCGGCATGGCGCAAGACGCGCCCGATTGAGGAATTTTCGGCTCGCTGAAGAGCACTGAAACTGATCAGTACGCAGACAAGGCATTTGTTGCTGTTCGTAATTGAGGAATTTTCGGCTCGCTGAAGAGCACTGAAACACTACGTTTATCAGACATCCGAGGGTGAGATTATCATTGAGGAATTTTCGGCTCGCTGAAGAGCACTGAAACCCTGGTGCACCAGGTCGTGGCACAACTTGTAGGTTTTCATTGAGGAATTTTCGGCTCGCTGAAGAGCACTGAAACATCGACGGATCGGCGCGGTACTCGTGGACGAGCTGCAATTGAGGAATTTTCGGCTCGCTGAAGAGCACTGAAACAGCAGCGCGAACGTGATGCGCCGGTCGCAGTTGGTTAAATTGAGGAATTTTCGGCTCGCTGAAGAGCACTGAAACCTCAGAAGCAGGCGGGCGACGTGGCGCATCACCCACGATTGAGGAATTTTCGGCTCGCTGAAGAGCACTGAAACTTCGCTTATTGGTCAATATGTTCGAGATGGCAGAGATTATTGAGGAATTTTCGGCTCGCTGAAGAGCACTGAAACTTCATGCGCTCGACGCGCTGGCAGCGGCGTCCAATCTATTGAGGAATTTTCGGCTCGCTGAAGAGCACTGAAACACAATATCTTCATCATCAACCGCCGGACGAACGGGATTGAGGAATTTTCGGCTCGCTGAAGAGCACTGAAACTATTGATGATATCGTCGAGCACGATGGTCGCATACTTCATTGAGGAATTTTCGGCTCGCTGAAGAGCACTGAAACCGCTATCAAGCGGATTGTCAAGTAGTTTCGTGAAAATTGAGGAATTTTCGGCTCGCTGAAGAGCACTGAAACACCACATCTTTGTGCGCTGTCAAGCGCGCAACGTCTCAATTGAGGAATTTTCGGCTCGCTGAAGAGCACTGAAACTTCATACCATAATAGTTCATCACGCGAAAATCTCTGCATTGAGGAATTTTCGGCTCGCTGAAGAGCACTGAAACGATTCGGTTGATGCGATTTTAGCGTTCTTGAATGAGATTGAGGAATTTTCGGCTCGCTGAAGAGCACTGAAACATCCACGACGCGCGCTATTCGACAATCTTGCTGCAATTGAGGAATTTTCGGCTCGCTGAAGAGCACTGAAACGGTCGAGTTACGCCCGATTCGGTTGATGCGATTTTAATTGAGGAATTTTCGGCTCGCTGAAGAGCACTGAAACTACAATCCCAACACGCTTGCAGTTTTTCCGTTTTCCATTGAGGAATTTTCGGCTCGCTGAAGAGCACTGAAACTCTCAACGACGCCCCGCGCGGCGGGAAGACCTCGGCATTGAGGAATTTTCGGCTCGCTGAAGAGCACTGAAACTAGGGTCGCCGTCCTTTCTGTGTGAGTGATTATCGATATTGAGGAATTTTCGGCTCGCTGAAGAGCACTGAAACCCGTCTTGGAGGGGTTCTAGCAGTGTTACGTATTCCATTGAGGAATTTTCGGCTCGCTGAAGAGCACTGAAACCTCGACGCGCTGTTCGCGTTGCCGCGCGTCGTGCATTGAGGAATTTTCGGCTCGCTGAAGAGCACTGAAACGGAAGAATTGCCCCGCCTCGTCTGCCGTTATGTGCAAATTGAGGAATTTTCGGCTCGCTGAAGAGCACTGAAACGTGTACTACGAATGCCTTATCCGTAACCTTAACCAGATTGAGGAATTTTCGGCTCGCTGAAGAGCACTGAAACATCAACGATGGGTATTGGGCTTCTGCACGTGCATTATTGAGGAATTTTCGGCTCGCTGAAGAGCACTGAAACTTTTCGTTTACATTCGTAACTTTCACGGATTTATAATTGAGGAATTTTCGGCTCGCTGAAGAGCACTGAAACTTTGGGCGTCATTTACATCCTGTTTCAGCGTCTCATTATTGAGGAATTTTCGGCTCGCTGAAGAGCACTGAAACGGGATATTTGATGTATTTGATGGCGTTGAACTGTTTTTTAAATTGAGGAATTTTCGGCTCGCTGAAGAGCACTGAAACCGCCAGCGCCCACACGCAGCGGGCGAGCGCTTCTGATTGAGGAATTTTCGGCTCGCTGAAGAGCACTGAAACAGAGATCGGCGGCGATGCGCTGTTCCATCGCAGCGTAATTGAGGAATTTTCGGCTCGCTGAAGAGCACTGAAACGGCGTGTCGTCTGCGGTGAAGATTACGAGTTCGTCAAATTGAGGAATTTTCGGCTCGCTGAAGAGCACTGAAACCCAGATCGCGGTAGGGTTGTCGCAATCGCTTTGCTGCATTGAGGAATTTTCGGCTCGCTGAAGAGCACTGAAACCCTAGATAGTGTCACAACAACAAAAGGCTTCAGGACGATTGAGGAATTTTCGGCTCGCTGAAGAGCACTGAAACACAGGCGGAGCGGGGGTCATAATCATCACACGTCGATTGAGGAATTTTCGGCTCGCTGAAGAGCACTGAAACTCGCGGCGGCGCGACGACTCGTCATCCCGACAGCTCTATTGAGGAATTTTCGGCTCGCTGAAGAGCACTGAAACCCTAGATAGTGTCACAACAACAAAAGGCTTCAGGACGCATTGAGGAATTTTCGGCTCGCTGAAGAGCACTGAAACTCCTATGTGCGGTCGATGGCTACGACGTGTTTGTCGATTGAGGAATTTTCGGCTCGCTGAAGAGCACTGAAACTGCACGCCCGCGACAGCGTTACGCGCCTGAATCCAAATTGAGGAATTTTCGGCTCGCTGAAGAGCACTGAAACCCTAGATAGTGTCACAACAACAAAAGGCTTCAGGACGAATTGAGGAATTTTCGGCTCGCTGAAGAGCACTGAAACCGTGGTAACGGTGTTTGGCGATCTGGTTGTTGGCGATTGAGGAATTTTCGGCTCGCTGAAGAGCACTGAAACCGGCGACTCGGCATCCACCAGATCGACGTGCACAATATTGAGGAATTTTCGGCTCGCTGAAGAGCACTGAAACTCATTTAGAAGGTATAAGTGGATGGCGTCTTCCAGATTGAGGAATTTTCGGCTCGCTGAAGAGCACTGAAACAGGTCTTCCCGCCGCGCGGGACTTCGACGAGAATACATATTGAGGAATTTTCGGCTCGCTGAAGAGCACTGAAACGTGAGCGGGTGGATGTGCGCTAAGAAGCCGCGTCCGATTGAGGAATTTTCGGCTCGCTGAAGAGCACTGAAACTTGACAAGCGTCTCACCAATCCAGCGTTCGGTTACATTGAGGAATTTTCGGCTCGCTGAAGAGCACTGAAACCCAACTCACCCCAGCGCGCAGAATCAATACACAACCCGCATTGAGGAATTTTCGGCTCGCTGAAGAGCACTGAAACCGCCAGCGCCCACACGCAGCGCGCCAGCGCTTCTGAGAGATTGAGGAATTTTCGGCTCGCTGAAGAGCACTGAAACGTTCCAACCGACGGGGAGTAGATGAACACATCAACGATTGAGGAATTTTCGGCTCGCTGAAGAGCACTGAAACCTCGACCAAGCGCGTCGGCGGCGCGGCGACGCGGGAAAATTGAGGAATTTTCGGCTCGCTGAAGAGCACTGAAACTCTGTGCGATCAAGCGTTCGTAGGGCAGCCCGAACGATTGAGGAATTTTCGGCTCGCTGAAGAGCACTGAAACGAACGCCCCGAACTGATCAACCCAGCGTCACTGTGCGATTGAGGAATTTTCGGCTCGCTGAAGAGCACTGAAACTAATGTCGTATTCGCGATGCTTCCGCAACGCCCCACGCCGATTGAGGAATTTTCGGCTCGCTGAAGAGCACTGAAACTCAAAGACGACCAGATACGCCCGCGCGTCGCCCGCAATTGAGGAATTTTCGGCTCGCTGAAGAGCACTGAAACGGCGTTCCGGTTCGCCGGATCGCCCCTTCTGTTTGGATTGAGGAATTTTCGGCTCGCTGAAGAGCACTGAAACCTCGATCTTTACCGACGTGATCATTTTGCTTACCTCCTATTGAGGAATTTTCGGCTCGCTGAAGAGCACTGAAACACGCGACGGGGAGCAAGCAGCGGGCGTCGGGCGAACGATTGAGGAATTTTCGGCTCGCTGAAGAGCACTGAAACGGGGAGCGCGGGTTATTTGTGGTGCGGCACAGCAACATTGAGGAATTTTCGGCTCGCTGAAGAGCACTGAAACCAATACGCCCGTCGTTCGTCTGGTAAAACGTCGTATGATTGAGGAATTTTCGGCTCGCTGAAGAGCACTGAAACATAAGTTCGACGTTCATCAACTGTTCGAGTCGATCTATTGAGGAATTTTCGGCTCGCTGAAGAGCACTGAAACCTCGTTCTGTACTTTCGTATCAGACGCGGCGGAACGATTGAGGAATTTTCGGCTCGCTGAAGAGCACTGAAACACACTTTTCAAGACGAGACCGGTAGCAAAGCCACCACACATTGAGGAATTTTCGGCTCGCTGAAGAGCACTGAAACCTAGAAATCGTGTACCCCGTCAACTGAGCGTTTGAATTGAGGAATTTTCGGCTCGCTGAAGAGCACTGAAACGTACGCGCGCGGCGTAGTCTGCCAGAATGTTCAACACATTGAGGAATTTTCGGCTCGCTGAAGAGCACTGAAACCTCGTAGACGCGCTTGAGCGCGCGGATCGGAAACAATTGAGGAATTTTCGGCTCGCTGAAGAGCACTGAAACATTCGCGCAGTTTGGCGAGATCGCGGTAGGCGTCTGATTGAGGAATTTTCGGCTCGCTGAAGAGCACTGAAACTGGAGGGCGAAAGACGGTTCGTTTATGTTGAAGCGATTGAGGAATTTTCGGCTCGCTGAAGAGCACTGAAACAGGTGCTCGACGGTTGGACGTATGATTGGGAAAAGCATTGAGGAATTTTCGGCTCGCTGAAGAGCACTGAAACTGACAGAAGGGAACTTGTGTGCTAGGGTAACGCTTGGATTGAGGAATTTTCGGCTCGCTGAAGAGCACTGAAACGTAGTTGATAAACCTCAAAGAAAACTTCTCCGGCGTCATTGAGGAATTTTCGGCTCGCTGAAGAGCACTGAAACCTATTCCAAAAAAAGCCGCGCCGTTTTTGTCGCTTGATTGAGGAATTTTCGGCTCGCTGAAGAGCACTGAAACACGCACCGTAGCGCAACACAACGCCGCACGCAGCGAATTGAGGAATTTTCGGCTCGCTGAAGAGCACTGAAACTGCAGCTCCGGCGCATCAGCCAGAACCGGCGCGGGATTGAGGAATTTTCGGCTCGCTGAAGAGCACTGAAACCCAGAACGCGAACCCAACGACCATGAGCGTCACCATTGAGGAATTTTCGGCTCGCTGAAGAGCACTGAAACGCTGCAAGTTTGATGGTGGTTGACATGGTATCCTCCTCATTGAGGAATTTTCGGCTCGCTGAAGAGCACTGAAACTTGCCTTGCACGGCCTGTATGACTCGCCCTCGTCGGATTGAGGAATTTTCGGCTCGCTGAAGAGCACTGAAACGCGCGTGCGGCGTAATACTTACCAAACCGTTTGTTACATTGAGGAATTTTCGGCTCGCTGAAGAGCACTGAAACGGCGGCCCGCATATTGGGCTGCACCAATGGTGGAAATTGAGGAATTTTCGGCTCGCTGAAGAGCACTGAAACTTGCAGGAGCAGCAGATTGCGCAGGCGAAGGCTTATGCGATTGAGGAATTTTCGGCTCGCTGAAGAGCACTGAAACCCCAGATCATCATGGAGCAGGAGCCAGCCACGCACACGATTGAGGAATTTTCGGCTCGCTGAAGAGCACTGAAACTGGGCGTGCGTGGCGCGCAGTTGGTGGAGCAATGCAGATTGAGGAATTTTCGGCTCGCTGAAGAGCACTGAAACCGCGGATTGAGCACGTCTATCCATTGGTGGATCGTCGATTGAGGAATTTTCGGCTCGCTGAAGAGCACTGAAACTTACGACGGTAGCGACCGGCGGTGACATACACATATTGCGATTGAGGAATTTTCGGCTCGCTGAAGAGCACTGAAACCGCCCCGGCTCTATGACCGCATTGCGCCCATCATCGATTGAGGAATTTTCGGCTCGCTGAAGAGCACTGAAACTGGAAAGCGGAACACTGGTACGAGCGTGGTATCTGCATTGAGGAATTTTCGGCTCGCTGAAGAGCACTGAAACTGTGGAGAAGCGGCCCATGGCGCTTGTGGTACAATCAATTGAGGAATTTTCGGCTCGCTGAAGAGCACTGAAACAGCTTTCCGCTTTGAAATCGCATCTGTTTCTATGATGGATTGAGGAATTTTCGGCTCGCTGAAGAGCACTGAAACTGTAACGGCATTGGTTCCAGATCAGCGCGTGGTTTATTGAGGAATTTTCGGCTCGCTGAAGAGCACTGAAACAGTTTGCCGTACCACTCCGATTGCCTGTACCGGCACGATTGAGGAATTTTCGGCTCGCTGAAGAGCACTGAAACAGTTGATGTACATGCTGGTCGATTACGTCGCGTACGATTGAGGAATTTTCGGCTCGCTGAAGAGCACTGAAACTCCATCCATTCCAGACGTCAACGAGCAAGTTGATGAATTGAGGAATTTTCGGCTCGCTGAAGAGCACTGAAACCTGAGCTGGGACGCGCCGACGTAGTGCCAGTAGCGCCCGATTGAGGAATTTTCGGCTCGCTGAAGAGCACTGAAACCCGCTCCGCATGCCAGCGGAGCGGGGGTCATTTTGTATTGAGGAATTTTCGGCTCGCTGAAGAGCACTGAAACAGGATTTTCGCTTCCCGGTCCGGCTCGCCGTTCCGATTGAGGAATTTTCGGCTCGCTGAAGAGCACTGAAACGGCTGAATAGCCGATAATTGATAGACGGTAGACGATATTTCAGCCATTTCGGCTCATTTTTGGCTGTTGAAGAGCATTGAAACCCGGC
>Ga0308395_1002446_pt1 | contig 10595 bp, 8 predicted proteins | sample Hotspr20SampleP4_FD_202097 | JGI IMG/M metagenome (GOLD analysis project Ga0308395, IMG submission 202097) | Hot spring phototrophic mat microbial communities from Mushroom Spring, Yellowstone National Park, Wyoming, United States - 20050930_P4 ...
GAAGAAGGCAACGAACTCGTCTTTGACCCTCAGCTCCTCCAAAATGTCCGCTTCCTCCGACACAACCTCGTCAGCGACGAACCCTTCTCCCGCTTCGAAATGATCCTGTGCCGGAATGTGCTGATTTACTTTACGCCTGAGCTTCAAGACCGCGTCATTCGGAAGTTCATCCAAGCCTTAGTGCTCGGCGGTATCCTGATGATTGGCACCAAAGAGTCTCTTTTCTGGTGCAAGGAAGCCGAAAAAAAGCTCGCATCGGTGAATAATTTAGAGCGTATTTATCGTCGGCAAGGATGAGCGCGCGCCCATATCTTTGGGTGATTGGGGGCTCTGCGGGCAGCTTTACACCCCTACGGCAGGCCCTTTTGCAGGTGCCCTACGACCCAGAGCTCACGCTCGTCCTGTGCCTGCATCGTCTGCGCCAGGCTCGCTTCCAGATCACGGATGCCTTCCTGCGCATCAAAGGTTGGCGAGTGGCTGAACCCGACGATAAAACACCCATTGAAGGCGGATGTATCTACATTGCGCCCGCCGACTATCACCTTCTCATAGAAAAAGAGGGGTATTTCAGCCTCTCTGTAGAAGAGCCCGTGCACTTCTCCCGGCCCAGCATAGATGTTACAATGTTTTCGGTTATTCAGGCAGGCTGGCCTCGGGCAGGCGGCATCCTCCTCTCCGGCGCCAATAAAGACGGTGCCCACGGCCTCTTCAAGATGTACCAAGCTGGCTACTTCACGGCTGTGCAAGACCCCGCCGACGCCGAAGTCCCCCACATGCCAAATGCCGCTATCGCCCTCTTCACCCCCCATCAGGTTTTCCCCATTTCCACCCTCCCCCACCTCCTCGCCCAAAAACCCATCCCTCCCAAATAACCAACACCCCACTCCCCACTCACCCCCCTCTCCAATACTCCGTCAAAATAAACGGCTTACTCACCCCCGGCCCCGGCATAAATACCTCCCAACGATACACCTCCCACTCCTCCGGAATCGGTGGAAAGTACGTATCTCCCTCCACCTCCCCCATCACCCAAGAGAGATATAACCGCTCCAAACTGGGAAGCTCCAATGCCCGGCGAAAAATCTCCTCCCCCCCCGCAAAGAAAACCGGCTTCTGTGCCTCAGGCAGAGCCTCCAGAAGCGCCTCCCAGGAAGAGAATATTTGCACCCCCCTCGTTTCCGGCGGGACCTGTAAATGTCGGGAAAGCACCCATAACATTCGCCCCGGCAAGGCCGGCCGCCTTAGCGACTCATAGGTGCGCCGCCCCATCACCAAAATACCCCCCCAAGTAAGCTCCCGAAACACCCGCAGCTCCATAGGAATATGCCACGGCAAACGGCCCTCCCGTCCTATCACCTGCGATGGCCAGCTCAGAGCCGCTATGAGCGCGTGCTTTACCATATACTGTAACGGACCTGGCGTCTCCTGATGAAGCTTTATGAGAACAAAAACGGGCAGGGGTAAGACACGTTAATGTCAGCTATCCTTTTTTCGCAGAAGTCTTACGTATATCCCCTCATGGGCAATGTACCACTCACCGGACTGCAAGAGAGACTTAACGGAGTCTGCATTAGGGCTGAATGGGTCGGTCTTGACTATAAACATCCAGGTAGAAGGTTTGTCAGTGTTTGAAGGGTTACTCCCGCCTGGTATAGGGAAATAAGGTCTAAGGCGTGGCTGCATGAGGATTATATCACCTGGAGGGATGCGCTGAGCCACTTCAGTGATTTCTTTGTAAAGGGCTGGGTCGCAATAGTGATTGCATGAATACCATTGGAAGAGTTCGGGAATATACCATATAGAAAGGCGCCGCTCTAATAGCATATAGTTCATCAGGTGAGCCAGGACAGCCCCTACCAGACCAATACGCCATGCCCAGGATACCGAAAACCTACGCATAAACCAGATGAGCGAAATAGGAAGAATAACTGCAAATTCCATAGAATAGTGTGCAATGGTTCCCCAGGTTTGGGGTTCTGCACTGAGAAGTTTATAGGCATATACAAGAAGAAGGGTAAATAAAAATATTGGATTCTTGTAAAAAGTCCAGCCTCCAGATACCAGCACGGCCAAGTGGAATTCACTTTTTATTCCTCGCAGATGCCAGCAGTAGCTGCCATAGAAGTCAGTACAGGGTTCTGTCCACAAAAGAGCCCATAGATAGGGAAGATTGCGAATGATGTTTCTGATTTTCTCATGCCATCTGGTTGGCCAGACAGTGGGATTGAAGGGATTATCAGATGCCCATAAATGATTGTAAAGAAATTCAATGCGAGAAATAGAGTGCCCGCTTTTGGCTAATAAGTAGGGATTTATAATGCCAAATATGATGATCAGGTAGACAATCACGCCAATTCCTGCAATCCATAAGGCTTTCCAGCGAGCAGTCCCCATCTCCTGTCTGTAAAGAAACCATAGAGTAGGAAGAAGAAAAATAGACCAAATTGCATAGTTCTCCTTTGAAAATGCGAGGAAAGCAAATGAAAATGCAAACATATACCATTTTTTCCTATGAAAAGCATAAAAAATCCATGGCACCATAAGAGGGCCAGTAATATCTAGATAGATACACCCCGCCAGCGCACTGTACAAGCCCCACATACCAAAAAAATGCACGAGAGGCCAGATGGATCCTCGTGGGAGGAGGAGTCGGGCATAAGTGTAAATACCCCACGCCCCAACCCCTATCATGAGCCATTGATAGAGAAGAATGCCTACGTTTCCAAATAAGACATAAAATGGAACAGCGAATATAAAAACAGATAGGCTATAATGCTGAGGGGTATTCCATACAAGTTCTAAAATCTTTCCTTGGGCATAACTGTTGATAACTTCTCGAACATATTGAAAGTCCTCATTATAGATTCGGGCGCAAAAGTAATCCACGAAGGACACCAGACCTAAAATAGTCATGCCTGCGGCCATGACGAGGAACGGCACCCATCTTTGAGGATTGAATCTGAGTAAAAAGGCATTCCAGCGAGACATACCAGGAGAGGCAAAGTTAGCGCGCATGAAGGGTTTGTGAGGGCAATGGAAAATTCAGACTATCAGGGTCGGGGCATCTTTTCACGGTAGAGGCACGCCTGGTCCTCCTAAGAATACTTACTTCCACATCTCTGGAACGGCCGGAACATGTAGCCCCTGCCACTTCGGTCATGATCCAAGGAAGATACAACCACTCTAAGGTCAGTAATAACAAGGTATAGCTCAGAGGACTCATTCATGGAGCTGAGCAAGTTAGAGCTCCCCTTCTCTGAGGGGAAAAGGACCCGGTGGGTGAAATAGCAATAATGGCTCTGGAAGCGCGTTTTGTTGTGAGACCAATGGGCGGCGGCACCTGTGGTTCTACCGCTTTGCTTGAACGATGCGGAGGACCGCCCCGGAGGGGCGGGTCTCGCCAAAGGCGGGACGGAGGGGGCTCTCGCTCCCGAACCCTGGAGTCAGCCCGACCCCTCGTAAGGGGCAGGCTTTTAGTCTGCCCCACAAGGGGGCACCTCCAAAAACAACTCTTGCTTGAATTGTATCTTGGTATAAGACTGAGCGGTCATCTCCCAAAATTCCATCCCCTGCGGGAAGTGCCTCTTATCGTAACTTTGTAGAGATGCCCCCGAGGATAGTGTATTTAGACTATGCGGCCTCGGCGCCGCTGGACCCCGAAGTTTTAGAAGTGATGCGTCCGTATTTAGAGGCAGTGGGGAATCCTTCTTCTACCCATGCAGCCGGGCGGTTCTTGCGCACAGCTCTGGAAGAAGCGCGTCAGACGATTGCAGACCTCGTGGGGGCCGCGCCAGGCGAGATCGTTTTCACCAGCGGCGGCACCGAAGCCGACAACCATGCCCTCCGCAAGGCCATAGATACCTTCAGTGTATCTACAATCCTCTTCAACCCCACCGAGCATCACGCTGTCCTCCACACCATAGAGGACTTGGTTCACCAGGGAAAAATAGAAGCTCACCCCATAGCTATTGAAACCTATGGGCGAATAAATCTCAATCACTTGGAGGAGCTTCTCAAAAAACACCCAAAGGCGCTGGTAAGCGTGATGTACGCTAATAATGAGATTGGAACTCTTCAACCTGTGCGAGAGATAGCAGCCCTCTGTCAGCAGTATGGGGCGCTGTATCACTGTGATACGGTGCAGGTGATGGGATTGGGATGGGTGCGCGTGGATGAATGGCCGGTGGACTTTATAGCGGCGTCGGCGCATAAGTTTTACGGGCCGAAGGGCGTAGGATTTATCTATCGGCAGCGGCCTATCAAGAGTCTTATCACCGGGGGTGCGCAGGAGCGGGGGCAGCGGGCCGGTACAGAAAACATAGCCAGTATCGTAGGAATGGCCTTCGCCCTCCAAAAGGCCTACAAACAGAAAGACTCTTACCTTAAGCATCTCTCTACCCTTAAGGCTGAAGCACTCTCTCTTTTGCAGAGTCTCCTGCCTGAGGCGCGCATCAACGGTGATCCCAGCCCAGCAGGAAGCCATCCGGGGATTTTGAACTTTTACCTTCCGCCAGAAAAGGCGGATGATCTGCTTTTGGTGCATTTAGATTTAGCGGGGGTATGTGCGTCGGGCACTTCCGCGTGTGCATCGGGGAGTGGGCACCCGTCACATGTTTTGGAAGCCTTAGGGCTGCCAGCGGAAGCAGCTATGCGAGCGATTCGGCTCTCCTGGGGCTGGGGCAGCGAAAAAACCCACCTGGAGCTGGCCATTCAGACATTGCGCCAGAGCCTTCTTTCACCCACTGCATAGAGTATGCAGGTGCCTTATTTAGAGCGGTATGAGATTTTGCAGACGCTGGGCCAGGGCGGCATGGGGGTGGTCTATCTCGCCCGTCAGAAAAAGCTGGACCGCTTAGTAGCGATAAAGGCGATTAGCCCCTATCTCGCGCAGGAGCCGGAAGTCCGGGAACGTTTCGCTGCCGAAGCCAGTGTGCTGGCCCGCCTCTCCCATCCGAATATCGTTACGCTTTATGACTACATTGAGGAGCCGGACGCCCTCTACCTGGTAATGGAGTATGTGGAGGGCAAACCTCTCTCCGAAATCCTCAAGGCCGGTCCCCTCCCCTTAGAAAGTATCCGCAAGTACTTCCACCAAATCCTGGATGCCTTTGCTTACGCACACAGCAAGGGCATCATCCACCGGGACATCAAACCCTCTAATATCATCATCACGCCCGAAGGGCAAGTAAAAATCCTGGACTTTGGCGTGGCAAAGATTCTCTCTTCCGATCACACCCAGACCCGCACCGGCATGCGCGTGGGAACCCTGATGTACATGAGTCCCGAACAGGTCAAAGGCGAAAAAAACCTGGATGCCCGCTCGGATATTTATTCGCTGGGGGTGGTGCTATTTGAGATGCTCACGGGCAAGCCGCCTTATGACCCGGAATTAGGCGACTTTGAGATTAGCCTGCGGATCGTGCGAGAACCGCTCTTTGATTTTAGTCATCCACCTGCTACGATTCCGCAGAAGCTCTTAGAGGTTGTCCTGCATGCTACAGAAAAAAGCCCTGAGCACCGCATCCCTTCCTGTGAGGAGTTTAAGGAGGCTTTTGAGAGAGCTTTTGCGGGGGGGACGATTTCAGCTTTGCCCGCCACGGAAATACTACCAGCTCCACCTTCTGCGACCCAGGCACCAGGATGGAGGCGATGGAGCCTGGCGGTTGTCGCCGTGGCTACCTTGCTCTTACTCGTAGGCGGCCTCTTCTGGTGGTTTCGCTCCGATAGGGCCTCTCAACCCCCAGCCGTAGATACGACGCAGGTCATAGATACCCTTGCTTGGGCTGCGCAGGACACCCCCTCGCCAGCCGAGAGCCTCTCTACCCCGCCGGCCCCTCAAGCGATGGTTCCAGAAGTGAAGCAAAACCAGCCCGCTCCTACAAAGGCTCCGGAAAGTTCAAAGCGTTCTTCGCAGGCGCCCATTACACCTGCTAAAAAGTCTTCCACGACTGCCCCTGCGTCTGAACCAGCCCCTTCGCCAGATAATATCCCTGCCCAAGCCCCTGCCCCTACCCCCTCCTTCCAGGAGGCCTTGAAAGCCGACGTCCAGAACTTCAAAAAGTATGGCATCCTCCAAGTAAAAGCCGTCCTGGTTGTATCTAACTCGTCTGCAAGGAGCTGGCAGAACGTTCAGATTACCTTGCGCCTCCTCAGTAAGGAGGGAAAAGTGAAAAAGACAGAAACCTTACAGGTGCCAGAAATACTACCCTATGGCCGCTGGGAAAAGAAACTGGACTACATGGTAGGGGGTACGGCCAGCATAGAAGCAGAGGTGGTTTCGGCAGAGCCAGGGCCATGAGATATGCTGGGATATTGGAAAGCCTCCCATAGTCCGGCGTATAACTACCTTCTGGGAGTAATACTGCTGGCGGGGTATGAGGGCCTACTCTGGTTAGCACCACAAGGGGCCTCAGTAGGGCGCAATCTCATAGACCTGTGGCTGCAGTGGATCTTTTCCCGGATAGCGCCGTATCACTGGCTATTGTCGGTAGGGGTAGCCTTCCTGGGGCTGGCGTATGTGTATTTAATTCGGCGGGATCGGCAGAGACTTTATGGGTGGGTCTTTGGGCTGATGCTGGTAGAAAGTGCGGTGTGGGCGTATGCGACATGGTGGCTTTTGCCGCTGGTAATGCGGTCGGTGCTGACGCCAGCAGCCCAGCTGAGCGTGCCGGTCGAGGCGTTACATGCGCTGGCCCTATGCTTAGGCGCTGGATTCTATGAGGAGCTATTCTTTCGGGTGCTACTCGTGGAGGGGCTGCTATGGCTTTCCACCGGCCTACGGTATCACAAGGCCACTTATCTGCACGTCATAGTGAGCTGGATCGTATCGGCGGGGATTTTCTCGGGGCTTCATTTTCTGAATGAGCCCTTTAGCTGGTATGCTTTCTGGTATCGGGGGGCTTTCGGCATGGTGATGAGTGGAATCTACATCCTCCGGGGCTTCGCCATAGCGGCATGGGCCCATGCCCTGTATGATATAGCCGTTCTGTGGCTCTGATATGCTACGACTGGCCAAAACATGGGAAGCGGAGCGCTTGGAAGCCGTCTGGAAAGAAGCCGGTCTCCTGAAAGGCCGCTACACCCCGCCCCGCATCATAAACAACCTCACCTGGGACAGCCGGCTGATGCATGGCAGCGGCGAAACGCTCTTTTTAGCGCTACGGGGCGTGCGGGATGGCCATGCGTTTATCGGTGAGGCGCTGGCTCGAGGTGCTTCCGCTGCCCTCATGGAAAAGGCGCTTCCTTTCCCCGGCTGGGTGGTGAAAAGCACCTGGGACGCGCTCTACAGCTGGGCTACCGCCTGGCGCAACGAACTGCACTATCCCCTCTTAGCCATTACCGGCGGAGCAGGCAAAACTTGGATAAAAGAGTGGCTTTACCAGCTTTTAGACCCGTGGGTAGTGGTTCGGAGTCCGCAGAGCTTCAATAGCCGGTTAGGGATACCGCTCAGTATCCTGAGCTTTTCGCCTGAGGCGCAGCTGGGGCTTGTAGAAGTAGCCATCTCAGAGGCGGAGGAGATGCCTCCCCGGGCTGCGCTCATACGGCCCCGGTATGCCATCTGGACTCCCCTTACGCCGGGACATATTCAAACCTTCGGTGCCATAGATAAGCTCCTCTCTGCTTACGAGCCCCTCCTCTCGCCATGCGAATGGGTCATCGCTTGGGAAGACGAGGCGCTGATGCATCGGCTAACCGGCCTGGGCAAGCGGTGGTACTGGGTAGGTCCGGGAAAGCAGGCTGACTTTCGGATAGAAACGGAAGAGGGGCGCATAGTCCGGTGGCGACCGCTGGAGGGGGAGCTTCAAGAGCTGGTACTCCCCGATGAGCGTCCGATAGCGCGGCAAAATGCGCTGATAGCAGCAGCAGCGGCGGTTTTACTGGGCGTTTCGCCGGGGGAAGTGGCTCAGAAAGTAGCTTATCTTTCGCCTTTACCGCATCGGCGGGAATGGCTTCAGCTTGGAGGCGAGCGGTACCTGCTCAATGACAGTTATCACGGGGATACCACTTCGGCGGTGGAGGTTTTGGAGGAGTTTGCGCAGATGCCTTTTGCGCGCAAGGTGGTGATTTTTGGGGGGCTTTCGCCGTATACCGTGCAAGCGCATGGGCCCGTGGTGGAGCAGCTTCAGAGGCATTTTTCGCCGCAGGCGGTGCACTTGATCGGCGCGGAATGGGCCCCTTACAAGTGGGGACAGCAGTATGCCGATGTAGAGGATTTCTTGCGGCGGGGAACGTGGGCGGGGGAAGCGATACTATTGAAGGGCGGACATCGGTATCGGCTTTTTGAGCGGGTTTTGCCGGTGCTTTTGGGGCGGACGGTCGGGCCGATGCTGCGCGTGGATTTATCGGCCATGCAGGCCAATCTCCGCCGATTACGGGCTGCCCTCCCCCCGCACACCCGAATTGTCGCCGTCCTGAAAGCCGAGGCCTACGGGCAGGGCGGGGCTGTGATTAGTGCGTTTTTAGCGCGACAGGGCGTAGCCGGCGCAGCCGTAGCTTTCATTCCCGAGGGGCTCGCCCTCCGAAAGGCGGGCTTTACGCTGCCGATATGGGTATTTTATCCCGATGCCTACGTCAGCCGCGAAGCCATAGATGCCCGCTTAGAAATGGCCGTAGGCACCTGGCAGGCCCTGCACACCTGGGGTGGCCACACGCCCATCCACATCGAGATAGACACCGGCATGGGACGGATGGGCTTTTCACCTGAGGAAATAGGCGACTTGCTGGACTACCTGCAAGCACATCCAGAGGTGCAGGTAGCAGGCGTTTTCAGCCATCTGGCCAAGCCGGACGCGCCCGCCGACCCGCTGACACAAAGGCAGCTCCGAATTTTCCAAGAGATCACGCAGACCTTCAAGGCCCGATACCCCGCTGTGATAGCGAGTCTTTTGAGTACGGCAGGGATACTACACTTAGGAGAGAAAGCGGCGTACGATGCGGTACGGGTAGGGATCGGCCTTTATGGAGCCATGGAAGGCCTTACGGAAGCCACAGCCTTGTATGCGCCCATTTTACGGATGTGGGAAGTGACGGAGGAGACCCGGATCAACTACGGGTTTTCTACCCAAGTGGAGCCTGGTATGCGCGTAGCTACGGTGGCGATCGGCTATGGGGATGGGCTTTTGCGCGCGTGGGCGGCCTCGCCACAGGCCCGGGTGTACCTAAGGGGACGGCCGCTCCGGGTCTTCCCGCCACTCAATATGGACCTGATGCTCGTAGCGCTCCCGGCCGACCTACCCGCCACCGAAGGCGACCTCGTGGAAATCTGGGGGCCGACCCAACCCCTTCGCATCTTTGCCCAGCTATGCCAGACCATCCCATACGAGGTGCTGGTGCGCCTCTCAGAGCGTATCCGCCGCATTTACGAGTGGGGCACCTGAAACTCGTTCTACTCCTCACCAGCATTATCTGTATCGGACTGAGTCAAAATGCCGATTCCCTGGCTACTGTCCAGTTTCTACGACGAGAAGTAGAAGAGCTTTGTCGGTTTGACGGGCGGGGCTTTGCCAGGAAGGGTCATCAGAAAGCGGCTCGGTATCTGCGTCGGCGTTTTGAGAAGATGGGCTATGCGGTACAGATGGATACCTTCCGGCATAACGTTCGGTATGTAGAAAAGGCGCATATCCGGCCAGCCGGTGGGCCTACCTGGCAGGTGGGGATAGACTTTTGGGCCCATCCGGGTAGTCCTTCGGTGAAGGGGACATACGAAGTGGATACTATGCCCCGACCAGGGAAGCTCTGGCTCTTACCGGAGAGCCTTTCGCTGCGGGCAGCGGCTCAGGAAGCCCTTGCTCGGGGCGTAATAGGACTTCTGCGGCCAGTAAAGAAAGTTACCGCCACCTATGGGGATGCCCCTCTTCCGCTCGTGCTGATTGAGACTGTCCGTCAAGTAGAAGCCGGAGCTCGCCTGCATGTATCCATACAAATCCGCTGCGCAGAAGTGGAAAACTACAACATCATTGCCAGAAAAGCTGGGCGTCAGGATAGTTTTTGGCTTTTAGGAGCGCATTATGATCATCTGGGGCGGGTGGGCCGCACCGTCTTCTGGGGGGCGAATGACAATGCCTCTGGCGTAGCGTTTTTACTTCTACTTGCGAAGCGAATACAGCGAGACACGCTGCCGGCTGGGGTGGTGTTTGTCGGATTTGGGGGGGAGGAGGCGGGGCTATTAGGGGCGTATTACTTTGTGGGGCGGCATGCGGCGGAGCTACGGTACCTAAAAGGCATGCTCAACTTTGATCTCGTGGGCTTTGGCGAAAAGGGGATAGCCGTGGTAGGCGCGGCAGACCAGGCGGATTTTTGGGCGCGGGCGGTTCGTCACCGGCCAGAGGACCTGGCTGAGGTACCTCACCTTCTGCGGCCGAATGCCCCCAGTAGCGACCACTACCCTTTCCGGGAGAAGGGGTATCCTGCGCTTTTCTTTTACCTGCAGGGCGGGCCGGGGTACTACCATGATCCACTGGATCGGCCTGAGACGCTCTCCTGGCAAGGGGCCTATGGTCTCTTGCGGTGGGTAGAAGGAATTTTACGAGAGGAGTGAATATCCATCAGCCTTTCGGGCACAGCAAGCATTTTTCCTGCTGGCCCAAACCTACCCT
>Ga0308395_1002447_pt1 | contig 10594 bp, 10 predicted proteins | sample Hotspr20SampleP4_FD_202097 | JGI IMG/M metagenome (GOLD analysis project Ga0308395, IMG submission 202097) | Hot spring phototrophic mat microbial communities from Mushroom Spring, Yellowstone National Park, Wyoming, United States - 20050930_P4 ...
AGTCTACATTTTGGCCGAGGAGGGTGATTTCTTGGTAGCCGGCTTCGGAAAGTTGGATGGCTTCTTGGAGGATGGACTGGTGGGGTCGGCTACGTTCCCGTCCCCGAGTGAACGGGACAATGCAAAAAGTGCACATGTTGTTGCATCCTCGCATGATAGAGATGTAGGCGCTGACTTTATTGGGGGAAAGGCGAAGGGGGGCTATGTCGGCGTAGGTTTCTTCGCGAGAGAGGAGGGTGTGAATAGCTTTAGCACCGCTTTCCACTTGACGAATAAGCTGGGGCAGGTGCCGATAGGAGTCTGGCCCTATGACCAGGTCTACCACGGGGCTTTCCGCAAAAAGCCGCTGGCGAAGCCTTTCCGCCATACAGCCCATCACGCCTACCATCAGGTGCGGCCGCATCGCTTTGAGATTTTCTAAGTACCTTAGGCGTTGCCAGATTTTCTCTTCGGCGTGCTCCCGAATGGCACAGGTATTGATAAGAATGAGGTCCGCCTCCTCCACCTGTGTAGTAAAACTATATCCTTCCTGATGCAAAAGGCCCGCTACCAGCTCACTATCCGCAAAGTTCATCTGGCAGCCATAGGTCTCAATGTAGGCCTTATAGCCGCGATGGTTCGGAAGGGCTTGCAGGGGGCTATCTTGACCGTAGATGCGGGTGTGCGCCAGTGCCATATTTACACAAAGGTAGGAAAAATTTGCATGGTCTTGGCCGTAGGTTGGGCCCAAAACATACGATTGCTCTTAGGGCCGGATAGTATTCCGATTGCCGTACTGCCAGAAGTAGAAATCGTAGCTCAGGCCCCTTCCCCCAAGCGCCAGGCCGAAGTGCGCCGCCAGTGGCAAAACTTCCAACGTCTGCGTCGCAACGTCTACCTCGTCTACCCCCTGGCCAAAGAAGCCGCCCGCATCGTCCGAGAAGTAGACGCCGAACGCAACCGCCTCGGCCAAAAAAGCCGCGATTACAAAGCCTACCAAAAACGTCTCAAAAAAGAACTCTTTGAGCGGTATGAGCCCATCATCAAAGAAATGACCGTTACCCAGGGCATCCTACTCATAAAGCTCATCCACCGAGAAACAGGCCTGGATGCTTACAGCCTCATTAAAGACTATCTGGGAGGGGTGCAGGCGCGCTTCTGGCAGACCGTAGCCCAGCTCTACGGCTCCAACCTCAAACTCACCTACCACCCCGAAGAAGAACCCCTCATTGAAGCCGTCATTCAGGAGATTGAGACGGGAAAGTCAGCGGATTGGGTCTTGCAGTATTACGAACCGATTGAAGAATGAAGCGATGCACATCGCGCACAAAAGGACGCCGATGCGTAAAAATAAGAGCATGCCCCGCCCCTTTGTATAAAATAAGCTCCGCATGCGGAATCCCCTTTGCTAACATCTCACTGTGATGAGGGGGCACAATCAGGTCGTTGGTGCCGCCAAGAACGAGAGTAGGAAAAGAAAGCTCTTTGAGCCAAGGACGGCTATCAAAGCGGAAGATTTCCGCATGACTCGCTAAAAGGACTTCTAAGCGCGTCTTCTGGAGGGCTTTTCGGTACCAGTTGATGACCTCGGGAGGAAAGGTCTCTGTGCCAAAAACTTCTGTATATAGGAGATTGGCTAAGGAAGCAGGGGGTAAAAGTCGCAAAAGCCTAGGCAGCAGGGCTTCCTGCATGCGTTCTAAAGGAGTAATAGGCTTATAAGCAAAGGTGCAGCCCAAAATCAGGCCCTTCGTTAGGTGGGGATAGTGCCGAGCAAAAAGCTGAGCCAGCGCTCCACCCATAGAGTACCCCAAAATCCACACAGGCTCCTGCGTGTAATGCTGAACCAGCTCAGCCAAGTCGGCTACCTGCTGCACAAAGGTGTAAGGCCCCGGCCAATTCCACGCATCTCCATAACCCCGCAGGTCCGGAATAATAAGCCGATAATGCCTCACAAGCCCTTCCTCCACCGCCATAAACATCCCACCATCTACCATGTACCCATGCACCAAAAGCATATACGGCCCCTCATGGCCCAAACGTCTATGCGGTAAAAGCATTATTGCTTAGGGTACAAAAGAGATGCCACCATGCTCACACTCAACACCACCAAAATGAATACCAGCGAATACCACGTCGGAATCACGAGCGCCACAAAGTCCTGAAACATTTTGAGTCCAATCCCAATCAAAATCAACGGAATCCCAATCTCCAACGCCCAAAAACGCCGAACCCCCGCCGCTAAAAGAAAAAATAACGACCTCAGACCCATCACCGCAAAAATATTTGAACTAAAAAGCACTTCCTCATCTTGCGTAATCGCAAACGCCGCCGGAATGGAGTCCACCGCAAAAAGCAAATCCGTAAACTCTATCAAAATCAACGCCAGCATCAAGGGCGTAAAATACCTCCTCCTCCCAATCCTAAGCACAAAACGTCCTCCCCGCATCTCCGTCGTAAAACGAAACCGCCGCGTCAAAAATCGTAAGAGCCAATTTTGACTCAAATCCCCCGGCCCTTCGTCTCGACTAAACAGAGACCTTATGCCTGCAAGTATCAGGAAAATTCCAAAAAGATAAAGCACAAAGTGAAATCGCTTTACCAATAAAACCCCTGTAAAAATGAAAATACCTCGCATCACAATCGCCCCTAAAACCCCCCAAAAAAGCACCCGATGATGATACCGATACGGAACAGAAAAATAGCGCATAATGAGCATGATAACGAAAACATTATCCAGCGATAGAGCGTACTCCATACTATAAGCCGAGTAATACTCAATCGCCGCGCTACTCCCCTTCTCATGCCAAACAAAGCCCCCAAAGCCAAGCGCAATCAAGATAATTACCACAGACTGCCACAACGCCTGCCGAAAAGAGAGCGTGCGCGCCTCTTTATGGAAAAAGCCTAAGTCTAAAAAGAGATAAATTACAGTGATAGCTCCAAAAGTAAACAGAACGGGATAACTCATAGGGCCGAACGCCATTTGGCTAAGAGATAAAGCCCCCCTGTGAGCCCTATCCCAATAAGCCAGCCCACCACAATATCGCTAGGATAATGTACCCCCAAATAAACCCGCGTGTAGCTGTGCAGAAGCACCCAGCCTATGGCTATTAATGTAACGCCCCGCCGACGAAGTGCTAACCCAACCGAAAAAGCTAAAGCAGCACTATTCGCCGCATGATTAGAGGGAAAGCCATAAAGCCCGCCCGTGTACCCCCGAACTAAATGTAAGGAAGACTTAAGCCCCGGCTCCTGAGAAGGACGACGACGCCCCACCAACGGCTTAAGCCCCTGCCCACAAAATACATCCGTCAAGCTCACTGCAAGCAAAGTAAATACAACCCACCTAATAAATCTGCGCCCATGCACCCGATACAAGAGATATACCCACCATCCAAAGAGGGGAATCCATACCCAAGTTTTAGTAGCATAATACATAAGCGTGTCCCACGGCTCCTGACCCGCCAAATGAAGCTCCAGCAAAAGCGCTTTGTCCCAGGCCTCTATAGCCTCCCTCATGAAAGAACCTCCATCAACTCTTCGCTCAGGCAGTCCGTCTCTGCCTCCATAAAGAAGCTCCCCGCCAATGGATCCGGCGTAGTAAAAAGATAGGCCACCTCATATCTCAAAATATGACTAATATTTCGGCTCCAGCGCTCCGCATGCGCATCCCCCTTCTCAATGGCCGGCACATAAATATATCCCGCCCCCCCTAAAATCGCACTCAGGACATAAGTCGTAAGCCGAATAAGATTTTCCTCCTTACCAGCAGCTGGAAGGTTCGGAGAAATATCTAAGAGAGTGGAGGCTGGCTTAGCCCAAAAATTTACTTGGGCAAAGCCTTTTTCCTGCAAGGCCTTTCGGAGGGCCCGCAAAAGTAAGATACTCGTAAAGAACCGCTCATCCAACGTAAGGCTTAGGTGAAGAGGAGCTTGACGGGGAAGGAGTCGGAGAATGCTGGCATTTTCCCATTGGAGGTCATTCGTGAGGCGAAGGGGTAAATACCACACGGGCCTTCCTACCAGGGCAGAAGGCGCCTCTCCTGCGGCTACCTCCTGAAAGGTCTCTATGGCAGGGTCAGGCAGGGCAGGTAAGGCAGGGCTCTCTAAGGGGATAAACCACTTTGGGGGAAGCGGCTGAGGGAGCGGCTCTTGATACCGCCAAATACCTACTTCTTCAGGCACATAGTAATCAGACACCAGGGTCCAACCTGCCTTCTGCCAGAGGGGGGCCCGCTCTTCCCAACCCTTTACATCCTCCTGCCTGTAAAAGGGATGAGGCCGCCCCCGCGGAAAAGTACCCAGCTCCTTCTCAATGAGCTTCTCCCAAGTTTGCCGGTCGCCCGGCGGAAACGCCTCAAACCGAAACACGATTCAAAAGTAAGTAGCTTTGCGTCGTGTGGCCCTGGCTAAATGAGCTGCGGCAGCGCTTCCTGCTCCAAGACCATACCGCTCTCCCCGAAGACCCCAAGTCCCTGAGACGGGCCTACTTAGGCATTGACCCCACAGCCGACTCCCTACATATTGGGCATTTAGCTCCTATCCAGCTCCTCTACCACTTAGCCCGATGGGGCGTAGAACCCATCATCGTGATTGGAGGGGCCACCGCCCGCATTGGCGACCCCTCCGGCAAATCCACCGAACGCCCCCTCCTACCCCCAGAAGTCGTAGAAGCGAACACCCATGCCCTCCTCGCCCAAGTCCAAAAACTCCTGCCTTATCCCCTCATCGTCCGCAATAACTACGAGTGGCTCGGCACCTTCTCCCTCATAGAGTTCCTCCGAGAGGTAGGAAAGCACCTCACCGTCTCTTACCTCCTTTCTAAGGAGAGCATGCAGCGGCGGGCAGAAACGGGACTTTCTTTTACGGAGTTTAGTTATCCCCTCCTCCAGGCTTATGACTTCTGGTATCTGTACACGCACGAAGAATGCCGATTGCAAGTAGGCGGCTCAGACCAGTGGGGCAACATCACCGCCGGTATAGAGCTCATCCAGAAAAAAAGCGGCGGCCAGGCCCATGGCCTCACCTGCCCCCTCCTCACCAAAGCCGACGGAACAAAATTCGGCAAAACCGAAAGCGGCAACATCTGGCTGGACCCGAAAAAAACCTCCCCCTACGAATTCTATCAATTCTGGTTCAATCAGGCCGATACAGACCTACCCAAGCTCTTTGGCGTATACAGCCGGAAAAGCCTAGCAGAAATAGAATCCCTCCTATCCGAGCACGCTCAGGCCCCCAACAAGCGCCTCGCCCAAAAAGCCCTCGCCTTAGAATTGACGGCTCGCATTCACGGCCCAACTACCGCCTCCGTCATCCAAACCATCTCCGAAGTGGTCTTCGGCAGCGAAGCCCTCAACACTTTAGCTCATATTAGCCCCGACCTCCTCCGCACCATCCTCCACGAAATGCTCCACTACGAAGTACCCGAAAACGCCCTACATGAACCCCTCCTGGAAGTCCTCTCGCGCATCGGATTTTTGCCCTCCAAGAGCGAAGGACGACGTCTCATCCAGCAAAATGGCCTCTCCATAAACAAAAAACCCGTCCGCACCCCCGAAGCCCAGCTCCAAGACTACGCCTCCGAAGGGATTTTACGACCCTACTTTCTTCTCCAGCGAGGGAAAAAACACTTAGCCTGGCTAATCGTGCGAGAATAGGAAAGGCTCTTCCCAACCCCCTAAGCCCCTGAATCAATCAGCCAATCCAAACTCTCGCTCAGAGGGGGAGGAGCTTCTCCCCGCTCTGGCGCCTCCCCAACCCCTAAAAAACTGCCGTATGCTCCCGATTGTAAATATTGAGTCCCACCCGTAAAATTTCCACCGCCTGCTCCAGTAGGTTTTCCTCCAAAACATACGCAATCCGAACCAGTCTCTTTCCCTTCTCGGGCTGGGTAAAGAACCCCGTCCCCGGCGCCACCATCACCGTCGTATTATGCATATCAAAGCATTCCAACATCCATTTTGCAAAATCGTCGCTATCCTCTATAGGAAGCTCTGGCATAAGGTAGAAGGCCCCTTGACTGGAGGCGCAAGTAACGCCTGGAATGCTGCGCAAACCTTCCAAAAGCACATCCCGCCGACGCTGAAAAGTCTCCCGCACATACGCATAATGCTCAGGCGGAAGGGCTAACAGCGCCATCCCCCCAATCTGCCCCAAAGTAGGCGGCGCCAAACGAGCCTGAGCCCACTTAAGAGCCGCTTGCAAAACATCGGTATTCCAGGAAATAAGAGCCCCTATGCGCGCCCCACAAGCCGAATACCGCTTAGAAAGCGTATCTATAACCACCACAAAGTCTTTACCCTCCTCAAGCTCTAAAGCAGAAAAAAACCGTTGACCATCGTAGCAATAGTCACGATAAGACTCATCGCTGATGAGCCAAAGGTTGTATTTTTGGCAGAGGCTGCCAATAGCTCGTACTTCGGCTTCGGAATATAGCTTGCCGGTGGGGTTAGAGGGATTACATAGCAGAATGGCGCGAGTACGTTCCGTAAGAGCGGCCTCTAAGGTCGCCGGACTGGGCAGCGCAAAGTCCTCCGTAATAAAACTTTCTATCGCCCGCAAATGAATCCCCGTGGCATAAGAGAGCCCAATGTAATTCGCATAAGTGGGGTCAATAATCAGCACTTCGTCTCCTGGAGAAAGGAGGGTCAGGAACGCAAATAGGAGCGCTTCGGAGCCGCCTGTGGTCGTAAGAAAGTGCTGAGGCCCTAAAGGAATGTGGTAGATCTCGTTGTAAAAGCGCGCATACGCTTCCCGAAAGGCAGGTATTCCGCCGGATTCCGTGTAGTCTAAAACTCGGATGTCTGCTTTTTGAAGGGCTTCCCAGTAAACCGAGGGGGTAGGCAGGTCAGGCTGGCCAATATTGAGATGAAGCACTTTTTTGCCCTGGGCTTTGGCTTGATTGGCGTAGGGAACGAGTTTCCGGATAGGTGAAGGCGGGACTTCCAGACTCCGCGAACTTAGGCTTGGCATATCTCAAAGGTAGGATATTTTTCACGAAAGAGGGGGCAGGCGACGATGCCAGAAGTGAACCGCCCTTCGCCCTAACCGATACCGAATGCCCTGCCAGTACGCATAAATCTCCGTAGCAGGTAGGTGATATTCCCAGCTTGCCTCCTCAGCCCAGGCCCACCACTCCCATGGCCGTCTAAAAAGACTATTCAGCTTATGCTGCAGAGCTCCTTTCGCACACCAGACGGCATAAACAAACGGTATTTTGACCTTTTCGTAAACGAGAGCGCCCAGGTCTATGCGATAAGGGTAAAAAGTCTTCCACCGAAGAGCCGCATCTCCAATAAAAAGGCGCCCTACGCGAGCACAGCCAGAAGCGTCCAAAATGGGTAGACGCGGCAAATGGCCCTCCTTCATAAGCCACTTTATGAGAGCCACCGATGAAGTGGAGGCCGCATCCAGTACCAGAGCCTCCCAGCTGGAAATGGGATAATCGCTCAAAAGGAGCACACTTCGCACACTCCCGGCACTCCCAATCCCCCAGGGCAGCCTATCCTGCCCTCGCCGCACATACCGCAGCGGTAAAAGCGCCGCTAACACCTCACCCCGCTCCCACGCTAGGGCAAGCGCCTTCGGATCATCAAAAAGTCTGTAAGGCATGCCCCCCCCCTCCAGCAAGCGCCGGTAAGGATACGTATTCAAATACCTAAAACACCCAATCATCCGCTGAAATAGCCAAACTCTGCAAATAAAAAACTCCGTTGGGATTCCGAATGCCCCAGGAAAGCCTTCCCGGCGCATGGTGAAAGCGCATCCCTTCCCAAGCCGGCGAATACCCCAAAAGCCAGCTCAGTAAGACCCGCAAACTATACCCATGGGAAATAATCAGAAGAGGTCCTGTGGGAAACAACGAAAGAAGCAGCTCATAGCCAGCCTGGAGGCGATGCTGAAAGGCCTTTAAACTTTCCCCTTTGGGAGAAGCCCAGTCCCTATCGCCTTCAGCCCACTTATGCAGCTGAGCCTGCAAAAGGGGCTCTACCTCGGCTCGGGGAAGTCCCTCCCACTCTCCCCAGGAAAGCTCCATAAAATGCGGCAGCTCTATAGCCTTTCGCTCCGATGTAAGAAAATAGGCGGCCGTTTCACGGGTCCGCTGGGTAGGCGTGTAAATAACCGCCTGAAAAGGAATGCCTGCCAGCTTCTCTGCCCAAGCCCGAGCCTGAAGATGGCCCTCTGGGCTAAGAGGGGCATCTACACTCTGACCCTTGAGGCACGAGGGACTCTCCGCCGTAAACCCATGCCGCAAAAAGTACAGCCCCTGACACATTAGACCGTCGCCGCCGCCCGCCGAATGGGCCGATACAACGAATCCCGCTCCACCGCTTCATACCCCGCCTGCCGAATCAAATGTTCCAGCATCTCCGTAGAAAGCGAACCCGGCGCCTTCACCCCCGCCATACTGTATATCTTCGTCGTGTCATCTATCGTCCCATCTAAATCATCCACCCCAAACATCAAACTCATCTGCGCCGTCTGAACCCCAATCATCGGCCAATAAGCCTTGAGATGGGCAATATTATGCAAATACAGCCGACTAACCGCGTAGTTTCTAAGGTCCTCAATGGTAGAAACCTCTCCAATGTGCGAAAGGTTGTTATTTTCTCGGCGATATTTGAGAGGAATGAAGCAGTTGAAGCCGCCTGTCTCCGCCTGCAGCTCCCGAAGAAGGCGCATATGGTGCACGCGATGCTCGTACGTCTCAATATGTCCATAGAGCATGGTAGCATTGGAGGGGATCCCCAGCTCGTGCGCCGTGCGATGGATAGCTAACCACTCCTCTGTGGAGGCCTTCGTAGCACAAATCTGCCTGCGAATGTCGGGATGGAAGATTTCAGCGCCGCCCCCCGGTAAAGAGTCCAAACCCGCCTCTCGCAGCGCCAAAAGACCTTCCCTATAGCTCATCCGACTGCGCGCACACATCACCTTTAGCTCCACCGCCGTAAAAGCCTTCACATGTATGTCCGGCAAAATCCGTTTAATGCGCCGAATCATCTCCGCATAATACTCAATCCCCCGCTTCGGGTGCACGCCCCCCACAATATGCACCTCCGTCACCCCCGTACCCTTGTAGCGCTCCGCTATGGCTTCTATCTCCTCCAAAGAGTATTCCCAGCCGCCCGGCTCCCCAGGCTTGCGCGCAAACGAGCAGAACGCACACTCATAAATGCAGATATTCGTCGGCTCAATATGAAAGTTACGATTGTAATAGACGTTTTTGTTGTAAAGGCGGTCTCGCACAAGGGTCGCTAAGGCAGATAAAAAAGCCAGCCGGCCATTTTGATACAGCCACAGAGCCTCCTCGTCCGTTAAGGGTATCTGATTCTGTACCTTCTCATAGAGCTGGGCCTCCTCCCGAGTCATTTGAAGCGGTTTCATAGGAATACAAAACTACTAACAGAAGGGCAGGCGAGAGCGTTTCTGTACAAAATATCAGAGGCATCAAGCCCCTCTTTGGCTCACATGCCTACTTCCGCTCCGCATATAGGAGCCCTCTCGCCTCAACACTGAATTTTTCTCGTAATTTATAGCCCAAATCATCTAATCGCTTGACTAAAACATCAGGGCCATTGTGATACTCAATAATATACTTCCGCACTCGCTTGAGCACCGAATCGGGCGTGCCCAGCAAAATATCATATTCCGAACCTTCGCAGTCTAATTTTACCACGTCTACCTCCTCAAGCCCCGTGTATTCTAAAAGGCTCTGGAAGCTCATGGCCTGAACATTGTATGTCAAGGATTCTCTTGTATAAATTTTCACAAATTCATGATAATTAGCCACATGATGGCGACCATAATTCTGATTATCCATATAAAGTTCTACAATTCCATCTTTATCTAGTATAGCTGCGCGAACGACTACTATTTTATCTTTGAATGAGCTTTGGCTAATATTCTGCTCCAAAAGCCTAAGATTATCTGGCGCAGGCTCCACGCAAAAAACTCGCCTCGCCCCTCTCTGAGCAAAAAATAAGGCTGTCTCTCCAATATAGCCACCAACGTCTATCACAAAATTTCCATGGTAGTCCCCATCGTATATTTTATGAAAATAAATCTCTCTAAGGACGAAGAGGTCAGAATTTTCTCCATACCTGACGGTCAAATAATCACTACCAATTCTGAATTTGATCGTTAGATCAGCAGAATTTATGTCCATCACACGAACCCCATGTGCATGAAGCTCAATTAAGGAAATCATTGTAATGGGGGGCACGGCCACAGGCGCGCTATTCCCCACGGGCTTGATGAGAACCGCTTTATCGTTGAGCATATTCCAATATCCAGTAATCGGATTAAGACATAACTCCCAGAAAGCTTTGAGATATTTTGGGTGCAGGGGGCGCGGCCCCTTGATGAGGCGGGTAATTGGCTTAAGCATACAGCAAAGTTAGGCAATTTCTATGACGCTATGATAAGGATTTACGGTTCAAAGACAGCCGTCCCCACCCGCACAAGGGTGCTGCCTTCCTCTATGGCTATTTCAAAGTCCTGCGACATGCCCATGCTGAGGGTATCCGCCGCAGGATGAAGCCGCCGAAGCTCCTCAAAAAGCCGATACAACGTCCGAAACTCCCGCCGAATCTGCGCCCGGTCCGAGGTAAAACTCG
>Ga0308395_1002455_pt1 | contig 10578 bp, 10 predicted proteins | sample Hotspr20SampleP4_FD_202097 | JGI IMG/M metagenome (GOLD analysis project Ga0308395, IMG submission 202097) | Hot spring phototrophic mat microbial communities from Mushroom Spring, Yellowstone National Park, Wyoming, United States - 20050930_P4 ...
CATCTGCTTGATTGACAAGGGCTACAAGCTGTCCAAAAACTGGAGTTGGATAAAAGAATTTTTCCTTAATTTTGCGGGCAGTTGATTTCATATAGTTATTTTTTAGCGGACAAAAAAAGAAAAAAGCAAGAAATTTTCCTGCCTTTTTTTGTGAACCGTCTGGTTATTTTTGGAAAATATTTTGGACAATAGTGTTTGATAATGTAGATTTTTTCATTTTAAATTTTGATGTTTGTTATATTATTTTGTATAATTGCAGCCGAAATTGAAAGGTTCTTTTGCAAAAGGTGCGGTAGCTCAGTCGGTAGAGCAGAGGACTGAAAATCCTTGTGTCGGGGGTTCGATTCCCTCCCGCACCACTTCTTATTGTGTTTCACTAAGTATCTACTTCGTATTTTTGTCTTGTGAATTTAGCCATTGATATAGGTAATACTCGTATAAAAGCGGGCTTTTTTAATCATCATTCGTTGGATTATTCTTTTGTTTTTAATACTACTGATGAACTTACTCAAAGCACTAAGTTTCAATCGTTATTGAAAAATGTTGAGTTTGTTATTTTGAGTAATGTAGCCAAGACAGAAGTGGTAGATTATATTAAAAAATTGATTTTGCCCACTGCTAAAGTGTTTTCTGCCACTGCCCGAGATGAAGTGGCTTTTACGATTGATTATGAAAACAGAGAAAGTTTGGGCACTGACCGAATAGCGGCTGTGTGGGGGTCTATTGCTGAATTCCTAAACGATACAATGATAATAATAGATGCGGGCACGTGCATTAAGTACAATGTAGTTATTAACAAGACATTTGTGGGCGGGGCTATATCTCCTGGCTTATTGATGCGTTACAAGGCAATGCACTATTATACGGGGAAGTTACCACTATTAGAACCATTGAAAGAAAGGAGAGTGAATGTGATAGGTAAAAACACGTATGAAAACATTCATTCGGGTGTAATCAATGGCTGTGTGTATGAAATAGAACGGTTTATTGATGAAATAGAAAATCAATTCAATACGGCACAGTCCCATTTTTATCATTTAAAGATGCGTGAGGGATGCGAAGGGCGGCGAAGCCAGCACTGCCCCGAGGAGCGAAGCGACGAGGGGATTGCCGAAGCGAAAGCGAAGCCCGAAGCAGCCCGACCCGAGCGAAGTGGCACAGCCACGAGCGAGGGGCACGCCCAAAATATTAAAAATAATGAAATCAAAATTGTATTAACAGGTGGGGATGCGATTTTTTTTGCAAATCTATTGGAAAGAAAAGTACTTTTACGCCCTTATTTAATTTTAAATGGACTCAATGAATGGTTGGAATATAAAAAGCAGGGTTTATCTGATAGTTAGTGGGTGGATAGTATTGTATCAATGGGCTTTTAGTCAGTATAATACATTTTCGCCTTTTTCAAGGTATGGAATAGGCGATGTTCAAGAAAATTCGTTGAGTTATCAAAAAGGAATGAATAATAGTGGCATTGCACTATCGGTAGATACTACTGCTCCTGTGTTTATTAATCTTTTGAATCCTGCGAGTATAAGTAGATTGAGGTTGACAGTTATAGAAGCAAATGGATATTATTTTAATACAAAAATTGTAAATAAAGAGAATTATAAGGTGCAACAACGTTCTACTAATTTTAGTGCATTAGCAATAGGATTTCCAATAAAAAAACATTCGGGATTTTGTTTTGGTCTTATGCCTTACTCTTTTGTAGGTTATCAAATCAATCAGAGTAATACTGTAAATAATGTAGGCACCGTAAAATATGTGTATGATGGGTCGGGCGGATTGAATAAAGTGTTTATGATGTATGGTTTTGAAATAAATAGATATTTCAAAAAACAAGATACCGTGCGAAAACATATTCGTGAGTTGATAAAGAATTTATCTTTTGGTATAAATGCTCACTACATTTTTGGGGAATTGGCACAAACGGGAACTGTAATTTATCCTAATAATTCTTTGTATTACAATTTTGTTAATGATAGAAGATTACGAATAAATGGTGTATCAGCAGATATTGGGATGCAAACGTATTTATTACTAAATGAGAAAAAAAATAGTCGCTTAAATCTTGGACTTGTATTTTCTTATCCTTCATTTCTTAAAGTGATTAATGATTATATTGCATATAATTTTACTTATACATTTTATGGGCAAAAATACATTGTAGATACTTTGATTTACAAAGAAGAGGAAAGTGGAAAGTTGAAATTGCCAAGTAGTGTAGGTTTAGGGCTTTCTTATGTAGTGAATAATAAATGGGGAATAAATGGAGATGTGCGATATACCAATTGGAAAGGATTTCAGTTGTTAAATTCTTATGAAAGCGTAAGGAATAACATTGAATGTGCGATTGGTGGTTATTATCAACCTGATAGATTCGCAACAGGGAAGGGAACATTTTGGGATAGAGTAATTTATCGTGCAGGTATTGGATACAATAGTGGATATCAAGAGTATCAAAGGGAAGCCGTGCCATTGTATTCTTTTTCAGGCGGAGTAAGTATTCCTGTAGGGCTTTATCGGTCCTATTCTGCCGTGCATATTTCTGTGCAATATGCTTTGAAAAGGCATAAAGATTTAGTCATTCGTGAAAATATATTTAAACTAAATATCGGCATTACATTAAATGACCGATGGTTTGTGAAATACAAGTATGATTAAATTCAAAGGAATTGTAAAGATGATGATTATGTTTTAAGTTTTGTGTAGTATTCAAATTTGTGTGTTTTCTATTTTTTTCGTCATTGCTCATGTTTTATTTTACCACAAAGAACAAATTAGTACGAAGTGGAAGGTATAAAGTTGAAAGTATAAAGTTGAAAGTAATGAGAATACTTTTTCAATTTAGAGATTAGAGTTATAGTGATCTAAAACTTTTTACTTTTAACTTTCAACTTTCAACTCACGTGGGCTTTGCCCTGTGCTATTGTATTTTCCTCCTTCGGGGCTACCTATATTTTATCCCTACGGGACAATATATTTTTTGCTATCATTTGTGCTACCTATGTTCAGTCCCTACGGGACTTATTATCATTATTAACCAAAGTGGCTGTGCTACTTTATATCCTTCCCTTCTCTTTTTCAAAAAAGAAGGGCGACGAGATATAATTCTCTTACCTATTGTTCCCCCTCTCTAACTTTTTCTAACTCACCCCCATCCCCTGATGTTACCCCATCTTTTTAAATAAAAACTTACCTATGCCTTGAATATTAAGAGATTGAATTGCTATAAATAATTTTCTTTTTCATTGCTCTCTGAAAATCCCTTAATTATATGGTTATTTTGGCCACTCTCCCAAGCCATTTTATCTGTAATTTTCGCATATAAATTTTCATAACAATGTATTTCTAAGTAGGGCAAGGAATAGTAAATAAAAAGTTAAAAAAGATGGGGTAATGTCAGCCCTCATCCCCCCTCTTTTGAAAAAGAGAGGGGTGATGTGTATTATTCTACTTATCATTATTTCCCTCTCTTAACTTGAAGCAGAGAGGGGTAATAAAAAGGGGTGTGTTATTTCTATTTTTGTCTCTTTTCATAATTTAAATTCATTCTAAACAGCAAAATATCTTGATATCTTATTGTAATTTATCATAACAAATCTTTCACAAAATAAATGATTGAAATAAAATAATTGCTTAAAAACTGTTAAACTAAGAGAATGATGATAGGAATGTGCGTATATTAGCCCCCAAAATAAACACTTATGGCAAAAGGTATATTTAGTTACTCTGTCGGCAAAAAACTCATTATGGGATTAACAGGAATGTTTCTCATTTTATTTCTCATTGTTCATTGCAGCATCAATTCCTTGATATTCTTAAATGATGGAGGGGAAACATTTAATCGCGCAGCAGAATTTATGTCTCATAATTGGCTAATTCGTACATTAGAAGTAGGATTATTTTTAGGTTTTATTTTACATATCATACAATCGCTTATTTTAACTCTTGAAAACAAGAAAGCGAGAAAAATTGGTTATGCTGTATATAATGCTAATGCTAATTCAAAATGGTATAGTCGTTCAATGGGCTTATTAGGGACACTCATATTAATATTCTTGATTTTACATTTAAGACATTTTTGGGTAGTGAGTAGATTTACAGACCGCATCAGCAGCGGTGAACAAACTTTGTATGATGAAATGAAAGAAGTATTTGCTAATCCAATAGTGGTAATTATTTATGTGCTTGCTCAAGTATCCTTGGCTTATCATTTAATGCACGGTTTTCAATCTGCCTTCCAAACTCTTGGACTATACCATAAAAAATACACTCCCATTATTAAAAAAATAGGCATTATCTACGCCATCATTATTCCTTTATTATTTGCATTAATGCCTATTGTTATGTACTTAGGAATTGTAAAATAATTTTCAATAATGAGAATTAGCAAAGAAATACAAAACTTCTTTAAACAATCAGTAAAATCTATAGATGCTACTGCCAATGTTTATCTCTTTGGATCTCGCACTGATGACAATAAAAAAGGCGGAGATATAGACATTCTTATCTTATCTGATAAGAAAATTGATCTTGACAAAATCCTTTTACTAAAAATAAATTTTTACAAACAATTTGGTGAACAAAAATTAGATATTATCAATTTTACTTACAACGAGAATAATTCTTTCAAAGATTACATACTTGACTCTGCCATTTTATTATGACACAAAATGATGAAAAATTATTAAGAATACTTAATGATAATTGGAGAAAGTTAGAAAAAGCAATGCAAGGATTAGAATACTTTATAGAAAAGTGTGATGCTATTGGTTTTAAGCACATTTACACCTTTGACGAGAGAGATGCTTTTGATGCATTAGCATCAAAATTTGCAAGAAATTCAGATATCCTATTTCAAAAGATATTCAAAATTAATCATCTATCTTACAAAAGAAGATGCCCCTTCTTTCATTGACAAGGTAAATTTACTTTCAAGAATAAATTTACTTCAAAATCCTGATGATGCTCTAATAATCAGAGAATTTAGAAATCAAATTGTACACGAATACTTTGATGAAGATATAATTATTTTATATCCTAAACTTTTAAGTTATTCAAAAAAATTAGTCAAATTATTTGAAGAAACCAAACATTTTCTTATACAAAAAAATTGGATTTTATCATAAACAACATAAAAACTACTTCTATGGCTACCTCACCAAAATTAGATGCAAAAATACCTGAAGGGCCCTTGCATGAAAAATGGACCCGACATAAATCTACTATACCTCTCGTTAGTCCTGCTAATAAAAGAAATTTAGAAATCATTGTAGTAGGTACAGGATTAGCAGGGGCTTCTGCTGCGGCAACGTTAGCCGAATTAGGATATAAAGTCAAAGTATTTTGCTTTCAGGACTCTTCCCGCAGAGCCCATAGTATTGCAGCACAAGGAGGTATCAATGCCGCCAAAAACTATCAAAATGACGGAGATAGCGTATATCGCTTGTTTTATGATACCATCAAAGGTGGTGATTATAGGTCGCGTGAAGCCAATGTTTATCGTTTAGCCGAAGTATCTGCTAATATCATCGACCAATGTGTAGCACAAGGCGTTCCCTTTGCTCGTGAATATAGCGGATATTTGAGCAACAGATCATTCGGTGGAACACAAGTTCAAAGAACTTTTTATGCCGCAGGTCAAACAGGCCAACAATTGTTACTCGGTGCTTATGGTGCATTGATGCGTCAGGTAGCACTCGGGCAAGTACAAATGTTCGCACGCCACGAAATGCTGAATATCGTTTTAATTGATGGTAAAGCACGTGGTATCATTGCCCGTGATCTCGTCACTGGCGAATTAGAAAGACATTTTGGACACGCTGTCATATTAGCATCTGGTGGCTACGGGAATGTGTATTACCTTTCTACAAATGCAAGGGGTAGCAATGCCACTGCAATATGGAAAGCCCATAAAAAAGGTGCGTTCTTTGGAAATCCTTGCTTTACTCAAATTCATCCTACTTGTATTCCCGTATCGGGCGACCATCAGGCAAAACTCACCTTGATGTCCGAATCGCTTAGAAACGACGGTAGAATATGGGTTCCAAAAAAATTAGAAGATGCTAAAGCCATTCGTGAAGGTAGATTAAATCCCAACGATATCAAAGAAGAAGACAGAGATTATTACTTAGAAAGAAGATATCCTGCTTTTGGGAACCTTGTTCCAAGAGATGTTGCCAGCCGTGCCGCCAAAGAAAGATGTGATGCGGGATATGGTGTCAATGCTACGGGAGAAGCCGTGTTTTTGGACTTTGCTTACAACTTGAAATACAAGTACGGAATGATGGAAGCCAATAGATTAGGTATCAAAAATCCTACTGAACAACAATTAAAAGAATTAGGTCGCCCTATTGTAGAAGAAAAATATGGCAACCTCTTTGATATGTACAAACAAATTACAGGTGTAGATCCTTATGAGAATCCAATGATGATATACCCTGCGGTGCATTACACAATGGGTGGCTTGTGGGTAGATTATAACTTAATGACAACAATACCCGGCTTATATGCTCTTGGTGAAGCCAATTTCTCTGATCACGGTGCCAATCGCCTTGGAGCATCCGCATTGATGCAAGGATTAGCCGATGGATACTTTATCATTCCTTATACCATAGGTGCTTATTTAAGTAATGAAATTAAAACTAAACCTATATCTACCAATCACGAAGCATTTGTTCAAGCCGAAAATGAAGTGAAAGACCAAATCAAGAGATTGATGAGTGTTAAAGGAAAACAACCTGTTGATCACTTTCATAAACGACTTGGTAAGATTATGTGGAACAAATGTGGTATGTCCCGAAATGCCAAAGGACTTCAAGAAGCAATACAAGAAATCAGAGCACTTAGAGAAGAATTTTGGAAAGATGTGAAAGTTCCTGGAACAGACAAAGAATTTAATCCTGAATTAGTAAAAGCAGGGAGAGTTGCCGATTTTCTTGAATTAGCCGAGTTAATGTGTGTTGATGCATTGCATAGAAATGAAAGTTGTGGCGGTCACTTCCGTGAAGAATATCAAACCGAAGATGGCGAAGCATTGAGAGACGATGTTAACTTTGCCTACGTAGCCGCTTGGGAATTCAAAGAATTAGGAAAGTGGGAATTACACAAAGAAGAATTAAAATTTGAAAACATTAAAATAGCACAAAGAAGTTATAAATAAAATGTCTTACCCATTATTAAAAATAAAGAATTTTGGTCCTATTAAAGATATTGAAATTGAACTAAAGCCATTTACTATTTTTATCGGACCCAACAGTGCAGGTAAAAGCACTCTATGTAAGGTTATTGCGTCTATATTAAATCTTAATAAACATGTTAATATAATCATAAATGCTGCTATTAATGGAAGTTTAAGTGTTTCAAGTATACAATCATCCAATAATGAGATCAAAATTAACGATAGTAATTTAACGAGAAATTTTTTGAATGAATTTAGAATTTCTGATTATTTTAGGGAAGAAACTAGAATAAGTTTAATAGAAAAAAATTTGAAATTTCATTTAGAAAATAATTCAATTATTTATTCTTTTGAACAAACTGATGACCAAAATGTCTTACTTTTGAGTTTATTGAGTTCAATATCAGAACTCTTAAAGAACACGGAACTACTAAATAACATTCAGTTTAATTTTAAGATATTAAAAGATGATATTATTTACATTCCTTCTGAGAGAGGTATATTTACAAAAATTAAGCAAGATGATTATGTATTAATCAACTTAAGCGAAGAGAATAACTACTATTTACTGAATTATCTTCAAAAATACTCTATTGCCAGAAGAGAATTAAAAGAATTTCAATCTGAAGATTTAAGGATATCATACAAATACAATGATGGATCTAATGAAGAATTTAGTTACTCTTCAAATGATTACTTTCCAACTTACTTAGCATCTTCTGGTATAAGAAACATTTTATCAATGGCATTGCCAATTGAACATGCTGCAAGAAAAAATAATACTAGCACTATTATATTAGAAGAACCTGAAATATCTTTATATCCTGATAATCAATTTGAATTTATCAAATATCTAATTAAAACAAAAAATACAACAAAAAATATTAATCACATTATTGTATCAACTCATTCTACTGATGTTTTAGGCACTTTCTCAATTTCTGCCTATGCAGGATACCTTTTGACAAAATATCCTAATTTAAGTGATGATATTTTAAAGATATTAAGTGACTTAAAATTTGATGATAAATGCCTGATTAATAATGAATATTTGGTTGCTTATTATGTGAAAGATGGAACATGCCAGAAGATATTAATTGATGAAGATAACTTTCTTGCTATAGATGACGAAGAATTACTTAAAGTATCAAATTTTACAGGGAAAATTATTAATGAATTGTACGAATTAGCAAGTAAAAATAATCAGTAATTTTTGAACATATGTCATCCTGTGATTGTAATACTTTACTTAGAGAATTTGAAAGTAACTACAAAGATTCTTTACAAGAAGATATAAAACCAGTTTCAATATTAAAATTGTATGATTTCTTAAAAAGAAAGAGAGAAACTTATGTTTATATTGAATTAGATAACAATTGTTCACCTAAATACTTTAATTTGGAATGTATTTTTGAAAAAAAATGGAGTAACCAAAAGGGAAGATGCATAGATGGCGCTTTATTTATCACTAAAGATGATAAAGTATGTTGTTGTTTTTTTGAATTTAAAGCAACAATTGATAATGATGTTTATGATCAAATTGAGGGATTCATAATTAATTTTTATGATTTTTTTCAATGTAAGGTGAATAAAGATAGAATCTTTTTAATCTATAAAAAAGACAATAGAAGTTCAGTAAAAAAATTTAAATCAAGTATCCCTCAAAAAATTAAAAGTGATAGTATAATAAATTATTCAGAAATTTGTAAATGGCAATAAAAATATAAAAACTATGAAAATCACATTAAAAGTTTGGAGACAAAAAAACAAACAAGATGCGGGACATTTTGAAACATATCAACTGGATAATGTTTCCCCCGATATGTCGTTTCTTGAAATGTTTGATGTCTTGAATGAAAAACTTATATCTGAAGGTAAAGATCCAGTGGCATTTGACCACGATTGTCGTGAAGGTATTTGTGGAATGTGCAGTATGTATATCAACGGGAGGCCACATGGTCCTTTACGCCGTGTCACTACTTGTCAATTGCACATGCGTTCTTTCAAAGATGGAGATACAATTGTAGTAGAACCTTGGAGAGCAACTGCATTTCCGGTAATTAAAGATTTAGTCGTTGATAGAAGTGCGTTTGATAGAATTATTCAAGCCGGTGGTTACATCTCTGTAAATACAGGAAGTGCAAGAGATGCTAATAGTATATTAGTTCCCAAAGAAAATGCCGATAAAGCATTTTTAGCGGCTACTTGCATTGGATGTGGAGCATGTGTTGCCGCTTGTAAAAATGCCTCTGCTATGCTTTTTGTTGCCGCCAAGGTATCTCAATTTGCCTTATTACCTCAAGGACAAATTGAACGCAAACAAAGAGTATTAAATATGGTCAAAAAGATGGACGAAGAAGGATTTGGAAATTGTACGAATACTGGTGCCTGTGAAGCAGAATGTCCAAAGGGTATTTCACTTGAAAATATCGCAAGAATGAATCGCGAATATATTTATGCTGCATTAACTTCAGAAAAATAAATTTTCTCTTGCAAAAAATTATTTACTGCTGTATATTTGCACCCCCAAATTTGGTCCCATAGCTCAGCTGGTTAGAGCATCAGACTCATAATCTGAGGGTCCTTGGTTCGATCCCAAGTGGGACCACAAAAAAGTGAGTCAAAAAATAAAAACCCCCGATGTTTCCGGGGTTTTTATTTTTGTCAGCGTTTATTATTGCCGATTTTAATTACTTTAAAGGTCAGGTCACTCTCTCACATTAGTTACTACTTATCACATTTATACTTCCTTTGAATATCACATTACTATCTGTAAATTTGATAACATAATAATAGGCACCATCGGGCACTTTATTACCTTGATACGTTCCATCCCAATACACGTTCTTGTTATCATAATTCTTTCCATTAAATATCATTTGTCCATATCTATTAAATACAAAAACTTCGTTATTTGGATAATGCTCTATCATTCCTATCCAAAAATAATCGTTGATATTATCTCCATTGGGCGTCATTGTATTAGCGATAATGAGTTTGTAATCTTTTAATACTTTAACTCTTACACTTGCCGTATCCATACAGCCATATTGATTTTTTACAATAACTGTGTATACTGTATCTTTATAAGGCCAAACGTACCCGAGTTTGACACTTGTTTGAGGGTTGCCCCGCTCTTTCCCGCGTCAATTCTGATGTCTTATCTGAATTTTCCGAAAAGTGTAGTGAACAAATATGTTAAAAAATTTAATAAATTACCATAAATAACAACTTAATTAACTAAATTTGCGTCGGGAACTATAACCCTTCGCCTATGTACATCAAAATCACCAAAAACGCTAAAGGACAAGCTTACTATCATCTTGTTGAGTCATATCGTCACAACGGCAAAGTCAAACAACGGACGCTGATGTCTATCAAAAACAGATGATAAC
>Ga0308395_1002461_pt1 | contig 10573 bp, 8 predicted proteins | sample Hotspr20SampleP4_FD_202097 | JGI IMG/M metagenome (GOLD analysis project Ga0308395, IMG submission 202097) | Hot spring phototrophic mat microbial communities from Mushroom Spring, Yellowstone National Park, Wyoming, United States - 20050930_P4 ...
AGGGCTCGGGCGAGGATCCGCGCTATCCGGTGGTGGATGGTCAGACGGTGGCTGAGTGGACGCTGCGGCACGCCAACTATATGCTCGACGCGGCGCCGGACTATTATTTCGCCACAATGACCTGGCTACTGGCACAGCGGGCGCTTGAATACAACGAGCCGAACTGGGAGGTCAATGCCTGGTATCACGACCGCGAAGGCGATCAGGAGCCGGTGGTGGAGGTATTGAAGCAACGGCCACGGCTGCACGAAGTGCGGCGTTGGCCCAAAGGACCCCCAGGAGGCAAGATCCCCCTGCCGTGAGCATCCCTGACAACGGACAACCGACCGTTGGCTTGTTCAGCACGTTCATGCCGCGTGAGCTCCTGTTTGCGTTGGGCTGCACGCCGGTGCGTTTGTTCCCCACGGCGGCCAAGCCCACTGCGGCGGAAGCCTACCTGCCGCGCAATTTCTGCGCGCTGACCCGCAATCTGCTGGCGAGCTTCCTCGAAGAGAGTCTCCCCGTCCAGGCGGTGGTCTTCACCGACGAGGATGACGCGCTGCGCCGCCTGCAGGACGTATGGACCGAATGTGTGCCGGTGCCAATCTGGGGCAGTTTGGAGGTGCCGCGCACCAATGATGCCACAGCGGTCGGGCATTTTGCCACCCGGTTGTCCGGGCTGGCAGGGCAGCTGGAACAGCACACTGGTGTGACTCTGACCGCGCGCCGGTTACGCGCCGCGCTCGCGCTGTACAATGACCAACGCCGCTTGTTGAACGCGCTGAAGGCGCACTGGTTGGATGGCGTGCTGCCCACCCCGCTGTACCGCCGCCTGCGTCGCGTGGCGCTCACCGAGCATCCACAAAGCGCCAATGCAGCATTACGCACCCAGTTCGACGTCCTATCCACTTCCGTGAACACCGCAGGATTGGTAGGTAACGCGGATGGTATGCGGATGCGCCTGTTGCTGATCGCGGAGCTGGCGGCGCCGGCTGTCCTGGTGCGCCAGCTCGAATCGCACGGCGCCCGCGTGGTCGCCGAGGTCTCCGACCTGGATGAACTCTCCGTCAGCGATGTGATCGCCGAGACAGGTGAAACGGTTGACGAGCTTCTGATGGCGCTGGCAGCGGCATACCTCGCCAAAGCGCCGGCTCCGCGCATGCGCGCGCCCGGGCGACGGCTGGAGTACCTCATCCGGCTGGCTCGCGAGCGTATGGTGGATGCGGTCATCTGTGCCTACAGCAAGTTCTGCGACCTTCCGCTGGCCGAATATCCCTTGCTCAAAGCGGATATGGAGCGCATCGGCATCCCTGTGTTGCTGCTGGAATTGGAGGACGAGGCGCTGAGCGGTCAGCAGCGCACACGCGTGGAAGCTTTTTTAGAAATGGTGCTGGCGCGTGGATGACCCGCGTGATATCCGGATTCGACTGCTGAGAGGGCTGCTGCGCTGGCCGCTTGGATTGCGCCTGGTGCGGGCGTTGCTTGCCGGACGCCCTCAGAAGCCACACCATCACGTTTCGGCGGACTTCTTCCTGGAGATGGCACGCGGTGCCTATGCCTCGCGTGCGCGTCCGGTCGTTTGGAGCAACATCTTCGTGCCGAGCGAGCTGTTCTGGGGACTGGAAATCGTGCCCTTCTTCCCCGAGACATGGGCCGGGCTTGCCGCCTCGATGGGGTTGAGCGCACTGGGGGTATCACAAGCGGCGGTATTAGGTTATCCGGTTGACTTGTGCACGGTGCATCGCAGCGCGGCGGGGCTGTGGGCCAGTCAATTGTTTCCGCGCATTGATGCCGGTGTCGCCACCTCGCACGCCTGCGACCTGGCCGGCCAGATGCTCGGCAACTTCGCCTATGCCCAGGGCAAACCCTTCTTCTTGCTCGACGTGCCCCAGAGCGATGACGCAGCGGCGGTGGATTATCTGACCGCGCAGCTGGAACGGCTGATCGCGCACTGGCGCGAGGTGCTGGGCATCGACTTCGACCCGGACCGATTGCGCGAGGCGATCCGCCTGTCCAACCAGGCGCGTGCACTGGCGCTGGAAGTGGCCGCCCTGCGTGAGGCGGAGCCGGCACCGCTGCGCGGGTCGGGCATGCGCGACCAGCTCGCCATGCTCACTGCGATGTTCGGTCATCCGAGCGGAGTTCGCTATTACCGAGCCTTGCGCGATTATACAGCTGAGCGCGTTGCCAACAGACGACCTGAACAGACGAATCAGAAGGTGCGCCTGTACTGGATGCATCTGATGCCCTACTTCGAGAGTGACCTGTTGTCCATCCTGGAAGATGAGTTGGGAGGTGTCATCGCCTGGGAGGAGATCAGCACCCTCTGGTGGGAGGAGCTGGATGAGCGCGCGCCGCTGCGCTCTCTGGCGCGCAAGATGGTCTCCCTATTCTTCAACGGCCCTATCCAGCGCCGTGCGGAAATGGCATCACGCCTCATCCAGCGGTATCATTGTCGGGGGGCGATCCATTTCAGCCACTGGGGTTGCCGTCAGTCGGCGGGAGCTTTGTACGTGCTGCGCGCGCGTCTGCGTCAGGAAGGGGTGCCACTGCTCATCCTGGATGGTGACTGCATTGATCCCAGCAATTTGCCGCTGGGTCCGTTGCGCACCCGCGTAGAAGCCTTTATGGAGATGTTGGCATAGTGCACTACAGGGAGGTGCTGGGCCGTGTATGTAGCAGGCATCGACATTGGTTCCACTTCGGGTGAAGCGCTCATCCTGGAGGGAGAGCGCATCGTCGGGTGGTCCATCGTGGATACCGGATACAGCAGCCGCCGGGCTGCCGAGGAAGCGCTGGAGATTGCTCTCAAACGTTCCGGCGTCACGCGCGGTCAGCTGCAGCGCATCGTGGCGACCGGCTATGGACGGGTGTCGGTTGATTTTGCCGACCAACAGGTGACCGAAATCTCTTGTTATGCCCGTGGCGCCCACTTCTTGCATCCTCAGGTGCAGACCGTGATTGACATCGGGGGGCAGGATTCGAAAGTGGTGGCGGTAGGCCCCGGCGGCAAGCCGTTGGACTTTGCGATGAACGATAAATGTGCCGCCGGCACGGGGCGTTTCTTGGAGGTCATCGCGCGCGTCCTGCAGCTGGAGCTGGCCGAGATGGGCGACTGGGCATTGCGTGCCAGACGCACTGCCGAGATCTCCAGCACCTGCACCGTGTTCGCCGAGTCCGAGGTGGTGACCCTGGTTGCGGACGGGGTGGCACGGGAGGAGATCGTCGCCGGTATCTGTCGTTCCATTGCGCGGCGCGTCGCCGCGATGGCTGCCCGCGTAGGAGTGGAGCCGCCGGTGATGTTTGCCGGTGGCGTGGCACGCAACCGGGGCGTGGTGCACGCCCTGGAGGAGGCGCTGGGCCATCCCCTGATCGTGCCCGAGGAGCCACAAATCGTCGGCGCCTTGGGCGCAGCACTCATCGCACGCGACGGGATGGACGGAGGGAGCAGATAAGCCACATTTGGGCCGCAGAACCGAAACACCCGATTTCGTATTCCGAGCGCTGACGGGCTGTCCGGTTGCCCCCAGACCAGTTGGCTTTTACGCCGCCTGACGCGACCGGCGGGGTTCCCCTTCACTGCTAAAAGTGCAGAGTATGACTGCGGTGCAATAATCTCGGTTGCTTGGTCGTGCGTAGCTTGTCTGAGCCTGATCTTGGGGCTGTTTCAAAAAGATTGTGAAACAGGCACCCCGCCGGTCGGCTGCTTATGAGATGATGCCGGTGCGCTTGCCCACCACCTCAAAAGCGTGGAGCACCTTGTCCAGCTGCTCGCGCGTATGGGTGGCCATGTAGCTGGTGCGCAGGCGCTGCCCGCCCGGCGAGACCGCCGGCTCGACCACCGGATTGGTGTACACGCCCTCTTCCCACAACCCCATCCACAGGCCCACGGTGCGGAAATCATCCCCGATGATGATCGGGATGATGGGGGTCTGGCTGTTGCCGATGTTGAATCCCAGGCGCTTGAAGCCCTCGTGCATATAGCGTGTGTTCTCCCACAAGCGCTCGATCCATTGAGGTTCGCTCTCCAGCACGTCCAGACATGCGAGCACGGTCGCCACGTTGGGCGGTGCCATACTGGCGCTGAAGATCATCGGACGGGCGTGATGTTGGATATAGTGGATCACATCCTCATCGCCGGCGATCACCCCGCCAATGGAGGCGAATGACTTGCTGAAGGTGCCCATGATGAGATCTACTTCGTCCACCAGGCCGAAGTGCGCTGCGGTACCGTGGCCGCCGCCCAAGACGCCCAGCGCATGGGCATCGTCCACCATCAGCCGTGCGCCGTAGCGCTTGCACAGCTCCACGATCTGCGGGAGAGGTGCGATGTCGCCTTCCATGCTGTAGACGCCATCCACGATGACCAGGATACCGTCTGCGTCCTTGACCTGTTCCAAGATGTATTGGAGGTGGTCCATATCGTTATGGCGGAAGCGCTTGACGGTGCCCATCGAAAAGCGGCAGCCATCCACGATGCTGGCGTGGTCCTCCTTGTCGATCACGACGACATCGCGGCGGCCCACCAGCGCGGAAATGGTGCCCAGGTTGGTCTGGTAGCCGGTGCTAAAGCACAGGGCAGCGGGCTTGCCGATGTATTCAGCGAGACGGCGATCCAGCTCTTGGTGCAGCTTGAGGGTGCCGTTCAGGAAACGCGAGCCGGTGCAACCCGTACCGTACTTCTCGATTGCCTCGATGGCCGCCTGGCGCACGCGCGGGTGGGTGGTCAGCCCGACGTAGTTGTTGGAGCCGACCATGATGAGCGTCTTGCCATCAACGGTGACCGTGGTACCTTCAGTGTGGTCCAAGGCGCGGAAATAGGGGTAATAACCGCCGCGCATCGCCTCCTTGGCGCGTGTAAAACCCTTAATTTTCTCGAATATGTCCATCAACCTTTCCCTCAAGGTCGGAATGTTACAAAGCCAGAATACAGTGGTGCTATCGGTGGACTTGGTGAGGAGAAGAATACACGCGTTTGAGGGATGTGTCAAGGATGGAGCAGTTGGGGTAGTGTATCTTTCCCGGTGGAAATTCCAACAAGGGCTTACGAGTAGTGCTGAAATGCTAGTGGATGGCAATTGGATAACATCCGGATGCCCCTTCATTTCTTGAGCACCTGATACTTTTCATCAAGGCATCGAGCGTGAAGGTGACAACCGGGGCGCTCTGTAGCTTGATAGACCCTGCTCTCTAGTTGCGGTGAGTTTCATCTGAGTCCCTCATTGATTGCACGCTTTGTGCTCCTTGTTCTGGTTGCGTTTGCAGTCGCACTTTCTTACGCAAGGGGGATCCCAGGGGCAATGCTGACCACCAGATTGGCACTGGGCGTCGCGACAAGGCGCAATCTGCCAAATTGGCCGTTTATGACTCTCAATGCTCTCACTTGCCAATTTCGGCATCTCTCAAAATGTCCATTTGCGCAGGCCGGGTGGGTGGGCTAGAATGCGCACACCCGGTCGAGACCGTTATGCGTCATATGGGAGAACAGGCATGGGCCGTCGTGTAATGGAGATCATAGCCAGGAGCACGCTTCTCTTCCTGATCTTGAGCGGTACAGCGGCTGCCGTCGAGACTTCTGATAGGACTCCCTACAACGATCTGTCGCCGTTGACACTTCTCACCTTCCTGTTGCCCGCCGGTCTCATTTTGCTCAGTGCAGCCGGTCTCCCGGAAGACCGCGCTGTCGAGGCCGCTGCCGGCGCGGTGATCACGTGGGGATTCGCTTGCCTAGCCTATTTCATAGTTGGTTTCGCCTTCCAATTCGGTGGCATCGCGATCGTGCATCACACACCCGACCTGGCAGAGCTCTACTGGGAATACTCGCCGCTCGACGTCGCGTGGGGTACCGGTTGGGGGATGATGGGGCTGCGCGGATTTTTCATGGCGGGCCCCGCCGCAACACCGGGTGCCTTGACACTTTTCCTCGCGCAACTTCCACTGCTCGGTGTGGCGACATTGATCGTGCATTTTGCGGCATGGGAGACCGCGCGCCGCTGGCTGATGATGCCGCTTGGGCTGCTGATGGGCAGCATTGTCTACCCCCTGGTGGGCAATTGGATCTGGGGAGGCGGCTGGCTGGCGAATCTCGGCCTGACCATGGCATATGGACACGGTCTGGTGGATGCCGCCGGCGGTGGACAGGTGGCATTGAGTGGCGCAATCGGCGCACTGGCTGTGATTTCCGTCTTTCGCGGGGAGAAAACCACTGTCCCAATGCAGATCAAACTTGACGCTCCGATGCCACGTGCCCACCTGCCTCTGCTCGGTTGGAGCGGCGCCCTGTTGATGGCGATCGGATGGATGGCCACTTCCACGATGATCCATTTTCCTCCCGCCGTCAACGTCGTGCCGGCCGTGATGGCGGTTAATATTGCGTTGGCCGCCTTCGGTGCCACGTTCACCGCCGGTTTGTACATCTGGTTTGTCTCTGGGCAGCTCGATGTGCTCATGATGGGCCGTGCTCTGACCGCCGGTCTGGTTGTGATGGCAGCGGGAGCGCCCTTCGTGCCGACATGGGGTGCCCTTGCCGCAGGCCTGCTGATTGGTCTGCTGTTGCCAGGACTGCTGTTTTTGTGCGAGCATCGTCTGCAGCTCGGGAATGCCTCGGCGGCGCTTGCGATCTTCGGCGTGCCCGCCATTCTGGGTCTGCTGTGGCCGGGGCTGCTGGCGGACGGACGCTATGGCGCCGGATGGAATCGTGTGGGAACGGATGTCTACCTGGGGGTCTCGGGTCAGGGTGTATCAGGTGCTTGGCCGACGGTGGGGATGACGCCGGACTGGCCGGGGCAAATGCTGGCGCAGGTCATCGGAATAGCGGCCATCATCATCTGGTGCTTTGTCCTCCTCTGGGTGCCCTTGGGTATCCTGCGCGGAATCGCGCTGGCCTGGCGGCACAGCGGCATCGAATTCGGTACCCCTCCTCCCCCTGTCCCGTTTGAGGAAGAGGCAGCGTCACCCGCCGAGGTCGAGTATATATCCGCTGCCGACTCTGCAACAAGGCAAAGCGGGAGCGGACACACAGATACGCTGACAGATGGGATAAATGGGCATTGATAGTGCGTCTCCTACCTAAGATACCTCTTTTTTGGTCTTTTCACCGTTTTGGCTGGCCTGTACTGTTGCCATTCAGCTTGGTGGTCAGCGTCAGCTTTCGCTGCAATTCGCGTTGCCAGACGTGTGGGGTGTGGCGGAAACCCTCCGATGACATGAGCGCTGACGAATGGGAGCGCGTATTTGCCCGGATCGGGCGCGCATCGGTTTATATCACCTTCACCGGTGGCGAACCGTTTCTGCGCCGAGACCTGAGCGAAATTGTGCTGAGCGCCTACCGACATTGCCGGCCCTCCGTGATCACCATCCCCACTAACGGACTGCTCACCGAACGCATCATCGAACAGGTGCAACGCATCTGCGCAGAAGCCCCTCAGACTCAGATCGGCATCAATCTCTCACTGGATGAAATCGGGGAACGGCATGATGCGATCCGGGGTGTGCCGGGCAATTGGCAGCGCGCATTGAGCACATGGCAAGCGCTCAAGGAAATGCAGCCTCATTACCCCAATCTGCTCCTGAGCGTACATACGGTGATCAGCAAATTCAATGTCCAGCGTTTTTACGAGCTATATGCCGCTTTGGAGACCTTGCAACCGGACAGCTACGTCACGGAGATCGCCGAAGAGCGCGTGGAACTGGATACCGTCGGATGGCAGATCACACCCACCGCGACGGAGTATGCACCCTTAGCGGACTTCTTGACTCGGCAGGCAAGCCTGGCCGCCCATCATGGCAAGGCCCGTGTGACTCAGGCGTTTCGAGCAGAGTATTATCAGCTGGCCAAGCGCATCCTGTTCGAACAACGACAGGTCATCCCCTGTTACGCGGGTTGGGCCAGTGGCCACATCGCCCCTAACGGGGACGTCTGGAGTTGTTGCGTGCGTGCCGAGGCGGTGGGCAACCTGCGCGAGCACCATTACGATTTAAGCGCCATCTGGCAAAGCGAGCCGATGGGGATGTTGCGTCACAGCATCTACCGACGTGAGTGCGCCTGTCCGATGGCGAATGCCAGTTATGCGAATATGTTGCTGCATCCACCCACACTACAACGTGTCATACGACGCCTATGGCATTAACAGAAAATGACGAAGAAGGTCGGCAATCTATTTGAGCGGTGAGCAACCTTGCGCAATACGAACCAGCAGCTATAGTATCTTCACCCAAGACGTGGCAACTAGAATTTAAGGAGTGCAGAAGCGATGGGCGAGCTACAGAAGAATGATTTGCGCACCTGGCTGCCCCTTCCATTTGAGCAAGCCGTCGAGCGCGCTAAAGAGGCCTTGAAGGCGGAGGGGTTTGGGGTCTTGACTGAAATAGACGTGCAAGCGACACTAAAAAAGAAGCTGGACGTCGCTTTCCGCAAATATGCGATCCTGGGGGCCTGCAATCCTCCTCTGGCTTACCAGGCGTTTCAAGCAGAGCTGGAAATCGGGCTGCTGTTGCCGTGTAATGTTATCGTGTACGAAGAAGGCGCGGGCAGCATTGTTTCTATAATGGACCCTGCGCTGATGAGCAAGTGGTTGGATAACCCTGCGATGATCTCCCTGGCCGGAGAAGCACGCGCGAAGCTGGAGCGCGTGATCGCCACATTGCGTTCCGACGCGGAGGAAGCCACCGGATGACGACATCCCACCAGCCCTCAGCCGAGAACGCCTCAGAGCACCCCACAAGGGCATCCGACATCAACCGCATCAATTATGTTGTGGCCGTGTTGAGCGGCAAAGGTGGCGTGGGCAAGTCCATCGTAAGCAGCTTGCTGGCGGTATCCTTGCGTCGCAAGGGTCACCGGGTGGGTATCCTGGATGCCGACATCACCGGGCCCAGCATCCCCAAGATGTTCCTGTCCAAGGGGATCCAGTTGGGCAGTGATCCACTGGGCATCCCTCCAGCAGTAAGCCGCACCGGTATCAAGCTGATGTCCATCAACCTGCTGTTGCGCAACGAGGGTGATGCGGTTATCTGGCGTGGTCCGCTCATCGGGCGTGCCATCCAGCAATTCTGGACGGATGTGGTATGGGGCGAGCTGGACTACCTGATCGTGGATCTCCCGCCGGGTACCTCGGATGCCTCGTTGACCGTGATGCAATTTCTGCCCCTCAGTGGTGTTCTGCTGGTGACGGCGCCCCAGGGTTTGGCCGGTATGGTGGTGCACAAAGCAGCTCAAATGGCCGAGATGCTTCAGGTGCCCTTGCTAGGGCTGGTGGAGAATATGAGCTACTTCGTCTGTCCCGACAACGGCAAGGCCTACGAAGTGTTCGGCCCCAGTCACGCCGAGGAGCTGGCCCGAGCTTTGCGTGTGCCGCTTCTGGGGCGGTTGCCGATCAAGCCCGAGCTGACCTTGCTAAGCGACACGGGACGCATTGAAGAGTATGCCGCTGAGGAATTTGCCCCCATCGTAGCCCAGATTGAAACAAGCGCACGTGCGCCGCGCCTGCCTCCCTTCTCGATTGACCTGGGAGGCCTATGAGCAAGGTTGTTCAGCAGATACGTGGCAGCTGTTCTCCGCTGAGCATGTCCACGACGCGCAGGCCACCGATGCGGCTGCGCATGAAAACCTTGCCGGGGTGTTCGCCCACCACCTCGCCGATGCGCGTTGCCTGGGCACCCTGGGGATGGGCACGCATTGTTTCCAGCACACGGTCGGCGATCTCAGGTGCGACGATGGCGATGCATTTGCCTTCGTTGGCCACATAGAGCGGGTCGAAGCCGAGGATTTCACATGCACCGCGCACAGCATCCCCAACCGGGATGCGTTCCTCATCCAGGCGTATGCCCACCCGGGCCTTGGCCGCGATTTCGTTCAGCGCGCTGGCGATGCCGCCACGGGTGGGATCGCGCAGCACATGCACATGGTCACCTCCCACCTCCAGCACCCGCATCACGAGATCAACCAGGGGGGCAGAGTCGCTGACCAGTTCAGTCTCGAAAGCAAGCCCTTCGCGGCGTGACATCACTGCTATGCCGTGCTCAGCAAGCGCGCCATTGATGAGGATGACGTCACCCGGCGTAGCACGCTGGGGTGCAATGTGCACACCCGGCGGGATGATCCCCAGACCGCTGGTGTTGATGAACAGGCCATCTCCCTTGCCACGCTCGACCACCTTGGTATCACCCGTGACGATCGGCACACCGACCTCGGCAGCGGCGCGTTGCATAGAGAGCACGATACGCCACAAGTCTTCCATAGGAAGCCCTTCCTCAAGGATAAAGCTGGCCGAAAGTGCCAAGGGCCTCGCGCCACACATGGCCAGGTCGTTCACCGTGCCGTGCACCGCTAACGAGCCGATATCACCACCGGGGAAGAACAGCGGACTGACCGTGAACGAGTCGGTCGAGAAGGCCAGGCGAGCCCCATTCAGCTCCAAGATGGCCCCATCGTGCAACGTCGCCAGAGCGGGATTGGCAAAGGCGGTCACAAACATGCGTTCGATCAGCATCTGGCTCAACCGACCACCTCCGCCATGCGCCAGCGTCACCACCGGATAATCACTGATGGGAATGGGACATTGCAAACTGATCATGGGGATGTTCTTCATCACGC
>Ga0308395_1002468_pt1 | contig 10547 bp, 14 predicted proteins | sample Hotspr20SampleP4_FD_202097 | JGI IMG/M metagenome (GOLD analysis project Ga0308395, IMG submission 202097) | Hot spring phototrophic mat microbial communities from Mushroom Spring, Yellowstone National Park, Wyoming, United States - 20050930_P4 ...
GAACATCCGGGCTGAAGGAATCCGCAGGATTCCTGTCGCCGTGGGGCACACGGAGACGCTAAACGCTTGGGGAGAGGGTGTAAGACCTGCCCGTTGCAGGCAGTCCTCGTTGAACCAAGAATCCCACCGGTTTTAGTCGTGGGAGTGTCAACTGAGGGCGGGTTCCATCTGCCGTGCACTACCACGGCCAGCACCGCACCTTTACCTTCAGCCGCAAGGTGGGGGCGGTACGCCTTTTGGAGGCGTCGGGTGAGGCGGCTCAGGCTTTCGGCATTTTGTCGTCAGGAGCAAAGTGCAGGATGCTGTAGTCGCCCGTCTCCAGAAAAAAGAAGACCGAAATGGCCTCGATTCCAGGTTTCGCCTCCTCCAAGGCCCGGGCGTAAAGCGCCATAAAGTCGACCTCCCAGAAGGCCGCCTCCTCCTTTATCTCCCGCTCCATCCGGGGCCAGGCGGGGTGGTCGGGGGGGATCAGGATGAGCACCGCCAGCACCTCCTGCCCTGCCAGGTGGGGCTTGTATTTCCAGAGCTTCTGGCTGATGGCCTGGAGGGTCTCCCGCTTGTGGGCGTCCCGAAAGCGCAGGGCCTTTTTAGCCCGCAGGTGATCGGCCTGATCTTGTTTATCGATGTCCATAAAGGGCGTCTCCGGTAGGGTCTAGCGCAACCGGACTGGGGGGATTCCCCGGGCCTCCATGTAGCGGGCCAGCCCATCCATAAAGGCCTGCTGGGCCAACTCGTAGCCCTCCCCCTCTCGAGCCTCGAAAAGGGTAATGGTCACGGCCTCGCTGGTGGTACACCAGACGATCTGATACCCGGCCTCCCGGGCGTACTCCTCGTACAGCTCCTCGCTCTCCTGCAACCTCTCCTTGTCTGCTTTACCCTCCAACTGGATGGTCAGTCTGGGAATGTAGAGCTTGCGCAAGATTCTCTCCTCTGTCGGTTATATCGCCGATTACAGCGCCCCTTCTGCCTGTGCGATCAGCGGCTCTCATCCTCCGCCATTGCCAGGTGCCCCTGTGTGGCCAGGAGGCCCCGCTCCTTCAGCGCCCGGAGGGCCTCGAGTGAGGCCGCCCGCTCACGCACCCCCACAGGGGCGGCCAACAGCCGCTGGAACAGCAGCCCCGGGGCGCGCAGGGCGTGGTCGGGTGGAAGATGGGCGTGCAGGTAGGCGACCAGGGCTATGACCACGAAGGCCAGGGGGGGCCAGAGGAAGGCCAGGGGCAGCAGGGGCAGGGCCATCCCGGTTGCCGTCGTCCCGCAGTAGGGGTGCATGGATCAGGATACCCTGCGGATGATTTTGAGGGAAGCGGTGAGGGAAACCACGACCGAGGTTTTGCAGATTCTGCTGAACGCTGACCGGGAGGCTTTTTTGCAGGAACACGGAGGCCGCAAAAACGGCCACTATTCCAGGAAGCTGGAGACCGCTTTTGGCCAGGTGGAGCTGGCCATCCCCCGGGATCGGGAAGGGAGGTACTACCCCAGCCTGCTCCAGCCCTACGCCCGCCGCCTGGTGGACGTGGGGGAGGTGGCCAGCGCCGTGGCAAGCCTCCTCCTTTAAACCACCCTGCTTGCCCTTCTGGGCCTCAGCCTCGTGCGGCGGCGCTGAGGACCTTCGCCCCACCTCGGTACAACCTGAAGTTACATAGAGACGGATACAGCGTTGATTAACACGGATGTTGGAAAGCTATAGATACAACTCCCTGACCTCACACCTGCGCTACAGTCTCGATTTCTCCCCGTAGCGCCCGTGAAATCTTTTGGGCAGATTCCATAACCAATCCGATAAAGCGCTGCTCTATCTCTTTGTTGAAACGCATTATTGGCCCTGCCACACTCACCGCTGCGATTACCTCTCCCCTAACACCGAAAATGGGAGCTGCAACGGAAAAAGCCCCTTCGTCCAAATCGCCCACCGCCACGTGATATCCATCCCGCCGAATCTGGGCCAGCAGCTTGGTTAAGTGTTTCGGATTGGTAATAGTGGCATTGGTAAAGGCTTGGAGTGGCTTCTTCAAAAGTTCCTCGAGCACTTCTGCTGGGGCGTGGGCCAGTAGCACTTTGGGGGTTCCTCCCGCGTGCAGGGGACCTTTGCGTCCTATGCTGGCATACATGCGAATCGGATGCGGGGACTCACGTAGATCCACAACCACGCTGCACAATCCTTCACGCACCACCAGGTGGACATTTTCTCTGGTGATGGCTGCCAATTCATCAAGATAGGGCTTCGCAACACGGGCCAGCCCCCACTGCCGCTTAGCTTGTTGTCCCAACAGAAATGCCCGTTGATGCAAGAAGAACTTATCTCCATCTTGGAGTACGTATCCTTGCGCCTCGAGGGTTTTCAGGATGCGGTAGGTATGGCTTTTATTTAGCCCGCATTGTCGGGCTAGGGCACCGAGTGTCATGCCAGGATATTCGCCTATCGTATCCAAAACCTTCAGAGCCGAAACTACCGCTGCAATTGTATAGTCACGCATAAACCCTCGTGTCTTTGATGTTCTGCAAGTTGTCTCTGGACTCTGGACTTACGCGGTGCTGAAGATCCCCGATAAAATGGGCCTCCGGTAACCAGGGAGGCCCAATGAAGAGGATACCACGGCCTGTTCTGCGCGCTCTAGAAGCTTTAGCCCAAAGCCCCATCAATACCTCCGCCCTGGCCATGGCCGAGGGCCAGGACTTCGCTCACGACACCCTCTACCGGGCCCTGAACCAACCCCTGGCCTTGTGCTTTGAACGCTCCCTGGAGCTGCGCAAAGGGGTGGGGGGGCTGAACCGAGGTTACCTCCTCCTTGATGACCTCCTCATCCAGCGCTACCGCTCAGGCAAGCTGGGCCTGAGGCCCGGGACACCTTCACGGGGGCCTGGGTGTCTGGGCTGTCCCTGGTGGCGCTGGCCTGGACGGAGGGGAAACGGCGGATTCCCCTGGCCTTCCTGCCCTACTTCGAAGAGCGCAAGCTGGACCTGCTGGAGTGGGCCAGGGAGGCGGGCCTTCGGAGGGGGTGCTCTTTGACGCCTGGTACGCGGCGAAGTGGCTCCATGCCCACGGCTGGTCTTTTGTCACGGGGCTCAGGTCCAACCGTGTGCTGGAGGGTGTTCAGCTCAGGAGGCGTGGGGGAACCCGTTGGGTGAAGGCGGGGAGGCTGCGGGGCCTGAGCTTCGCGGAGGGAGATCTACCGGTTGCGGCAGGCGATTGAAGAGATTTTCCTGGGGCTTCAGCGGGAACTGGGGTGGACGGGGCATCGGCACTGGCGGAGGGCCAGGCTGCTGGCCCATCTGGCCTTGGGGTTGGTGGCCTATGGGCGCATCGAGCGGCAGCGGGAGGGGCTGGGGTTGAGTTTCTACCAATGCCGACGGAGACTCATCGCAGGTAAGCTGAGCCTGGATTTGAGCCCTCTGTTACCGGTGCAGGTGGAGGCCGCGTAAGTCCAGTGGACTATTGACAGTAGCAGTTACGTGATTCTATACTCTATTTCATCCGATTTATTACACAAAACATCGTTTTATCTAGCAAAACAAGGAGGTGGCTCAGCTTTGGTAAAAACGCTAACAAAACTAGAAGAGGACTTGCTTGAGCAAATTAACATCGAGGTGCCCTGGGAACTGGTCGAGCGCTTTTCGACCATGGTGCGTGAGCATCCAGACGATGTGCGTATCGCGGCAAAGGAGATTGTCAAACGTTTGGATCAGCACGGTGTGCCCTACCAATGGCACGAGCCCAGCTTGTTCCTAAGTTTGCCGGGCAAGGCCCATGTAGAACTGGGGGGACGCAGTTTTCGTGCCAAACCGATGGCCATGAGTCAGCCTGCACAAGGTTTGACGGCACCGTTGGGCTATGCTCCCAGTACTTACGCCAAAGGAGCCAACGAACTCTTTACCCGCATAATGCCTATATCTGACTCGGAAATTCGAGGAAGAGTCGTTGTGACCGAAGGCTATGGAATGCCGGGTGAGGTGGCCGAGCTCGAGGCCCGTGGAGCGGTTGGTGTAATCGCTGTCAATCCCGGTCAAAATGTCCATTGGGGCATCTGCACTACCATCTGGGGCGTTCCCGATTTGCATGACTTGCCCCGCAAGCCCACCATTCCGGTAATGGCGGTCAATCGCCTTGACGGCCTCGAACTAATTGCCGCAGCCCAGCGGGGGGAAAACGCAACCCTCTTTGCCGAAGTAACCGAAGGTTGGTGGCCCTCGCCAGTTCCGGTGGTCGAAATTCCTGGCAGTGAAGAGCCCGACAAGTTCGTTTTGCTGCACGGCCACTACGACTCCTGGGATGTGGGGGTTGGTGACAATGCAGTGGGCGACGCAGCCCTGCTCGAGATTGCTCGGGTGCTATGGCACAATCGCCAGCAGCTCAAGCGCTCGGTTAGAATTGCCTGGTGGCCGGGCCACTCTACTGGTCGTTACGCAGGCAGCACCTGGTTTGCTGACACATTTGCCATAGACCTCTACGAAAATTGCATTGCCCAGGTCAATTGCGATTCACCAGGCTGCCGCTGGGCCACCTCGTATCACGACATCTCTTGGATGTCCGAAACCGAGGCATTTGCACGCCAGGTGATCTTCGATGTTACCGGGCAGACCGCGCAAGGTGGGCGTCCCCACCAAGCCGGCGACTACTCTTTCAACAACATCGGCATCAGCAGTTACTTCATGCTGCTATCCACCATGCCCGAAGACTTGCGTCAAGAGAAGGGATATTATGCCGTGGGCGGTTGCGGTGGCAACATTGCCTGGCACACTGAAGACGACACGATGCAGATTGCCGACCGCGACATCTTGTTAACCGATATTAAGATCTATCTGCTGGCTGTGTTTCGTAATGTCAATGCTACCATCGCCCCCTTCGATTTTCTGCACACCCTGGACGATTTCCGCCGGACCCTACAGCGCTACCAGACTGCTGCGGGCGAACACTTCTCTTTTGCTCCTAGCCGCGAGGCACTTGCTCAACTCGAGATGACGCTGGGTCACTTTGCTGCTCATTGCAAGGGTCTCGAGAAGCTGAACGTGCAAAACCCCAAAGTCAAAGTTGCCAACCATGCCATTCGTCGCTTGGCGCGACTTCTGGTACCGGTCAACTATACCCGTGAGCCAGGATTCTTCCACGACCCCGCCGAAACTATCCCACCCCTGCCCGATCTGGCGCCTGCGTTGAGTCTTGACCAAGCTGACGATTGGCAGCGAGGTTTCATCAAAACCCACCTGACTCGTGGACAGAATCGCTTGGTAGCTGCACTGCGTGATGCCAGAGCCGTGCTGGAAAGCGCGATGCAGTGAAGATGTTTCATCTGAAAAACTTGGGAGGCAGACATGATGCACAAACAGTTGATTCTTAGTTTAGTCCTGGCTCTGGGCAGCGGGGTGCTGGCTCAGGGTAACATCCTGCGCATTCCCCTAATCAACGACCCGATCATGAATCCGGTGATTGCACCCGATCTAGGTTCAATCCTGATAAACAAGGTGATTTTCCCTGGCCTAGTACGACCAGATGAAAACCTCCGACCCACCCCCGATCTGGCCCGCTCCTGGACCATCTCACAGGACGCTCTTACGTATACCTTCCGGCTGCGTCAGGGTGTGAAATGGCATGACGGGCAACCCTTTACCGCCGAAGATGTTAAGTTCACCTTTGATCTAGCCCGGAATCCCAACTCCGGTTCGCGGTTAGCCTCTGACTTCGAGCCCATTGAGCGGGTAGAAGTAGTGGATCCGCTCACCGTGCGTTTTGTTCTAAAGCGACCTTTTGCGCCCTTCTTAATCCTTTTGGGACACAATGCGGGCATCATCCCTCGCCATCTCCTGCAAGGTCGTAACCTTAATGAGGCTGTGGATTTCAACCGCACCCGTCCCATCGGTACTGGACCTTTCCGTGTGACTCGAGTACAGGCCGGGGCTTCCATTACCCTCGAGGCGAACCCCGACTATTACGGAGGTAAACCCCGTCTCGCTGGCATTGTATTCCGCATAGTACCAGATATTAACGCCCAGACTGCCCAGTTACGAGCAGGCGAACTCGATTTCATCACCATCGAGCCCAGCAACCTGTCCGCAGTAGAGCGTGCACCTAACATCGAGGTTCGCCAAGTCCCAGCTGTACAGCACTTTTATGTGGGTTTCAACCAGCGACTTCCGCTGTTCCGTTCTCCTGAGGTGCGCTTAGCGATCAACTATGCGGTCAACCGCCAGGCCATTATTGATGGCGTTCTGCGCGGGTACGCCGACTATCCTGTGGGCACCATTCCCACTGCATTGCGCGACTACTTTGCTGGCAATCTCCCCAAAATCACTTACGACCCTAACCGTGCCCGTCAACTGTTGGCCCAAGCTGGTTGGCGGCCTGGGCCAGATGGCATACTCCGCAATGCCCAGGGCGAACCTTTTAAGTTCACCCTACAAGTAGATCGGGGTAATCCCAGCCGTGAGCAAGCAGCCTTGGCCGTGCAACAAGACCTGCGCCGCATTGGGATGGATGTGAGTTTACAGACCATGGAATTTGCCGCTTTGGTACGCGATGTCATTTTGCCCGCCCGTTTCGAGGCTGTGCTAACCTGGTGGACAACCCCTCCCGATCCTGATCAGTACAGCTTCTATGGCATTAATCAGAGCAACAACCACGTGGGCTATGCCAATGCCGAGGTAGATCGTCTTTTGCAGCAGGGCCGTGCTGAGCGCAACGAAGTGATTCGCCGCACCATCTATGCTCGTATTCAAAGCATCCAATTGCGCGACCCCACCGGCTTGGTGCTCTACTACCCCCGCGAGATTCAAGCTGTGAACGCTCGCCTTCAAGGGGTGCCCAATCTGGGCATCCGCGACGCGCTTCGCCACACAGAGAAGTTTTTCTTTGGCCAGTAAAATTTCCTCCTGACCCATATGGCGACGAAGCATCCCTTCAAATGTCTTCTTGAGGGATGCTTCATCGCTTGCGTTATGGACACATGATCTGGGTATATGTTCTCAAACGCCTCGGACACGCCTTGCTGGTCTTGTGGGTGGTTACGCTGGTTACCTTCGGCTTAATCCAAATTGCGCCAGGAGGCCCATCAGTGCTTGCTGACACCCGCCTGACGGCAGAGGAGGTTGCCATCATTGAGCGACGGTTAGGCATTGACCGCCCGATCCACGAGCAATACATTCTGTGGCTCTCTAGGCTGGCTCAGGGCGATCTGGGTCGCAGTTTTGCCTTTCAGACCACTACCGTACAGACCATAATGAGTCGCCTTCCAAACACCTTGCTGTTGGCTGGACTGGCGTTGTTGTTTACGGTGCTGGTAGCCGTTCCGTTGGGTCTACTGGCAGGTCTACGACCAAACAGCCGAATAGACTACTTCCTCAGCTTCTTGAGCGTGCTTTTTGTAGCGATGCCGGTATTCTGGCTGGGTCTACTCCTGATTATTCTGTTCGCGGTTACATTGAACTGGCTGCCAGCTGGGGGCATAGCCACTCCGGGAGCAGATTTTTCTCTGGGCGACCGGTTGAAACACCTGATCCTACCAGTGATTGTCTTGTCGTCGGTAGGGATTGCAGAAATTTTCCGCTATACAAGGTCTAGTGTCCGCTCAGTAGCGCGACAGGATTTTGTGCGTACGGCGCGGGCCAAAGGTTTACCGGAAAGTTCACTTAACCTTCGACATGTGTTGCGCAATGCGCTAATTCCCATAATCACCATTATCGGCCTGCAAATGCCTCGTTTGATCGGAGGGGCGGCGGTTACCGAGACCATTTTTTCCTGGCCTGGCATGGGACGGCTTGCCGTGGAAGCTGCCCTGAGCCGCGATTATCCGCTGATCATGGGTATCACGCTTTTCGTGGCCTTAGCGGTGGTATTAATCAACTTGATTGTGGATTTGGTTTATCCCTTAGTGGATCCGCGCATTCGCTTGGAGGACTGAAAATCAGTACGTAGGTTGAAACGCAAACTATTGGAGACTAACAATGGCTCTGTCGCTTACCAATCAACCTAGTTCGTATAGCGCACGGGTCTGGCGGCGTTTCTGGCGTCAGCGGGTAGGGCCTATTTCGCTGATCGTTTTGGTCTTCTTATACCTGTTTTCTTTTGTGGGGCCGCTCTTATACAAGGTAGACTCCACCAGCCTCAACTTTGCCAAACAGTTCGCTGGCCCCAGTCTGGAAAACCCTCTTGGCAACGATGAGGTAGGCCGAGATGTGCTCATTCGCTTAATGGAAGGAGGACGGGTCTCGTTGGCAGTGGGCACTTTTGCGGTACTCGTTGCGGTTTTGATTGGCGTGACATTTGGAGCTCTCGCTGGCTACTACTTGGGCTGGGTGGATAACGTTTTGATGCGCCTGACCGATGGTTTTATGGCAGTCCCCACCTTTTTCATCGTGCTTTGTGCGCTGACCTTTTTGGGCCCCAGCCTAGCCAATATCGTTTTAGTGATAGGTTTTACTTCTTGGATGGGACTCGCGCGCTTAGTACGCGGCGAAATCCTGGCGGTGCGGCAGGAAATCTATGTAGAAGCTGCACGGGCCCTGGGTGCACAGGATTTTCGCATTATCTTTCGACATATCCTGCCCCAGGTAACCCCCACCATCATTGTCAATGCCTCCTTTGGTATTGCTGGGGCAATTCTGCTGGAGTCGGCCATTTCATTCCTCGGGGTGGGGGTGCAGCCACCCGCAGCAAGTTGGGGCAACATGCTTACCAACTCGCAAAACTATCTCTACAATGCGCCCTGGCTGGCTTTATACCCCGGGGGTCTGATTCTAGCAACCGTGCTTGCGTTCAATTCGCTGGGAGATGCTTTGCGAGACGCCAGCGACCCGGCCTCTTTGCGCTAGCTTAACCCAAGTTGCTACCTACAAAACGCTGGCCAGCCGCCTGAAGTTGTGGGCAAAGATGAAGCCCCACACCTTGAGCACAAAGCCCTGGAGGGTGGTGGCATGTATGCGCTTGGGGAATAGTTCGGTCAGGGCGGAACCCACCGACTCGATGATCTTCCCGACATTCCGCACCCCTCCCCCCATGCCTTAGGATTTTGGGATGGAAACCCCACCCAACCTACAGGTCTACGACCTGGGCCACCTGGGCCTGGTGGCCAGCGTGCTGGACAGAATCCGGTTGGTGGAGAGCGTGGACCGTCTCGTGGGCCCTAGACCCGGGGAAAAGGTCTCCACCGGTATGGCCCTCAAGGCCGCCCTCTTGAACGCCCTGGGCTTCGTCGCCGCCCCCCTCCACCTCTTCGGCCGCTTCTTCCAGGGCAAGCCCACCGAGCTGCTCCTGGGTCCCGGCGTCACCCCCGACGACGACCGCGTGGGCCGGATGCTGGACACCCTGGTCACCGGGGTGTTCCTGGAGCGGCCCGCCAGGCCTTTCCCTTCCCGGTAAGGGCCCTCCACCAGCTTCCACGTCCACGGGCGGGAGGGCCTGGGGGAAGCGGTGGGGGCCATCCGCGTCACCCACGGCTACAGCCGGGACCACCGACCCGACCTCCAGCAGTGGGTGATGAACCTGGTCTGCGCCGACACCGGGGGGATTCCCCCGCGCTTCGCCCCCGGGGACGGGAACCCGTCGGACCGGGAGGCCCTGGTGCCTCTATTAGCCCGCTACCGCCAGGCCCTGGACCTGGGGGCGGTGGTGGTGCTGGACGGGGCGGGCTACCGCCGGGAGAACCTCCGGGCCCTGGCGGGGTTCTCCTGGATCCTGCGGGTGAGCGCTACCCTCAAGGAGGCCCGGGCCCGGGAGGAGGAAGAGGGCCTCCGGCGGCGGGTGGCGCGGGCCGAGGGGGAGGCTGAGAAGGCCCTGGGAAAGCTCCTTTCCCAGAGGTTCGCCTGCGAGGCGGACGCCCGGCGGGCCCTGGAGGAGGCCAGTGGGAGGCTGCCCCACCACCGCCCGGTCTACCTGGGGGTGCAGGAAGAGCGGCGCCGGGGACGGGTGGGGCATCCCCGGAAGGGGGAGGCGCCCCTCCCGGTGGGCTACCGCCTCCTGGCCCGCCTGGGAAGCTGGAGCGGGCGAGGCGGGGCCTGGGGCGCTTCCTCCTGGCCACGGACGTCCTGGACCGGGAGGCCCTGCCGGCCGGAGGTGCTGGGGCGGTACAAGAACCAGACCCGGACGGTGGAGCGGGGCTTCCGGTCTCTCCAAGACCCCCTGTTCTTCGCCTCAAGCACCTTCCTGAAGCGGCCCGAGCGGGTGATGAGCCTGGGGATGGTCATGGCGGTGGCCCTGTGGGTCTACGCCCTGGGGGAATGGGAGCTCCGGCGAAAGCTCTTGGAGAACCAGGCCAGCCTGCCGGATCAGAAGGGTAAGCCTACCCAAAGACCCACCCTGCGCTGGGTCTTCCAGCTCTGCATCTGGGTGCGCCTGGTGGAGCTGGAGGGCAGGCCCCGGGTGCTCAACCTGGCCCCCCATCACGAGACCGCGGTGCGCCTGTTGGGGGCAGGGCGATATTACCTGTTGGAGTGAGGGGTGCGGAATGTGGGCACCGCAAACGGAGGCCGCGTAAGTCTAGGCAGCATGTTTTACCTCCCGATGCCAAACACTTCCCGGGCATCGGCGATCTCCCCGGCGACAGCGGCGGCGGCCACCATGA
>Ga0308395_1002471_pt1 | contig 10543 bp, 9 predicted proteins | sample Hotspr20SampleP4_FD_202097 | JGI IMG/M metagenome (GOLD analysis project Ga0308395, IMG submission 202097) | Hot spring phototrophic mat microbial communities from Mushroom Spring, Yellowstone National Park, Wyoming, United States - 20050930_P4 ...
TGGCCGATCAATTGCACCCGCACCCGCCTGCACTCCGCGTGCCGGACAATATTCAAGGCCATCACCGACCCGCAAGCTGCTGTCAACGAAGGGTGGTTTCGCCCGATACAGGTGATCTGTCCGGAGGGCACCGTCTTCACCGCGCAGCGCCCCGCGCCGGTCTCAACGTACTGGGAGACCGGCGCCTATGCCGTGGATCTGCTATGGCGTGCGCTCTTTCCGGTCTTGCCAGACCGCCTGACCGCAGGCCATTCTTTGAGCGTCTGTGGCACGGTGATCAGTGGCCGCGACGAGGATGGCGGGTATTTCATCCTGGTGGAGCCGCAGGCGGGTGGCTGGGGCGCCGGGGCAACCAAGGACGGCGAGAGCGGCTTGGTGGTCGTCGGCGATGGCGAGACGTACATTATGCCGGTGGAAGTGTGTGAGGCCCGTTATCCCCTGCTGGTGAAGCAGTTCACATTCAATGTGCAGCCGGCCGGTGCCGGTCGGTATCGCGGCGGATTTGGGCTGATCCGCGACTACCAGATCCTGTGCGCTGCCGCCCAGCTCACCACCACCTTTGGCCGGCACAAGTACGTCCCGTGGGGCGCAATGGGAGGGCATCCGGGGTCGCCCAACGGTGTGGCGGTCATCCCTGCAGGTGCGTCGGAGCCTGTGCTGTGGAAGGGCAAGCTGGCGCGCTATCCCCTGAAACGCGGTGACATCGTGCGCCTGGTGACCGGCATCGGGGGCGGTTACGGCGATCCGCGACAACGGGATCCGGCCAGCGTTTATGCGGACGTGCGCAACGGTTTCCTGACCGTTGACCAGGCGCGCATCCTGTATGGCGTCCCGCTTCCCGATGAACCGCTTGATCGGGTACGGCTTGACTGAAATCCGTCTGGCCGGCAGCGGAGGAGGTGTGTCTCCCCGGCAAAATGATGAACAAGGCGAGGAGATTGGATGAGCTCGATTGAACCGGTGGAAATCGAACAACGGCTGAAAATCCTGCGCGATGCGATGGCGCACTCGAATGTGGCGCTGACGGCAGTGGCTCCCGGTGACATGATGCGCTACCTGGCCGGCTATGCGTCTTATCCGGATGAACGCCTCTGCCTCCTGCTGATCGCGGCAGCCAAAGTGGCGGTGGTGGCTCCGGCGCTCAACGCGGCGGAGTGGCAAACCCACACCACCCTGCCCCTCTACACCTGGGCAGATGCGGAAGGTCCTCGCGCGGCCTTGCAGGCTGCCCTGTCGTCCCTTGAGGTCGCGCCGTTGCGACGGTTGGCTGTGGACGGCGAGATGCGGGCGGACTTCCTGCTCCACCTGCTCGAGACGACTGGTGGTCCAGAAGTCATCACGCTGGCAGCGTTGGGCGCTCCCCTGAGATTGCGCAAATCGCCCTCCGAGATCGCGCTGTTGCAAGCCGCGGCGGCGCAGGCCGACCGCGCGATGCAGGCCGCCATCGAAGCATGCCGGCCCGGCGTCACCGAGGCCCAAGTGGCATGGGCGGCGGAACAGGCGTTCCGCATGGATGGTGCGGACTACGTTTGTTTCACCCTGGTTGCCTCCGGTCCCAACAGCGCCTTTCCCCATCATCGCAGCGGACAGCGCCCGCTCCAGCATGGAGATGCGGTCATCATTGACATTGGGGCTTCGCTCAACCACTACAAGTCGGATATCACGCGGGTGGTCTACCTGGGCGAGCCGCCGCTGGCCTTTCTGCGCACTTATGAGGCTGTTTTGCAGGCCAATGAACAGGCCCGTGCCGCCGTCAGACCCAGGGTGACCGCCGCGTCGGTTGATCGCGCGGCCCGAGCTGTGCTGGAGGCCGCCGGCTGCGCAGAGCGTTTCATCCACCGCACCGGTCACGGTCTGGGACTGAGCGTGCACGAACCTCCCTGGATTATGGCCGGCAATGAGCAGCTGCTCGAAGAGGGCATGGTGTTCAGCATCGAGCCCGGTGTCTACTTCCCCGGACAATTCGGCATCCGGATCGAGGACATCGTTGTGGTCACCGCTTCGGGTGCCCGCACTTTGACCGGTTTCGATCGACGATTGGTGGTGAAGGCGTAGGTACTTGCTTGCAACGATGGGCTCGCCCTGCGAACAAAGTCAGGCACAAATGAGGAGAACGACACAATGGTCAAGCTCACCGTAATGTACAACTTGCCTCCGGACGCCGACCACGAGGCATTTCTGCGCTGGCGTACCACGGAACATCAACAGGAGAACCTGGCGATCCCGGGTCTGATCAAGACCGATTTCTACATCATCCAGGAGGCCTGGCAGCAACCGACACCCCCTTATCGCTATATGACCGAGGCATATTTTCCCGATATGGCGACCCTGCGCGCCTTCTTCTATGACCCGGACTACCAGGCGAAGCTTCGGGAGTGGCTGAAGATGATCGCCGACCCCGTCTTCCTGATCTCAGAAGAGGTGATCACCTCCGTTGTGCGAGAAACCCCATGAACCCGTTGCGTCCTGTCTTCATTGCATTGTCCCAGAGCGCGCGTGCCCGCCGGCTGGTCATCCGTTATGGCCCGATGCGCCGGCTGGCGCGGCGGTTCATCGCCGGTGAGACGCTGGACGAGGCCGTTGCGGTAGTCAAAGATCTGAACCGGAGCGGCATCCTGGCCACGTTGGACCATCTGGGGGAGAACGTGGCCAGTGCGCAAGACGCGCGACGTGCCACCGAAGAGTATCAACAGCTCGTCCAACGCATTGCCCAGGAATCTCTCCAATCCTCGATCTCGGTCAAGCCGACCCATTTAGGCCTCGCTTTCGGCGAGGATTTCTGCTATGATCAGCTGCGTGCGATTGTGCGCACCGCCCAGCAATTCGATCTGACGGTTGAGGTGGACATGGAGGCATCCGCCTACACGCAGGCCACCCTGAACATCGTCCACCGGCTGCTGGAGCATCATCGCAATCTGCGGGTGGCCCTGCAGGCGTATCTCTATCGCACCGAAGAGGATCTGAAGCAGCTGATCATGCGGGGTGGCAGTGTGCGTCTATGCAAGGGTGCCTACGACGAACCGTCCACCATCGCATGGCGCAGCAAAAAGCAGGTGGACGCCAGCTACGCACGTCTTATGCTCATGATGTTGAGCGAACAGGCGCTCCAGAACGGCTTCTACCCGGCGCTGGCCACCCATGATCACCAGCTCATCCTGCAGGCCGAACGCGAAGCGCTGCGGCGGAACATCGCCAAGGAGCAATTCGAGTTTCAGATGTTATACGGGGTGAGGCGAGACTGGCAACGCCGCCTGGCCATGGATGGCTATCGGGTGCGCGTCTATGTGCCCTACGGGACGCAGTGGTATCCCTATTTTATGCGGCGCCTGGCAGAGCGCCCGGCAAACGTCTTGTTTATCACCCGCGCCCTGATCGGGGGATGACCTTCTTTTTGGACCTGATCATCTGTATGGAGAGGATACTGCGATGAAGGCCTGGGTTTTGGAACGGATTTCTCCGGTGGCTGAGGGAAGCACCCCGCTGCGTATGGTGGACCTGCCCACTCCCACACCGGGCGTGGGTGAGGTCTTGCTGCGTGTCTCCACATGTGGGGTGTGCCACACGGAACTGGATGAGATCGAGGGCCGTACACCTCCGCCGCACCTGCCGGTTGTGCCGGGCCATCAGGTGGTCGGCCAGATCGTGGCGAAAGGGCCGGATACCGGTCGGTTCTCCGAGGGAGAGCGGGTTGGGGTGGCGTGGATCTATTCCGCGTGTGGCCATTGCGCATTCTGCCGCGGCGGCAATGAAAACCTGTGCCCCGACTTCAAGGCAACCGGCCGGGACGTCCACGGCGGATATGCGGAGTACATGGTGGCGCTGGAGGCATTCGTCCATCCCATCCCGGAGGTGTTCTCGGACACCGAGGCAGCCCCCTTGTTGTGTGGCGGCGCGATCGGCTATCGCTCGCTGCGTCTGTGTAACTTGCAAGACGGCCAGAACCTGGGGTTGGTCGGGTTCGGCGCCTCAGGACACCAGGTGCTCAAGATGGTGCGGCACAGATATCCGAACACCTCCGTTTACGTCTTCGCCCGCGCCCAAAATGAGCGCGCCTTTGCCCTGGAACTGGGCGCCGTCTGGGCGGGCGACATCGGCGATATTGCCCCGGCGCCATTGCACGCCATCATTGACACGACACCGGTGTGGCGGCCGGTCGTGGAGGCGCTGAAGAACCTGGCGCCAGGAGGTCGCCTGGTGATCAACGCCATCCGCAAGGAGGATCGCGACAAGGATTATTGGCTGCGCCTGGACTATCCCACCCATCTGTGGATGGAGAAGGAGATCAAGAGTGTCGCGAATGTGACGCGACAGGACATACGCGAATTCCTGACCCTGGCCGCGGAGATGGGGCTCAAACCGGAGGTTCAGGAGTATCCCTTTGCCGAAGCCAATCGTGCCCTGGTGGACATCAAGACCAAAGGGGTGCGTGGCGCCAAGGTGTTGCGCGTCCGCTAAAGGGTGTATGGGCGCGGTGTGACCCTGCCTCTCCTCCCATGCACAAGCCCACCGTCGGGATGGGCCGGTTGCGGGTGAATCCTATATCTCCTTTAACGCGACGAATCGCCTCCCCCAGGGGCTGGCCGGATCGAACAGCTCCGTGACCGCGGTGGCGTGCATAAACCGGTCGCCGGTGGTGACGATGAACGTGATGCGACGCCAGCGCGGGCTGACGATGGGCGGTATTTTGTGTTGCAATGGCCCCAGCTGCAGCTTGTAATACCAATCGCAGGCACGGGGATGGTCGGGTTCGGAGGGGATCAAGTCACGGCGTGTGACCAGCTCGTGGCCGAGGACCGCACAATAGTAGTGGATCGCCCAGCGGTCTTCCCCAAAGGCGCGGGTGAAATAAAATGCCAGCCAGTCAAAATCGGGGGTGCCGGGCGGCGCATATTTGACCGGCACCCGATACCACCGCTCAGACTGTACGATTTCCCAATCGCGCGGATGGGGCACCACCGCGATCAGGACCCGATCTTCGGGATACATCGGTCATCCGCGTTCTGGAGGGGAATGTTTCACACGCGTCGTTTGCGGATCATAGTGTCCACCAGGATGGCTGCCACGATGATGGAGCCTTTCGCCACCGGCTCGAAGTAGGCGCTTGCCCCCAAGAGCACCAGGCCGTTGGTGATCATGCCCAGCACGGCGGCGCCGAGGAAGGTGCCCAGGATGCTGCCCGCACCACCGAAGAGCGGCGTGCCACCGATCACCACCGCGGCGATGATGTCCAGCTCATAGCCGGTGCCCGTCAACGGGAATGCGTTGCGATGCTGCCCCAGGAGCAAAGCGGCGGCAATGCCGCACAATGCACCGGTGATCATGAAGTTAATCGTCTTGACCCATTTGGTGTTGATACCGGCTAGGATGGCCGCTTCCTGGTTGCCCCCGGTGGCATACACGTGCGCGCCAAAACGCGTTTTGCTCAAGACAAAACCGCCGATCGCCATGATCCCGATCATCCAGAACACCTGAGTGGGCACCAGGCCGCCGACGTGGCCAGAGGTGATGTTCAAAAACGGGTCATCGCGGGGCAGCTTGATCATCACCGGCCAGCCGCCGCTAGCGAGCAGCGCACCGCCGCGCAGGATGCTCAACATACCCAGGGTGACAATGAACGAGGGGATGCCAAAGCGCGTGGTCACCGTGCCGTTGACGAGGCCGATCGCCGCCCCCATGATCACCACGACGAGGAGCGCCAGCCACGGGTCAAACCCAAACTTGGCAATGAGCGAAGCCAGTACAATGCCCAAGAACCCATAGATGGAACCGATGGACAGGTCAATTTCGCCCGAAATGAACAGAAAGGTCACACCGGTGGCGATGATGGCCAGGATGGAAATCTGGCGCGCCACCAGCAAGATATTATCCAGCTGGGGGAAGAGGGGGGTCGCCAGAGAAAGCGCGATGAACAGCAGGATAGTGGCACTCAATACGCTGAACTCGCGCATCCGCAGCAAAGCTTGCAAGGAACCGCGCAAGCCCCTCGGTCCGGCACGGGTCAGCAACTCCGGAGCACCGGCGCTCTCCAGCTCATCGAGAATGGCGTCCACGCTATTGGTGCCGCATCCCGGTGCTTCGGACAGCACGTTTTGCGATCGCAAATCCTGTTCCATAAATCTCGCAGCGCTCCTTTCCTTTTCCGGTTTAGAGATGTTCCGCGCCGACGATGAGCCGGACGATTTCGGCCGCATTGGTGTCTTCGCGACGACGCACCCCTGCCAGTCGCCCGCGGCGCAACACGACGATGCGGTCCGCCACGGAGAATACATGTTCCAGGTTGTGGCTGATGACAATGACAGCCCGTCCTTGCGCCTTCAGCTGTTTGATCAGGCGCAACACTTTGCGGGATTCCTCGATGCCCAGCGCGGCCACGGGCTCATCCATGATGACCAACCGCGCGGCAGCCTGGTGCACAGCACGGGCAATGGCCACCGCCTGGCGCTGACCACCTGACAGCAAACCCACCGGCACGTCAACGGATGGGATGTCGCTGCGCAGCTGCTGGAGCACCTGCACCGATTCTTCCACCATACGACGTCGGTCAATGACGATCCCCTTGCTCGGTTCGCGCCCCAGGAAGATGTTGGCGGCGACGTCACGCTGATCCACCAGCGCCAAGTTCTGATAGACGGTGGCAATGCCCATCATCATCGCATCGCGGGGGCTGTGAAAGGTGACAGGCCGGCCGTCGATCAGGATCGTGCCGCTGTCCGGCTGGTACGCCCCGGAGATAATTTTGATCAGGGTGGACTTGCCTGCGCCGTTGTCGCCGACCAGCCCCACCACCTCACCGGGAAAGACGCAGAAGTCCACCCGCTGCAGGGCCTGCACGTGGCCGAATGCCTTGCTGATGCCGCGCAGCTCCACGAGGGGGATTACACCGGTCGTCCCAGGGGTGGTCGTTTCCGTTACCGTAGAAAGGATTTCTGAACGTTCCATTGTTTATGCACCCTCACAGTTCCGTCGAGACCTTGTCGTCTGCAAAGCAGAACCCCCTTCCCCTTTCCGAACTTCCCAGGGGAAGGGGGTCGTCGGCAGGGTCTCGCTACCTATCAGCCGAGGCCGAACTCCTTGGCCTTCTCTTTCCAGAGCTGCTCACGCGCCATCACTTTGTCAATGTTGGTGGCGTCCACCAGCTCGGCGCCGGTGTCAATGTCGCTGGCGGGATAGCCGACCTCGAGTCCCTGATAGATCAGCGCCGAGGTCAGGAAGCCCTGGGCATAGGGGTTCTGCCCGATCGTGAAGTCCACCGAGCCGTTCTTGATGCCCTCCAGGACGAAGTCCACCAGGTCGTAGCCACCGACGGCGAACTTGCCCACCAGGCCCTTGTCCACGGCCATATGCCCGACGAAGCCATGGGTGAAGTCAGAGGCCAGCCAGCCGACGATCTGATCGCCCTCGGCGGCCCACTTGGCCTCGAACCTGGCGACCGCCTCCGCCTCGTTGGTGGTGACGGCCAGCGGCTCGGTGGTGAAGTTGGTGCCGAATTCCTTGTTGTAGCGCTCGACACCCTGGGTGCCACCGAGATTGCGCGTCTCAAGGGCGAAGTGGCCGGGTGCGATGATGGGCATGATGATTTTGCCCTCTTTGCGGCCGGTCTTCTTGGTGATGTATTTGCAGATTTCATAGCCGGCGACGTTGCCCGCCACGATAAAGTCCTGGCCGACATAGGCGCAGCCGGTGGCCTCCTTCACGCCCGGAGCGCGGGTGTTGTACAGCACGACAAAAATGCCCGCTTCCTGAGCTGCCTTGATCGGGTCAATGAAGGCCTCGCTGTCCACGGCGGTGAAGCCGACGGCATCCGGCTTGGCAGCAATGGCATTGTATTGCAACTCGACCGTCTTTTGGGTGTCGTGCACCGGCGGCCCGATGAACTCGGTGTCCCAGCCGGCCAAGGCCCCGAAGTCCTTCAAACCGACAATCGCGGGGACGAAGAAGGGGTTGAGGTCATGGGTGACGAAAATCACCTTGCGCTTCTTGCGCTGTGCGAAGGCCGGAGAGGGCATGCCGGCAAACATCGGTGCAAATGCAGCTGCCCCGGCACCGGCTGCCATCAATTTGAGCAAATCCCTGCGGTTCATTGCAAACCCTCCTTTTACCGATTGATCAGCTTCTTACAGATTGGTCCACTTCTCTCAGGATACTCAGATGGACGTCTTTCGAACCGATCAGCGTCGCTGGATGACCACCTCCTTTCGCGTTCCGACTACACCCTGAATCATCCGGCTGCGGCAGAGGAGGGGACAGGTGGGGTCATGCGTAGACACCGTATTCGCGCACGGCCTCGTACATGGCGAGCAGATTCTCGACCGGGACATTGCCCTGCACGTTGTGCACCGTGTTGAACACGAAGCCGCCGCCCTTGCCGAAGATGCGAATGCGCTCACGCACCTGTTCCCGCACCTCATCCGGAGTGCCGAAGGGGAGCGTGCGTTGGGTGTCCACGCCGCCGCCCCAGAAGGCGATGCGGTCGCCATAGCGTTGTTTGAGCACGCTCGGCACCATGCCGGCTGCGGAGGTTTGTACGGGGTTCAGGATGTCGAATCCGACGGCGATGAAGTCCTCGATCAACGGTTCGACGGCACCACACGAATGGATGAAAGTCTTCCACGAGGTGTTGCGGTGTACCCAATCGTTGACCTGACGGTGGAAGGGCGCGTACAGCTCGCGGTACACTTGCGGGGAGATAAACGGGCCGTTTTGTGCCCCGAAGTCGGTGCCGGTCACGAAGATGACCGACACCTTGTCGCCGACGACCTGATGCAGGCGCTCCAGGTTGGCCAATCCGATCTCGCACTGGCGCTCGAACACGCGGTAGACATAATCCCGACGGGTGACCGTGCTGATGTACCACTCTTCGACGTCGCGAATGCCGCGCGGATGTTTCAGCCAGGGCGCCGGCACCAGGGCGATGTCTCCGAAACTGGTGCCGCCAAAATTGGCCACGATGGCTTTGTCGGTCTCCCGATACAGCCGATCGGCCTCGGCCGCGAAATAGGCCAGATCTTCCTCCGAGATCGGGCCGAACTCTTCCAAATTGTCTTCCACGTTCAGTTTGGATTCATCAATCGGGGGTTGGCGGATGATGGCGTCGAAGTACCAGCCGCCGCGCGGCATACGGCCACTGGGGGGAGCGGATTTATCGCCTTCGGGATACAGCAGGATGTCCCCGTTGGGCTCCGGATCGGTGTTGAACCCCTCGGGCACCAGCACAGGTGTGCCGTCGAAGGTGGTCCAGGGTTTCCAGTTTTCGTTGCGGAAACCAAAGAAAGTCTTGGGGCTGGTCAGCGGGACGGCATCCACACCGAGCGCTTCGATCAGGTCCGGCTTGATCTCACCCAACATCTGAAAGGGTTCGATCACTTTGACCGGCGTGCCCGGCGCATCCAGACCCAGTGCCTGACGCAAGCGGTAGACGGCGCTCACGTGCATGCCCGTGACCGGCGTGCTTCCCAAATCGAGCGGCACCCGGTCGGGCTCACGATGCTCGAGCGCCATACGGACGCGTTCTCGAGAAGTGATCATCGTCGAAACCTTTCCTTCTTTGGCTGCTTTTGCTGGAAACTGATGGATGCCCTGAAAAGGGCGGGATACCTGGGGATAATATACTACATCGGCACGCCAGAGTCAAACGGGATCATTGGTTGATGTAAATCGTCAACTTCTACCGCCGGGGTGGCATTCTGCCGCGGGGGTCAGGGCGTGTTGCATGTTGGGGATGGGGGGTCAAACCGGGCTGCGCGCGTCGGCAAGCGAGCTGCATCTCCCCTACCCCCGCCCCCCTCTCCCGCGGCGGCGGGCGCAGGGGAGGGGCGAAAGATTTTTCGCCCTTCCATATCTCCCGCCCCGTGGATGGGCAGGGCCAGGGATGGGGGCTATTTCAACGTGCCCCCAAGCTGAAATGCACCCCCAAAAGCCCGTTTCTTGCCAATCCTCGTAACCAGTGTTAGAATAGTGCGAAAGCCCTTCGGGGCATTACGATGTATCCATTCTCATCTCCACCTCTGCGTTCAAACTGGCGTGCACCTTGGATGCGAAAGTCCTTCGGGGCATTACGGGGAGGGGCGAAAGATTTTTCGCCCCTCCATATCCCCCAACCCCCTCTCCCGGCGCGGCGGGCGAGGGGGTTTTTGTCTCCCGTCCCGTCCACGTGGAGGGCCAGGGTGGGGGCATCTCCCTCCACGTCCACGGGGAGGGCGGGGGTGGGGGCTATTTCAACTCGCCTTTGATTTGAAATACACCTCCCTCACCTGTCCAGATGACAATCGGCGGCGATCGGGGTATAATCGGCCTGGAGTCTGCATCATCACTTTCGGTCTTCATCGGGATGGAGCATCATGCCGCCATGACGTTGCGTGCGGTGGACATCATCGCCAAGAAGCGTGATGGGCTCGAGCTGTCCAAGGCCGAGATCGAGTTCTTTGTCCAGGGTTACACCGAGGGGCGCATCCCGGATTACCAGGCGGCGGCCTGGTGCATGGCGGTGCTGTTGCGCGGCATGAGCGCGCGCGAAGTCACCGACCTGACGTTCGCGATGGCCCGT
>Ga0308395_1002477_pt1 | contig 10498 bp, 7 predicted proteins | sample Hotspr20SampleP4_FD_202097 | JGI IMG/M metagenome (GOLD analysis project Ga0308395, IMG submission 202097) | Hot spring phototrophic mat microbial communities from Mushroom Spring, Yellowstone National Park, Wyoming, United States - 20050930_P4 ...
TATTATTTTGTTTTTACATATTTCACCCAACATATAACCAATTATTTCAGGTTTATTAACTACTAAATCCATTAAACACCTGATAAATAACCATATTTTGTGAAATTCTTTCTGTGTACGTTCTGTACCATACGGTCTAAATATTGAATTAAGCATTTTTATTGCGCTGTCGCGCTTGTCAGAAAATTGTAATTCTTTATTTCTTTCTAAAGTATATATCACTTCTTTTAATATTAAATCCAAATATGGGCTAGTACATGTATCAATTGAAGTAGTAGTGTGATGAAGAAGAGAGGGGAAAGTGTTGTCAATTGTTTTGTTTTCATCACTTTTCAAATTTTGTTCCCAAAATCTTACAATTATTATTAAAAATTTTTCACATAGGAAACGACAGTAAATTAAAATACGAATTTTTGAAAGTAATCAACCCATTTTTCTAATATCTTTTTATTTTTTACTGATAGTTTATTTTTCACAGAAATCCACTCTATATCATATTTCTCTGGAACAAATTCGCATATGTAACTAGGTTTATCGTAAATTGAAATGTAATTTGCTATCCCTTTATCCCACACCAAATCTGATAATCTTTTATTATTACAATTTGAAAAATATTTATAAAGCTTAAATTTGTTATCCTTGTTATTGATAATAAGTTTTTTACAAAAATCATCATAAATTTCATAAAAAGGGTAAATAAAAAATTTTGCAAATGTATTAGGGTTGGTAAACCCACCGATGTCAAATAGTCTAGTGTAAATACCGTTTATTGTATCAGCTAATGAACCTATTATTTTCGTAGACAAATAATAATATATAAGAGGTATAATGTTGTTTTTTTCACTTGCCCCTTTACATTCAAACTCTTCAAATTCTTTATTTATTTTCATATAAAAATTCTTACAAAATTGTAAAACTTTTTCCGTAAATTCCAATATTTCTGGTGTAACTTCTAATGTACTTGTTTTTTTATTTATTAATTTAGGTAACTTATTTACCCAATATTCTTCAACTATATCATTTAATATACTGCTTAAAGGATAAATGTAAATTCCTAAAAAATCTCTAATTCCGTCGATGTATATAGGATTTAAATCGTTTAATGTGTATTTTTTCTCATTGTCTAAAATAAATTTTGTTATTATATTTTTCAAATCATAAATACTTTTTTTACCTAACTCATAACACGGTTCAGTAAGAAAAGTAATTTGTACGGACTGAGGATTAAATAATTGAGTGCTGGGGCGCAATGACCCCCTTAAAGCAGATAATAGCGGTGATATCCAATGATTGCAAAGTCCACCTAGGTCTTTATTTAGTTTTATTGTGTTTTTACATATTTCACCCAACATATAACCAATTATTTCAGGTTTATTAACTACTAAATCCATTAAACACCTCATAAATAACCATATTTTGTGAAGTTCTTTTTTTATATATTCGTCATTATGGTTACCAGATAATACTGATTCAGGTATTTTCATTATATTAGCATACTTGTCAAATTCTATTTCTTCGTACCTTCGTATAATACGAATTACTTCTTCCAATATTAAATTGAAACATGAGTTGATGCGTGTAACAGGTAGAGTAGTGGTATGAAGGAGATGGAAATTATTATCAATTGTTTCGTTTTCATTTCTTTTCAAATTTTGTCCCCAAAATCTTATCAATCTTATGACTGCACAAATGCTTTATCCATCTTCTAATGATACATTTACATCTAACTATTCTATATATTTTTTGTTTACATTTTTTATAAGGATTGTTTAGGTCATCTTCGGAAAATGTTTTGTAAAGTAAATCAAATTCTAAATTGTTGTGTATTAATTTATATGTTTGCTCAAGTAAAGTAGCGGCTACATTTGTATAGGCTGGTGTGCTTGCTAAAACGACATAACGATAAATACCTTCTCCTCTGCTACCTTCGCACCACGGTTTTAGTAATATATTTTCACAAAAGTGTGTATATGTATCAAACAAATAATCTATAATTGATTTTTTTAACTTTGTTTGTTTTTCTCTGACTCCATCACCACCGTAAATAGGTGTCACTGCGTTAATTTTAGCCAATGTTTTAGCTATACACTCAATTGTTTTTGTCATTAAATAATAAATAGTAAATGTGAAAGCAAAACCTTCTTCTTTTTTAGGTGCTAAAGTGGACACAGCACGATTAGTGATAGGGTTTCGGACAAAAAGTCCTTGCCATAATTCTAACTCCGAATACAATTTTTCATAATATTTTTTATAAAATTTTAATATTTTTAGTATATATTCAGCTTTCTGTAACATAGTTCTCCAATTTTCATCCCACTCCACATATATCTCATTAAGTGCTTCTAGTGCACAACTGTATATATTCAAAAATTCCATGTAAGCTTTAAAACTATCAAAATCCTTTAATAATTTTCCCACCATTGGACTGTGTTCGTTTACGATTTCAATTAAACGAGTAGTGTCTTTCTGTAACAAGGATTCACAGACTTTGAAGATAAAATTGCTAGCATTAGTATTGATTACATAATAAGACACATCGGTAAGACTTCTTAATGATAAATTCTTAATATTTTGTGCTAGAAAACTGTTAAATCTTTTATTTGCGCTAGTTTTATTTCCTTTTACTAAATTTAGGTGATTTTCGTATAAATTTGTAATCATTAAAACAATGATTTTTGGTTTATTTACGATTAAATCTAAAAGAAGGCCAGATACTAAGAATGATTTTTCGATATGCTTTATACATTGTTTACGTGAGTTAGGCCAAAGATAAATACCAGTATTCTCAAAAAATTTATAAGATGGTTTCTTATCCTGAAAATCCAAACTAATTTTCAATAATCTAAGTGCTTCTTTTGTGAGAAGTTTGTATATCGCTTCTTTTGTTTCTTCTGTTGCTGTTGCTGCTGTCATTTTTGCCTCCCAGGTTAAACATTTAAATTATTTATCGATTGTTTTTTTCATCTCTTTTCAAATTTAGCTTCCCAAATTAAATTGTTATTATGGAATAAACAATCTATCCATCTGTCGATGATACTTTTACATGTAACTATTTCATATATTTTTTGTTTATATTCTTTATAAGGATTGTCTGGGTTATTTTTCGTTATTGCGTTGTAAAGTAAATCAAATTCCAACTCTTTATGTATTAATTTATATGTTGGCTCAAGTAAAGTAGCAGCTACAATTCTACGGGCAGGCGTACTTGGTAAAACAAAATAACGATAAATACCCTCCCCTACGCTACCTTCGCGCCACGGCTCTAGTAATACGTTTTCACAAAAATGTACATATGTGTCAAACAAATAATCTATAATTGATTTTCTTAACTTTAACTTTGTTTCTATTTCTTTATCTGAGTCATTACCGCGAATAGGCATTAATGCGTTAATTTTAGCCGATGCTCTAACTATACATTCAATTGTTTTTATCATTAAATAATAAATAGTAAATGTAAAAGCAAAACTTTGTTTTTTTCGAGGTGTGAGAGTGTACATAGTATTATTAGTGATAGGATTTCGGATAAACGTTTCATGCCATAATCGTAACTCTGAATATAACTTTTCGTAATATTTTTTATAAAATTCTAATATTTTTATTACATACTCAGGTTTTGACGGCATGATCATATAATTTAGACCCCCCGACAGATATATTTCATAAAGCGCTTCTATTACACAACTATATACATTCAAAAATTCCATGTAAGCTTTAAAACTATCAAAATCTTCTGATAATTTTTCAATCATCTGGCTGTGTTCTTTTACAGTTTGAATTAAAACATGAGTATTTTTACTTAGTAATGATTCACAAACTTTGAAGATGAAATTACCAACATTAGTATCGATGGTATAGTAAGATACATAGTCAAGACTTCTTATTGATGAACTTTTAATATTTTGTGCTAAAAAACTATGAAACTTTTTATTTGTACTGATCTTTCTTTCTTTTACTAAATTTAGGTGATTTTCGTATAAATTCGTAATCATGAAAACAATAATTTCTGGTTTATTTACAATTAAATCTAGTAGAAGACTACATACTAAGAATGACTTTTCAATACGCTTCATATGCTGTTTACGCGAACTAATCCACCGAGGACCGATGCTAGCAATTTTTAAAAATTCATAAGATGGTTTTTTATCTTGAAACTCTAAACTAATTTTCAATAATCTAAGTGCTTCTGTTGCGAGAAGTTTGTATATTGCCTCCCTTTCTTCTTCCGCTGTCATTTTTGCCGCCCCGACCAGAAGAAAATATAGCGAACTATATCAACTTTCAAACTCGTTTCTCCAAACTATCCCGCTATTCTTACCGCATAAATTATTCACCCAGTCTTCAACCATACTTTTACATCTAGCTATTCTAAATATTTTTGATTTACACTTGTTACAGTAGGTATGTTCGATACCTTTTCTAGAAATTGTATGGCGAAGTAAATAAAATTCTAAATCTCTATGTGTTAATTTATATGTTTGACCGAGTAGAGAACCGATCATAGTTCTAATAGAAGACACGCTTGTAAAGCGTGAATAGTCATAAAAACTTATGTTGTCTCGAAACCATGCTTTTATTAAGATATTTTCGCAAAAATGTGTATATGTATGAAATAAATAATCTACGATTAATTTATTCAACTTCAACTTTATCTGTTTTTCTTCTTCTTTGTCATTATCATAAATGGGTGTTAGTTGCTTAATTTTAGAAAACGCTTTAGCTACACATTCAATTGTTTTTATCATTAAATAATAAATAGTAAACACAGAGGCAAATTCTAATTCTTTTTCATACTCAGTAATACCTTCTCTTTTGGCAAGAGGTTTTTGCCTCAATTCTAATTCTAAGTACAACTTTTTGTAATATTTTCTATAAAATTCTAATATTTTCTGGAAATATTTGAAATTTGAAAATACGACTCTATTACCGCCATTTGATAATATAAATATCTCGACCGGCGCCTCTAATATACAACTATATACATCTAAGAACTTCATGTATGCTTTAAAACTATTAGAATCTTTTAGGAATTTCCCAATCATTGTACCGTGTTTTTCTACAGTTTCAATTAAATCATTTGTATTCTTACGTAATATAGATTTACAAACTTTAAAAATAAACTTACCGACACTAGTATTGACTAAAAGGTAAGATAATAACTTAGGATTTTCTAACAATAAAAGTTTAATACTCTCATCTAAATAACTCTGAAAACGTGACTTTTCATGAATTTCATTTTTTTTCAGTAAATTTAAATGATTTTCGTATAAATTTGTAATTATTAAAGCAATGATTTCTGGTTTATTGACAATTAAATCTAAAAGAAGACCAGATACTAATGACGATTTTAAGAGATGATTAAAACGTTGTTTGGCTGAACTAGACCAAAGACGAAGACCACTAAATTTTAAAATTTTATGAGGAAGCGGTATTTTATCTTGAAATTCCAAACTAGTTCTTAGTAAACTAAGCGCCTCTGTTGCGAGAAGTTTGCATATCGCCTCCTTCTCCTCTTCTTGCATCATTTTGCTGCCCAGACTAAATATAGTAAATTATTATCGGTTGTTTTCGTTTTGTTGATTTTCTATTAGTGTTTTCAAAACTATATCAGCATCACCTCGTAAATAGTGTATCCACGGTTCAATGATACCTCTACATGTAACTATTCTATATATTTTTTGTTCGCAGTCAGCATAACGATACTTGTTACCATATTTTGAAATCATCGAGTAAATAAAGTCAAAATGTGGATCTTTGTGTATCAATTCATAAGTTTTCTCAAGCAAAATAGCGCCTACAGTTCTACGAGCAGGCGTACTTGGTACGACAAAATAACGATAAATACTTTCTCCTTTGCTGCCTTTACACCATGGTTCTAATAATATATTTTCACAAAAATGTACATACGTATCAAGCAAGTAATCTATAATTAACTTATCTAAATTTGACTTTAATTTTAACTCCCTCTCCTTTTTTCTATCATCGCTGCGAATAGCTATTACTCCTCTAATTCTAAACGATGCTTTAGCTATACATTCAATTGTTTTTGTCATTAAGTAATAAAAAGTAAATGCAAAAGCAAAATTTGATTCTTTTCGGGGCTTAGGAATATACAGAATATTCTCGGTAGTAGTATCCGCGGAAATATTTTGGACAAAAAGTCCTTGCCACTGTTGTAACTCTGAATATAACTTTTCGTAATATTTTTTATAAAATTCTAATACTTTTAGTACATATTCAGGTTCTGATAATATGGTACTATGACCGCCAAACGACAATATGTATATTTCATTTAAAGTTTCTAATACATGACTATATACACCTAAAAATTCCATGTAAGCTTTAAAACTATCATAATCCTTTAATAACGTTTTCATTATCGTACTGCCATGTTTTTCTACAGTTTTAATTAAATCGCTTGTATTTCTATGTAATAAGGATTCACAAACTTCAAAGATAAAATTACCGATGTTGTTGCCAATTATGCGGTGAGATACAAAAGTAGGACCTCTAAATATTAAAAATTTAATAACTTGCGCCAAAAAACTATTAAATCTTTTATTTGCGCTGGTTTTTCCTTTCTTTAGTAAATTTAAGTGATTTTCATACAAATTTGTAATCATTAAAACAATAATTTCTGGTTTATTTATAATTAAATCTAAAAGAAGGCCGGATACTAGGGACAACTTTAAGTTATACTTCGCCCGATGTTCCAACGGAATGTAAGGTCGATCATCGATACCGGCAAATTTTAAAATTTCAAAAGAATGGGAAAGCGGTTCTTTGTCTTGAAACTTCGAGCTAGTTCTTAGTAATCTAAGTACTTCTATTATAAGAATTTTGCTTAGTGTCTCCTTTTCTCCTTTTGTCACACTTGTCCTCCGATCAAGCATAATAAGTTATGTTACTTTTTCCGTTTATCACCGATAGAAATACAAAAAAGAAGTGATACTCCGAATAGAAATATACAAACCCAATAACAAGTTAGTACAAATTCGACACAAGATGGAAAATCTTTGAAAGTCGTCATGACGTGATTCCTTTTTCTTCCTCTTCTTATTTTTATTTTTTACTTTTCCTAGATATCAACAACTAAAAGTGTCATACAAATTAATTAATTTGTTTTCCAAGTCATACATAATTTTGTATAAATTTGCTACTTTATCTCTATATTTATCTATCGATAAATGAGACTTTATTACTTTCGGAGATTTTAGTTTTTCTTTTTCCTCTACTATATAACAAAAGTTATCGTTTATTTTTTTGATAAAAATGGGGTGATAAAGTGAATTTAATTTATTATATATTCGTTTTTGTATTATACTCTTTATAGAATTTATTGAATCTAAACTTAATTCCTGAAGAGGTTTGTACACCTTGGAAACCGGATCAAATCTAAGACTATCTGAACATAGAAAACTACCGTAATATCCTCTTACCTTACCTTTTGTCGAACGATTATAAATCGTATTTATTTTGAACTTGTAGTAATCACTGTATTTCGTAAATAACTGTTCGAGTTGTTTAATAATTTTGAACGATGGTACTGCAAGTAAATATAGTGGGCACTCTGGAAGAGTTATGGAGTAAACAGCTGCATGTAATACTGTTCCTAAAAAACTCAAATAAAAAACGTTTTTATATTTTACTTCGTCAAAAGAGGGTGAAGGAGAAGAAGTAGTGTAAATTTTATTTATTTTATTATGAAATTTTTCATAATTTTTAGAAATTTTATTAAACAAACTTACATAATACTTGTAAGTATTAAATGATATTTCCAATACCTTACGTCCTTCCTCTTCCGATGCTATTGTTGATGATGTTAGTTTTTCTACTAACGGATAACTTACTACTCCTCCTTTATTGTGAGTTTTCTTAATCATAATAGTTGACAAATCTAACGGCATCTCTAAATATTTTCCTAAATCTACTAATATACACAAAAGTAACTCTTCATAAGCCCTCATAATTAATTCATTGTTATCAGATTTTATTTTACTAAATTGTTTGTTTGTCTCATCAACTAACTCTTCTAAATTTAAATTATTTAAATAAAATTTAATTTCGTCAGAAATACACTCTAATAGATCTCTTATTTGTTCCTCGTTACCACCAATGAGGTTTTGTATTTGTATATAATCATCGCTTTTAATACTCTCCAATACCTCGGAAGTTATTGTATCGTAATAATAAAAATAATTACCAGCAGGATTTACTTTAAAATACAAATAAACTATGTTGTCTTTTATCAAAGGTAATTGACGGTCCGTTAAACATTTCTGTAAGAAATTATGAAGATAACTTAAAACAAATAAGTATTTTTCGGGACTGTCGTTGATTTTTCTTAATATTAATTTTTCTATTGTCTTTTTATAATTTAAAGGTAATGCTGTTAATGTTGGTAATTTATTTTCGTTGAAAAAGTTCTTTACTACTTTTTCAAAGCAATCGTCTACAAATTCCATCAATTTTTTAACTGTTAAATTTATTGTTTTATTACGCATCGTTACAAGGTCATTTATTGGTACTGTAATTTCTTTATTTTTCTTACGTGGTGTCATTTTTTCTCTCCCCCCATTTTTCTTGTTGCCTCCTCAATTTTTACTTTACAACAAATTTAGTCGCTTCTTCTAGCGTTAAAGTAACTGTTTTGTTCTTCTCATTTGTCATCGAGTTTTGCCCGCCACGCTACTGTTCAATAAATGATTGAGTATGGTGCTAGCTGTTTGACTTACTTTAGAACCTGCCGAATATAGTTCATTTACAGTTTCTATCATACTAACGTGTTCGTCATATTCCGGAGAATCTACTGTTATACTATGTTGTCTCCTTTCACTGTCGAAGTGATAAAATAAATTTCTGCAAATATTTTCGATTGGTATGTTAAATATATTTTCTAAAAATATACGCGTGTGGTGGTATTCATGGAGAACATTCATATAAATAGTGTATATCGCTGTAAATACGTTTTCGTTATGTTGATTTTGGTTTATAGGTAAAACAAAATAAACATTATCGAATAACTCAGACATTTTCTTTAATATTTTTTGTAAATCTTTTTTACTTATAGGTTTCGTCGTCAAAAATCCAAAGTAATAATTTTCTAATATTTTAGAAAGTATCCGTACTATTTCTTTTACACATGAAAATATCAAGATTACCGAAAAATTGATAAATAATTTCATATTTATTTTTTGTCTTAATTCATCATTATTTACGATTTCTTCGTATTGCTTTAACAATAAATTGACTAATTTGATACGGTAATAAAATGCTATATAGTAAAGTATAGGTGGAAAATTAATTAGTTCTCTACGCGGATGATAGTGAACAGTTTCGTATACAAAGAGTACCGAACTGTCGTACCTTTCTAATGCGAGATGAATATTGCCTATTGAGTAATGGATATCTTTTAATTTATCGATATTTTCTTTTCTAACAAAAAAATCTTTATTTTCTTCTTCATCTAATTCAATATTACTAGCTTTTATTAATTGCTTATAAAATTTCATTAAATCAAACTCTTTTAATACGATTTTATAATAACTGACGAAATGCATTTTCACCATTTTTAAATAATTTTCGAGTTCTTTTAGATTGAAGTATAGGGAGATGTCCAAATTTTGTTGACAAAATATAAACCCTCCCCGGTAAAAATCGTTAAGAATACTCAGGTCTCTAAACAATAATTTAGGTAAAATGTGGATTGCTGTGTTACCTGTGCTGTAGTCATTTAACTGCCTAAATAAATCTTGTAAGTTGGTTATATATCGTCTTGTACATTCACTGGTTGTCTTTTTATATGGGGTGAATTCTTTACAATAATCGAGGATTTCAATTACTACTCTTTTGATAAAAAACATAGTTATTTTATCGATACCGTTTTTTAGCAATGTAACGCTTTGGTCTTTACTTATTTCATTCACCACCTTTCTTCCCCAACAAATTATCTTCTAAAAACATAACCTAGTCGTCGCGCAATCCACCTATAATATATTAGGCGGTCGGTTCGAGTTAGTCAGACTAGAAGAAAAGAGGAGGCAATAAAAAGGGGCCACCATGGTAGGGAAAATCTATTTCGCCGACAACCTCGATGTGCTTCGCACTTTACCGAACAATTCCATAGATCTGATCTACATCGACCCTCCTTTCAACACCGGTAAGGTGCAAAAACGTACCCAAATCAAAACTGTGCCCTCCCAGCAGGGAGACCGTACAGGGTTCCAAGGTCGCCGCTATGAAACGATTGTCTTGGGAACAAAAAGTTTCCAAGATTCTTTCGATGATTACCTTGCTTTTCTCGAGCCACGACTAGTTGAGGCCTACCGTGTCCTGGCTCCGCATGGCTCCCTCTACTTTCACGTAGATTATCGTGAAGTGCACTACTGCAAAATTCTGCTCGACACTATCTTTGGGCGAGAATGTTTCCTCAACGAAATCATTTGGGCTTACGACTACGGCGGACGCCCTAAGGATCGATGGCCTCCTAAACATGACAATA
>Ga0308395_1002480_pt1 | contig 10495 bp, 9 predicted proteins | sample Hotspr20SampleP4_FD_202097 | JGI IMG/M metagenome (GOLD analysis project Ga0308395, IMG submission 202097) | Hot spring phototrophic mat microbial communities from Mushroom Spring, Yellowstone National Park, Wyoming, United States - 20050930_P4 ...
ACTTGAGCAGGAACTTCTTGTCATAGTCCAGCATGTGCAGCCGGCCCTCGAGGTCCGAGAAGAGCACGGTGACGGCCTTGATGCGCTTCTCATCGGTGAGGTACTTCATCCGTTCTTCGCGGAGCTGGTCGATCGGCGTGCGCGCCATGCGCTGGGCCTTGGCCTTTAGGTTGAGTTCTTCGAGTTCGGTATAGGAAAGTTCAAGGAAGTCGCGGTATTCGGTCATCATGGTGTTCTGCTCTCCTTCAGGGCAATAAAAAAAGGACGCGACGCTCCGTAAGGAGCGCCACGTCCCGGTGACACCCTGATTTAATTTACCGTTTAATTATAACTCAGGTGCGGAGTATAGTTCGACCCATGGACGGCGCTGGGATGAGGCGAGCGATAGAGGCGAGCAGGGACAGCGCGCTGGCTGAGCAGGTGAACTTCATGGGCCGGCTGCTGGGCGAGGTCATCACAACGCTAGAAGGCCCAGAGACGCTAGCGCTGGAGGAGCGCATCCGCGGGCTGGCCAAGCAAAGCCGGGCCGGCGAGCCAGACGCCGCTGCGCAACTGCGTCAGGTGATCGCCGGGCTGAGCGTGGAGGAAGCCTACGAGATGGCGATGGCCTTCACCACCTATTTCGAGCTGGTGAACCTGTGCGAAGAGCACCATCGCACGGCGAAGCTGCGTCGCTACCGCGCCGAGCGGGCCGCTGGCCAGCGCGCCGAGCCAATCCGCGAGTCCATCGAGGCCGCGCTCATCGCGCTGAAAGCGCGCGGGGTGAGCAGCGCGACACTCCAGGCGATGCTCAACCGAATCTCGGTCGAGCTGGTCTTCACTGCGCATCCCACCGAATCCAAGCGCCGCACTGTGCTGACCAAGCTGCGTCGGCTGGGGGATATGTTGAAAGCGGGCGAGGCCCAGCAGCCAAGCAGCGAAACGCTGGTTGCGGCGATCCGCCGCGAGATTGCGACGCTCTGGCTGACCGATCGCTCACGGGCAACTCAGCCGGCTGTGACCGACGAGGTGAAGACCGGGCTGTGGTACTTCGCAGCCACGCTATGGCAGGTGATCCCGCAGCTCTACGCCGACTTTCAAGCCGCGCTGGATAAGCACTACCCTGGCGTGCGCGTCCCGCGGCGCTGGCTGACGTTCGGGTCGTGGATCGGCGGCGACCGCGACGGCAACCCCAACGTCACCGCCCAGGTCACTGCCGAGACGCTGCATCTGCACCGCGAGTGCGCGCTGGGCAAGATTTACGAGGCGCTGCGCGCGCTCGCGCGCGCGCTGAGCGTTTCGCTCAACCGCGATGCGATCACGCCGGAGTTGGAAGCGCTGCTTGCCCAGATCGAGACCTGGCCCGAAGCAAGGGGCATCGCCCAGCGCTACCCAAACGAGCCATATCGCGCTGTGATGGCCGGCCTGGCCGAGCGCGTCCAGGCCGCGCTCCAACAAGCCAAGACCTACCTGCTCTACCCTCTCGCCAACCATCGGCCTGCGCTCAAGCTCTCGCCGACGATCAGCCTGCCGCTGGCGCCGCCGCGCGCGATCTCCGCAGCAGAGATCGGCGCAGCGCTCGACGTGGTGCGCGAGAGCCTGCGGCGCGGGCGCGGGGCGATGCTGGCCGAAGGTGAGCTGCGCGATTTGCAATACCAGGTGGCGACCTTCGGCGCCCACTGGGCGCGCCTGGACCTGCGGCAACACTCAGCCTGGCACGAGGCAGCGCTGACCGAGGTGTTCAAGCGCAGCGGGATTTGCGCCGACTATGCCCAGCTCGACGAAGCGCAGAAGGTTGCCCTGCTGACGGAGCAACTGGCGCAGCCCAACGAAAGCATTCTGGACCGCATCGGGCTGCCGAGCAACGATGTGTTGATCGTGACCGAGCCACTCGCGGTGGCGCGGGAGGCGATCGCGCGCTATGGGCGTGATGCGCTCGGCGTATACATCATCAGCATGACCAGCGGCCTCTCCGACGTATTGGAGACGCTGCTGTTGATGAAGTGGTGCCGCGCGCAGTTGCCGATCGTCCCGCTCTTCGAGACGCGCGAAGACCTGCGCCAGGCGCCGCGCGTGCTGGAGGCGATGTTCCAGCATCCGGCCTACCGCGATGCGCTGCGCTATCAAAACAACGAGCAGACAATCATGCTTGGTTATTCGGACAGCAACAAGGACTGTGGCTACATCACGGCAAACTGGGAGCTATACAAGGCACAGGCAGCGATCGCAGAGACATGCCGCAGGCACGGCATTCGCTTTACGCTGTTCCACGGGCGGGGCGGCACGATCGCGCGCGGCGGCGGGCCGGCGGCGCGCGCGATCCTGGCCCAGCCCATCGGCATGCTGGATGGCCGCGTTCGGATCACCGAGCAGGGCGAGGTGATCTCCTCGCGCTACCAGGACCCCGAGCTGGCCCGCCGGCACCTGGAGCAGGTGATTTATGGCGCGCTGCTGGCGACCTATCAGGCCGAGCACCCTGACCCGATCCCTTCTGAATGGATTGCGATGATGGAGGCGATCGCCGAGCGGGGATTCGCTGCCTATCGCGCGCTGGTCTATGAGGATCCCGATTTCCTGACCTTTTGGGCACAGGCCACACCGATCGCCGAGATCAGCAAGATGAAGGTGGGGTCACGGCCGGCTTACCGCCGGCAGACGCGCACGGTGCACGATCTGCGCGCGATCCCCTGGGTGTTCTCCTGGATGCAAAGCCGCTTCGTGCTGCCCGGCTGGTATGGCTTGGGTACAGCGCTTCAGGCCATGCTCGACCGCGGCGAGGCAGCGCGCGACATGCTGCGCCAGATGTATCGGCGCTGGCCATTCTTCCAGACTACGCTGGACAACGCCCAGCAAAGCCTGGCCAAGGCCGACCTGGGGATCGCTAGGCTCTATGCCACGCTGGTAGAGGACGAAGCGATCCGCGAACGGATCTTCGCAGCGATCGAGGCCGAGTTTCAGCGCACCTGCGATGCCATCCTGACGATCACTGGCCAGGCTAATCTGCTGGATAACGAGCCAGTACTCCAGCGATCAATCCGGCTGCGCAATCCGTATGTAGACCCGCTGAACTATATCCAAGTGGAGATGATCCGCCGGCTGCGCGCGTTCCAGCGCTGCCACGCTCAAGATGGCGCTGTCGCAGGAAGCGAGGCAGCCGAGGCCGCGCTGCGGCGAACGATCGAGCTGACGATCAACGGGGTGAGCGCCGGCCTACGCAATACCGGCTAGGTACAATCGGTAGCGCTGCGCCAATGAAGCACACGCTGCTGAAGCGCCCTACCCTGCTGTGGTTTATCCCTGGTTTGCGCGTCAAGCGCTGGTTCCTGCTCATGTTGACCGGCGTGACGCTGCTGGGGCTGGGGATCGGGTTCATCTTGGTAGAGATTTACCGCGAGACCCCGTTACCAGCGATCTTCTATTATTTAACGCTTCAGTTCATTCCGCGCTGGGGGCGTGCGCTGCTATTCGGCGCGCTGGGGCTGAGCGCCTTCCTGTTGGGATTGTATCGGCTGAACCGCACGCTGGTCGAGTCGGTGCGTGGACACGACACCCAACCGCTGGTCAAGAAGCTGGTGCAGCAGCACATCACCTCACACGGGCCGCGCGTGGTGGCCATCGGCGGCGGGCACGGCCTAGCCGCGCTGCTGCGCGGGCTGAAGACCCACACCAGCAACATCACTGCCATCGTCACTGTCGCCGATGACGGTGGCAGCTCTGGCCGGCTGCGCCGCGAGTTTGGCGTGCTGCCACCGGGCGATTTTCGAATGTGCATCTCGGCGCTGGCCGACGACGAATCGCTGGTCTCGCAGCTCATGCAATATCGCTTCGGCAGCGGAAACGGGCTAAGCGGCCATTCGTTCGGCAACTTGTTCATCCTTGCGATGGCCGAGCTGACCGGCAGCTTTGAGCGCGCGATCCTAGAATCGAGCCGGGTGGTGGCCAGCCAGGGGCGCATTGTGCCCAGCACGCTCACCGACGTGACGCTCTGCGCGGAATACAAAGCGCTGGTCGGTGCGCCGCTTCCGCCAGCGCGCGGCGAATCCTCCATCAGCAAACAGGGGTGGCCTATTGAGCGCGTATGGCTAGAGCCGAGCGACCCAGCAGCCCACCCAGAAGCGGTCAGGGCGATCCTGGAAGCCGATCTGGTGGTGCTGGGGCCAGGCAGCCTATTCACCAGCGTACTGCCCAACTTGCTGGTGCCGGGGATCACCCAAGCGCTGCGCGAGGCACGCGCACGTTGCGTATATGTATGCAACGTAGCCACCGAGCGCGGCGAGACGGATCACTTCACGATGAGCGACCACGTGCGAGCGCTCGAGCGCCACATCGGGCCGGGTATCATTGACGTGGTGTTGGCCAACAACCAGGTTTACGACCAGCCAGAAGGGGTGGAAGTGGTGTTGGCCGAGCCGTTCGTCGCTGGCAGCACCGTGGAAGTGGCGCAGGCCGACCTGGCCGACAGCGCGCATCCCTGGCGACATGACCCACAGAAGCTGGCGGCAGCGGTGCTCAAGTTCGCTCGCTCAGCTTAGTGCGCGCCATGGGCAACCGACATATGGACTGGCTGCGGCAGGCGCAGGCTGACCTGCGCCATGCCCGCCACGCGCTTGAGGTCGGCGACTATGAGTGGAGCTGTTTCGCCGCGCACCAAGCAGCCGAGAAGGCCCTCAGGGCGCTCTTCCGGCAGCGGGGGATGGATGCGTGGGGGCATACCTTGACTGCGCTGATCGGCAACCTGCCTGCGGATGTCCAGCCGCCGACCGAACTGATAGACTATGTCCGCGCGCTGGATAAGCATTACATCCTCACACGCTATCCAGATGGGTTTGATTCTGGCGCGCCAACCGACTTCTATACGCGCTCAGAAGCAGAACATGCCGTCCAACATGCCGAAGCCGTACTCACCTTCTGTCGTGATCAAATCGGTGGATCGCGCGCAGGTTGAGCAGGCCGTCGCGAGCTACGTGGCCGGCTTGCGAGCGAAATATCCGCAGATCGAGCGCGCGATCTGGTTCGGTTCATGGGTCAACGGCCAGCCCCGACCAGGCAGCGATGTGGACTTGTGCCTGATCGTCAGCGCATCAGACAAGCCGGCACGCGAGCGGGCAGTAGCGCTACTGCCGGTCGGCTTTCCGGTTGGGATCGACTTGTTTGTATATACACGCGCGGAGTGGGAGCGACTGGGAGAGGAACACCCGACCTGGCGCGCGGCCATTGAAGCAGGGCGCGACGTGTGAGCGCACGCCTCGGTCGCTCACTACTTCTAGACACCAGGTTGGCCCTATCGGTGCATGCACCCGACATCTTGGGTGCGTTCACCAATAGGGGCATCTTCCACAAGCTATGCTGCCAGCGAAGTTAGAGGGTGGGCAACGGCAGTGCCGTCGCACACCCAAGCTTTTGCCCCTGGCTGTGAATGCACCCAACATCTTTGTCCAAGGATTCAAAGGGTAGAATTGGCACGGGAGTCTCAAGCACAGCGATGTATCCAGAGAGTGAAATCCTCTTCCCGGCCCGCTCGATCCCTGAACTGCGCAACGCGCGACCCGGCCAGGCATGGCAGAAGCTGATTGACCGGCTGAGCAAGCTGCCGGAGACCAGCGAGGACATACTGGCGTTCTCGCTAATGATGATCAAGCTGAACAATTGTCTGACCTGCGACCTGGATAGCTACCGCGCCAGCTTGGGCTGTACGCAATGCGCCCGCCGCACCATTCAAGGCTATAAGGGCAGCGATGAGTCTCTCCTTGAGCGGTTGGAAGAAGCGCGACAGGAGGTTAAGTCGTTCTTAAAGAATCGCCACTAGGCTTTCAAAAATAAACATTGCCATGTCGCGCGTCCTGTTACCGCATCCTGCTTCTCGCAACGGGTCAAAGCTAAATACGGCGCTGCCTGATGACTACGGCGAACTGGACATGCGAGCCGACCTGGCAATCCGCGAGCTCAGCCAGCCCTACGAGCGGACAGCACAGCTCTATGAAATGTTGCGGTGCGACCCGCGCGTAGATGCGCACTGGAACCTCTCAAACTACACCACGGTCGGCAAATTGAACTACAACGACCATGGACCAATCCACGCCCGCGTCACAGCGTCATACGCCTTGCAGATCATGCAACTGCTGCTCAGCGCAAATACGCCGATGGACGTGATCGAGTCGGGCGCCGGCAATGCCGATGACGCCTGCCTGGTCGCGCTGGCCGGCGTGATGCTCCACGACATTGGCAACGCCACCCACCGCGTTGGCCACGAGCTGATGAGCGTGATCCTGGCCCAGCCTATCCTGAATGACCTACTGACCGAGATTTACGACGACGTCGAGCAGCGCACCTTGATCACCAACTTCATCCTCTCGGCGATCCAGTGCCATGATATTAACCCGCCGCCGCTATTCATGGAAGGCGCAGTGGTCGCAGTGGCCGATGGATGCGACATGACCAAAGGCCGTGCGCGCATGCCGTTCGACCTGGGTAAGCTAGACATTCACGCCGTGTCGGCCCTGGCCATCGAAGAGGTCAATATTCGGCCTTCCAGCGGGCCAATGCCGGTGGAAATCGAGGTGCGGATGAGCAACTCCGCCGGCATCTTCCAGGTGCAAGAGACGCTGATCAAGAAGATCAACGCCACCCCGCTGCGCGATTACGTCATGGTGCATGTAACCTCAGCCAACCCAGAGGAGCGCTCCGAGAAGCGCATCCTGAGCAACGCTATCCTGGATAACGGTCGGCTGCGGCCAGCGTAATCTAAACGCCCTCCCCTAGGTATGCTGCTTTCACCATCGGATCGCCGGCCAACTGCGGACCAGGCCCGGAGAGCACGATGCGGCCGGTCTCCAGCACGTAGCCGCGGTGCGCGATGCTCAGCGCCATCCGAGCGTTCTGCTCCACCAGCAAGATGGTGATGCCCTGCTGGTTGATCTCGCGGATGATTTCAAAGATCTGCTCCACCAGCACAGGCGCCAGCCCCATGGAGGGCTCGTCGAGCAACAGGACGCGCGGCCGGCTCATCAGCGCGCGGCCGATCGCCAGCATCTGCTGCTCACCACCGGAGAGCGTGCCGCCCTTCTGATGCAAACGCTCCTTCAAACGCGGGAAGAGCACAAACACGCGCTCCAGGTCACGCTGAATGCCGTCCTTATCGCGGCGCTGATAGGCGCCCATCGACAGGTTCTCTTGGACGGTCAAGCGCGGGAAGATGCGCCGGCCCTCCGGCACATGGATCACGCCCAGCGCAACGATCTCATGCGGCAGGAGCTGATCGAGTTGCTTCTGCTCCAGCAGGATCGCCCCGCGGCGTGGCTTGAGCAGACCAGAGATGGTGCGCAGCGTCGTGCTTTTGCCTGCCCCGTTCGAGCCGATCAGGGTGACGATCTCCCCACGCTCAATAGACAGCGAGATGCCCTTAAGGGCGTGGATGTTGCCGTAGTACGTGTGAACGTCCTGGAGTTCGAGCAGCGTCATGCTTTGGATCACCTCGCATTATTCAAGCAACGACCGCGCCGCGCCCGAGATAGGCTTCAATGACCTGCGGATTGCTGCGGATCTCCTCTGGCTTGCCCTCGGCGATCTTCGCGCCGTAGTCGAGCACTGTAACTCGCTCTGAGATCGTCATCACAACGCGCATGTCGTGTTCGATCAGGATCACCGTGATGCCCAGCTCATCGCGCAGCCGGCGGATCAGGTGAATGGCCTCGCTGGTTTCTTGGGGGTTCATGCCGGCGGTGGGCTCGTCGAGCAGGATGAGCTTGGGCTGGGTAGCCATCGCGCGGGCGATCTCCAATCGGCGCTGGTCGCCGTAGGGCAGGTTCTTGGCCAGCTCACCAGGCTTGCGCTCCAGCCCGACGAACGCCAGCAGCTCGAAGGCGCGCCTGCGGGCTTGTTGCTCCTCACTGCGCACTGCCGGCGTGAGGAAGATGCTCCCCCACAGGCCGGCGTGCAGGCGCCCGTGCATCCCTACCAACACGTTCTCCAGCACAGTCATGTTGTTGAACAGGCGGATGTTCTGGAAAGTGCGGGCGATGCCGCGCTGGGTGATCTGGTCAGGGCGCAGGCCGGTGATGTCTTCACCATCGAAGACGATCCTGCCGCTGGTGGGTTTGTAGATGCCGGTGAGCACGTTGAAGAAAGTGGTCTTGCCTGCGCCGTTCGGCCCAATCACGCTGACGATGCTACCCGGCTCAACGGTCAGCGAGACATCGTTGACGGCCACCAGGCCGCCGAAGGTCTTCGTCACGTTTTGCGCGTGGAGTAACACGGTGAGTCTCCTTACTTCACTGTGATGGCTTCGCCGGCTCGCCGCTGTGCATCTCTTCGCTTCGCCGCTGGTCTGGCATGATCCCTTCTGGGCGGAAGATCATCATGATGATCAAGAGCAGCCCAAACAGCGCGCGCTGATACTGGACTGGGTCAAACCAGTCAGGGATCACAATCCCCTGCCGCTTGAGCGCGCCCAGCTCGGTTGCGATGCGCGGCAAGATCTGCAAGTCCAGCAGCGTGACGAGCATGCCACCGAGGATCGCGCCGGGGATGCTGCCCATCCCTCCCAGGATGACCATCGAGAGGATGCCGATCGAGCGGAGCAAATCGAACGTGGGTGGGTTGATGAACTGCTGCTTGGCAGCGAAGAGCACGCCCATCGCGCCGGCGAACGATGCCCCCACCGCGAAGGCGAGCAACTTCATGCGCACCAATGGCACGCCCATCGCAATCGCGGCTGTCTCGTCCTCACGAATCGCCTCCCAGGCCCGGCCAATCCGGGAGTTCTTCAGGCGATAGACGATGAAGATGGACAGCCCAACCACCAGCAACCCCATCAGGTAGATCAAGAGCTGATAGAGCTGCGGGTCACTCAACCCGGGCAGCAGCGTCCGCATCACCTCCGGCAGCGGCGGCCGGGCGATGGATTTAATTCCTTGCGAGCCATTGGTGATATTCACCGGCCGATCTAGGTTTACTGCCAACACGCGGATCACCTCACCCAGGCCAAGGGTGACGATGGCAAGATAGTCCCCGCGCAGGCGCAGGACCGGCAAGCCAAGCAGCGCGCCGAAGAACGCGCCCACGAACAGGCCGAGCGCTAGGAAGAGATAGAAGCTATCCGCGGGGAGCGCTGTAAAGCCCGACAAGAACTGGCCGGCCTGGTCGGTGCTAAAGATGCCCCAGAGATACGCGCCGACCGCGAAGAACGCGACATAGCCAAGGTCAAGCAAGCCGGCGAAGCCCACCACCACGTTCAGCCCCAACGCCAGCGCGACGAAGATGCCGGCCTGGATCGCCAGCTCAATGTAATAGGCGTTCTGCGCCCCGAAGTAAGGCACGACGACGAGCAACATGACCGCACCCAACACCAGCTTATACAGGCCGGCCACCCTTGCGCGGTAGATCAGCAGGAAGCCCAGCAGGAACAGGATAAACAGGATGTCCGTGCTCAGGCTGGTGCGCGTGTTGGTGAGCAGCAGGACAGTAGCAAGGAGCAGGTAAGCGGTCAGCAGCACGTAGGCCAACGGCCCACGGTTGAGGGCAGAAAGCGGAGAGGGGGAAGCTGAAAGCGCGCGCACGATTTACACCTTCTGAGTGACGCTCTCGCCCAACAGGCCCGATGGGCGAAAGATCAGAATAAGTATCAAAATGGTGAAGGCCACGATATCGGCATAGCTGGCCCCAGAGAACGCACCGGCAGTGAGCAATGAGAGATACGAGGCCACAAACGCCTCCAGAAAGCCGAGCACGATCCCGCCGACCATCGCGCCGGTGATGTTGCCGATCCCGCCGAGCACCGCCGCGGTGAAGGCTTTCAACCCCGGCAGGAAGCCGACATAGGGATTGACCGTGCCTACTCGAATGCCAAACAAGATACCAGCAGCACCCCCTAGCGCGCCGCCGATCAAAAAGGTGATCATGATGATCTTGTTGACGTCAATACCCATCAGGCTAGCGGTGGGACGGTCCTGGGCCACGGCGCGGATGGCGGTGCCGAGCTTGGTCGCGTTGACTAGGTAATTCAGGGCGAGCAGCATGATCACCGCCGCAATGATGAAGATCAGCGCGCGCACATCCAGGATCAAGGGAATGCTGCGCTCGGGGGTAACGGGAATCTGCGCAAGCTGAAGCGGCGGGCCAAAGTTCGGTGTCTGAAAGCGCGCGTTGAAGCCCAGGCCGGTCACGTTGGCGATCAGGCGGGCGCCATCTTGTAGCAATAGCGACACGCCGATGGCCGAGATCAGCGGCACCAGGCGCGGCGCGCCGCGCAGCGGGCGATAGGCCACCCGCTCGATGATCACGGCCAGCAGGCCGCTCACCACCATGCCAACGGCCACAGATGCGATAACAAACAGCAGCGGCGGGATATTTGGCAAAAGGCCGGCTGCAGCAAGGACAGTGCTGAAGGCCGCGCCTGAGAAAGCGCCCACCATGAAGATCTCGCCGTGGGCGAAGTTGATGAACTCCAACACCCCATACACCAAGGTGTAGCCCAGAGCAATCGTAGCGAACAGGAAGCCACGCACCAGCCCATCCACGA
>Ga0308395_1002482_pt1 | contig 10489 bp, 4 predicted proteins | sample Hotspr20SampleP4_FD_202097 | JGI IMG/M metagenome (GOLD analysis project Ga0308395, IMG submission 202097) | Hot spring phototrophic mat microbial communities from Mushroom Spring, Yellowstone National Park, Wyoming, United States - 20050930_P4 ...
TTGTACTCAGGCCGTGGAAATATGCAAGCCATTTGCGCCGTGGTAGAATGGGCCTCATGGAATGGCGCAATTCATTGCGGTATGGGTGGCCGGAAGCCCTTCCCGTTTTGCTGCTTGCTCTGTCCCCTCTTCTCTTCTTTTGGCGCGTGGTGACACCCAACCCCGCCGATTCGATGAGCATCGCCGCAGGAGACTTTCTCGGGCAATATTATCCCTTGCGTGCATTAGCGGTGCGCGCACTGGCCGATGGCCGATTGCCCCTTTGGAACCCACACTGGTATGCCGGCCAGCCCGCCCTGGCCGACATCCAGGCCGGTGCCTTCTATCCTCCCCAAATGTTTCAAGCGTTGCTCTTGGCCGTTGCCCACGTGGAGTTCTCGCCGCATGCACTGGAATGGCAAGTGCTATGGCATTTCTCCTGGGCAGCGGTGGGAGCCTATCTCCTGGCCCGACGGCTGGTATGCACGGATGAACGCGCCTCGGTGCGTCGGGCGCGCTGGGCTGCTGCCGTAGCCGCGTTGGTCTTCACCTACAGCGGCTATCTCACCAGCTTCCCGGTCCAACAGGTGACCATCCTCGAAGTGAGCGCCTGGTTGCCGTGGACGTTATGGGCTGTGGATCTCTTGGCCGCACGCAGCGGTTTCGGGTGGCGCGCTGCCGCGCTCCCGATAGCCTGGACGGCCCTGACGGTGTGCCTGGCGTTGTTGGCCGGGCATCCCCAGACGTGGATGTATTTATTATATACGGCGATCGTCTTTTATCTCTGGCGCGTGTGGACGGTGTATGGTTCAAAAAGCACCTTGCGGATATACTTCTGGTTGCGCGCACTGGGACGTCTGGCTGTCGGGCTGATCCTCGCTCTGATGCTCGGCGCTGTTCAGTGGCTTCCCACCGTCGAGCTGATGGCGCGTTCTCCGCGTGCTGCGATGGGCTACCAGGAGACCAGCTTCGGGCTACCCCTGCACGAGTTCGTCGCATTGATCTACCCCGGCTACCTGGGCGGTTCGCCACAGTATGTGGGCATCTTACCCCTGCTGCTGATCGGGCTGGCCTGGGCCATCGGACGGCCACGCCGTCAGATTGCGTTTTGGAGTGCGCTGGGCGTATTAGCGCTGCTGCTCTCCTTCGGAGGCAACACCTTCCTGTACGCTCTTTTCTACATGGTGGTGCCGGGATTTGCACTGGTGCGTCATCAGGAGCGCGTCTACCTGGTCTATGCGCTCTGTGCTGCGATACTGAGCGGCTATGGCGCTCTGGCACTCACAGCGCCGTTGGAACGAGCACGGCGAACGGTCTTGGAACGTTTCGGGCGTGTGACACGGTATGTTTTTCTCGCCGCCCTCGGGGTCACATTCCTCTTTGTCTACGGCTCGTTGGCCACGGAGCAGCGTGATCTGTTTGCTGGTGTGCTGCGCCACCACATCTTTGCGCTGCTCATCTTGGGAATCGGCGTGTTACTGCTGGCGCTGCGCGTGCGGCGTCATCTGGCACGGCCATGGGGGATGACGCTTTTGGTGAGTTGTATCGCATTGAACCTCTTTACGGTCAACTGGCGTTTTAACCTCAGGCCACCTGCGGATTGGTTTCCCTCCACACCGACCATCGAAGCGTTACGCGCGCAGCTGGCACACCAACCGGAGGGGGTGCGCATCGCCAGTGGAGGTTTGCTTCCCCAAGGACCGGGCGCAGCTGTGGTTTATGGATTCGAGGACGTCACCGGCAACAGCCCGCTCCATTTGGCGGCCTGGGAGGAGTTCCAGGCAATCGTGCCGGAGTGGCGGCGCTGGCAGTTGAGCAACGTGCACTATGTCCTGAGCGATCGCGCGCTGGACGGCCCCGGTCTGCGTCGGCTGTTCCCACAGGAATTGCCCCAAGAGGAAAAAGTGGTGTATGTGTATGCCGTCACCGATCCGTTTCCGCGTGCCTGGGTGGTGCACCGGTGGGAGGTGGTGCGCGATCGGGCGACTGCTCTGCGGCGCATCAGCCAGGACGACTTCGACCTGCGCCGGATGGCGGTGGTCGAGCACCCCATAGATATGCGTTCGCTGCCCCATCCGGTGGAAGGATCCTTTGCACAGGTGACTTCTTTCTCCGCCGAGGCACTTGATCTGGACGTACAAGCGGTTGCTGATGGACTGCTCGTCCTGAGCGAAATCAACTATCCCGGATGGCATGCCAGCGTGGATGGACATTCGACGCAGATCGTGACCGCCAACGGGATACTCCGCGGCATCCCTGTCGCCGCCGGCCGGCATCATGTGCGCATGTGGTATGCCCCCGTCAGTGTGCAGATCGGCATGCGCGTCACCGTGGCGACATTGGTCGGTGGGGCGATAGCCGCGCTGTTCGTCCTTCTCTATCGCCCGCTGTCGCGGCACAGCCGCTTAGGGCGCATAGGCCAAGAGATGACCTTAGAAGAGAGTAAGGAACAATAGGGCAAAAGCCCTCCATGATGGGGTAGTTGTGGACAGAGAAGCGGGGATCGGATAAGAGGCGTCTTAAGCTCCTCGGGTAGGACTCGAACCTACAACCAACCGGTTAACAGCCGGCCGCTCTGCCTGTTGAGCTACCGAGGATTGTCACCCTATATTATAGAGCGGGGATGCCAGATTGTCAAATGCAAAGGTGCTGAAAAGGCCTGTGAGCCGCTCAGATTTTTGCGGGAAGGTGGGACGATCGAGCAGGCATGAGGATCACCCACTCACGTCAATAGTGGCCACATCCAGGAAGGTTCCCTGGGGATTTCCGGCGACATCCAGCACGTCCATCCGCTGCTGAGTCTGGAGCTCATACAACCCCACACGCAGGATGTATGCGCCGGGAGACAGGCCATCCGGCAGTGTTACAACATGACGGTCTGGGACGACCTCACCGATGCGCCAGCGCGCGGTGGGGCGTGTGCCGCACGCCGGCACGTCGTCCGACTGGGCCACCGTGCGCGCAGCAGCCGCATCCACCCAGTGCACAAACACCTTGTAGGGCAGATTCACCGCGTCCATTGCCTGCCAGTATAGCGTGATGATCAACACCCCGCCCGGCTTGAGCCATTGGGTGTCCAGGTCGTAACCCAACAGCATCACCCTGTCGCGCACCTGAGTGATGCGGGGATCGTTGTAGTGTGCCGCGATCTGTCGCAAAGCTTCCTGGGCAGGGCGAAAGATCGCCGGGCTTTCCAAAGGATGGGAAATCGTGGGGCTGGGTTCTGTGTAGGGCAACGTGCGGAAGTCATCGGGCGTGATCAAAGCGGTGTATACCTCGGGCTCCGACCAGCGTGCGATCTGCCCCTCCAAGCCCGCCAGCGGAGCAAATTCATAGACCTCGATCTGCAACCGCTCACGGTTCCACACCTGGCCGATGCGCACGTAACGGTTCAGGTCGAAAGCTGGGGGTGTGGTTGCCTCTTCCCGCCCCTTCTGCTGGAATTGGGCGGCGAAGTAGTAACGCGGGTAACACGAATTGCGTGGCCAGCCCAATGTGTACCAAAAGAGATTGGTGCCTCGATCATTGCTATCCCAATCGCCGTGCAGCGTACCCGCGCGAAAAAGTTGCTGGATCATCTGCCAGCCCAGACGGTGGGGCATTCCATATGGCCGCCGCGAGCCGAAGGGAAAGGCCGGATCTTCCCAATAGAGGGCACTTTTGTGCTTCGGATAGGTAAAAATGTACTCTATGTGCGTGGCCACGAAAAGCATATGCTGGTAATTGACAAACAGGGCCAGCAACAGGGCACCGAACGCGATCGGCACGGGCCAAAGCCGATGTCCCATTCGGAGGGACAGGCGGAGGCGCAGGCTGCCGAACCCCTGGACGACTCCCACTGCCGCCAGGATCGCTGCACCGGGCAGGATCATCTGTAAGTGGGTGCGTGGATGGTCCACAAAGAACACGTAACCCAAAAAGGCGGTTCCCACCCATGTGTAGATGGCCTTGAGCTCTGTTGCAATGGCAGCAGCGGTCAACATATACCCCAGCCAAAGGCAAAAGGCGATCAGCGGCAGATAGCTCAGTGCGCCGATTGCATGGGCAACGAGACCTGTCAGCACCAGCGCACCGATCATCACCAAGGTGCGTCCACCTTGAACGCGTCCCCTTGCCGCTACGATGAGGTCATACCCGATCTTGAGGAGAACCGCTGCGCCCAGAGCGGCGACATAGTAAGCCGAGTTATACAGCACGTTGAACACATACAGCTCGCCGAAGTTGTTGGCCGGCCACCTGGCGAAACCAATGATACGCCCCAGGTAGGTTGCCGTCTCGGAAATGCGCGGATGGTGCAGGTAGGGATAGTAGAACAGAGCGATCACCCCGACTGCCGGCAACATAGCACCTATCAGCGAGCGATAGTGGGTGCGCAACTCCGCAGGGTGTTTCACATAGCGTTGGCCTATCAAGAACGCGAATACCGGCGCGATCACCAGCGCATCGTAGTGCGCCAGGAGACCTACACTGCCCAGGAAAGCGGCCATGACGATGGGCCATATGCCGCCGTGGCGGTAGAAATAAACGGCAAGCCACAAGGCAAGCGTCGTGACAAGGAACACAATGGACTGGTATTGGACAATGCGCCCGAAGGCGACATAGAGACCATTTATGGCGATTAGCAACGCGGCCAACCATGCCACGTTGCGGTCAAACATCGAGCGCGCCAGCACGTACAGCGCCACCGTCCCGGCGATATGCGCCAGGGCAAACGGCAGACGCACGGTGAACGCGTCCCAATTTCTTGCCAGCAGTCCGAAAGCGGCCGGCACCAAGATTTCAGCCGGTCCTTTGGTATGCTCGAAAAGCACCTCTCGATGACCCCCAACCACTGCGAGCGCACGCAACAGACCGTTCATCTCGTCGCCCCAGTGATCGGTATAGCCCAAGTTGGTCACGGTGAGAAAAGCGGCGACGATCACGCATGCGCCCACTGCGATCAAGTTATAGACATGGACGTGTAGGTGCAAGCGGGGAATCGGCTGGGATGGGGCAATGCCGCACAGGTGGATGGCCAAAAGCACGAGCGCAGCGAACCCCAGCGTCAGCGCCAGGGTCGAAGTGGTTAAGCTCCCCTGAATGTACACTAAGACCAGCGAAACCAAAACCGTGAGGGCAAAGCTCAGCCCGACTGCCAGGATCAGCCGTTCGAAGATATCCGCAAATGGGCAGGGGACACGCTGACCAACGCCCAACCAGGCAGGAAACACGTCAGCAGGGCAGCACCCCACAGACGTGCATTTAGATGGATGGGCGTCAGAACGATGCCCACCGAGACAATGAGCAGAGCGATGCTCCAAAATCTCATCCAGCGGCGCATGCCCAAAAGGTAGCCTCTCCTTTCTCGCCGTTTCAAGGTTGGAAGGCGGTCTTTCTCTCAGGCGCTCGGATAAACCCTCTCAGAAACGCAAAAGGCCAAAATCCAGCGGCTCTGGCGTTCCGGGGGCTGCGGGCAGAAATTGGCTTGACGCCCGACGTGCATATGCTATAATAGCCATCGGGTAGAAAAGTGCGGTGTTCAATCCGGAATTCACATATATCCACCCAGGTGCTTTGCAATTCAGCAAACCCCTGCTGCCCTTTTTCATGGCCAGTGTTTTTGGGAGGTTGTCGAGCGGTAGTCGACTCGGCCCCGCCGCAGATAGCAATTCGTCGTTGGGTGGTTCAATGGATGGGAGATAGGTGCTTGTTGTGAACGAGGAGGTGCAAGGGGCATCCTTGGAGATAGATCCAGAAGAGTGGATCCGCGCTGCCCTCTTCTCAGGAGACGATGAGCAGATTGCGGAAGCGTGTCGCGGCAACGAACGACACCTGCACGCCTTTTCGGATGAGGAGAGGAAGCGCATTGCTCTGGCGTTCGAGCGCGTTCAAGTGCTGGCTGAACTGCGCGCTGCATTTGCCCGCCAATCGCCTGACGAGATCGTGCGTATTTACTTGAAACACGCCGACACCCTGGAGGGATGTCGCAACTTTGGCCGGGAGGAGCGGCAACGTGTGATACAAGCCAAGCGCGCCCTTCTGCTGCGTGACTTGGAGCTGGCAATGCGCGTGGGCGATATCTTCTGGATCGAGCGTGCCGGGCGTAGTGCCGCGGAAGGTGGTTGCCAGCTGTCACGCGAGCAGTACCTTGCCATAGAGCGTGCTCGTCAGACCATCATGGCGTTGCGCCAACTGCAACAAGCGATTCAGTCGGATGACGATGTTGCCATCGTGCAGGCGTACAATGCCGAGCTGCTGGATAACTGCCGTCAGGTCAGTGCCCAAGAGATGAAGCGGGTGCGCCAGGCGCAAGACCGATTGCGCCGCTGGCAACTCCTCCAAATGGCATTGGCCCGGGAAGATGACCGGCGCATCGCCTCTCTGTATGATCCTGCGCTGTTTGATGAGCAGTTCAAACTGATGAGTATGGAACAACGCGCGCGCTGCGAGCTCGCCATCCAGCGCGTCCGAGCTTACGAGCGGTTACAGCAGGCATTTCAGACGGGGGATCCCCAGCACATCGTGGATGCATATGACTCTGAATTGCTAGAAGCATCCTCGCTGCTGACCGCACAACAACGCAGGCGCGTTGAGGAGGCCCGTTATCAGGTGCTGATGCTCAAAGCGTGGAAAAGTGGCGACCTCGAGCATATTATAGATGCGTATCGAGCGCTGCGACAAGCCCACGTGAGCTTGCCCGCGGGCGTGGATCGAGAGGCGCTGATAGAGGCGGAACAGCTGTGGGAATTGCTGGAACAATTTCGCACCGCGTTGCGTTATCCGATAGCGCGCGACGAGGAAATCGTGCGCCTGGGGGAACGTTTATTGGATCGGGCCCCCGAGCGGGTGACACCGGAGGAGCGCGAGCGCATCACCGACGCCAAAATGCGTTTAGGCGCCCGATCGCGCCTGTTGTGGGCGACGGCCTCCGGGGATGACACGCGGATCATGCTGGCGCGGCAGCATCTGTCCTCCTTGGTCGCTTCGCGCTCCGAGCGGGAGTGAACAGGTCGCTGCTCTCACGTCACGCTGCATTGATGCGCGGAGGAAGGATAAAAAAACCATGTTAGGACGACATATCGGTCGAAAGGTAAGGTGCGCATGAGCAATGCTGAGCTGACCGCTAAAATCCGAGCGCTTGCTACACAGTTGGAAGAAGTTGATAGCGATGCAGCGCGTCGCCTGCACGACATCAAAGCGGCACTGGAAGAGACACCCCCGCGACGTGATCTCGCCTATCTGGATGCCCAGGCCATTTTGGATCCACAGGGGATCGAGGAACGGGTCGTTGTGCGGCGCCGCCCCGGTTACCTGAGCTGGATAGAGTGGCTGCGCAACGTGCTCGTGCTCTTCCCCATCGCATTCACCTGGATCGGGCTATCCCAGGCATCGGCGAATTACGAGCGCGTGATCACTCTCTACCCCAATTTGATTGATCAACCCTTCCTGCTCCTCTGGGAACGCGGCTTCCAAGAGCTGGGAGGGCGCCACGGGCCGACCTTCAGCGAGGTGGCATTGGTAGACTTCCTCGTCCTGTCCGTTGTGATCTTGCTGACAGTGATGGTGCACCGTTGGCGCGATGTGCAGGAGACGCGGGCGGAACGAGAAGCCGCCGAACTGCGCAGTCAGGTTGAGGAAATCATCTGGGATTTGGACCGTTATGTGGCCGCCCAGCGCAGCAGTCAAGACGTCAATCAACTGGCCATCACAATGAGCGAGGCGGTGGACCGCTTCCGCATCCACGCTAATGAGCTGCTTGACCTCATGCTGGCCGAGCGCCAACGCCTTGAAAGCATTGCCGCTTCGCGTGAACAGGAGCTTGATCATCTGCAGCTGGTGAGCGAGGCGGCGACAAAGCTCACCCAATACGGACAATCGATCGAGCAAGTATATGAACGGTTACAAAGCTCGATTGACCGTTTCTCCGATGAGATCCAGCGCGTGGGGCAACAACAAGAACTGTTGCTCAGAGCGCTGGACTCAGCGGACATTGGAGCCCACGAAATGGCGGAAGCGGTGCGCGTGTTGCGCCAAAGCCTGGCCACAGCGGTCAGCGAGCTGGGTGTGGCGGCGTCGCGCAGCAGTGACAATATTACCAGTTTGGCCACTGCGATAGACGAAATGCGCGACTTGGCCTCGCGCTTGATGGAAGAGGACACGGCGTTGCGGCGTGCCCTGTTGGAGACGCGCGAAGCGCACCGCGAAATCACGCGCAACCTGCAGACTGCCACCAGCGAATTCCGCGACACCACCAGCATCAACCAGATTGCTGCCTCGACGTTGCGCCAGGCGGTCGGCGAACTCACGCGCCTCATTCAGTCCAATGCCGAGATGTCGCGCCAGCTCACCCAGTCTGCCGAACAGATGTCGCGCGCTGCGGAAGATCTGAGCGCCACGACCTACCAGGCGATCAGCCATCTCAAAAGCACGGCCACGGTGAACCAGCAGACGATCTCGGCCCTTGCCCATGTGGCGGACGAGCTGACCCGTGCCATCCAGGCCCACACGAGCCTGGCGCAGCAGCTGGCACAGTCAGCCGGGCAAATCGTTCGCGTCTCCGATAGCTTGAGCACGGCGACGGAGACGGCCGGTGCCACGTTCCGTGAACTCCAACCCGCCACGAGCGACTTGCGCGGAGCAATCGACATGCTCTCGGAGCAGACGCGCCGCTTGAGTGAGCTGATCAGCAGCCCGGATCAAATGGGGGCGCGCTTGCTGCTCCATCGCGGTCGGCCGGCTTATGCGACGCAGGCACCGCGTTCACGCTTGCTCTTCCTGGGCATCGGCTTGGGCTTCGGCCTGGGCGTTGGCGCCGGTGCGTATATCTTGTTGATGATCGGTCTGCTTCCGGTGCTGCGATGACGATCCGCGTGCCTCGCCGCTCCCGCTATCGCGACACCATCGCCCTGGCCGGGTGGTTGTTTGCCGACCTGCTGCTCGGGCTTGCCATGTTGTTTTTTGTCTTCAACACGGTAGGGGTGCGCCCGACTCCGACGCCAGGCCCGACACCGACACCCTATCCGACCTACACGCCGGGTCCGACACCGACACCGTATCCGACCTACACACCCGGCCCGACCTACACTCCCGGGCCGACGTATACGCCCTATCCGACCTACACGCCGGGTCCGACACCGACACCCTATCCGACGTACACCCCAGGCCCATCACCGACCCCTTATCCAACATATACGCCCGGGCCGACCTACACGCCGTATCCGACGTATACGCCGGGTCCGACACCCACGCCCTATCCGACCTACACACCCGGCCCGACACCCACACCCTATCCGACGTATACACCGGGCCCATCACCGACGCCCTATCCGACGTATACGCCATGGCCGACGCCGCGCCCACTGCCGACTTACACACCGTTGCCGCGCACCGGATTGGACCCCCGCTCTTCGACCATCACCCTGGTGGCCGATGCGGACGCCCTGTTGGCGCCAGGAGGGCCGGAGAAGGCACGTGCAGTCGAGCAACTGCGCGCTCAACTGCGTGAACGGATTGCGCTCATCGGATTGCGCAAGGCGGGCATCGTGTTGACGTTTGGTGTCTCCCCAGATCCACTTGAGGGCAACCGCATCGCGCGTGAGGTGAACCGCGTGTTGCTTGAAACGTTCCCGGAGATCTTCGAGACGGCCATCTTGCGCGACTATCACACCATTGACCCGAACCGTGCCAACCGGGGCAACGTCGAACTGGAAATCTACTTCTTGCTCGAGACCCCACGCTGAGCGCATTCCTATAGCCTATGACTCGGAGAATGTCACGGACTCAACGGACTTGCCTGCTTGACGCTCGGCTGACCCGGGCATGGCGTCCGCTTATACCGGGCCTCTGCTCCGCGCGCTGAGAGGTTGTCGTATGCTCGTCTCTACCCTGAATCTGTTGAAGATTGCCTACGGTCGTTTCATCATCGGTGCCTACAACGTGCAAAATATGGAACAAGTGCTCGCAGTCTTTCGAGGCAGTTTGGCGGCGCGGGCGCCGGTCATCGTCGCCACGGTGCCGTTTGCGCGTGACTATGCAGGCGCACGAATGCTCCAGGCGATGGTGCAAGCGGCGGATGCGATGTATCCTGAAGCCATCGCCGCCATGCATCTCGACCACGGTGATGAAGCGCACTGCCTTGATGCCATCCAATCCGGTGCCTACCACTCCGTGATGATTGATGCTTCCCATCTGCCGTTCGAGGAAAACATCCGCGTCACCCGGCGCATTGTGGAGCATGCCCATGCGGCCGGTCTGGCAGTAGAAGCAGAGTTGGGCGTTGTGGCCGGGCAGGAGGCCAGCCATCATGGTGACGCACGTCCGGCGTTGACTGATCCTGATCAGGCGGCTGAATTCGTCGCACGGACCGGCTGCGACAGCTTGGCGGTGGCCATCGGCACCAGCCACGGTGCCTATAAGTTTCAGGGGGAACAACGTCTGCATTTCGATCGTCTGGCGGAGATTCAGGCACGCCTTCCGCACCGTTTCCCTCTGGTGCTCCACGGCGCGTCATCGGTGCCTTCTGATGAGGTAG
>Ga0308395_1002488_pt1 | contig 10481 bp, 8 predicted proteins | sample Hotspr20SampleP4_FD_202097 | JGI IMG/M metagenome (GOLD analysis project Ga0308395, IMG submission 202097) | Hot spring phototrophic mat microbial communities from Mushroom Spring, Yellowstone National Park, Wyoming, United States - 20050930_P4 ...
ACCGGTCAGATCATCAGGCAGGGCACGGCCGGCGCGAGCACGCTCGATCAGCTGGCGCAGCTCCTCACCGAACTGGCGCAAGCTCTTGCGGTCCACATCCCGCACCACTGGCACCAACAGTCCGCGCTCGGTGTCCACGGCGATGCCGATATTGACGTGGGCCAGCAACTCGATGGCATCCTCGGTCAACCGGGCGTTCATGTAGGGGAACTTGCGCAGCGCGTTGGCGACGATCTTGGCCAACAGATCGTTATAGCCCGGCGCAAAGCCCCATTCCTCAGCCACCTGCTGCTTGAGCCGTTCGCGCATCTCCACAAAATGGGTCGCATCTACCTCGCTGACCAATGTCACGCGCGCGGTGGTATGCACGCTGGCGGCCATGCGTTGCGCGATGACGGCGCGCACGCCTTTCAGCGGAATGCGCTCCAGCACCTCGACTTCAGGGAGCGGCACGGCAGGTTTCGGAGATGGCGCGACCGGGGTTGGCACAGCGGGTGCTGCCGGCGCTGCCGCCTGAATGGCGCGCTCCACATCCTCACGGGTGATCTTGCCGCCCGGACCGGTGCCCACCACCTGGCGCAGATCAATGCCAGCTTCGGCGGCCATTCGCTGCGCTACAGGGGTCGCTTTGGGCATCTCACTCAAATAGGCCAATACATCGCGTTCAGCAACGCGTACCCCACCGCCGCCGGTGGGCGTGACCAGGCGCAGATCCACCCCCTCCTGAGCGGCTAAACGACGCGCGCGCGGTGAAGCAAACACCTTGCCCGTTGCCGGCGCTTCGGGAGCGGCGGCTGCCGGAGCTGCTTCGGCCGGTGCTGCCGCCGCAGCTGCTTGCGCTTCCGGTTGCGCAGCGGGTGCTCCTTTCACCTCGAATTTGTCGTCTTTCTTGCCAATGACGGCGACCACGGTCAGCACCGGCACCACGTCGCCTGCCTTATAGGGGCCCAGATGGATGTATCCCGAGGCATTTGCCTCTACTGGAAAGACAGCTTTATCGGTCTCTACTTCCAGTACTGTATCACCCTGCTCGACGCGTTGACCATCCTCCACTTTCCAGCCCAGTATGGTGACCTCTTCGACTGTCTGACCCAGCTTGGGGATGAAGAACTCCTCAGCCATCAGCTCACCACCTTTCTACATGCTTCGACGATGCGGTTCACATTCGGGATGGCCAAATCCTCCAGCACCTCGGCACGCGGTACAGGGACGTTGGCGGCTGCCACGCGCACCATCGGTGCATCCAGCCAATCGAAAGCGTGGTCGTTTACCTGCGCCATAACCTCGTTGATGAAGCTGGTGTTCTCGTAAGCTTCTGTTACTCCCACCAGGCGACCGGTCTTCTTGACCGAGGTGATGATCGTCTCCAGGTCGAGGGGCTTGAGGGTGCGCAGATCGATGACTTCCACATCGATCCCTTCTTTGGCCAGGATTTCGGCCGCTTCCAGAGCACGCAGAACCATGCGCGAGTAGGTCACCAGCGTGATGTCCTTGCCGGGGCGCTTGATGTCGGCCACACCCAATGGGATGATGTATTCCTCCTCCGGCACAGGCCCCTTCTCGCGATAGAGCATCTTGTGCTCGATGAACATCACCGGATTGTCGTCGCGGATAGCCGCCTTGAGCAGCCCCTTGGCGTCATAAGGGGTGGCCGGCATCACCACATAGATGCCCGGGAAGTGTGTCCAGAGCGATTCCAGGCTCTGCGAATGGTGTGCCGCGATAGCGCGGCCGGCTCCCCCTTCGGTGCGGATAACCAGCGGCACAGTGGTCTTGCCGCCAAACATATAACGGTTCTTGGCTCCCTGGTTGGCAATCTGATCCATAGCGAGTGGCGTGAAGTCCACATACATGATCTCGACGATCGGGCGCATGCCCGCCATGGCCGCACCCACACCAGCGCCACTGATGGTGGCTTCGGAAATGGGGGTATCAATCACGCGCCACTCACCGAATTCCTTATAGAGGTCGCGTGTCGCGCCATAGGCGCCGCCGTAGAGGCCGACATCCTCACCCATAATGAAGACGCGTTTGTCGCGCAGCATCTCCTCACGCATCGCTTCTTGGAGCGCCTGAGCGTAGGAAATCTGGCGCATATTCGGGTCATTGCGCACGCGTTCGCGCAGGACACGTTCCGCTTCAATATCGGCCTGGGTCCATGGTGATGGGGCATAGACATCCGTGCACAGCTCATCCGGTGAGGGATCGGGCGAGTTGGTGGCGAATTCCATCGCTTTTTCCAGCTTGCGCTGCACGGCCTCATCCAGTCGTTCGAACTCCTCTTCAGTCAGCCAATTGATGCTCTGCATAGCATTCTTCAGAATGATGATGGGATCGCGCTTGCGCCATTCTGCCTCCTCTTCGCGCGTGCGATAGGCGCGTGGATCGGAGTGCGAGTGGCCGTAATAGCGATACGTGATCGCTTCGATCAGGGTGGGACCCTCGCCGCGGCGTGCCCGCTCCACTGCTTTGGAGACCACACTGCGCACGGCCAGCACATCCATTCCATCCACCGTCTCGCCGGGAATGCCGTAAGCACATGCGCGATGGGCGATGCTGGAGAGCTTGCTCGCCTTGCGCCACGGCACCGACATGGCGTACTGGTTGTTCTCGCAAATGAAAACCACTGGCAGGTCCCACAAGCTGGCCATATTGAGCGCCTCGTGGAAGTTGCCCGTGTTGGCGGCGCCATCGCCGAAGAAACACAGCACCACGCGGTCGGTGCCCATCAGCTTTTGAGCGAGCGCGGCACCGACGGCTACCGGAATGTTGCCACCCACGATGCCGGTGGCGCCCAGGTTGCCGTGCTCCACGTCGGCGATGTGCATCGAGCCACCCTTGCCTTTGCAGTAGCCGGTGGCTTTGCCGAGCACCTCGGCCATCATCTTGTTAAAGTGCTCTTGCTTCGCCTCAGGGGTCTTGGCCACCTTGTCGCCATGGGCATGGGCGTGACCGTGGCCGCGGTGCGTGCTGGTGACCAGGTCGTCGTCGCGCAGGGCGCTGATTGCTCCGACCGCCACTGCCTCCTGTCCGGCGTAGAGGTGTGATGCTCCTTTCAGCACCGCTTTGCTCAACAAGTTGGCGATGTTGTTCTCGAACGCACGAATTTCCATGATCTGGCGCAGGGCAGTCATCAAATCCTCTTTCGTCAGGCCCTGCTCCTCGATCAAAGCAGAGACACGTTCTATCTGCACCTGAACCTGATCTGTTGTTGTCGTCGCCATATGTCCTCTCTCCCTAAATGTTGCGGGCGATATGCGCCCAAATAGTTCCAAATGCTATACGAGAATCACACGCACGCCCAACGCGCGCACCGCTTCCACCAGGTCAGCGGGAGCGTGTTGATCGGTGATGACGCAATCGATCTCCTCCGGGCTGGCGAACGAAGCGAGCCCCACCCGTCCCCACTTCGTGGCGTCGAGCACGGCGATGACCTGGCGGCACATCGCGACCATCGGGCGCTTGACCTCTGCCTCGGCGCTGCTTACATCGGTCAGGCCTTCGGGCAGATTGAGACCGTGGGCGCCGAAGAACCCCTTTTCGATGTTGAAGCGTGCCAGCATGCCGAGTCCCTCGGTGCCTACCAGCGAGGCGGTGTCACGGCGTACCGTGCCACCTGGCATGACCACCGTCACGCCAGGCACGCTGAGCATCTCATAGGCGATCGCCAGGCTGTTGGTGATGATGGTGACGTCGCGGTGGTGGCGCAGGTGATGGGCGATGGCCAGTGCAGTGCTGCTGCTGTCCAGGAAGACGGCATCTCCGTTGGCAATCAGTTCGGCAGCTGCCTGACCGATGCGGCTTTTTTCCAAAACCTGGCGCCGGCGGCGGATGGACAGCGACAGCTCATCGAGCAGCTGGTTGTTGGCCGGCACGGCGCCGCCATGGGTGCGCACGATCAGGTTCTGTTCGGCCAGCGACTGCAGATCGGCGCGGATGGTCACCTCGGAGACGCCGAACTGGCGGCTGAGCTCTGCCACCGAAGCGCGGCCTGTGCGGGTGATGTACTCCAGGATGCGCGCGCGGCGTTCTTCCAAATAGAGATCACGGACGATCTGTTCCGACATCCCTCTCATCCATCCCGTTGCTTTTCTTCGGTTTCATTATATCATAAAACGAAAGAAAGGTCAAGAGAATGGAAGCTCTGTTTGTGGTCTCCGCCTGGACTTGAACGTGCGATGGGAACCAGTCGTATGGTATAATTGGACACAGTTCAAGACAGCCGCTGGACATGCATCACCGATGACACAATCCAAACTCGATGGGCGCGCGCTTCTGGTGTTATGTTTTGTCATCCTGACATGGGCATCCGCCTTTGCAGCTATCCGCGTCGCGGTGCTCGATTATGCACCCGGTCAGCTCGCACTAATGCGTTATCTGGTAAGCTCGGTATTGGTGGCGACCTATGTGCTGGCCAAGCGGCAGCCATTGCCACAACGTCGGGACGTGCCCAGGCTGATCCTGGCCGGGTTTTTCGGCTTCACGGTGTACAACGTGGCGCTGAATTATGGCGAAATCACAGTCGCGGCGGGCGCAGCCAGTCTGCTGGTCGCCACTTCACCTATCTTCACGGCGCTGCTGGCGGCGTTTGTGCTCAAGGAGCGCCTCTCGCTGTGGGGCTGGGTCGGCATCCTGCTGAGCTTTTGCGGCGCGGTGCTGATCGCCATAGGCGGTGATGGGAGCGCGCTGCGCTTTGATGTGAATGCCCTGTTGCCTTTGATGGCGGCGATCTCCGCCTCTGCCTATATCAACCTGGTCAAACCGTTGCTCTCCCGATACAGTGCCTTGGGCGTCACAGCCTATGCCATCTGGGCAGGCACAGCCTGTCTGCTCATCTTCACACCGGGTCTGTGGGATGCCGTGCGTCTGGCATCCCACGACGCCACAATGGCGGTGATGTTCCTGGGTGTTTTCCCCGGCGCATTGGGGTATATCGGTTGGAGCTATGCGCTGGCGCGGGCGACGGCCAGCAGCCTTTCCAGCTTTCTCTACCTGATACCGCCGCTTGCTATCCTGATCGCCTGGCTGTGGCTGGGCGAAGTGCCTGCTGCAACCGCACTGGCAGGCGGTGGCCTGGCGCTGGCCGGCGTCGTGCTGGTCAACACGCGCGGCTGATATCTTATGGAGGTCTTTCTATGACGGAACGAAAACGTGTGACGCTCCCTATGCTGTTCCAAAAGGTCGCCGAGGGCGTGCCCATCACGATGTTGACCTGCTATGACTATCCCACGGCATACTTCCAGGATCAGGCAGGCATCGACATGGTGCTGGTAGGCGATAGCCTGGGCATGACAATGCTCGGCTATGATACCACCCTGCCCGTGACCATGGAGGATATGATCCGCCATGCTCAGGCCGTGCGGCGGGGGAATCCCCACTCATGGTTGATCGGCGATATGCCTTATATGAGCTACCAGCCTTCGGTGGAGGTTGCTATCCGCAACGCCGGACGTTTCATGGCCGAGGCGGGCTGTGACGCCATCAAGCTGGAGGGGGGCGCGGAGATGGCCGACCGCGTCGCGGCCATCGTGAAGTGTGGCATTCCGACGATGGGGCATCTCGGTCTGACGCCCCAAAGTGCCGGCGCGCTGGGCGGTTTTCGGGTGCAGGGACGCGCTGCCCAACAGGCGAAGAAAATCGTGGAAGATGCCAAGATTCTGGAAGAGGCCGGTGCTTTCGCTATCCTGCTGGAGATGGTGCCCGATCGTGTCTGCCAGCTTATTACGGAGCGCGCCAGGAACTGCATCATTATCAGCCTGGGCTCCGGACCTCACGCGCACGGGCAGTTGCTCATCTACCATGACATGTTTGGCCTGTATCCCAAGTTCAAGCCGCGCATGGCCAAGGTGTATGGCAATGCCGGCCAGGTGATCCTGGACGGGTTGAAACAATATGTCTCGGAGGTGACCAACCGGCAATTCCCGCAGCCGGAAAACTGGTTCGGCATGCCGGATGAAGAGTACGCCGAGCTGCTCCGCCTGTTGGGAGATTGACGCACGGGTGGATCGCTGCTCCCCATATCTGGAAAAATCTCCGCGTCCTCCGGGCTCTCCGCGGTGAGCGATAGGGCTCAGCAGGTGTATCGGGTCAGCATTTCAAAATCAGCGCGGTGCTTGAGGTAGGCGGAGCGAAATATTTCGAGCAATGCCCGATAGTCCGCGTGATGGCGCGCATTGGGTTCGATGGGAGCATCGTAGGCAGCCCAGCGAAACGCTGCCTCGTGCGGCTGGTGCCATCCGATGGCGGCACCGGCCAGGATCGCCGCGCCGAGCGCCGATTGCTCGGCAATCACCAGGCGATGCACCGGCAAGTTGAACACGTCGGCGAAGATGCGCTGCCAGAGTGGACTGCGCGCGCCCCCACCGGCCACAATCATCCGATTGGGGTGTGCTCCTAATTCCATTAACACACGATAAGCGTCATAGCACGAAAACGCTACACCTTCCATTACTGCACGTACCATCTCCGCGCGCCCATGGCGTATGCTGAGCCCCAGAAACATTCCTCGCGCTGTGGGATCCATATGCGGAGAACGTTCGCCGGATAAATAGGGCAGGAACAGCAAGCCGCGCGCACCCGGCGGTACACTCTCCGCCCAGCCGCTCATCTGGATATAGGCATCCGGTGTGCTCAGCGCAAATACCTGGTCACGCAGCCAGCGCAGCGCCATCCCCGCGTTGAGCGTGGCTGCCATCTGGTACCAGCCTGCCTGTCCAGGCTTCGGCTCGAGAGCACTGCAGAACGTATGCATGCGTCCTCGCAGATCAACGCGGACGTCCTCTGAAGGCAACACCAGTTGACTACCTGTGCTGATCGTCAGCAGCAACGTGTCCGGGGAGACCACCCCGCTGGCAAGCGCGCTGTTGGCCGTATCGGCCGCCCCGACGATGACCGGTATCCCTGGCTGCAATCCCAGGTGCTCTGCCGCCTGGCGGGTCAGTACACCATTGATGGTCGTTGAGGGTCTCACCTCCGGCAATAGGGTTATATCCAGACCAAGTGTTTCCAATATCACGGGTGACCAGTTGCGCGTACGGGCGTCGAGCAACAGAGTACCGGCCGCATCGCTGGGATCGGTGTAAAACGGTTCGCCGACCATCCGCCAGCGCAGATAGTCCTTGGGCAAGAGAATGCGTCGCACCTGCCGCCATACATCGGGCAACTCTTGCTGCATCCATCGTATGGTGGCCGCCTGGAAGCCGGTGGCAATGGGACTGCCGGTGATTTGAATCAGGCGTTCACTTCCTATTTGTTCGGTGATTTCGCGCACTTGGGACTGGCTGCGTCGGTCGAGCCAGATGATCGCCGGGACGAGCAGACGCCCATCCTCACCCAACAACACGGTGCCGTGCATATGGCCGGAGAGGCCGATAGCGGCAACCTCGCGTGATCGCGCAGCGGCCAGAGCTTGCCGCACCGCCGTCGCAGTGCTCTGCCACCATGTTTCGGGGTCCTGCTCGGCGTAGTCCGGTTGGGGCATCAAGACGGGGTACTCGGCACTGCCGATGCCGAGCGTATGCCCTTCCCGATCCACTAATAGGGCTTTCACTGAAGATGTGCCCAGGTCAATTCCCAGCAAGTAAGCCATTTCGCGATCTCCTTGGCGCAGAAGATAGTTTTTCAAACGCTATCTTGCTCCGGGGTGATCTCTAGGGCAACCACCCCCAACTGCTCCTTCTCCGGCGGGTACAGGGCGCGGCAGGCGTCCAGCAGAGCGGCGCGGTCCGGCAGGTCTGGCGCAATCGCGGCGGGATCTTCGGCGGCGACCAGCGCGGCGAAGTCGGGATACCGGCGTATGGCGGTGATGCGATAGCGATGGCGCTCGTTCAGCAGCAGGATGTCGCCCGGTTGTAATCGGTTGATGTTCGGATAGGCGACGCGCACTTCGATAGTTTTGTGCCCGCTCAAGATGTGGCGCAGGTATTCCTCTTTGATCCAGAGCACCTTCGTGCGCGCAACCGAGCTCACCGTTTCATCCCGATCATCTGCTGAAAGCGCAGTGCATCTTCCCACATCGTCACGTTGTTGAACAGGCAATAGACTGATGGGTGCCGCCGGCACCAATCATCGAGCTGGCGTAGATCCTCGTCCGTGTACTGATAACGATAGCCCGTCCGGCCATGCAATCGGAAGTAGGCGGGTGTGCCGTATGCTGGCTGGCGCTGAAACGGGTCAACGCAGTGGATGAGCTCCAGCTCGCGACACAGAAGACGCACCAGCTCATCCGGCCAGTCGCCACGCGGTTCCCAAGCCAACAGCATATGGTCGCGTTCGATCCGCTGGAAAAAGGCGCGGAGGTTGGAGATGTGCTCCGGCGTCGGGGTGAAGCGGGCAGGACACTGGAACACAACGACCTGGGCGTGCACCGCACGGGCAAGTTGCAGAGTGCGTGTCCATGCCTCTGCGACCTCCGGCGTAGGACGAAAGGAGCCGCACCGACCCTGCAACGTCTCAGGCGCCGCGATGCCGGAGCGGCGATAGGTGGGGCTGTCCGGCTCATGGGTGATCAGCTGCCATGCTTTCAGCGTAAAGATGAACTCGGGCGGCGCTTCTGCCCGCCAGCCTTGCACGGTGGCAACCTCCGGCAGTCGGTAGAAGGTCTGCTGGATCTCCACCACGTTGAAGTGGCGATAATATGCAGCCCGGGCCTTGGGAAAACCACAACACCCCACCAACACTTGACTCGATGGGCGATCATCCTCCCGTTTGGGGGTGCTCTGCTCACACATCCGCAGTCTTCTCGGTCTGACAACGCCGAAGATGACAACATCTTTCATTCTATCCTGCTTCATCCCAAATGCAAGGTTGTTCAGCGTTTCACTTCTTTCGCGGAGGTGAGGGGCCATTGTATAATGAAGCCATTGTGTAGGAGGATTGAAGATGTTCCAGCCAGCGTTGTCTACTATGTGGATGATGAATCGTCATAGATCATTGCCCGAGTTCTTCGAAGCGGCGCAGCAGGCCGGCTTCGAGCGGTTTGAGCTGAACCATTTTGTGTCGCAGGAAATGGTCAACGGGGTCAAGTTTCCTCCCGAGGCCATTCTCAGCCTGCACGCGCCCTGTCCTACCCATCCGCGCACGCGCGATGCCGAGGTCTCCTCACTGGACAAGGAGGAACGGATGATTGCCGTGGAGGCTGTGGCGGCGAGCATCGCTTTGGCGGAGCGCATCGGGGCCCATGTGGTCATCCTGCACGCCGGCCATGTGGAGGTCAATCCCGAGCTGGAGAAAGAGCTGCGTGTGCTCTACAATCAAGGGCAACGCGGCAGCGCACGTTACCGTGATATTCAGGCGGAGCTGATCGAAGAACGCGCCCGTCACGCCGAACGACATCTGGACGCGACGATGCGCGCTCTGGAACGTATCGCCACGTTGGCTGACCACGCAGGCATTCGCATCGCGCTGGAGAACCGCTTCTTCTACAACGAAATTCCCTCACCCGATGAGCTCGCTCTTCTCCTGGACGAGTTTGCGGGCCCGGTGGGGTTTTGGTTCGACACCGGACATGCCTATACCCTCGAAGAGCTGGGGTTCGTGCACCATCGCGAATGGCTGAGTGGTTTTGGCCATCAGCTATTGGGCATGCATTTACACGATGTAAAAACAGTGCCACAGACCGTGCCGGCGTCTTTCGAGACAGTGCCGGACGTGACCGAAGAGAGGGACGTGGAAGAGGAAGCCGCAACACGCGATGAAGATGCAGGTGCGCGGGAAGGCACAGCCGAGCTGCGTGATCACCAGATGCCGGGGACCGGCATTGTGGATTTCAGCGAGGTGGTGCCCTATATGAACGATGCGGTTCTGGTCACGGCGGAGATCGACTGGCACCACACAGCGGAACAGGTACGCGCCACCCTGGATTATTTACGCAATTTGAAGGAAGCAGATTGAGTTCAGCGGCCACACACGCCACAAGAGGGAGAATGCTATGCGAAGATCCTACGTGAAGGTCAAGCGCCGCCAGCTGCAATGGAGCGTGTTCTCATTTCTGGTGCTGCTGGTGGTGCTGTCGGTGTGGCTGTTGCTCAGCACACCCGCCGAGACACCGCCGTCGCCCGTCGTAACCCCGACAGAGGGCACGCTCACGACAGCGTCTCGACCGCCCCTGACGGTCGCGTTCTTAGATGTGGGGCAAGGAGATGCCACGCTGATCCGCTCGCCCGGCGGCCACACGATGTTGATCGATGGTGGCAACAGTCGCGAGGATGCTGAAAAGGTGATCTTACCCACCTTGAAATCCTGGAATGCAGCAAGCTTAAACCTCCTGGTGATCACCCATCCCGATCAAGATCACATCGGCGGCCTGCCCCACGTGCTGGAATCGTTTCCTGTCAATCGCGTGGCGTTGACCGGCCAGCTTCACACCACGCAGACGTATGAAAAAGTGCTGACCCTTATCCGCGACAAGAAGATCCCGGCGATCAAGGCACGCCGCGGCACAATGCTGGAGCTGGACCCGCTGTTGACTCTCGCGGTGTTGG
>Ga0308395_1002497_pt1 | contig 10456 bp, 8 predicted proteins | sample Hotspr20SampleP4_FD_202097 | JGI IMG/M metagenome (GOLD analysis project Ga0308395, IMG submission 202097) | Hot spring phototrophic mat microbial communities from Mushroom Spring, Yellowstone National Park, Wyoming, United States - 20050930_P4 ...
ACCCCCCCACGCCTAAAGGCCTCCCCCTAAGCGCTTCAGGGCTCACCACCCCGTGCAACTCTCCTTCTCCCCTCTCTACTGCCTGTCAAAGAACAATATTATTTTACTTTACGATCTAACTTTCGTCTCTGGGCCTGACTAGAGTCGAACTAGTGACCCCTTCCTTATCAGAGAAGTGCTCTAACCAACTGAGCTACAGGCCCAAGAACGGGGAAGGAAAGGAAGGAAGGAAGCGGGGGTGGGATACTTTCTCATAGAAAGGAGGTGATCCAGCCGCACCTTCCGGTACGGCTACCTTGTTACGACTTCACCCCCCTCACCAGGCGTACCTTCGGCGGCGTCCCCCCTCGCAGGTTAGACTACCGACTTCGGGTACCCCCAACTCGGGTGGTGTGACGGGCGGTGTGTACAAGGCCCGGGAACGTATTCACCGCGCCATGCTGATGCGCGATTACTAGCGATTCCACCTTCATGGAGTCGGGTTTCAGACTCCAATCCGAACTGAGGCCGGCTTTCTGCGGTTCGCTCCACCTCGCGGTTTCGCCTCGCTTTGTACCGACCATTGTAGTACGTGTGTAGCCCAGGACATAAGGGCCATGATGACTTGACGTCATCCCCACCTTCCTCCGGTTTGTCACCGGCAGTCTCTCTAGAGTCCCCAGCTTAACCTGTTGGCAACTAGAGATAGGGGTTGCGCTCGTTGCGGGACTTAACCCAACACCTCACGGCACGAGCTGACGACAGCCATGCAGCACCTGTGTGCAGCCCCCGAAGGGCATCGTGATCTCTCACGACTCGCTGCACATGTCAAACCCTGGTAAGGTTCCTCGCGTACCATCGAATTAAACCACATACTCCACCGCTTGTGCGGGCCCCCGTCAATTCCTTTGAGTTTCACCGTTGCCGGCGTACTCCCCAGGTGGTACACTTAACGCGTTTGCTCCGGCACCGATCCTTCTGGACCAACACCTAGTGTACATCGTTTACAGCGTGGACTACCAGGGTATCTAATCCTGTTCGCTCCCCACGCTTTCGCGCCTCAGCGTCAGTTACAGACCAGGAGCTCGCCTTCGCCACCGGTGTTCTTCCAGATCTCTACAGATTTCACCCCTACACCTGGAATTCCAGCTCCCTCTCCTGCACTCCAGCCTCGCAGTTTCCAGCGCCTAACTACAGTTAAGCTGTAGCCTTACACACCAGACTTGCCAAGCCGCCTACGCGCCCTTTACACCCAATGATTCCGAACAACGCTCGCCCCTTACGTATTACCGCGGCTGCTGGCACGTAATTAGCCGGGGCTTATTCCTCCGCTAACGTCATCACAGGGGCATTTCCTCCCCCGCTTATTCTTCACAGAGAAAAGGACTTTACAACCTTGCGGCCTTCATCGTCCACGCGGCGTCGCTCCGTCAGGCTTGCGCCCATTGCGGAAGATTCTTAGCTGCTGCCTCCCGTAGGAGTCTGGGCCGTATCTCAGTCCCAGTGTGGCCGTACACCCTCTCAGGCCGGCTATCCATCATCGCCTTGGTAGGCCTTTACCCCACCAACTAGCTAATGGACCGCAGGCTCCCCCCGGTCGACGCACCCGCGCCTTTCCTCCAGAGACCATAGCCCCCAGAGCGTATTCGGTATTACCCCGTGTTTCCACAGGCTATCCCCAAACCCAGGACAGATCACCTACGTGTTACTCACCCGTTCGCCACTCTCAAGAGAATCGCTCCCCTCTACCGTCCGACTTGCATGCTTAAAACGCGCCGCCAGCGTTCGTTCTGAGCCAGGATCAAACTCTCCATGATGTTCCTTATCAGGCCGAAGCCTGATAATTCCTTCACTCCCTTTCGACCCTAACCCCCCAAAGGTTTCCCTTCAGACAGAGTCTCTCAGGTCACGAAGCCAGTCCCCTGGCTCCGCTCCCCACCCTCCAAGCTTCTTGTTCCTTCCCTTCCCTATTCCAACCGACCCCAGACATTCCCCCAAGGCCGGTTCCTATCTCAAAGATCCCTATCTCCTCACCACCAGGGCTCTCCACCCCAGCCGTGTAGCACGCTTTATACCAACTTCCCCCACTCCCTGTCAAGTACTTTTCCCACACTTCCCCACCCACAGGGACATCTATTCTATCCCTCCCCCTCCCTCCCCGTCAAGCCCCCCCTCGCCCTGTAGAGGAACCTATCCCCCCACACAGAAAACAGAAGGAAAAAACCTAAAGCCTCCCGCCTACGGATAGCTCCCGAAGACGGCTACTCACCTCCCCAGAGGCGAGGGGCACTCTACCCTATCCCTTCACTCCCTGTCAAGGGGGCGCGTTGACTCAGTGAAATTCTCACCTAAAGAATTGCCGCATCCAAAAATCTAACCCAGATATACTTCCCCCAGGTAGAGAACACTCCTTGCCGAAGGAGCCGCATGGAACGATCAATGGATACACCAATACAATTTATTTTCGTACTATTTTTTGATATTTCTACGATAGTGAGCAAATTCATTGCCTCTTCATTCGACCGGAGAGCGGTTGTATAGATTGACCAAAGTTTCCGATCCCTTACGGTAGAGCTCATAATATGCATGATATGCGTTATGCGTCTCAATGTCGGGTTCGATACTCTTTTTTTGACGGACTGTTACAGAGACTATCTCAGACAAACCCCTGAAGCGGCTGAGATTGCCAATAAAACGGCTCCATAAGTTGATGCATCGTTGTACTGCATCTTTACAATTGGCAAGCCTAAGACATCAGCTATAATTTTAGGCCAGTATAGGCTTTTCGCACCGCCTCCACAGATTCTAGACTCGGTAATTCCTCCCCAATCCACCTCAAATAAGCAGTCTCGTAAGGAGAAAGCTACTCCTTCCTGAACAGCACGAAAAAAATTCGCTTTCCCATGATCTAGCGTAAGGTCTGTAAAACTACCTCGTAGGTTGGGATTCCAATGCGGAACACGCTCTCCAAGAAGGTAGGGATGGAATAAAAGGCCATTACACCCAGGCCATATCCTCTGGGATATACTATCATTCCTGGTGTAAGAAAGTTATTTACTACTGGATGAAAAAAGGTTTCGAACCCAGAGAAGGGAGGTCGTGCAAGCGTTTGTACCAGCTTGATAGTACCAGAGTGGTTTAACAGGATGCGGATAGGCAAGGCAATTTTTTCTATACTTTCCACTTTTCTTACTAACCATGACCCCTCCTGCGCTTCCAAGTCGGATAACTCCGATGGTTTCGTCTACGGCACCGACACCGACAAGTTCCGCGGCTGAATCCAAGAAACCTATAGCGACGCATGTGCCAGGAGATAGCCCCAAATCCTGAGCAGCCTTATTCGTCAATTTACCTGCTATATCTGTAGGGGATAGAATATCTGGTAGCATTCCCAAACGCAGTCCTGCCCGCTCAACGAGTCGGATGTTCGCATTCAGAGTATTGGCATCCACCAGCAAAGAACTTACAGCGGAGGAGAAATCCGATGTTATCCTTCCCGTAAACCGGTATACAATATAATCTTTGGAGGTCATGAGATGCTGAATTTTGCCATAAGTATCTGGTTCATTCCGCCTCATCCAAAGAAGTTGGGGTAATGTCCAAGTGCAATCAATGCCGTTCCATGTTGATGTTTGAATTTCCTCTTCCGCTTCAGTTTTCAGTTCTAGAACTTCCCGGTGACTTCGCTGATCGCTCCAGAGGATTGCGGGCCTCAGCACCCGCATGTTCCCATCCAGGAGAATGGGAGCACGGGCAGTTCCACGGATCCAGACTCCTATAATTTTAGATCCGTAGATGTTCTTTTGCTCCAAAAGCATCTGGACTGCCATACAAGTTTGTCGGTACCAGTCTTCAGGATTCTGTTCTACGTATCCCGGCTTGGGATAGCTTGTAGGTATTCGGATGTAGATGATCCTAAAGAAATATACCTAAATTGATTCCCAGGTAGAAAGGTACGGTCTGTTTCATACCGATCTCCTGCAGAGTTTTTGTATCTCAAAGGAGACAGTGGAAAAGGCTCCGATCATCGCGCCGATATCGGTATTGCAGGAAACGAATCTAAGCCCTTCTCGATACAGCTCCGCAACGCACGTAGCATCGGCATGGTGGATACCCGCTGGGATCCCCCTTGATGCGCATGCACGAACCACCTTGCAGGATACCCTCCCGCGAATCAGTATCCCGACCTTTTACCGTAAGTGTGGGGCTCTATACTGTGAATCCCTTTTCTCTCAAAACACCTTAGAGAGACCGGAGACGTTTTTCCTTTTCCTCGATCAAACGCTTTGTTTTCTCGATCTCCTGGACCAAGGATTCAATCGTTGCATTCCGGGAGAATGTTTTCCTCCCCGCTGCAAAGGCATTATAGGCTTCTACACCCAACTTCCCCAGCAACTGTGAGGCTTGATCTTCCAAGTGCTTTATCTCGAGCTTCAACAAACCTTTTTCTCCCAGCTCCTGGGCCTTGTCTTTGGCCTTCGAAAGCACATCCTTGGAAAGGGAAATCCCTTTATCGAACAGATCCTGCAGTCGTTGATTAAAATCCATATAAAGAATATATGACTCATTGACAGGCTTTTCAATTCTCCTTTATTCTCCTCCTACCACATCAAGGAGAAGATCATGAAATTTGTTTTTCTTGGCCCTCCCGGAGCGGGGAAAGGAACTCTCGCAAAACAAGCATCTGAAAAATTGAAGGTGTCTCATATCTCTACGGGAGACTTATTTCGTGAGGCCATCCATGCGGGCACTCTTCTGGGAAAAGAAGTCCAGTCTATCCTTGCTAAAGGGGATCTAGTACCCGATTCGTTAACGATTGAGCTTGTGAAAGAACGACTCAATAAAGATGATTGTAAAGCTGGTTTCATACTGGACGGGTTCCCTCGGACTATTCCGCAGGCAGAAGCTCTTCAGGCGTTTGCAGCTCCTAGGCAGGTAATCAATTTTCTGTTGAGCGAGGAAGAAATCATCAAACGGCTTTCAGGCAGAAGGAGTTGCCCCCGGTGTGGAGCAATCTATCATGTAGTGTTTAATCCACCGGAAAAAAATGAACTCTGTGATTCTTGCGGGGCTGCTTTGATCACCCGAAAGGATGACACGATCGAAGCGATAAAAAATAGACTACAGGTTTACAGTACTCAAACCGTGCCTTTGATAGATTTTTACAAGAGAGTGGGGATCCTTACGAATATCGACGCTTCTCCTTCTCCCCAGGAAGTGTTGGAAGCGTTCCTAAACTTGATCAAGAAATACAAAAAGAGTTAATTCTGCTCATACAGGTTTTTGAGAAAGCCGTCCAATTCTTCTTTCGAAAAGGCCCCAGTGCGAATAAAGACGGTGGTCACTTCCTCCAGATAACTAGGGGGGGTCTCCACAAGAAGCATGCGGAATTTTTGTGTATCTTTGAATCCGAGGGTTAATGCCTTTGTCAAAGCATCGACACCGGATTTCTTCTCTTCCGCTTTCGTCAGAAGCACAAAAGCTTTCTCAAACCATAACCGGGGTTCTTCTTTTTTCTTTTCCAGCAGAGCATCCAGCGTCTTGAGAGCTTCTCCGTACCTTTTTTGGTCGATCAAAATCCTGTATACGGCAAGCCCTGTTCCCAAATCCTCCGGTTTCCGAGCTAAATAAGGGAAAAAGTACTGAAGAGCATCGGAAAACCTCTCCCGTCGTGCCTCTATTTGTCCTAACAGTTTTAGGGTATCGAGATCCTGCGGATCGATCTCGAATAAACGACTCAAATAGATGTAGGACTGCTCATACTGTTCCATCTCGTAATGAAGTACACCCAGGTTATACAATGCGTTGGTGTTCCCTTCGCTATGGGATAACACACGGACATAGTACTGAATGGCTTCCTCTTTCTTGCCGGATTTCGCCAGCCCGTAGGCGATCGTTTGCAGGAGAATAATGTTCTCCCCCCTCTCGGTTTGCAAGCGGCGCAGTATGTCCAACCCCTCCTCGTATCTGCCCAACGCAAAATACACACGGGCTAGATTGAAGTTCCCTTCTGCAAGATCCGGATCGTAGGTAAGGGCTTTTTGGTAGGATTCAACCGCCTGTGCATACTTGTTCAATGAGAAATAGGTATTTCCGATGTTGTAATATTCAAGAGCTAGATTCCGCTTGAGGGTTGGGGTAAGACAACTGAGAGATAGCGAACATAACAGAACGATTCCCACTACCTGTTTCCCCATCGAAATCCCCTCGAGTAACTTTTTAGATGCCCAAAACTGTTCGCTCGATCTTCCTCACCTGGGATCGATACAGTTCTGCAATGTTTGAACCATAGTCGGCAATCAGCTGAATGATATTTCTTGGTGAGTCTTCAGGATCAGGCCCGTTCAATCGATCCCCCGCATCCCCAAGCCCCGGCAGAATGTATGCCGTGGTATTCAATACAGGATCCATCCAAAGAGTGTAGATCTTTACATTTTTCAGTGCCCGCACAATCCTCAACGCACCTTTCAACGCAGAGATTACGTTGAAGAATTGAATAGTCCTTGGAGAGATTCCCTGACTTTCCAAATATTTGATTACCGTTACCAGGCTCCCCCCTGTGGCATTCATGGGATCGGCAAATATCAGATCCTTTCCTTCCAAAGCGGATGGATCGAAGTAGGATCGCTCCAGGTCCAGGATGTACTCCATATCCTTTTCCGATTTATGCTCATCCCGCTTAATCCGGAACAAGGCAAAGGGAGTCACATACCCTGTGGAGGAGTATTCCTGCATTTCCTTGGACATGATCATGGAGGGAAGTAAAGCCCCCCGTAACATGACACACATGACAGCGTTCTCGATAGAGTCGTCCACATCGGGAATCTTGTGTACTGCGTAATTCTGCACAGGAGAGGTAACGGGTGTTCGCACAATGAGATAGTTCTTGCTTGCGCCAGTGTCTTCTGTATAGGCAAAATTGAAAAGCATCTCATAGGCACGCTGCATGTAATATACGAACTCCTGACGTTGCGTTCGGACATCGCGGAGTTTGGCAATGAGACGGGAAGCTTGCCCGTGATTCTCCCGGGGAGTGACAAAAGAATACACCCGAATGGATGGCTCCTCCCTAGTGATTTCCTGCATCAGTTTTCCCATGGAGGTGTACAACTCGATCAATCGGGATTTCGCAGCTTTTAGCCTTGCTTCGTTCTGGGATGAGGAAAGGATCTCGAAGGCCTGTAGTGCCTCTCCGTACAGACCATCCATTTGGGAGAGGTACGCCTTATCCTGTTCGGTCAAAAATCCATCCAGCTCACTAGCCTTCAACACAAACTTCGACATCTTTTGTGGAACCCTCCTTTTCTACACTTAGTATAGTATACCCTTAAAACCGATACTTGAATCCTAAATCCGCTCCTAACCGTAATCCCAATTCAGGTAAGACTTCCAGCATGGGAACCAATTGGAAAAACAATTCCCAATGCCTCCCTGGAAGGAAATACAGCCCTACGGGAACCCGGGCACCGATGGTTATGTCTACATCCTCCTCGTTGAATGTCATGCCTCCGTACCCTCCTCCCCCCAGGTAGTATCGAAGGGGAGTCTGTTCGATGCTTCCATCCGCCACTCTCCAATCTCCAAAAGCTCCCAGGGTTTGTTTTTTGTCCGAGAGAGACCACGTCAGCCCCAAAAGCGGCCTTTCTTTCCAGGATAGTAGAATCCCCACCCCTGGTCCCATTGTCCCTGTGGCATTTCCTGCCAGGGAAACATACAAGCCTAACGCACTCGTTTGAAGGGGACCTTCCTCACTATGAACATGTTCAACATAGAATCCCACAAGTAGTGAAAGACACACGATAATCTTAAAAAGCCTACCCATACAACCTCCTACCAGTATGTTATGCATCTACAATACATACCATCTTCGAATTCTCCCTTTCAAGGGAGAATATCGGTTTTTGACACGAGAGCGATGATCGGATCGAATATGAGCTTTCCCCAAAATGTATCTCTTAAAGTGGCCTAGAAGTAAGAGGATCTACCAGAACATATAAAAAAAAGCCCGAAAAGGGACCTTTTCGGGCCACATCTCCTACGGGAGTCGAACCCGTGTTGCAGGGATGAAAACCCTGTGTCCTAACCACTAGACGAAGGAGACTTACGCTTATACTACTACAAAAAAAGCGACGTTTAGTCAAGCATTTCTTTAAGGGTAGCCCAACCCAAATACAATGAGGAGGTATCAGGCTAAAATTCCCTCTAACGGAACTGTCCATACAGGCTCAGGTTTCAAGCCTTCCTTCCGCAGGATTCGATTTGCTGCAAGAATACCTGAGGATGCCGCTGCCTCCATCAGCATGGCAGGAACGGGGAGCTTCACCCAATCTCCGGCAACGAGAAAATCATCCAATTTTTCGGAAAAAGTCGGTCGATTTCGATACGATCCGGTGTGAAAAGCGGTGAAATTCGTGTTCATGTGAAAACTTTCCGCCCATGTCCGAAATCCCTTCAATTCAGGAAAAATTTCGACTAACTCCGCACGGAAGGCATCTTTCATCCCCTCCTCGTTACCCTGCAACTCTTTCGGTACCGCATAGCAGTGCAACTCGAACACTCCCCCTCTCTGCGCCCTGGACCAAGCCGCCGCTTCCGAATCGATCTCGTGGAACTGCGTACAAGCATCCAACACTCGCTCCCTATCTACGATGAAAAAGGGTGGGTATTCAGTCTGCAACTGTTTATCGATCCAGATCTTATAGACCGCATATCCCTGGGAACCCTTTAGCTCCAGGAGCTGTTTCCACCACTCGGAATCCTCCTCCTGCAAAAACGTTGACCTTGAAGCCAGCCGACTTGCTGCAGGGGCATCTACCGCCAGGATCACATACGGAAACCGCTGTCCTTGCACAATATATTCCCTCGAGTTCCTCTCGATAGACTGTACCTCCTGATTGGTCAAGATCCTTGCCTGATACTTTTCCAAAAACTTAAGGGCAGGCTTGACGAGCAACTGGTAACAATCCCCTTTTAAATACTCGTAATTCACCCCAAAGTCATGGCTGAGGTAAAAGAAATGGAAACTTTTCATTAGTTCCGCCGTCGACATGAGATCGGGATCTGCAAAGAAAGCCCGAGTAAACGAGGTAAACATGGTACGCATCTGTTTGGGAATTCCCAGCCGGTCGGAAAATTGCTGAAAGGAAGTGGTATCGTACTTTTCAAAGGTGCGGTCCGGCGAGTACTTCAAGAGCTCCATCAGTTCCATCAAACAAGGGTTGAAGAGAATATCTTTGATATGAAATATCCCCTTTTTTCGCATTGCCAGCAAGTTCAATACAGGGGTAGTTTCTACATCTTTGAAGCTTAGGTGAATCTGCTTTCCATGTATCAGATATTCAGGGATAGGGATTAAATTGTTCAGAGCCCCAATTTTTTCCAAGAAAGTGCGCAAATTGTAATACTGATAGAAGAAAGCATGGAACCCATGGTCAATCCAGGTCTTGCCCACACCGGGCAGTTCCTTCTCCCATGCTCCCAGTTTTCCCCCTAGATAGGAGTTTTTTTCGAAGACGGTAACCTGGAAACCCCGTTGGGCAAGAACGGAGGCTGCCACAAGGCCTGAGAGCCCGCCTCCCACAATAGCAACCGGTACGGGCCGCGATACTCCTTCGGGTAATGAAGGATCTATCGCTTCCAGTTGTCTTCGATAGGGCTGCAATTTCTTTTCTACCCATTTTTTGATAATGTTTTTCATGCGGAACTACTCACCCCTTTCGGATCTCCCACCAAAGATCCCTTTTCCAGATGCAACTGGTAGGGAGCACCATTTTCCAGATAGAATCGGCGCTCCGCATAGGCTGCATCCTCTTTCCATAACCGGGCCATGGAACGAACCATGAACGGTCGAATGAGGAAAGCCATCTTGCGGGCCATCTGGAATCCCGGTCGGGAAGATTGGGCAATGGTGAGTTCCGTGAGCAGGGTGTACCCTGGCGCAATGGGTGTAGCGTGAGTTTCCACAACGGAACCTTGCCCCTCCCCTTCCAAAATCGTCATTACGATGGTACGCGGATCCGGGCAATGGAACTGTGCATCCACTTCGATACAGAACCTTTTCCATACCCTATACGCTACCCGCAAGAACAGAGCCTCCTCGGTTTCCTTGTACACCCATAACCGAGCGAAGGTATGCGGATGGAAATGCGCTCCATGCCAGGGATCTAGCCGATTCTGAATCACCTGTTCTGGAGAACACCTCAAGACCTTTTGATATACCGCAGCGATCCCCTGGCGGGGCCGATCGCAGAGGTAGGGTTTTTCTGAAGAAGGTTCGTTCGATGGAAGCTGTACCCAAAGAAGGTATCCATCATCGTAGAGAGGCAGATGGCTACCCGTGTGGGGGGAGCAACAATCGAGTGAAAGACCGTGCCAGGCACAGGTAACGCGCCCGGCATCGAACCGGCCAATGGACAATGGCGCACCCATGTGGGGGCACAAATTGAAGATACAACAGAACTGGTCCTTGTTCCTTACG
>Ga0308395_1002507_pt1 | contig 10425 bp, 6 predicted proteins | sample Hotspr20SampleP4_FD_202097 | JGI IMG/M metagenome (GOLD analysis project Ga0308395, IMG submission 202097) | Hot spring phototrophic mat microbial communities from Mushroom Spring, Yellowstone National Park, Wyoming, United States - 20050930_P4 ...
GGGAGGAACCTGATAAACAGAGTCCCTACTCAGAAGCGGGGCTGTTCCATTTTGGACCTGCTGCACGTTTCCTTGCCACCAGCGCAGCGAGTCAAAAGCGGCTGCATCCACCGCCAGGAGGGTGAGAGCCACATTTTCGCAGACCCGATTCGGCGCTAAAATCTGCGGCGTAGCGCCGCTCTGCACCAGGATAGAGTCGGTATATTCGGCCCGCCCGCAGCTGCCATAGACGATAAAGGTGAGATAGACTTTGCTCCCTGCATCGCCGGGGCCCGGGAGATAGGTGGTAGTAGTCCCCAGCGCACTCGGAGAAAAGGTACCATTCCCAGAGCTGCGCCATTCTGCCCGCACGCCTTGGATGATAGTACCTTGCAGGAAAACGGGTTCGCCTGGACACACCACCTTTGGCGAGGGGGTCAAATTGAAGCTCCCACTGGCCTGAGCCGGCTGAATGGTGATGTCTAAGCAAAGTGTGTCCTTGGCAGTCTCTCGGCAGCGCGTGAGGTCCTGACTCCGTATGACCCAGCATACCCGCACGGGGCTGGGGTCATTCGGGGCACTGACGTAGCTCGCTTGCGGATCCAGCGCATCTGTGAAGGTGCCGTAACCATTAGGCGTGAGCCAGACGCCATCCCCCCCCGCATTGAGCCGGGCGGTGTCGCCCGCACAAATGGGCGTCTGCACGCTGTACAGATTTCTATCCAGAAACTGGCCACTCAACCGAATCGTATCCGGATCGCTATACACCTCACAAGGTCCCGCATGCACCCGAGCCCGAAGAATAAACTCAGGCTGCTGAATCGGGGGCGTGAGGTAGAGGGTAGCTGTAGCCCCTGTGCCCATATTGTCAGGCACGTTTTGCCAGTTGCTTCCATCCCAGTATTGCCAGCGCAGACTATCTACGGGGAAGGGAAGCGGTATTTCTACAGCTCCCCGCTGCCCCGCACAAACTCCCGGCGTAAGCGCTCTCGCCGGGGGCACCGACCGACAGGGAAGCACTGTGATGTACTTTGGCACCGAGTACTGCACACAATACCCAGTCACAAAATAATCGGCTTCCAGCGTGTCTGTCCGACTCCCACTAACAATGCGGGGAAAAAACACCGTCGTCGGGGAGCCGTCGGGAGGACGTGCACTCCCTCCCGCATACCGGTGATACCACAAAATGTCACTATAGCTCAGCCCCCCCGGCAAAGGCGCCAGACTATAGGAGTATGAAGCGCCTGACGCCGGTACGTACACCGTATCTGGCCCCGTGATCCCCACCACTGGCGGCCGGCCCCGGACCCTTATCCCTACTTCCGGCCCATCCTGATAGCACCCGCACTTTTCCTCTATGAAGCGAACCCAAACCCGATAACTATCCGCCCGACTAAACGCCAGACTAAAGCTACCACCGCCTCCTAACCCCGGATAACTCTCCACCACCCCATCACTCACCCGCCGAGTGAACACGACAAAACTATCTGGGTCCGCTGCACCATCAGGCGTAACCCTATTATACCTGAATGATACCAAATCCCCGACACAGGCAGATGAGGGCGAGGGGGATGAGAGTGACCATGTGTATGTTTGCAGAAGGGGACATAACTCAAGCGTATCATTCCGCCAGCGCTCTCCGATGCGCGGCTTGATAGATTGGAGTTGGCTATTGAGGATGGCGGCACTTACTGAGTCCCACACCAAGATGCTCCGCTGGCCCGGCCCACATACCCGCACCGGCACCCGCAGAGCTAATACTGTATCTCGCTGATTGTCGAGACGAACTAATGTATCTCCTGGACCTGAGTAATCTAGCTTCCGCCGCACCGTCACATTGACCCGGGCGGGCGTAAAGGGGTAGGTTATCGCATTATAGTAGTCTTGCCGGGACTTATCGCTAAACTTCCTCTCGTGGATCACCCGAGCCCCTGAAAAGTCCAGCGCCATATTGTAGAAGAATGGGAAGTTGGACGAGATGAGCGTATCGCGGAGGCTGCCTGACCTGGAAACCCAAACAAACACATATACCTCCACGGAGTCGGGGGCGCTGCCAGAGGCCCGGACATATTTCTGATACAAGATAAGCTCATATTCGGGCAGCGCCTGCGCCCATAAGAGGCTCCCCAGCACGACCCACCAGAGCCTTCTACCAGACATGGCTGATGAGGAAGGTTTGGGTGGTGGATTGTGAGAGGCGCAGCAGGTAAGTCCCCGCTGGGAAGCCCGACAAGTCTATCGTATGCGGTGCATGGTCCCCGCTTTCCCACCGGCCTTGAAGGAGCTTTCGCCCAGAAAGGTCGCTCAGCTCATAGGCACAGGGCGCCTGCTCAGGGGCTATCACATAGAGCACTTCCCGAGCAGGAAGGGGATACACATGCCAGGCGCCTTGCGAAGCTAACCCCACCCCCGTAGTGCTGAAGGCTACGGTATCCGACCAGGCCGAAGAGCCGCACCGATGCACCACCTCGGCATAAAATAGGCCATTAGCCTGGGCAGGAATCGACAGAGTAGCCCCACTGCCTATGGGCTGGCCATTATAGTACCAGGTGATGGTGAGGTTCTGAGGCTGGAAGTCAGCTGGAGGCAGGAGAGAAAGCTCTCCCCCCTGCATTTGCACCCGAAATCCGGCTACGGAGGGGCATAAAGTTACTGCTCCCACAGGTACAAATACGAAGCGACTTTTTTCGCCTCGGCGGGCGAGACCTACGACTTCTCCGCTTTCCATGCCCCAGCAGGGCTGTAAGGTGGGGCCAAACTGGGCAATGGGCACCCGATACTGGCCCACTAAGGTCCGCTGGTTAGGAATAGGGAGGCCTTGAGCGGGGTCCTGCGGAAGGAGATTCAAGCTTACCCGCTGGGCTGTGTCTTCTAACCTTTGCGTGATGTAAAGCGGACGATACAGGGGACTTTGCGCGGCATCCCACGAGCCTCGCTGAGTCATAGCGACCTGCGGCCAGCTCAGGGCATGGGCCTCTGGCCAAACTAAAACGAAGTTCGCCGCCACCGGCACATACCCTACCCCCGACCGCCACCAAAAATCCACCTCCACATAATCCCCCCGCACCCTCGCCTCCGCCCCAATCGTATCCTGTCCCAGTCCATACGTGCAAGCCCATATCAGCAGGAGTCTTCTCATAGCACCGAACGAAGAAGAAGATTTTGATTTTTCAAAAGTAAGGCGAAGTCGGCCTCATCCACGCGCCCATCACCTGTGAAATCGGCTTTGAGGTCCTGGCTTTTTTGCGCCAGATAAAAAAGCTCTATATCGTAGGCGTTGATGATGGGGTGGGTTTCGTCGGGGAGCTGGCCCAAGTCGCCCGCCGCTAAATGCGCCTTTCCTTCTATGAGGACGAAGCTACTGCCTTCGTGCAGGCTCTTAGGGTCCGTAAAGTCCAGGTAATGGGGCTTACCGGGAGAGATGGGATGTTTATACCGCACGGGTAGATACCCCGGGGCAGATAAGATGATCTCTGCGGGGCCTTGCCAGTGAGCGGGCCAGGAGAGGTGGAGGAGCCCTTTTTGGAGTTGAGCAGGCATCCGGATACTTCGGGAGCCTTGACGCAGGGTTACTTCTACGGGTCCATCCCCTTTACCTTCCAGGGCGGCCCGAATTGCTATCTCGCTCTGCGCCCAGCAGAGAGCAAGCCCTAAAAGCCAAACAGACGCTCGCATCCGTAGGACAAAATAAGCAAAAATCGTGCAAAACAAGCCTTCCCTCAGGGCGTTCGGCGCGGCTTTCGGCGCTGCTGCAGAGACACGGATAGAGACGCACCCGGCTGCACCTCCACCGCCCCCCCCCCGGCTCTACGATAATCTTCCCCCTTCCCCGCAGCGTACTCCCTGCCTCTAAGATAAGTCGGCTCCCCCGCCGCAATACAACCCTACCCCTCTTAAGCTCCAGAATAGCTCCCGGCAGCAGGCGCAGTTCCGTCGTATCGCTAAACCAGAAGCGCTTTGTGAGGCTATCGTAGCTTCTGGCCACGGCATAAACCGGGCTTTCGCTGCGGTCTAAAAGGAGGGTGGCTTTGCGCAGGATCAGCGAAGGCGCAAGACTATCAAACGGATTAGGCGAGAGGCGAATATCGCCGCACCACCGCACATCCTTCCGCACAGTAAAATCATCCCAAGCCACCTCTATGAGGACAGCGCCGTCGGGTCTTTCATCCAGAAGGGTGATGGAAAGGCCACTTAGCCAGATGATGCGGTTGTCGTAAGGCTGAGGCGGCTGCGCAGTAGGTCGTTGATAGCCCTCTTCTGACCGGAGGGTGTAGACGGGAACGGGAGCGGGGTTAGTCTCCAAGCTCAGGCGCCAGAAGCCCGTGCGCCGGCTCCATCCATCCCACGCATCCCCACCCCCAAAGGCCGTGTGGATAACCGAGTCGTTTTCCACAAGGCTCAATCCTAAGAGACTTCTATCGCCACTGTAGAGGCGGCCATCACCATTCTCATCGTAGGCTAAATAAAAGTCATGCAGGCCGAGGAAGGGATTGGGGAAGCTTTTAGAGCGGTCTATGGGGATGTTTGGATGGCCCCAGTTGCAGTTTTGGGCGGGATTGCCGGGCTGGCGGCGTAAAGTATCAAAGTAAAAATCGTACCGTCCATCGGCAGGTAGCCAGAAAATCCAGCTGCCCAAGCCGTTGGGGTGGCTGGGAGAAGCACTATAAATATCGGGGCCTTCCTTGAGGTCTTTGCCTACTTGGAGGTAGGCATACAGGCCAGGCACGCCTTTGGGGCAGTCTGGAAAGGGATTATCGGGGCATCGGGTTGGGCTATAAGCCGCCCAGGTTTCGGTGGAGGCGACAAACTGGCGATTTTCTATCCAGAGGTACTGGGCTTTGACGGCGGGACCGCCCCGCTCTAAGTAAGGCAACCGAATGCGCAAAGCATCTCCACTGGTCATAAAGTCGCGCAGGACAAAACGTTGCCGAAGGGGAGTCGGTGGCATACTGAGGTCGGTGGGGACTTCTGCTCCATTTTCGTCAAGGGCGGAGAGGAGGTACTTTTTTTGGGGGTGTTTCCAGCCCATGAGCCAGCGGTCGTAGCCTATCGCGTAGACGGGGTCGCCGCCCTGGACGCTCAGGCCCCGTGCTGCAGGCCTAATAGGAAAAGTATGCAAGCCGGCACCGCCCGCGGTGTGCCAGTGATTGCCCCCGTAGAGGCCATGGAAAAATTCCACTAAAAAGCCTACCGCTGCCCCCATCGCTGTGCCGCAAGTTGTATAAGATGAGGCCAGCTCCACCCCACCCCCAAAAGGCCCAAAAGGCCGCTGATAATCGCAGGTCCAGAGCCCAAAGCCGTAGTTACAGGGGAAAGGCGGTCGCGCACCCAATCGGTAGGCCAGATTTCGCCAGATGATGAAAAGGGCATCCAGACGGCGCTTTTCGGGGGGCGTATCGGGTGAAGCCCGAGACTTCGGAAGGCCATAGCGCGCCGGCAAAAGCGCATACCGGTCAAAGGCCTCCCAGGGCACCCCTCGAGCCGTAGACACACCCGCCGGCCAGTGGCGCGCCACCAACTCCACCTCCCCATACAAGCTATAACTCTGGGCCGGCACAGCCTGACAGGGCACCCGAACCACCACCGGCAAATAGTCTCCCAATAGTACAAACTGCCCAAAAGATGCCTCCACATACGTGCGGGTAATAATACCTCGGGGATTTGCGCCCGGGGTAAGGGCGGCATCGATTAGGTCTGGGGCATCGGCAGGAACCTGCGTCCACCCCGCCGAGTCCACCGGCCAAAAGCGCCCATATTGCTTTTCGTAGGGGTCTTCCCCGCAGGCAGAATAATCCACCTCCGCAAATACCACCAGCAGATAGAGCGTATCCCGCGTGGGCAGAATGTACCCCGCCTCGGTAGTAGGCGTAAGCCCTTGCGCCCACGACAAGGCCAATAGACTAAAAAGCCAGCTCCGGGGCTTTTTCGCCAAGGCGCTGAGGAAGCTATCGCCCCACCGTTTGGATGTACTTGGCCAGCTCCTCCCGACTAAGGGTGGAAGCAAAAGCATCCCCCACTATAATATAGTTACCTGGGTCGCAGCAGCGGCGGTAGGCAGCCTTGGCAAACTCTATCCGATTACTCTCACTGGCAAAGGCACGGCATATATCGCGTACCTGCTGGGCTGAGAGGCAGTTGGAGACCAGCAGGCTTTTAGCCATTTCTAAGCGGGTCATGTCGCTGGCTGTATTTTGAATAGCGCGGCGCGCGCCGGCAAAAGCCTCCGGAGCCATACAGGGCTGACAGGTAGAAGTCCCCCCGGAGGATGGGGGTGGCATCACCACGGGCGGATTGCCGGCAGGTGGCATCACCACGGGCGGATTGCTATTAGGCGCAGCCGGCATCGTACCCAGCCCCTGGGCCTCCAGAGGCACATTCTGGCAAGTAAAACGAGCCCCCCGCCGCCGCACATACTCCATCAGCTCGGCACGAGTGTGTTCATACTCAAACGCCTCCGTCACCTCAAAGTAGTTACTCACATCCAGCGTGTAGTCGTAGGCAAACTTCGCAAAGTCAAACTTGTAGTTCTCAAACTGGAAGGCCGCGGTGAGGGCTTTGACATCGCTGGCGAGCAGGCAGTTCGCGCGGGCGATGTTTTTAGCGATGTCTAAACGGGTGTTGTCAAAAGTTTGGCTTTGCACGGTGGATAAGGCGCGCTGAAAGGCGCTGCGACTCATGGGCTGCTGGCAGTTGCAGGGGCCGGTGTAAATGGGACCCGTATAGACAGGCATTTGCGGGGTAGTTGGCGTACCTGTGCCGGTACCCTGACCTGAGACCTGCGTGCCGCCCCCACCTGTCTGAATTTGAATCGTGGGGTTGAAGACAATCGTCTGGTTCTGGGTGTTGGTTTGGACCTGACCGCTATTGGAGGCGGGCTGGGAGGAAGGTGGCGCAGAAGGAGGGGACTGCGTGGAGGGCGATGACGGGGAGGAAGGGGGTCCGCTTGGCAGAGGGGGCGGCAGCGGCGCAGGCTCCTCCTTAAGGGCTCGGTTATAAACGGTTACGGTGTATTGCCCCTTGCGGTTTTTTCGGATGGCGTAGTATTCCACATAGCCACCTTCTACGGCGAAAGTTTTCTTAAGCTGGACGGCTTTCCCCTCGGAGGGATAGAGGTAGATAGTGCCTTTGTGGAAACCTTCATGGAGGTCGTGGGCTTCGGCCCGCGTGCCCGGCTGGTCTAAAATCCACTCACCATTCAAATACAGCCGAAAAGGTTCCCCCGTCTCCGAAACGACAATAAGGTCTCCCGTCCCTTGCGCCATACTAAAAGTCAGTACCAGCCCCAGCCACCCCACTTGGCCTAACTTGCGGGAAAAGCGCTGAAAGGTTTTACACCTACGCATACTACGCAAAGATACCGACTTTCGCCCCTCAATAAGCAGGGCAGCGGCTCTCCGAAACATACAAACCAACCTTAGGCTAAAATCATGCCACGAGTTGGCTACCACCGCCCAGCGCAGAGTCTGGCGAATGAGGATTTTTTTGTACCTTTGTGGCGGTATGAAAACATGGAAAGTCGTTTTCGGCATGCTCCTCATAGGGAGCATGTGGGCACAAGAAGGTGCCATTCGCATCGGCGCTGTACTCCTTCCCCAAAACACCTGGCTCCTCAATCAGGATGACTCCGATGCCGGGCCAGAGCAGGATTATGAAGTGACTTGGGGTTTTGCGGGGGGGATCAGTGCCTCCTATAACTTCAATGACTACTTAGGAGTAGGCTTGGATGTGCTCTACTCCAGTCAGGGTCAAAAGTACAAGGGCACGGAATCAGGAATTTCCTACACGGCGAAGACTACCCTGAATTACCTCAAGCTCCCCCTCCTCCTGCGCTTCAATAGCGACCCCAACTCCGTCGTGCAGTTTAATGCCTTCTTAGGGCCGCAGTTCAGCTTCCTGCTAAGCTACAAAGACCGATTTGAAGATGATGTACCCCTCCTCAGAACAAATATCGAAGTCTCTGGAAAAGAAATGATCATCACGACCGGCAACACCCCCACGGAAGAGGAACTTACCGCTCCCATATATAAGAGCTTCTTACCCGGGGCGGTGTTGGGTTTTGGGATTGGCATCAAGCCTACGGATGCGCTGCTGATTAGTTTGCATATTCGGGCGGACTACGCTTTTGGCGATGCGGAGAATAAAGACGCCAAAATCGACCACACCCATCATGGGGGGGTTGGCCAGGATCCTTTTTGGTCAAACAAGCCTAAGTATGGAGATCCTGCGCCTGCTGGTTACACTCGGCCAAAGACGACCGCTCTCACAGGCGGCCTCCAGCTGGGGGTCTACTATACGATTGGCGGCCGATAGGCCTTCCACCTCTCCTAAGCAGAAAGGCGCCTCCAGCTGGAGGCGCCTTTTTTATTTTGCTGTTATTTCTCTGGCTCAGGATTTCTCACACCTCCAGCCCCAGAAAGACGATATCATCCGTTTGCGGTTCTGTGCCCATGAAGGTGCGAATAGCCTCTTGGAGGAGTTGTATGATTTCCGACATAGGGAGATAGCTATTGGCTCGGAGGAACGAGGAGAGACGCGTGCGGGAGAAGCGCTTGCGGTCAGGACCGCCCATCTGATCGACCAGCCCATCCGAGAAGAGATACAGCCGATCGCCTGGCTCCAGCCGCAGCTTCTGGACGGTGGGCTGTAGGGCACTGGCAGAACCAGGCAAGGTCTGGGCAGCCACCTCCGTGCGCCCCCCCTCCACGATGTATATCTCCCCATGCCGCAGAAGCCAAAGAGGCCGCCGAGCCCCTAAATAATGCGCTGTCTGCGTGGCCGGCTCATAAGCTATAAGCCCCAGCTCAAACCCCTCCAAGGCCTGGTTTCTCTCCCTGAAAAACTGCCGGATACTCTCTATCAGCTCCTCATAAACCTTCTCTATGTACAGGCCATGCTGCTTGACTTTTTCATAAAGGCTTGTAAGGGCATAAATGCTGATGAGAGCGGCGGGGACGCCGTGGCCCGTAGCATCCCCAACGCCTAATACTACGCCATTTTCCACGGGGAGGTAGCCATAAAAGTCGCCACCAAGCGCCTCCAAAGGCTGGTACCACAACCCCACATCCTTGAAGTAAGCCCGCAAGCCATCCAGATCTTTGGGCAGGAAAGCCCGCTGTAGTCGGGCCGCATACCGTATGGACGCCTCTAACTCGGCATTTCGCTCCCGGAGCTCTTCCTCGTGCGCTTTGCGTTCCGTAATATCCTGCATGAGGACCGTGTAATACTTCACCTCGCCTACCTCATCCAAAACAGGGGTGATGCTCACATGCACCCAGACCCCTTCACTGCCTGGGCTGTAGTAATAGCCCTCTTCTTCCAGCCCGTGGGGAGAAAGCTTCTGCGCAATGCAATAGATATCAGAAGGGTTCTCGTTCGGTTTGGGTAAGAGGTGGCAAGGCACGCCCGGTATCTCATAGATATGCTTGCCGACCACCTCCCCCCGGGTGTAGCCGTACCGCTTCTCAAAGGCTCGATTCACCCACAAAATACGCCCTTCCTTATCCAGTATCATCGCCATAACCGAGGTATTCGCTACAATCGAAGCCAACATCCGCAAATGCTCCGCCTGTTCTTTCAGCTCTGATAGAAGCTTTTCCCGCTCTGCCTGCAGGGCAGATAGTTCATCCACCTGCTGCCTAAGCTCCTCGGAATAAACATGGAGCTCGGCTTTGAGGCGCTCCTCCTCGGTAACATCTTGAAAAACCAGCAAATAAAGGCGAGGCGCTTGTATAGGGTCAAGCCGCATGCCCATCCATAGGCCAAGGATGTCATAGGTGGTACCGTCCTCGCTTTGGAGGGCGGCTTTCACCTCGGCCATGAGGGCCTTATGGTCATAGAGGTCGGTCAGCGCTCGGGCCGGGCTAAAGTAGCGCTCCAGCACCGCCCGCGCACGCTCAGCGCGCAAGTGCTCGGGATTGGCCCGGCTCATCTCCAGAAAGCCCGGACTTACCCAATGCATGCGGTCCGCCTCCCGGTCTATTACCATGACAGGAACCGGAAAAGTCTTCGCCATCATGTCCGCCAGCCTCGGGTCCAGCGGAAAAGCCTTTTGCCCCAAATCCTGGGGCTGGCCAAAGAGTGACTTAAGTGTCTGTACCAGCGTGGCCATAAATATACTGCAAAGGTAGGTTTTTTTGATTGACTGAACTGGAGTCTGCGGGGGACTTGACTAATGATTCAGGGGGGGAGTGTGGTGCGGAGGATACGGATATGGTAGGGCAATAAGTACCTAATCAAATTCCCGCAGCGTATAGGCACAGGGCGGAGCCGTCCTAATGTTTTAGAGCTTGCGTAGGGCGTGGTCCAGATCGGCAATGAGATCGTCGGCGTCTTCTATGCCGACGGAGAGGCGCAGGAGGCCATCTGTGATGCCTAAGGCTTCCCGCTCCTCCTTGGGAATGGAGGCATGCGTCATAGTGGCGGGGTGGTTGATAAGCGATTCTACCC
>Ga0308395_1002509_pt1 | contig 10424 bp, 8 predicted proteins | sample Hotspr20SampleP4_FD_202097 | JGI IMG/M metagenome (GOLD analysis project Ga0308395, IMG submission 202097) | Hot spring phototrophic mat microbial communities from Mushroom Spring, Yellowstone National Park, Wyoming, United States - 20050930_P4 ...
CGGCGGTTCGGTCCCGTACAATTGTTTGTACTTTTTTTTTAAGAAATCATTTTCTATCTGGAGCTTGCCGATTTGCTTATACAGTTCATCTTGCTTCCGCTCCAACTCGTGCTGTTCCGTATCCTTCCCTGACTTTTCAAAGAGCATTTCAGCACCTTCAAGAAGCTGTTTCTTCCAGAGGGTCACCATGTTTGGATGAACCTCATAGAGAGCTGCCAGTTCCTGGACCGTTTTATCACCACGAAGGGCTTCGAGGGCTATCTTCGCTTTAAAGGCCTTATCGTATCGTTTTCTCATGATGGTAGTTTCCTCCTGATTCGCAGGTTGTTTCTGTACTCCTACCACCTTATTGCGAAGCAGAAATACCCTCCAGCAAAAGCTGGTGGGTATTTCTGCATACAATAAAAATTCCTTGCGCAACCAACACCCCCGCAACCTGCTGCGGGGGTGTTGATGTTTACATCTTTTTGGCCCAGTTTCCAGGGCTCATTATAACATGGTAACCCCTGGCCCTATTCTAGTTGCATGGAGCTAACTCATCTTTTCTTTGTACTGAATCAACAGATTATCAAGAATCACCGGAATGCACACCAACGCCTCTACTGGTAACCCTGGCTAGGTTTGCCGCACGAGGTTCAACGGTGTATCCCTCTTGTAGCTATTCCGCCTCTTGCAGTTGAACTCCAATTGATAGAAAGCCGCTTTTCTAAAAAACTCCTTCTCCTATCTTCGAAAGAGCTCAATATCAATGAAATTGCAGAAAGACTCAACCTTCCGCAATCTACCGTAGCCACGAATGTTTCCATTCTGGAAAAAGCAGGATTGGTTGAGACAAAAGTTATCAGCGCTAAGAAAGGAAAACAGAAAATCTGCAAGACTGCCTACAAGGAAATATTGATTCAGTTCCTTCCTGAAAAAGAAGTTAGTGACAATACATTAGAGGTAGAAATGCCGATTGGCCTCTATACGAATTTCAAGGTATCCGCTCCATGCGGTCTCTGTTCACCAACAGGCATTATCGGATTTCTCGATGTACCCGATTCTTTTCTGAATCCCGAGCGTATGGGTGCAGGGCTACTCTGGTTCGAGACTGGATGGGTGGAGTACCAATTCCCCAACAATAGTCTCTATCAAAAAAAACCTCTTCGTCTATTAGAAATGAGTTTAGAATTATCCTCCGAAACCCCTGGCACAAATAAAAACTGGCTCTCGGATATCACGTTTTGGATCAACAATGTGGAAGTCGGTACATGGACATCTCCGGGTGATTTCGGCGACAAACGTGGGAAGTTCACTCCTGAATGGTGGAAACTGGAAGGTTCTCAGTACGGACTACTGAAGAAACTAATGGTTACGGAAGAAGGCTCCTTCATCGATGGAGTGAAAATATCTTCGATCAAACTTGCAGACCTACGTATTTCCGAACACCACTCCATCCGCTTCCGAATCGGGGTAAAAGAAGATTCTCCCCATCCGGGTGGAATCAATATATTTGGACGAGGATTCGGGAACTACAATCAAGCTATCGTGATGCGAATGAGCTTTTAAGCAAACTCAGTGGGGATCCTCCCCCTGCCCATAGTACGCATGCGGTCCGTGCTTGCGTTCCCAGTGTTTGGCCAGAATGTAGGCTGGAAGCTCTCGAGGGTACCGCTTGATCTGAACGGTCTTTAATGCCAGCGAACAGATCTCTTCCAGGATCAACGCATTCTGCACGGATTCCGTTGCTGTCTTGCCCCAGGTAAAGGGCCCATGCCCTCCCACCAGAATCATGGAAGTTTCCAGGGGAGACATTCCTTTCTGCTTCAACGTTTCGAGTATCAGGAACCCCGTCTCTTCCTCATAGGCCCTCTCTACCGCTTCCTGCCGAAGGAAGGGAGTGCAATAGACGGGGCCAGGACAGTGGTCCGCATGGGTCGTCCCCAACACGGGTACATCCTGTAAAGCCTGGGCCCAGGCAACTGCATTGGAAGAATGGGTATGGGTGATCCCCCCGATTTGAGGAAACGCAGAATACAGTCCTCGATGGGTGGGGGTATCCGAAGAAGGGCGATTGTTTCCCCATACAATGTTCCCCTCTAGATCTACCACGACCATTTCCTCCGGAGACAGGCGCTCGTAGGGGACCCCGGATGGCTTGATGGCAAACACCTTTCGTTCGGGATCGAAAGCAGAAACGTTTCCCCAGGTCAGGATCACCAGTCCGTACTTGGGTAACAGCAGGTTCGCTTCACAGGCTTCTTCCCTCAGTTTCAGGTACGATTCCACACTTATTCCCCTTACAGCTACCTGGTGAGCCCTGACATACCCCAATAGATCTCTCCCCAGCGCAACTCATTCTGAAAGCGTTCCACGTCTCCCATCCCTTCATCGATCACCACCGCTTCGATACCCACCATCGATGCCCAGTCGAGGAGGTATTCTTTGTCAATGGCAGTGGAGAACACTGTGTGGTGAGCCCCGCCTGCCAGGATCCATGCTTCCAACCCTCGCTGGAAATCGGGTTTGGGCCTCCACAGCACACGGGCTACGGGAAGTTTGGGCATTTTCTGGGGAATAGCGAGGGATTCCACAGGGTTGATCAACAACCGGAGTCGGTTTCCTAAATCGATCAACGAGGCATTTATGGCTGGTCCCTTCTGTCCATCGAACACTAGCCTTGCCGGATCGGCCTTACCCCCGATGGAAAGGGGATGCACCTCGATCCTCGGTTTTTCTGCTGCAATACTGGGACAGATCTCAAGCATGTGGGCTCCCAGTACGGCTTCCCTTCCCTTTTCCATGTGGTACGTGTAATCTTCCATGAAGGATGTTCCGCCCGGTAGGCCTGAAGCCATCACCTTCACTGCACGCACCAAGGCTGCTGTCTTCCAGTCTCCCTCGGCTCCGAACCCATAGCCGGCCGCCATCAGTCGTTGCACCGCCAAACCGGGAAGTTGCTTCAACCCATGCAGATCCTCAAAAGTTGTAGTAAAGCCGATTCCCTGATGGGCTTCCAGGAACCTGCGAATGACGAGCTCCATCTTTGCCTGTTCCCCGATGGATTCCAGGGAAGAGGAGTCTTTCGGCATAACGTAAGTATGTGCATACTCATCCAACAACGCCTTTACATCAGAGTCGGGAAGCTCCTGAACACCTCTAGCGAGTTCTCCCACTCCCCATCCGTTCACCGACCACCCGAACACAATTTGAGCGGATACCTTGTCACCCTCGGTTACGGCCACCTCCCGCATATTGTCGCCGAACCGAACGATCTGGCCTCGGGATCCATCGGAAACCGCACAGGCTGCCCGCATCCACACCGCCATCCGCCGCCGAACTTCTCCATCTTTCCAATGCCCTGCCACTACTTTCCTTGGAATCCGCATACGGGTGTGAATGTACCCGTGCTCCCGATCCCCATGAGCCGATTGGTTCAGGTTCATGTAATCCATATCGATGGATTCCCAGGGAATCCCCACATTGAACTGGGTATGGAGATGCAGGATCGGTTTCCGATTGGAGGCCAACCCCCTGATCCACATCTTGGAGGGAGAAAAAGTATGCATCCAGGTAATGATTCCCGCACAGGAGGGATCTACATTGGCTTCTTCGAACAGCGCGAGGATTTCCTGGGGAGACTTCAGGACAGGTTTCCATACCAGCTTCACTGGAAAGACGGGATCCTTGTTGAAATCGTCCACCATCTGCTTCGAGTGGCGATCTACCTGCTCGAGGGTCTGTTCCCCGTACAAGTACTGACTCCCTGTAAGGAACCAGAAGGTGTAATTAGATAGATCGATCATGACACACTCCTACTCCGAGATTTCCGTCAACTCTCGCTCGATGAATCGACCGAGTTCCGCATACTTGCGGTACAGCTCCTGATAGATCCGCTCAGATTCTTTTCGGGGTTCGTAGGTTCGTTCCACCGGAGGAACGAACACCTTCTGCGCTTCCTCTGCGGAGGCATACGCTTTCCCCACCAGAGCACCGAACAGGGCTGCGCCGATAGCCACCGTCTGATCGTTGGAGAGTACGTCGATGGGTGCCTGCAGTACGTCACTCAGGATCTGCATCACCAGGGGCGATTTCTTTGCCACCCCGCCGATCCCGACGATGCTGTTGATGGCGACCCCTTCCTCCTTGAACCGCTCCACGATTGCCCGAGCCCCGAACGCGGTGGCTTCTATCAAGGAGCGGTAGATCGTAGGCGCATCGGTACCCAATCCTAGCCCCGCTAGGGCGCCTTTCAGGTATTGGTTCGCATAGGGTGTTCGCCTGCCGTTCATCCAGTCCACCGCAAGCACACCCAGACTTCCTGCGGGGACTGTGGATGCCTCCTTTTCCAGGAGGCTCAAGAGATCTTCCTTTGGCTCCCCTCCCGAACCCGCGAACTTTAAGGGCCATTGCAATACGCTTTTGAACCAGGCGTACACATCCCCGAATGCGCTTTGCCCTGCCTCGTATCCCAGGTACCCGGGAAGGATCGAGCCGTCTACCTGCCCACAGATCCCCTCTACCGGATGTTCCTTCCCTTTGGGCAGTGGTCCCACCGTCATGTCGCAGGTGCTGGTTCCGATGACTTTGACCAGCACCCCCGGACGCACACCTGCGCCTGCCGCTCCCATGTGCGCATCGTAGGCGCCTACCGCTACAGGTACCCCCTGCCGAATACCCAGTCTCTTTGCCCATTCCTCCGTCAGGAATCCGGCCGCCTGATCACTGGTCCATGTCTCCGTTCCGAGGGTCTTCTGGATCCTAGCCAAATCGGGATGCAGGGAGGCTAGGAACTCCACACTCGGATACCCTCCCCATTCCCTGTGCCACATGGCCTTGTGCCCCATGGCGCATCGGCTCCGTTTTACCAGGTTCAACGATTCGGTACCCGTCAACAGGGCGGGCATCCAGTCGCAATGCTCCACGAAGCTCACCGCCCGATCCCGGATCCGGGGATTTTTCTGGAACACATGGAAGATCTTGGCCCAGAACCATTCTGCAGAATACACCCCTCCTTCGAATCGGGTGAAATCCACCCCACCCCAACTCTTGGCATGCTTGGTGATGGTAAAAGCCTCCGCCGTAGCCGTATGATCCTTCCAGAGGATGAACATCGCATCGGGATCCTCTGCGAATGCGGGCTGCAGGGAGAGGGGTTTTCCCCTTTCGTCCACGGCACAGGGGGTAGAACCGGTGGTGTCGATGCCGATCCCTATTACCCTGCTTCCACTATCCTTGCCCGCCTTCTGGAGTACCTTTTTCACCGCTTCCTCCATCGCCTCGATGTAATCCGCAGGGTGCTGTCGGAACCGGTTCTCCTTCGGATCGCAGAATAGCCCCTTCTTCCATCGAGGATAGACCGCTACATGGGAGGCAACCTCGTTCCCATTGGTTACATCCAGAAGCACAACCCGGCAGGAATCTGTACCAAAGTCGATTCCCAATACACATTCATGCGCTGGCGCTGGCATAGTTTTCCTTCTCCTTTCTTAAAATTACCTGCATTATCTGTTCCTGGGTCAAGTTTTTATTCTCCAGAATGGCTTTAACTCTTCCCTCATGCATCACTACTACCCGATCGGATAACGCCAGAATCTCAGGTAATTCCGAAGAGATAAGCAGAATCGAAACACCCTTATCTGCCAGGGTGGTAATAATTTTGTGCACCTCAGCCTTTGCGTTGACATCGATCCCGCGGGTAGGTTCATCAAGAATTAACACATGGGGCTCAGTGGCAAGACATCGCCCAATTACCACTTTTTGCTGATTCCCACCAGAAAGATTCCGAACCCTCTGTTCCATGGAAGGGGTCTTAATCTGCAGTCTGGAAATATAATCACCGCAAATATCCCGCTCTTTCTGAAAATTGATGGTGAATAAAATCTCAGATAGTCTGTCCAGGATACTCATGCTTATGTTTTCCCGGACTGTCATCTCAAGGACAAGAGACTTGTTCTTTCGATCCTCCGATAGATACACTACTCCCCTGGATACAGCTTCTGCGGGCTCGGTGAAATGAACTTCCCTTCCATTTATAACGATTCTTCCACCTGTTGGATGGAGAGCTCCGATTATCAAAAGAGCAGTCTCGGTTCTTCCTGCCCCTATAAGCCCGGCCATCCCAAGGATTTCCCCTTTACGAAGGGTAAAAGAAACATCCTGGATATACGGCGGACCCGATAGGTGCTCTACTGCCAGCACTGTTTCTTCTATAGGTCTAGCTTCCCGGGTAGAGAAGAAATCGGACAATTTTCTTCCCACCATCATTTCAACGATCTTTCCCTCTGTACTTTCCTTTGTTGCAACCTCCCCAATTCGCTGCCCATCTCGAAGGACAACGATACGATCGGTGATTTGAAACACTTCATCCAATTTATGAGATATGAAGATAATGGCAAGACCACGTGATTTCAGATCCCTAATTACCTGGAAGAGCTTTACAATCTCTTTTTCCGTTAATGCTGAAGTAGGTTCATCCATCACAAGAACTTTCACCTGTAACAGCAGAGCTTTTGCAATTTCAACCATTTGCTGCAGGGCAACTGAGAGTTCCCCCACAGATTTCTCCAGAGGGATATCTACGCCCAGGTATGAAAAGATCTTCTCCGCCTTCTCGCGCATCTGTTTAAAATCAAGTATAATTCCCCGTTGCAGCTCTCTTCCAAGAAACAGATTGTCCAGTACACTAATATTGGGACACAGATTAAATTCCTGGAAAATGATCGATATCCCCTGGTTCTGAGCGTCTCGGATGGAAGAGAAGGTGACAGGATTACCCTCCCATAGAATTGACCCTTCGTCTGGAGAGTACACACCGCATAGAATCTTCATCAATGTGGATTTCCCTGCCCCATTCTCCCCCAGAAGCCCTGTCACCTGTCCTGCATACACTTCAAAATCCACATGTTTTAGTGCATGGACTCCGGGGAAGCTTTTTGAAATCTCCTTCATTGCTACTAGAGGAACCATTATCCCCTCCGCCTATTCTTTATCCTATCTAGCACTGCTGCCAATACGATGATCACTCCGATAATTGCAGTTTGCCAGTAAGGAGAGACCTTCATCAACACAAGCCCATTTCGAATGATTCCCATAATAGCGGCACCAATAAACACTCCCAGCACTGTACCACTTCCACCTGACAGAGAGGTGCCCCCGATTACCGCTGCGGCTATGGCATCCAATTCCCACCCTGTACCGGTATCTGGCTGGGCGGAGTTGAATCGGGCTACGAGTATAATACCTACGATTGCAGCAGCTAAACTAGAAAGAACATAGATCGTAAACTTAATCCGCCGAACCCGTATACCAGACAAGAATGAAGCTTCCTCATTTCCCCCAATGGCATAAAGCCGTCTCCCAAACGCAGTAAAGGTTAAAAGGAAATGGGAAATTCCCCCTACGATAACCATGATCCAGACAGGAATAGGGATTCCCAGCAACTCCCCCTGACCTATCACCAGAAAAGCAGGAGGAATATTAATAATTGGCCAACCTTTCGTTAGAATGAGAATTGTCCCTCGTGCAAAAGAAAGCATGCCCAATGTCACAATGAAGGGAGCAATCCCTACATAGGAAATGAGCACTCCATTTATTACCCCCAGCAACATCCCCCCTAACAGGCCGATCCCTATGGATATAACGATGGGGATACCCACCACCATAGCCCCCGCGGAAATCACTCCCGATAGTCCCATAATCGAACCTACAGAGAGATCGATACCACTACTTAGAATGACAAAAAGTTCGCCCAACGCAACGATGGCTACAAACGAAATTTGCCGGGATACCAGGTAAAGGTTGCTGAAGCTAAGAAACTTGGGCGCAAAGATGTAAATTCCTCCCATGAGGATTAAAAGAGCTAGAAAAATCGCAGATTCCCTCGCTGCGAATATCTTCTTTGCAATATTCTTCATGAAAACGCCTCCCTCTGTAGATTCTCCTACTTACCAAGCCTCCACAGGAATAATACCCCTGCTTAGAGAGGGAGTCTCTCAAGCAGGGGTAGGTAGCTCATCTACTTGCTTAGCTCTTTCTTCATTTCTTCCATGTAAGAATCTACATTCGTCTTGTCTACAAACAGAACACCTGTATCAATCACTTTAGGTATGGGTTCATTCTTCATAGCCTTTAATAGCATTTCAATCGAGAGCCATCCCATTTTGTATGTTTTTTGAACCACACAGAAGGAAACTGATCCATCCCTTATCCCCGCGAGAGTATCCTTCAAATCATCAAACCCCCCAAGGAGGATCTTCCCCGCTTTGCCTTGCTGTTTCAGCACTCCTGCTGCTGCAGGAGCTCCTTCTGCAGACACTGCAAACAATCCTTTCAAGTTGGGATATGCCTGCAATACAGCCTCTGTCTTGTTTACGGCAACGGCAAAGTCACCCTGCACATCCACCACATCAAGAATCTTGATATTTGGGGCTACTTCTGCCATTGCTCTCTTGAAACCCTTTGTTCGCAGATTAAGGTTTGTGGCACCAAGACCACCCTGCAGGATAATCAGTTCTCCGCTGTTGCCCATTACTTTGGCCATTCTCTTTCCCGCTTCATACCCTGCAGTCTCGTTATCGGTTCCAATATAGGTAAGAGCTGCACTGGAAGGAGCCGGAGCATCGAAAGTGATCACTTTGATCCCTGCTTTTACCGCATCCGCAATAACAGGCACCAACCCTGCATCGTCCAGAGCAGAGATAGCGATTCCATCTACCTTTCGAGCAATCAAGTCCTCAATAACCTTTACCTGAAGGGGAAGCTCGAACTTCTGAGGATCTACCTTTTCCGCTAACACTCCATATTTCTTTGCAGCATCCCTGAACCCTTCGAAGCATGGTTCATAGTACGGGTGGACCCCCTTGGTTACCATCACAAAGTTTGTCATACGGGTAGATACCGCTTTCGTTTCTGTTTTGCCTCCAGCGAGCGCAACGCCTACGATGAGGAACACACAGAGCAGAAGCCATCCAATCTTTTTCATACAACTCCTCCTATAAATAAATATTTTTATCGCTCTCAAGAGCGATGTTTCCCCTAATCAGCAAACACAACCATCACTTCTTCATACTCCAAATCGGGAGATGATTCCATAAGGAGATTTTCTTTGAAATAGATATGGATCGGAACGGGTATCTTTCTCTGCACCTCCTGTTGCAAAACCACATGTCGATACAGTTGATAGACCGCCTGGTACCCTTGATACGCAGGACGCTGGGAAATCAGTACGTCGAGCAACCCTTCCCGTAACAGACGTTCATTCTCCGGAACTAGATCGTACCCAATGATGGGGATAGGAAAGGGATTGTCTCGATTGAGGGTTTCTGCCACAGAATGGACAGAGGCATTCGCCACGAAAATTCCTTTTGGATTCGGGATATCATCCAATAGGGTATGCAGGAACTCTTCTCTCGTTTCTCTATGATCCATATCCACGCATGTGCGCACCTCGGTCCTGTACCCTTGTCGACCTTCCCAGAATCCCAGGAACCCTTCGATCCTCCTTTTTATATGGTAATCCTCGCTATGGGGAGCAATGCCACAGTACGTGCCTTGTTCTTTCAGGGCAAACAGACAGAGCAACTTTCCGGCCAGGAAGCCCCCGCCGTAGGGATCCTGCCCGATTTCGGTAACGGGGGATGCTTCGGGAAGAGTGGCATCGAAAAACACATAGGGAATCGTTGTCGGTAATTCACCGAGCCACCGGACCATCTCATTGGGCATGATAGGGGCGACAATTAACCCATCACAATGGGCCTGGGGAATCGAGAGTACCGTATTCCAGAAAGACTCCCTGCTATACCTGTCGAACTCTTTCAAATGGATATGGATTCCAAAGGGGCTCAATTCTTCGGCTGCCCGATGGATGCCTTCGAACACCATCCCCCAATACCCAGAATCTTCATCCCTGCAGGGAGAGACGATAAAAAAGTGATATTCCTTTTTCAACTTCAGGTGGCGGGCCAGGGGATTCGGCTTATACCCGAACTTCTTCACTATTGCCTCTATCTTCACCCTGGTTTTAGGGGAAACCCGTCCCCTATTGTGCAGCACCCGATCCACCGTTCCGATGGAAACTCCCGCTTTTGAAGCGATCTCACGGATCGTTATCTGTTGGTTACGCTTCATACAACGTTCGACACAAGCATCCGTAGCGTTAACGTTAACGCAGTTTCATTTTACATCCTATTTTCCCAGGCTGTCAACAGTTTTTCTATCTGACCTCCTGCCCTGAGTTGCGACGCCTTCATCCAGGGGCTGGAACCCCATGAATAAACTCATGGAAAAATAGAAACGACAGGCGATAGACCTCTTTCCTCACATCCTCCGATACCCTCCAACACCCCCGCAGGAGCACAAAAATCCCCGAGTAGTTACTCCATTTTTTTTCCCTTCCCCCGGTACACCTGATCCCGAAGGTTCTCTCCCACCAGCACCCCAATCCC
>Ga0308395_1002512_pt1 | contig 10421 bp, 6 predicted proteins | sample Hotspr20SampleP4_FD_202097 | JGI IMG/M metagenome (GOLD analysis project Ga0308395, IMG submission 202097) | Hot spring phototrophic mat microbial communities from Mushroom Spring, Yellowstone National Park, Wyoming, United States - 20050930_P4 ...
CGACGCCCATCCGTACCCGGACGGATTCTTCGCCTTCCCAAGCGCCGCCAGCGTCTTTGCCGATCCGTGAGCCGAAACGGGCAGATCGCGAAAGCGCAGCGCAAGCGACACATACTCTTCCTGAATTGGGGTGCGCTCATCCTTTCGCAGCGCATACGCCGTCAACCTGCCGATGTGAGCGACAACGGCGTCTTCCCAGGTCAGAAACGTCAGTCCTTTGCGCCATACGCGGGCTTCGTCATCATACGCCCACGTCGCCGCCGTGATGACGCGAGTCGGCGATCGCGGCATCGTCGTCGATGTTTCGCCGGTGACTCCGATCCCCGCCGGATTGTTGTTGCGGAGAAACCACCAGGATGTCAGATATCCGGTCTCGTGACACAGTTGCGCAATCGCAACGTTCGGGTCGATCGAGCATTCGCGGCATGCGTCCTCGTACAGCCGGACGAGCGCCTCGATCCGACGTGCGTGTATCGGGTAGAACGCCGGGTACGACGTCGAACGCGCAAGGTGTCGATGACGCTCGTTGATGACCCGCGTCGTATGCGCCGCGTCGAACGAGACGCGATCTCCTGCGACGATGTAAGAACTCTGTTCGGTATAGGCGTTCATTGCGCTATGTTGCGTTCGTTCCGCGATACGTGATAATGCCGTTCGGCGATGAGTCGAATCTGATCTGAACCCCGACGCCCGCCGATGTGACGTAGGGGAGTCCCGTCCCCTGATTCATAATGAACAGGAGCGGGGTGTTGTTGAAGTCGTCCGGATTATAGATCGCAACGACGACGCCGCTGATCGTCTGATTGGCCACGGGATTCGACAGCGTGATGTTGTTCGTTGTGACCCGCATCAGCATATCGTTCCCCGACACGGACGTCGTGCTCGATACGTTCTGAATGACATACCAGTCCGTCTGATTGGGTCCGAACAGAATACGTGCATTCGTCGGTATGTTCGGCATGGTGAAAATGGTGTCGGATGCCGGATCGATGACGTTCAGCAGATTGGTCAGATTGACGGGAATCGCGGCAAACGACCAGGCCTGCCAGTCGACGAGCGCAAGACGTTCAACGCCGCGCCGGAAGAATATGGCCATACATCACTCCTGTACCGGATCGAGGACGATCCGCCACGACGAAAGCCAGGCGTGCGGGTCGTCCGGTCCTTCGACGGTTTCAACCCGCAGATCGTCGTGGCGAACGACCGTCGTTACGTTGTTCCGTCTCCGATTATATCGATCCCTGCCGGGAAAGGCAATAAAACGACCTCCAGGAGAAACGGAGCTGATGCCGGCGTAGATGAACCCCGGCGCTTCAAACGTCGACTCGCCGCGATCGTAGAAATGGTCGACCGCGCCGAACTCGGAAAGCGTCTGCGTTTCTCGGGTGACGTAGTTATAGCGCCGGATGATCATCGGGTCGGCGTAGTTGTACCCGTGTTCGTCGTAGTGCCAGAGGATCGGGCTTGTCTGTCGAACCATCCAGTTCAATTCAGGACTGCGCTGATTCGGGTAGTGCCTCATCGTCAGCCCGGTCAGGTAGTAACTCCAGTTTCCGACAATCGCCGGACGGGTGACGCAGATGTTGCGGTCGGCGTTCGTCGGCACGATGACCGGTCGTCCGACGGAATTGTCCGATTGCGGAGACCGGAGCGCCGGATCGACCAGGTGATGCTCGATGAATCCCTGGTGCCCCCAATGGAGCGACATGCCGATCCGCACGGCATACCCGAAGGTCGCAATGCCGTGGCTGTATATCCACGCATTCGGATATCCGTTGATGTCGGTTCCGTCGTGTGGAATGTGCATCGTGCGCACGATGGTCATCTGATTGGCGACAAGATCGGCAAGCGCATAGTGGATGACCGATCGCCGTCCGTTCTCGTCGTGAAATCGCTGTTGCGTCACCAGGTACGCGACGCCGTTCCCCAGATAGCAGGGGCGAAGCGCGCTGAACGACGGCAGATAGAGTTCCGACATCAGCCGTTGCGTCTGGATGACGTCGGTAAGCGGACCGTAGTAGTAGGCGAACGCCTTGCGTCGATACGCCTCGGGTCCGCTCGTCGCCTGCCACATCGGAATCGCCGGACAGTGAAGCAGCGGATTCGGGTTGGGCGGCGTCGTGGTGTTGACCGACTGGTAGACGAACGAAATGAACACGTTGCCGTTTTCGACGAACTCGAGCGTGAACAGCGCGATTCGGACTCCCCGGTAGGCGTCCGGCGGAACCAGAATGCGCATCGCCTGCCATGTTGCGCCTTCGTCGCGGCTGATGCAGAACGACGGCGCGTCGAGTCCTCCCTCCGCCGATATCGCCAGATGTCCGCTCTGAGATACGAAGATGCACCCCCAGACTCCTTCGAGAAGGAACATGCGTCCGGGGGTGGCGGATTCATGGGCGCGCAGCGGAACGGGGTTCGCCATCCGTCCGTGAAGCACCCAGGTCGTCCGATCGGGATGGACCCAGATGTTCGACCAGGCCATCGGGCGCTGTTCGTCGTTCATCGGCGGGTGATTGCCGTTTGCGGAAGGCGCTACGGGAATGAACGTCCATTCTCGATTTCGATACCGCCAGATGCCGCGACGGTCCGGCGGAGGAATGTACGGGTTCGGAATGTGTCGGGGATCGGAACTCGACGATTGCGCCGGAATGTCGGTCGGGCAGATCAGGTCGACATCCATACTCTCCAGCGCCAGGCGCTTGACGATACGGTACGACACCGTCTTCTGATCCTGAAGCGGGCTGGCGACATACCTCCCCGACGATACGTTCAGCGCATAAAACGCGCCTCGCCGGCATTCCGCCGACAGCCGGATCGCAACGCACGACGACGTCATCGTCGACGAGTCGGTCGACGGCGAGTACTCGAGCGACTCGATGCCGTTCATCGTCGGCAGCGTAACGACGATGCTCTGTCGACCCGTCTGAGGATAGAGCGCGTATACCTCAAAGGTGTACAACCCCGGCTCTTCGAGCATCGCCAGTCCCAACGGCTCAAAGTAGTGCTGCCCGGATGAATCGTTATACCGTCGCAGCGCATGCTCGATGCGCGTGCGGGCGTCGGCGGTCATGCCGGCAAGCGGACCTGCGGACAGGTCGGGAATGTCGATGAACGATACGCCGTAATGCGGGGATACGACCGGGTTGAACTGCGTTTTCGGATATCGAATCGAGAGGAGCCAGAAGATCGTCCGGTCGGAGTACGACGCCCCGGAAAACAGGAACAGGATCGACCATATGCCGTCCATCGAACGCGCATACGTTGCGGCGTTCGATATGCGGATCGTCGCGCCGATGCGGTGACGGTTGCGGTGACGGTCGAGAAGCGTCGCATACGATGCGTTGTCCCAGAGCAGCGTGGCGAACGCCGGTCGAACGACCATCAACAGCAGCGCAGGAATGTTCTTGCGCACGTTCGGACGGAGGAACAGCGCGGCATCGCCGTCGCGCAGCCCCTGCACCCCCGAATTGACGAACGAAAACACGCCGTGCTTCGGGTGGTGCGCCAGACCGGACGCAGCCGATGTGACGACGCCGGTGAATATCTGGTACATCGCGTTGAGAACCGGCACAAGATCGTGCATGCTTACGTGCCTCCATAAGGGTCGGGATCGTTCGCGTTGGTGAACATGACGGCGCTGGCATGGCGAATCTGTTCCGCCGTCGGGGTTGAATAGGAAAAGGTGTAGTTGATCCGCGACAGTTCCAGGATCGACGGTCCGGCGGTTCCCGAAACCCGAATCTCGATGCTCAGCGAACGCGACGGGGATGTTTCGCATGTAATGGTCGAGAACGCCGACGTCGGCTGTCCGGTGCGCACCGCCACCACGTGTCCCTGTTCGTAGATCGCCTGCTGCGCGCCTGCGTTCGGCAGCGTCCAGCGAACGGTCATCGATTCCGTTCCGTTCGTCACCCCGCGCACGTGCAGCGTCGCATCGAAAGTGAACGTCGATGCAATCGTCGGCGTGTACGCAATGCCGTGTCGCCCCTGCGAATCGAGGGTCATCGATCCGACGTAGAGCGCCGTGAACGAACTGCGATTCATCGGAAAGTTGAGTCGCAGCCATTCGTTGCGCGGCAGGCGTATCGGCGGATTGACGATGATCTGACCCATGTACGCAATGGTCGCGGTCTGCGACGCTCCGGCGAGCGGACTCCAGCCGGAACGGGTGTAGATATGCCAGACTCCGCCGCTGATCGTTCCGTTCGCCGATTGCGTTCCTCCGACGTTGATGAGATGCCCAAGACGCGGACGCTGCGGCAGGTTCGCCGTCGACGGAACGACGCGATGGTCGTACACGATGAAATGTTCGCGCATGCCGCCGGGACGTCCCGCAAAGCCGATGCAGAAATACGGCGTGTACTTCTCCGCATTGTTCGGTTGCGCAACGAATACGACATCGTCCGGCAAAAGCCAGGTCATCCATCCCGCCAGCGCATTGACCGATCCGAGCTCCTGCGAATAGACCTGGACGATGTTCGACGACGCCAGCATATCGGTCGATACGACCCGCGCCGGTCGAACGGCGATCTGATGTCCGATGACGTCGACAAGCGTGTCGAGCATAGAGTCGCTCCGTTGTTCTCTGTCCAGAGAAATCTTACTGTCCGTCGCCGCGAGACGGCGAATCGGGCAACGGCGGAATCGGAACGTCCTCGCGGATGGCGCGAAAGATCGTCACCTCGCGCAACTGATAGGTCGTTTCCCAGATGCGCCGTTCGCCGTCGACCGAATAAGAAATCGACTGCACCTCGTACCACTGACTGCCCGGGTTGTTCATCACGTGGAACGCATTTCCCGAAAACCGTCCGTCGATTGCAGGATGAACCAGGACGACCATGTCGCAGAGTCGCAAGAAGACATGCGCCGAAAACTTCGCCTGCGCGGTCGTCCTGGCGCGGATCGAGTGATACCCGCGCTGCGCAAAGCGCCACAGATTCGCCCATGCCCGATCCCGCGCCTGATCCGACCAATAGCGACCGGAGTCGAGCGTCCAGGGACCGGCAAGAAGCCAGCGACCATGCTGCGGATCGGTTGCGTGCTGCGGATAATCGGCTCCCCACTCCTCGTTCCAGTTCGACAACGACGCCGTGATTTTGTAGTACGACGACAATCCGGTTCGCACCGACACGGAAACCGATTCGGGAATATGCACCGGATAGAAAGGGAACGCCTCGTATAGTCCGTCGAAATCGGAATATCCCGGACTGCGCGATCCGGCGATGGTCGCCATCGGAATATCGAAGATCGGAAGTCGCACCGTGGCGTGGACCAGGTTGAGATCGAAGCGCGTGTAGCGCGAACCCTCATACGTCGACCCGTTCCACGTGTTCACCTGCGAATGATCGAAGAACGCCTGGGGATACCAGTAGTTGCGGTCGGGAATGATCCAGAGTCCGTTGCGTTGCGTGAAGAAGGCGAAGCAAAACTCGTTGCGCGCTCCGTCGCGGATGTTACTCCAGTATTGCCCCTGATTGAACGTCCAGTCGCGGTACTCCATGTTCGCCGTCTGTCGATTGTCGGTGACGTATGCGCCATACGCCTGCGATACGTTTTCCCAGGACACGCTGTACCATTGCCCGCCGGGAACCCACATCGCCGAATAGAACATCAGCACATCGTGATGGTCGGCGAAGTTGCTTCTTTCCAGCAGCATATACCCGACGACGTCGCCGAACGTCATGTCGTTGAACGTCACCCCGATGCCGTTGTTCACGTGGCGAAAGAAGCCGACGACGTGCGTCTGCATCTGTTCCAGAATCATATCGGCGGTGCGGCAGGAAATCGACGCTTCGTGGCGATCGAACGAGTACGATATCGATTGCACGTCGATGTATCCGCAGAAGACGATTTCCGGCGGCTCGTGCGGACGCGATGGATGATAGTCCGGCGATGCGCGAAGTCGCACCCGATCCGATCCGTTATGCGCGTAGAAATCGACTCGCACAACGACCGGAACATACCCCTCGACGGCGTCGATGTTCGCCAGAACCGACAGATCGCCGTGCAGCTTCGCCTCCATCGTCCAGCCGCCGGCATCGACCCCGCCGGAGATCGACAGGCTCGACACGTCATACGGCATTCCGGCGCGTCGATCGATGACGATGACCTGACGTCGACTGCTCACCGGAACTCGCGTGTCGATGGTGAGTTCGACGTCGTAAATGCCGGGCTGGAGGAAGACGACGTCGAAGTACGCCGGCTGAGGCGCGGGGTGGTAGGTGAAATCGTAGTCGTAGCGCGGAGACGATATGCAATGAACCTGATTGTTCGTCACGTCCTGGTCGTTCAGCAAAACTCGCCACTGATGACCGGTCGCCGCCCATCTTCGACGGATGTACGAGTAGCCGCCGAAGAACGTTATCGGCTCATGCAGGTAGGCGATGCGATGCGGTCCGAACACGCAAAATCCGCGATCGGGGTGCTTTCCCAGTTGCTGAGGGTATTCGGTTCTCGGCGGATTCTCAAATCGCGCATCGGTTGCAATGCGGATGGCGTTGCCGAACGCCACGACGACGTCGAACGATACGCTCGATGTGTTGATCAGCCTGGCGTATTCGATGGCCTGTTCGCGGGTAATCATACATCCACCGTCACTGCTGCGTAGAGAGTCGTCGACGCCGTATCGATGACTGCGCCGCCGGAACGGACGACCGACAGCGAGTCGCCATACGCCCGACAGACGATCCAGGCATCGACCGGCGCAAAGAAGAAGCGCACCCAGAGCGCCGGTCGATGCGGTCGCCATATCGCCCGGTAGCGCTGCGACACGTTTTCCGCTTCGCTCTTCCAGACCAGCGATATGGACGGAAAGTAGGCGTAGCGGGTCGTCCGGTCGAACCCGAGCGCAACGGCATCGATCCCCCAACGCATTTCGTTTGGCGCAGGAAAGGCGTAGTTTGACGGATCGAACGACAGAACGTTTTCGTTTTCATCGAAATACGGCTGAAGAACGAAGAAACTCATAGATCGCCTCACTCATCCGACACGTCCGGCGTTCCCGCCAGAAGGTCGACGACAATATCGCTCCATTCGATGTCGATATACGCTTCGACATATAGAGTCCCCGTCTCCAGCGCAACGTCGCCGCCGATCGGTATCTGATGGATTAGAAATCGCCAGGGATCGGGAGGCGGCTGTTCGCCTATCGACGGCGCAGGCGCAGGCGGAAGCCCGACAAAGTCGATGTCGATGTTCGGATCGAGAAAGAACGTCAGCACGACGTCGATTCCTTCGACGCCTCGGAGCGAACCGATCGTCGGAATGCGCGGACGGGCGGGCGATGTGCGCCATACGCCGTCCTGGTCGTAGTACGACAGAAGAACGGTTCGATGATTGCGCGCCGCGTCGTAGATCGCCTGCCACAGGTCCGCCAGCATCGATGCGTGCAGATTGCGATACGACAGCACGATCGAGCGGTGCGTGTGCTTTCGCGGTGCGCCGTTGAGGAGCGTCGTCGTTTCGCCGCTGCGATACTCGACGGCGTCGGGTCCCAGAATCGGCATGCCGTTGATCGACCATCTCATACGTCCATTTTACCTGTTTTTTATCCGGGAAAGCAACCGTTCAATCTCGGCAATCAGCTCGCGCTTCAGTTGCTGCGCCTTATCGACGTCGACATCGCCGGAAAGATGCTGCGTGATGTTGATGGTGTACGCATACGCCGGACGCATATCGGCCGGCTCGCGTCGTTCGTCGGCATCGACGCGCACGTGCAACGCAACGGGTCGACGCTCATCGGTCGATGCGCCGTTCGACTCTCGACGGATGCTGTTGAGCAGGTGCGACAGATCATCACGAAGCAGCGCAATCGCCCGGTCGATGAACGCCTGCAACCCGCGCCCGCCGACGAATTGCGCAATCATCGACCGGTACGCTTCCGCCGCATTCACATCAAGGATGGCTTCGCCTCGATGCACCTGTACGACCTGGTCTTCCGGCACCCGCAGGATGCCGATGGCGAACGAACTGCCGGGCTTCCCGCCTCCTCCTCCTCCTCGAGTCGGTTGCCTTTCGGACAACGAATCTTCTCTGCCCCTGCCGGAACCGACGCCTCTTTCACCTTCTCTCTGCTCTTGAATCGCCTGCCCGACGGATTTCTCGGACATCTTCAAAGTGGATTCCGAAAACGCCATGAGTCCCTGGAAAGCGGTTCTGGCGTTGAACAGAGTGAAGACCGCCTCGAGAACGCCGCGATTGTCGCGTATCCAGGACGCAAACGAACGCGCAAACGAAATGATCAGATTCGCCGTCATCGCAATGATGGAAGAAATCGATTTCCTGATCTTTTCACGCGCCTCTTTCGCTTCTTCGCCTTCGCCTGTCGATTTTCGCAAAAGCTCGAACCATTCCACGGTCGAATCGATCAGCGCATAACCGGCATCGAACATCTTCTTCGTCTCTTGCGACCATCCGGCGATTGCGTTCTTTGTCTCCTGACTGAACATGCCGGCGATGAACTGCGCCAGACCGAGAAAGCCCTGCACGAAAACTTCGATCAGGAATGTCGCCGCCTTCACAAGCGACCCGCCGAGTCTCTCAAGCGAGAAGTTGGAAATCACCTTTCCGAATTCGGACCTTATTTTCTCGTCCAGCAAACGCGGAATATCGAGCACTCCTTCTTTGATGCCGATGTCTTTCGCGGCAACATGTCCGAGAATGAGTCCGCCGAGGATCGATCCGCCGATCCCCAAAAGACCGGACAACGCTGCGCCTGCGCCTGCGCCCGCGCCCGCCGCGCCCGCCGCGCCCGCCGCGCCCGAGCCCGCCGCTCCTATGCCAATGCCGGCCAGCAGCGGTCGCAGCAACTGGAAGAACAGCCAGCCGGTCAGCGCAATGTCGCCGGTCGTCTGCAAGATCGATCCCAGCTCGCCGAACGGAGCCGCCCATCCCATCATCTGCGCCGCTTCCGACTTCTTGCGTCGGATGTCGAATACGGTTTCGTCGTATGGAGCCTGCGCTTCGCCTTCGGCGATCATCGTCAGTTGCGTAATCGCCGTATACAGGTCGTCCCGGAAGAGCGTATCGTTTTCCAGCGCGGAAATCAATCGGTCGTAGAACAGACGGTCGTCTTCGGTCGTCTGCTGCGCGATGAACGCCTGTTTCATCGACTCGTCGAAACGACCGCTGCGCATCGCTTCCAGCAGCGCAACGAACGCGGGGTCCTGCCAGTTGCCGGTGAACGACGTCAGGGCTTTCTCCGACACGGCAATCCCGGATGCATCGATTCCGCCCATGTGCGCCTCGACGATTCCGCGAATGAACGTCGCCGGGTCCATCACCCGACCTTCGATGACTCCGCGTTCGCCTCGCCGCTCGAACTGGAGCGATTTCACAAGATTGTTGTAAACCTCGACCATCCTCGACGACATCTTCGTCGACGTTTCATCCATCACGCGATGACTTTCGAGGATCGCCTCCTGGCGCTTGATCACCTCCTCGTCGAACTCGAGCATCTTCTTGCGATGCTCCATCTGCGCCAGCTCCTGATCCTGCTTCTCTTTGACGAGGAGCTTTTCCCGCTCGAATATCGCCTTTTCCAGGTCGTACATTTTGATGCGGAACGCGAGCATCTTGCGCTGGTATGCAAGGTTCTCTTCTTCGATTGCAATCGCAAGACGCCGGGCTTCGCGCTCCAGCTCCATCGACCGTATCGCAAGCTTGACTCGCTCTTCCATCTGCGATGCATCAAGCATGCCCATTTCGTACTGAATGTCCGCTTCCGCCATCAACGACGGCAGCAGGCGTTCGGTATCCGAAATGCGCCCTTCGAGGCTTCGCATCTGCAATTCGAGTATCTTCACCAGCACCTCGTACTGCTTTTCGGCAAGAACGAGCTGCTGCTCTTGTAGGCGATAGGAGTGCTCACGCGCCCGATCTTCGATTTCCATGCGCCGCTCGTAGAACTCGGCCTGCTTTTCGAGGTGACGCATCTGTTCGGAGTACGCCGCTTCGGTTCGGAAGGCGGAGCGACCGTACTGCAACATGCGCATCTGGTGGACGAGTCCTTCGTAGAACTGTTCGTGCTGCAAGCCGAACACCGGCGCACGTCCCATGTTCGCCAGGGTCTGATTGTAGATCGAACTCAGAGACGTCGAGGCGAGTCCACGCGAACGCTGCTCGGCGAGCTGCCCGCGACTCATGTCGATGTAGGCGCGATACGATCGGTCGGCTCCGATGTCGCCGTACATCATCGTGTCGTACCAGCGACGGAAGGCGATGTCCTGCCTCTGCCAGTCGAGCGACAGGCGTTGCGATTCCAGATTGACGCCCATCTGTTCTCGACGCAACGGCAGCATCTCGCGCTCGATCATCAGCTCGCGCTTTTTCGACTCGAGTCCGACAACGGCCTTCTCGCGCTCGATATGCGCCAGCATCGGCGCATGCCGCGCCTGAAGCCGCAGTCGTTCAAGGTCGAGTTC
>Ga0308395_1002521_pt1 | contig 10393 bp, 7 predicted proteins | sample Hotspr20SampleP4_FD_202097 | JGI IMG/M metagenome (GOLD analysis project Ga0308395, IMG submission 202097) | Hot spring phototrophic mat microbial communities from Mushroom Spring, Yellowstone National Park, Wyoming, United States - 20050930_P4 ...
TGGAAAAGGCATACAACGTGAGGAAGGGGATACCGAGTTCGGCCGTGGCTTCTACGGTGTCCCGCACGGCCCGCACGGCAGAACGGTGGCCTTCTATGCGGGGAAGGCCCCGCGCCTGCGCCCATCGCCCATTTCCATCCATGATAATAGCCACATGGGTAGGTAGGCGCTCAGGGTCTAAATCCGTGGGAGTAATGTCAGGCTTTTCCACTTAAGGGCTGATCAACGGAATTTCGGGCAGCGCTCTCCGGGATCAATGATATAAGTAACCCCGATGCCCGTATAAACATACCAGTCCTTTTGGTTGACAAAGCCGCGCACGTCATTAGCATCGTAGCCGCTACTACCTGAGGCACGATAACCACTGCGATCAGAGAGTTCTGCAGCTATCGGCCCCATCTGCGCGAGCATCAGGTTCGGCGGCGGATACCGGTCGCTCACATCATCGAGGTAGTCCGTGAAAGTTTTACGCAGGCCCAGCTCAAACCACAAGTCCCACCGATTACTGAGAGTCCAACGTGCCCCTATCCCCATGGGAATAGAAACCTGCGTCAGGGCATACGGCTTAGGATAAGTACGGGTGGGGTCATTCAAGAATTGGCCTTCTGTACCGAGGGGCTGAAGCCGATACCACTTACCATCACTGGCCTTAGCCTTGGGATCAAAGTTGAAAATCGCTACGCCTGCAAAAATGAGGGGCGAAAACTTGGGCCGGAAGCGATACAGTCGCGGATGCGCAAAGAACTCATACATGAATATCAGGTGAAACTCTGTCAGGTGCGAGCGGAAATGGAGGTTACGCCACTTGCGGAATCTATCCACGCTTACGGAATCAGCTGCGCCCATCCAGCCCTGGAAATACCCAATGCGCGCCCGGAGGTGCGGATGAAAGTTGTAAATGAGGTTGAACCCGAAGCCCGGTTTGGTGAATTTGAGGGTGAAGTCATCATCCAGGTCGCCCTTGTAGTTTGTAATCCCCACAGAAGGGCCGAGAGCCAAGTAGCCTTTATACGCTGAACCGCGCTGAGCCCACATGGGTACGACACCCAGTGCTATCCATATTAGCAGAGACCGCATGGTGCAAAGTAAAGCAGTTTTCTCCAATCGCTCAAAATGGCCACCCCCCTTCCGCATCTTGAGCACCCGCTAAGAAAAAGTGGTGCTCCCCTAAACGCCGTACCCGCACTACCGGCCACACAGTCCGGAGCCAATTCTCCACCTGCTTAGCCTGTTTGGGAAGCAAGACATTCCAAACTACGATTCCTTTTTTTTCCAGCCGCCTATGCAGCGCTTCCACAAAGACGCCCTGCAAAAAGCCTTCTGGCACCTCCCGCTCCACAAACACATCCACAAATATGCCATCAAAAGACTCCCCCACCTCATGGATCGTCTCCACCGCATCCCCGAGTAAGACCCGATAGGGCAAGGGCAGGTCAAAATAAGTCTCTTGTAGGGCGACCATTTGGGGGTCTTTTTCCAGGATGCGAACCTCCGCAGGCGGGGGCTGCCCCGTTTGCGATAAGATTTGTATCAGAGAGGCCCCCATGCCAATTAGCAGGACGCGCTTCCAGCTACGCCCGTGCAGCCCATACGCAAGAAATGCCTCTTCCCAGGCTTTTTTGAGCTGGCCTCCCACATAGTCGACGTCACATCCAGTTAGGACGGGCTGGCCCTTTCGCCACTCGATCTGCACCTTCATGCAGCAGAGACAGACTGCAAAGCCTGCGCCATTTCTACCCCCAGCACCGTACTGACACCCGGCTCCGGCATCGTAACGCCATACAGCACCTCCGCATAAGACATCGTGATTTTATTGTGCGTGATGACGAGAATCTGGCTCACTTCTCCGAAGCGCCGCAGGAGCCGACCAAACTTATCGGCGTTGACATCATCCAGCGAGGCATCCACTTCGTCCAAGATAATAAGAGCCGGGGGCCGAATCGAGAGCATGCCCATGAGCAAGGCCAGGACCGTGAGGGCTTTCTCCCCGCCAGAAAGCTGCGTGATAGAAAGGGGGCGCTTCCCCCGGGGCCGGGCGATAATATCTATGCCGCTGGAAAGCGGCTTGTCCGGCTCTACCAGCACCAGGTCGCACGTATCCTCTTCCGAGAAGAGCTCCCGAAACTGCCGGATAAAGGCCTGCCGCACCGCCTCAAAGGTGTCTGTAAAGCGCTGAGCGGCCTCCCGGTCCAAGGTAATCAGGAGTTTTTCCAGCCTTTCCAGCGCCTGGCTGATGTCAGCTCTTTGACTTTGATAGGATTCCATGCGGGCTTTTTCCTGCTGGAGGGTAGTGAAGGCTTCAAAGTTGAGCTCACCGAGGTCGGTCATCTGCTGGCGAAGGGTCTGAAGCTGGCGTTCTACCTCGTCAGCAGAGAGCCGGCTACCCGGCGCCTCCGGTAGGTCCCCTAAGCTAAGCGAGACCTCCATTTCTAAGCGCTGGGTCATCATCTGAATACGATGTTCGGCCTCCTGGCGGCGAGCTACGAGACGATTGCGACGTTCTAAGAGGGCCTCCCGCTGGGAAAGCTGCTGATAAAGGATGGACTCAATTTCCTTATAGCTTTTTTCGGCGGACTGGAGCTCTGTCTCAAAGCCTTTCCGACGATTGGCGATATTTTCGGTATCAGCTTGGGCCTGTGCGAGGGCTTTTTGCGTTTCGGAAAGGTTAGCCTGTGCTGTTGTAAGCTCCTGCATGAGGCGGGCCTCCTGATCGCGGAGGTAAGTGAGGCGTTTGCGTACCTCGCTAAGCTGCTGGTGCAAGAGCCGCTGGTGCTTTTCCTCCTGGCGAAGCCGCTCTTCTATCTGGGCGAGCTGGTAACGCTTTTCGGCCTGGTGGGCGGAGAGGTTCTGGAGCTTTTTCTGGTAGGCTTCGTTTTGCTGGGAAAGGGCCTGGCGTTTTTCTTCCAGGTCGGCCAGGCGGCGCTGGGCGTGAGCGAGCGCGTCCTCGATCGGCTGTAAACGCTGCTGATGCTGGGCTTCTTCGGATTGGAGGGCCTGAAGGCGACCTTCTTCGACGGAAAGGGCTTTTTGGGCTTCGGTGAGGCGGGCCTCTATCTGGGCAAAGGCCTTTTCGGCGGCTATGAGCTTCTGCTGGGCCTCCTGCATGGTTTTCTTGGCGGCGTCCAGGGGCAGGGCCCGGAGAGAGGCAGCCCGCTCTTCTACTTGCGACTTAAGGAGGTGTATTTGCTGTGTGAGGGTGCTCTCCACTTCACGCAGGGCCTGGATGCGGTGCGGTAGACCAATATGGGCTGTTTTCGGTACGCCAAGGAAGTAGTGGGTGGAGTAAGCGGCGCGCAGGAGCTTCTTTTCCGGGTGCAGATAGCGCAGATGCGGCGGAGGAGGTTCGGGATGCTGGACAACCCAGATATTACCCCAGAGCAGGTGTGGGAGGGCTTCCCAGCCGGGCAAGGTCTGAATATGAGAAGATAAATGCCAGGCCTCAGGCAGGGGGGCATGGGGAACGGCCTCCGGCTGCGGCAGGGCTGACGATAGAAACACCTGAAAAAGGCCTTCTTTTTCCTGAGCGAGGGCTTTTTCCACTTCGAGCAAAAGGGCGGGGTCGCTTAGGCAGAGGGTGAGCGGTTCTATCCGCAGCAGGAAAGCGAGGAGCGGGAGGATGGCTTCGCTGGCATAGAGGACACTTTCTAAGGGAAGAAGCTTATCGGGGTGGGCTTGGATGAGCCGGCGGAGCGCCGGCGGCCAATGCGCCGCCTCCCGAAAAAGACTTTCAAGGGCAGTACGTTCAGAGACCTTGCCTCTGAGATCGGCTTCCACGGTACCAAGCTGCCGTCGTAAAGCCGCAAGCTCCTGCTCGATGGCATTTCGGCGCTTTTCCAGCTCCTGGCAGGCGGCAGTGGCCTCCTCTAAACTCTGTCGCAGGATAGCTATCTCCTCCCCCTTCTGGGCGAGCTCAGCCTGGGCGGTGGCTTGGCTTTCCCGCAGCCGCTCTAAATAGGCACTGGTTTTCTGCTTTTCGCGCTCCACGGCGGCTTTCTGGGCTTCCCAGCGATTTTTTTCAGCGGAAAGGCGGGATAACTCCTGCTTAGTTTTCTCGATTTCCTGCTGGAGGCTCTGGTAAGCTTGCTGGATGCTCTGCTGGTGGGTCTTTTCGGCCTCAATAGTTTGGAGGAGAGTCTCTACCTCGGCGAGAAGGGCAGCCCGCTGCTGGGCGAGGGCCTCGAGCTGGGCGAGGTTTTCCGCTTCGGTGGCCTGCATGTCTTTTTCTTGGCGGTGGCGATGGGCCGTTTCTTCGGCGATGTCCTGACGCTGCTTTTGAAGCTGGGCGATACGTTCCTGCAAGCGGCTTTCTTCTTGGGAGAGGCGCTGCTGACGCCGGAGAAGCTCCTCATGCGCTGCGCGTATAAGCGATAGCTCCTGCTGGATAGCGGCACGCTTATCCTCCCGCAGCTGAAGGCGCAAAAGTTCTAATTCTTTTTCCAGCGTCTGCAGGCTCTGGGTGAGCGCTTCTTCCTCTTTTGCGATTTGGGCGATTTGGCGACGATAATACGCCACCTCGGCCGCAATGTAGTTTTTGAGCAGGGTCTGGTACTGGTCTTTAAGCGCGTGGTACTTTTCCACTCGCTGGGCTTGCTGGGTCAGGAGAAGGATTTGCTGGCTAAGCTGGGCAATAAGGTGGTCTACCTCGGAGAGGCTCTGGCGGGTTTTTTCGATTTCGGTGAGGAGCTCTTTGCGCTGGTGGTGATACTTTTCGATGCCGGCCAGGGACTCCAGGAGGGCGCGCCGCGCGCCGCCTCGGTCCTGAATGAGCGCCTCCACCTGCCCCCCATCCAGAAAGCTATGCGGGGAGAGTCCCATTTCCCAGAAGTAACTCAGAAAGTCCTTTAGGCGGGCAGACTGGTTATTGATGAGATATTCGATGTCTCCCCCGCGATGGACACGTTTCGTAAAGATGACTCTGGGCAGCTCTGGCGAAAAGTCCGCTACTTCCAGGGAGACTTCGGCATACGGGAGGGGCTTTCGGCGAGCTGAGCCGTTGAAGATTAGGTTGTCGGTCTTTTCTATGCGGAGGAGGCGGCTTTTTTGCTCGCCCACGAGCCAGCGGAGGGCGTCGGCGATGTTGGACTTGCCGCCGCCGTTGGGGCCAATGACGGTCATCAAGCGATGATGGAGGGGAAGATGGATAGGGTCTGCAAAACTCTTGAAGCCGCGCAGATGCAGCGCATGCAGTCGCACTTGTCAAAAGTAGCCATCAGGCAGGCAGAGTGGTCAATGAACCCAACTGCGACCCTGTAAAAAGTGTGGAGAATAGCCTGGAAGCAGGATTTGGCGGAGAGGGGATTTTTTGCTGGGGGGGCGTTGGGCTAAACAGCTACCTTTGGGTTATGGTGCTGGGCATCATTGGGGCGGGCGGTGTAGGGCAGGCTTTCGCCAAAAGGCTCTCGGCCATCGGCCATACCGTTTATCTCGTACGCCGGCCGCACCAGGTCCTAGAAGGCGCTTTCGCACAGCTTACGCAGTGGGAAGCCCTTTCCTGGGAAAGCCTCGATGCTGTCCTCCTCTGCGTACGTGACCAGCAGATAGCCCCCCTAGCCCGGGAAATCCAGCACACCACCAAGACCCACATCCCCATCGCGCATACTGCCGGCTCTGTGGACATAGAAGCGCTCTCTGGGTTCGCTCGCCGAGGCGTGGTATATCCCCTTCAAACCTTTTCACCCGGCGTCGCTATAAACTGGGGAGAATTTGCAGTCTTCTGGGAGGGTGATGAGCTATTTTTTGACTTGGCGGTGGCGCTTACGGGCACGGCGGAAAGGGTGCATTACGCGGATAGCTTGGAGCGTCTCCGTTTGCATATCGGGGCGGTATTTGTGGCGAATTTTACAAATGCAATGGCAGATATAGCGCAGAAGGTTGTAAGTCCGCGTTGGGACTTTCGGGTGTATCTTCCGCTTTTGGAAGCTGTGGTGGGAAAGTTGCATGTTCTTTCGCCGGGGGAGGCGCAGACGGGTCCTGCTCGGCGGGGCGATGTAGAAACCCTTCAGAAGCACCTATCCTACCTTGAAGCCCACTGGCCGGCCCTGGCTCCTCTCTACGAGATGCTGAGCCGATACATCCAGGATCAATCGCTCCAGTAGTCGTAGATTTTTTCTTTGCGCACCTTGGCTTTTTCGGAGAGGTATTTGACGAGGCGGTAGGCCGCGATAGGGTCCAGAATGGGATAGACGGGACGGAGTGTACGCTGATAGTAAAGGTCCTTATAGCGCTGTTCGGCGATCTTGATACGTTCTTGCGGGTCTGGGGGGAGGTTTTCCATGAAATAGGCGATGATTTCGGGGCTGACGTTGTCGCGGGCGATCTGGGATTGCGTTTCCAGAGGGATGTTGAGGAGGGCGGTTTTGAGCTCTTCGGGGGTTTTTATGGCGGTGATACGGACGGTTGGCAGTTCGATGGTGTCTTCTACGAGGTAGTGCACAGCGTAGAGGAAGCCTTCGGTGGTGTCGCCGACATAGGCGTCGAGGTAGGGGCTCACGAGGAAGCGGGCTTTTTTGTAGCCTACGGCGGAGAAGTAGAGGGTATCGCCCCGTACCACGGGGACGCTGTAGAAGCCTTCGGCATTAGCGAGAGTCCCCCGGCGGGAGTGGTTAATCCGAATCGTCACATAGGGGATAGGCTCGCCGGTAGAGGCGCTGAGGATCATACCGGAAAGCTGGTAGATGCGGGGTTCCTGGGCGTAAAGCAAGGCGAAGAGGAGGAGAAGCGCTTTTTTCATACCTGGACGGCGACGAGGAGGATGTCGTCAGTGAGGGCGCCATCGCCGCGCCAGGCTTCTATGTGGTTGATGAGATTGGCAAACCAGGCGTGGAGGTCGGAAGGGGCATTTTCGGCGAGCCAGTCGCGGATGCCGGCCCGGCCGAAACGTTTGCCTGTGCGGCCGCCAACGAGGCGCTCCCAGCCATCTGTGAAGAAAAAGAGCACGGTGCCCTTTTCAACGGGGAGGATGGTACTATTGTAGATGCGGGGGCCGGACTCGTCGCCTTTCTGGCCGATGAGCCGTTTGTCTGGCTGGAGGGTTTCCCAGGATTTGAGGACGGGATTGAAGGCCCAGAGCGGGATGAGTCCCCCAGCATAGTGTACCTCACCGAGATTGGGGAAGACCGTACAGACGCCAACCTGGAAGCCCTCGGCGCTGATGTTTTCTATTTCAGGAGAGGCCTTTTTAGCGGGGGGGTACAGAATATCGGTAAGGCTCTTATGCAGTTGGCTGAGGATACGGCCGGGGTCAGTTACCCCGCGCACGGTGAAGATTTCGTATAGGAGGGTATGGGCAAGGGTAGATAGCATAGCGGCGGCGGTGCCGGCACCGGAAGCATCTACCACAGCTAGGAGCTGGGCGCCATCTTTGCCCTTGCCCACGTATAGGAAGTCGCCCCCGATGATTTCTTTGGAGCGAAAGTAATAGACGCTCTGGGGGAAGACCAGGCGCAGTTCGGCCTCGCCGTGGAGGATGACCTCTTGGAGCCGCTTGGCAACGGCGATTTCGCCGGAGAGGACGCCGGAAGTGCCCTTAAGCTCCTGACGCAAGATACGGTCCAAGGCCGATAGGGTATTTTTATTGATAGCCTTGGCCAGGGCCAGTCGGCGCTCGGAATACTCCCTGAGGTAGCGATAGGCTTCTTCCCAGCGGCCTTCCTGCTCGGCTAAGCGGGCCTTGTAGTCCGGCAAGAAGTACGTGAGGGTGCGGTCGCTTACTTCTTTTTGGAGGGCCTCAAAGCGCTCTAAGGCCGTGCGGGCGCGCTGGGTTTCGCCGACATTGAGGCAGGTGTCGATTAGCGAGGATAATACCTGAAAAAGCAGGGCTGGATTCTGGAGAGTAGTGGCGAGGTCTTCAGCTCGGGTAAGGAGGCTAAGGGCTTCCTCGCGCTTTTGCTGGGCAGCTTTGACTTCGGCCTGAATGAGCAGAGCCCGGACAATGAGGTCTTTTTCACCCAGCTCAGAAGCAATATCTATGGCCGCCTGCGCGTGTTTTTCTGCTTCAGCCCACTGCCCCTGGGCACGGTGCAGCGATGATAACGTGACATGAGAAAAAAATGCCCCCCGGATATACCCATTGGCCGTGTGGATGGAAAGCGCCTTCTGATGGTACTCAAACGCCAAGTCAAACTGCTCCAACTCGCCAAAAAGACTGCCTAAGTTCCCCAGGGTCTGCGCATAAAAGAAACTCAGCTCCGGTATAAGCTCCAAATAGCGAAGGGAATGGGTAAGGTACTGCACGGCTTTTTCCAGAAAGCCCATTCGCTGGTGAACGGTGCCCAGGTTTGATAGGGTTAGGCCTAAGCCCTTGAAGTTATCCAGCCGCTCAAAGATTTGCAGAGCCTCCTGAAAGTGCTGGACGGCTTCTTCGCTTTTGCCTTGGATAGCTTTGGCAATACCGAGGTTTCGCAGTGCCCAGGCTTCCCCTTCCTGATAGTGGATTTTACGGGCGATTTGAAGAGCATCCTGGGCGAGCTTTTCGGTGAGAGCGGTGTTGTTGTAGCGGTTGTCGTAAGCTTCCTCGTTGAGGCGATCGACGGTTTGCTTTTGCCGCTCGATCTCGGATGCCAGGCCCTTACTGCTCATAAGACCGCTGGAAGAGGCTGATCTTGGTAATAACCTGTGCGTAGGCGATGGGCTACTGCCTTGAAGGCAGCAATCGTCCGATCCACATCCGCTTCGGTATGCGCCGCCGTGGGAATGAGGCGCAGGATGATTTTACCTTTCTCAATCACGGGATAAGTTACGGCGGATGTGAAGATGCCAAAGTTCTCACGCAGGTCTTTTACGAGGGCAATCGCTTCCCGCTCAGAGCCAGCGAGGTAGACAGGGGTAACAGGAGAAACGGTATCCCCGATGAAAAAGCCAGCTTCTTTGAGGCCCTCCTGGAGGCGTCTGGTGATGGCCCAGAGCTTTTGGTGGCGATGGGGTTCGTAGCGAATCTTTTCCAGCCGTTTACGGGCGCCAATTGCCACAGCGATGGGGAGCGCCTTCGCATAAATCTGGCTGCGCAGGTGATAGCGCAAATACTGAATAACCTCCCTTTCCCCAGCGACGAAAGCCCCAATAAGCGCCATGGTTTTCGCGAAAGTTCCTACCCAGATATCTACAGCGCCTTCCACGCCAAAGTGTTCTGGCACGCCCCGGCCCGTCCGGCCCATGACCCCAAAACCATGCGCATCATCCACCATCAGCCGGAAAGGATACCTGTCTTTGAGCTGGGCGATCTTATCCAGGGCCCCTACATCCCCCCGCATCCCGAAAACCCCCTCTGTAACCACCAGAACCCCCCCGCCGGTTTTTTCTACGTGGCGGAGCGCTTCTTGGAGGCGGTCTTCTAAGTGGCTGATGTCATTATGACGGAAGCTCAGGTGGCGCGCTGGGCTTAGCCGCACCCCATCAATCAAACACGCATGCGCCAGCTGGTCATAGATAATCACATCATGGCGGTCTGTCAAGGCATCTATGACCGAGAGAAAACCCTGGTAGCCATAGTTCATGACGAAGACGTCGGGTTTGCCAAGGAAGTCGGCGAGCTCGGCTTCCAGGGCTTCGTGCTCATCGGTATTGCCAGTGAGCATGCGCGAACCCATCGGGTAAGCCAGGCCATAGCGGGCGGTCGCCTCGGCATCTACCTGGCGGATTTCGGGGTCGCTCCCCAGCCCTAAATAGTCATTAAGCGACCACACCAGGACGGGCTTCCCCCGAAAGGTCATGTGCGGTCCGAGGGGCCCTTCCAGCTTCGGGAAAGCCAAGTAGTGATGGCCAAAGGCAGCATACTTACCGAGGTCGGCGCTCATGCGCGCTCGCACTTTTTCAAATAAGTCCATACCCGCCAAAGTTACAACGAAGCTGGCTCTATACAGAAGGCCGTCAACCGCAAAAGGTACCGGGCTTCCCGCTCGGGGGGATACCACCGCCAGCCCCGAATCACAAACGCCACCTTCGGGGGCGTTCCGGCTTCTACCTTTCGCACTGCCTCTCCTACTTCGTCAGTGGAGGGCAAGCTTGGAGCGTGTCTTTTTTGGGAGTGGAGGGAGGCGTCCAAGCCTCCCTCCTGCAGGCCCCTCCCTCACGGCCCTACGTACACCCGTCGGCTCTCCCCGCTACCCTCCCGATACACCACATACAGGCCGCGGCTCCATGGGCCCTCCAGCGCCCCTGCCTCTCCATCCACATACCATCGCCCCACGATCCGCCCATCCATCCCCATCACGCTATACCATCCGGGGGCCTCTATCCCCGCCACCCGTACCGCCTTCCCATCCCACCACACTTCCCACCTCCCACGCCTATGACCCGCCCCCTCATCCGCACCCTCCTCCCACCGCACAAGCGGACAATTGGCATGATCAAAACGCAAAAGAACTACATCTTGGCCTCCTCCATTGTGAGTATCATC
>Ga0308395_1002528_pt1 | contig 10371 bp, 1 predicted proteins | sample Hotspr20SampleP4_FD_202097 | JGI IMG/M metagenome (GOLD analysis project Ga0308395, IMG submission 202097) | Hot spring phototrophic mat microbial communities from Mushroom Spring, Yellowstone National Park, Wyoming, United States - 20050930_P4 ...
CCAGTCAGCTGGCACTGGTGATGTGATTTTACAGGCAACTGAATCAGGGACGTTAAAATTTAGAACTGGTGGAGCAAGTGATACTTTTAACCGAATGATTATTGATAACAATGGACTAGTGGGAATCGGAATAACCCCAAGTCAAAAACTTGAAGTTTATGGCAATATCTATGCCAATTCTGGTCAGATAAGACTAGGTAATTTTGCCTCTCCCCCAACAGCCATTGGTGCTGGCTCAATGTATTATGACTCAACTACCGCAAAGGTCTATTATTACAATGGTTCAGCTTGGACTGAGATGGGAAGCGGTGGATCAATAGCTTGGTCATCCTTAACCAATCCAACCGCTAATCTTTCTTTAAATCATAGTACTTACACAACAACCTTTAATTGGTCAACAGGAACAGGAACTAACAATCTTTTTTCTCTAACAACTGATGCTTCTGCCAATGGTACAGGTTCTCTTCTTAATATTCAAACTGGTACTTCTTCAACTGTCAATCCTTTACGGGTAAGAGCTGGATTAACTGAGGCTTTTTTTGTTAACTCATCCGGCAACGTTGGAATTGGGACGACGGGACCAGGAAGGAAATTGGATGTGGTTGATGAGCTTAGTGTAAATAATAATCTTCTAACTCAAATAGAAGGGGGCTTATATTATGGAAAAGTAAGAGTTTCGGAAAATCAATGGGCACTTTCTAATGTCGGTACTACCTGGACAGAAAGGACAGGCGCTGGTTCAAGAAACTGGCGTTCTGTCTCCCTCTCTAGCGATGGAAGATACCAAACAGTAGTGGTATCTGGTGGCTACATCTATACTTCTTCTGATTATGGTACTACCTGGACAGAAATGACAGGAGCTGGTTCAAGATTCTGGCGTTCTGTCTCCCTCTCTAGCGATGGAAAATACCAAACAGCAGTGGTAAATGGTGGCTACATCTATACTTCTTCTGATTATGGTACTACCTGGACAGAAAGGACAGGAGCTGGTTCAAGATTCTGGCGTTCTGTCTCCCTCTCTAGCGATGGAAAATACCAAACAGCAGTGGTATCTGGTGGCTACATCTATACTTCTTCTGATTATGGTACTACCTGGACAGAAAGGACAGGAGCTGGTTCAATAGACTGGGTTTCTGTCTCCCTCTCTAGCGATGGAAAATACCAAACAGCAGTGGTAAATGGTGGCTACATCTATACTTCTTCTGATTATGGTACTACCTGGACAGAAAGGACAGGCGCTGGTTCAAGAAACTGGCAGTCTGTCTTCCTCTCTAGCGATGGAAAATACCAAACAGCAGTGGTAAATGGTGGCTACATCTATACTTCTTCTGATTATGGTACTACCTGGACAGAAAGGACAGGCGCTGGTTCAAGAAACTGGCGTTCTGTCTTCCTCTCTAGCGATGGAAAATACCAAACAGCAGTGGTAAATGGTGGCTACATCTATACTTCTTCTGATTATGGTACTACCTGGACAGAAAGGACAGGCGCTGGTTCAAGAAACTGGCAGTCTGTCTCCCTCTCTAGCGATGGAAAATACCAAACAGCAGTGGTATCTGGTGGCTACATTTATACTTCTTCTGCTGACTCTTATATATTTGGTGGCAACGTCGGCATCGGGACGACGAATCCTTCTCAAAACCTTCATATCTCAGGCAATATGAGATTAACCGGAGCATTGTATGATGTAAATAATGAAGCAGGAACATCAGGACAAGTCCTTTCCTCAACCGGTAGTGGTGTTGATTGGATTGATGCCGGCGGTTTACCAGTCAGATGGTCATCATTGACTGATCCAACCGCTAACTTAAGTTTAAACCACAACGAATACACCACATCCTTTACCTGGGATACGGCCGCAACCGCTGGTGCTTTTACCGGATTAACTCTTTCTCTTACCAATGATGCCACAACTGACACTAACACCCAAAGAATACTAGCTTTACAAAATAACTCAGCCACAGGGGGAACAACTGAGAATTTACTTTATCTAAACAATGCTGATAACAATGCGGTAATCTCAGCCATTATCATTGATAATACTGGTGGTGGTGGATTTACCAACTTTCTTGATACTCCCTCAATTGATATAACAGGAACAGGAGCAATTACCGGAGCAACGGGTATTTCCTCTTCAGGGACAATCACTTTTTCAGGCTTAACCGCTAATCGGTTGGTGACAACTGATGGTTCATCTAACTTAACCACCTCAATCTCATCTTCCAATGTCGCTGCCTCTGTCACTGATGAGACTGGTTCTGGTCTTTTGGTATTTGGTACTTCACCTACCTTCTCCACTTCAGTGGTGACTGACTCAACCTCATTTAATGTCTTCAATACAACAGCAACAACCATCAATGCTTTTGGTGCAGCAACAACCTTAAATATGGGAGCCAATTCAGGCACCTTAACCATTGGTAATCCAACTGTGGTTGGGACACAATCAACCCAGAATCTTTGGAATACCACTGCCTCAACCATCAACTTTGGTGGAGCTGCCACAACCTTAAATATAGGAGCTTCATCTGGTACAACCACCATTAACAATACTAACTTATCTTTACCCAATGCCACTTTAGTTACTATCGGTGGTGCCTCATCAGTGTTAAACTTCTCCTCAACAACTGGAGTAAAACAAATTCAAACCGGAGGGACAACTAATTTAGCCTTAATGCCAGGGGGAAATGTTGGTATTGGCACCACCTCCCCCAATCAAACACTCTCCGTGGCTGGTACATTGGGGATATTAGAAGGTGGAGCATCACCTCAATATTACACAATATTCCAAGGAGGAGATCAATCAGGAAATATTACCTACACTCTACCAACATCAATTGTCGCCAATGGGTTTTTGAGGACTGATGCCTCAGGTGTTTTATCTTGGACTACTAATATTTCAGCTACTTCTTTAAAATGGAATGCCTTAACTGATCCTGATGGCAATCTTACCTTAAATCATGGGACATATACAACCACCTTCAATACCTCCTCAACCACAGGAACATTCTTTGCCATCAATGCCAACTCTTTAACTTCAGGGAAAGGTTTGTATCTTTCTTCAACCTCAACTTCATTAACAGGCAACTTATCTGAATTTGTTTTATCAGGAAGTGATGCGGGTAATACTGGTAATGTGGTAAGAATTGCTCAAACTGGCACTTCCTCTGCCGCTGTACCTTTGATGATTACTAACTTAGGCACAGGATTATCTTTTAGAGTTAATGATGAAACAGGTGATAATGATCCTACTCCTTTTGTGATAGATGCTTCAGGCAATGTCGGAATTGGGATGACGAATCCTTCAACCTTTAAATTAGAAGTTGCTGGTTCAGTCGGCCCATCAGCAGATAACACTTATGATCTTGGTTCTTCCAGCCTTCGTTGGGCAAATATCTACGGCACCAATATTTACGGAAACATCACACCTACAGGTTTCACTCAAGGCTCCGTCATCTTTGCTGGCCCAGGTGGCACTCTCTCCCAAGACAACGCCAACTTTTTCTGGGATGATGCCAACAACAGGCTTGGGATAGGGACGGCGGTTCCATCTCAAACACTAGAAGTCGTTGGTTCAATTGCTCTTCAAAATTCTAATATCTTAACGGGCGTAACCAATTATGTTAGATTTAGTCAAGGTATATCGGTTGGTGGAGCGGATACTTATTATTTCAACTCATTGGGTAATATCAACGCCAATTTAATTGGGGTTGGAACTGCCACTCCTAATACTAATCGCAATATCAACTCGGCCAATACCTTTACCGATATTTCTGGTTACGGGTTTTATAATACGATTACTGTTAGTGGAACAATTACCGCCGATCGCACTTCTTATGGAATCTATAACCTTATTACCAATAACGCTGATCAGAATCAGTTCAATCTCACTTTAAGAGGAATTTATAGTCAAGTCACTAATGCTAATGGCTATTCTGCTGACACTATTTATGGTGGCCAGTTTTATGCCTTAAACCAATCAACATACCTTAACCCTGATCTCAATCTTACGGCGACTAATTCTGCCGGATTAGTTGCTCAAGCCATTAATGATGTAAATGGAACTATTACCAATCAATATGGTATCCAAGCATATTCCCGAAATGATGAAGGGACCATTACCAACTCTTGGGGGCTTGATGCTTATTCCTTTGCCAATGTAGCTGGAGGAACAATTACTACTTCCTATGGTGTCCGTGGCCGAAGTTATGTGACTGCAGGTACGATTACTACTGGTTATGGTGGGTACTTTACCTCAACTGGAGCAACTACTAATTATGGAGTTTATGCTTCTGGTACGGAATATGGCATTTATTCTGCAGGAGGAACTAATTATTTCTCCGGCAACGTCGGCATCGGTACCACATCACCTTCTCAAAACCTTCATATCTCAGGCAATATGAGATTAACCGGAGCATTGTATGATGTTAATAATGAACCAGGAACATCAGGACAAGTCCTTTCCTCAACCGGTAGTGGTGTTGATTGGATTGATGCCGGCGGTTTACCAGTCAGATGGTCATCATTGACTAACCCCAATGCTAACTTAACTTTAGATCACAGCACCTACACCACCACCTTCAATACCTCCTCAACCACAGGAACATTCTTTGCCATCAATGCCAACTCTTTAACTTCAGGGAAAGGTTTGTATCTTTCTTCAACCTCAACTTCATTAACAGGCAACTTATCTGAATTTGTTTTATCAGGAAGTGATGCGGGTAATACTGGTAATGTGGTAAGAATTGCTCAAACTGGCACTTCCTCTGCCGCTGTACCTTTGATGATTACTAACTTAGGCACAGGATTATCTTTTAGAGTTAATGATGAAACAGGTGATAATGATCCTACTCCTTTTGTGATAGATGCTTCAGGCAATGTCGGAATTGGTACTACTTCTCCTGGAACAAATAAACTCTATGTAAGTGGTGGTGATGTTTATATGACAAACGATCTTAGGGCGGCAAGATTTATAGACATTACCGGCTCTGACGCCTATTATCTTGATCCTGCCAATGGTGGAAATTCTTTGGTAATTGCCGGCAACATCGTTTCAAGAAGTTCTACTCCTTATATTACTGGTTTTGACGGCACCAATTATAATACTCTTATTCTCGTTGGATCCGATAACTCAACCTCAACCTCGGTTTGTATTAGTTATAGTGGTGAACCGGCTTCTTGTTCTGGTAAAATTGACGCCGGAACAGTTGACCCTCCCTACACGATCAATGGCAAAAAATATGCTACCTATGTCCCATCAATGACTGGTGTTAAAGAAGAAACTACCGGCGTGATTGAAATAACCTCAAAAAATAAAAAACTTAATGCCTATGAGTATATTATCGACTTTGCTAAACAAAAAGAAGGCTCTGACCTTTGGCTCTTTTCCAAAACCACCAATTTAAGAAAAAATATCGACAAAATGACTGTTCTTTTGACTCCTTCAAAAAACACCCGAGTCTGGTATAAAATTGATAAGAAAAAATTTGCTCTTTTTATCTACTCAACCAAACCCACTACCATCTCCTACCGGCTGACTGCTCCCCGCTTTGATTATGAAAAATGGACTAATGAAAACCCAAACGGTCCAAATGGTTTTGTGATCAATGACCCTGATCTTCCTTCTCTTCTTACTTTAGATGAAAATGGCAACGTTCAAGAAGCGACAGTTACCTTAACCTCAACCCCATCCGGCCAAACCGGTAATCTTTGGCAAGATTTAACCAATAAAGTCTATCAGCTGGCAGGCGCTACCCAAGATTTGATTGAAGAAATCGGCTATTTCCAAAAAATTTTAGTTGCCAAAATTCAAACCGGGCTTTTGCAGGCAGAAGAGGTACTCGCAAAAAATCTTTTAGTCGCCAAAAATATTGTTGCGGAAAATATCAATCTTACTACCAAAAACATCACTATAGCCGGCAAAACCATTGAGCGGTTCATTGATGAACGGATTGAAACATTCGTCAATTTAAGATTAATCTCCTTCAATTCCCAAAAAATTATTTCTCCAGTGGTGGAAACTAGCAATCTCAAAGCCACCGGTGAAGCCTCATTAAAAACAATTTCTACCAACGAGATAAAACCGCAAGAAAATGATTTAGTTATTAACCTTGATTCCGAAGCGAAGATGCCTGTTTCGAACTACTTGGGAGGTGCGCAGCGAAACGATAGTGAAGCGAGCACGCCCACGGAAGTGAGAAACACGGTATCAAGCGACAGAAAAGGACCGCTAGCAAAAATTATCATAAAAGGTTTGGAAGGAAAAACCGCCGCTACCATCGATGCCGCCGGTAACGCCTCTTTCTCAGGGCAGATCTCCTCCTCTTCTATCGTAAGTGACTTAGGTGACTTAGGTAACTTAAAGGTAAAGAAAGACGCCACCATTTCTGGCGCTCTTTCAACCAACACCTTAAACGCCACCGAAGCCTCAATATCTGGAAAAATTATTGCCAAAGAGATTGAGGCGGAAAATATCAATGAAATCCAAAGACTTTTGGCAGAAATCAGAAATCAACCTTTGCCTGATTTAAACAACCAAACTAATTTAGCCAATACTACCAATTTAAATTGTAGGGAACAGGCATGCCTGTTCCCTACAATAACCGTCACCGGCCAATCAAATCTTTACAACGTCTCAGTCTCCGGCTCTTTGCTTGTTGGCCAAACATTTTTCGAAAACAACTCCATCACCACCTTAGCCTCAGAACTTAAACTTTCTGCCTTAGACAAAATCACCCTTTTTGATGGTGTAGTCACCATTGCCAAAAACGGCACCATTACCACTAAAGGTGAAATTATCGCCCAAGGCGGGATAAAAACCTCAAAAATTACTCCCTTAGAAAAAGACCTAAGTGTCCTAGGTAACCTAAGTGTCTTAGGTGAGTTAAAACTTAAAAAAGCCACTGGCTCCGCCGTAATTGCTGCCCCTGATAATTTGGCCAAAAACGGTATTTTTGCTCCAGCTATAGAGGCTTCCGCTTCAGCCGCCGGTATTGGCATTATTCCAAAAAACTCTCAAGAAGTTATCATCTACTCCTCTTTTGCCACCCCTAACTCTTTAATTTACTTAACCCCAAAAACTGTCAAACCGATTTCTTTGTCGGTCTTTGACAAAAAAGACGGCTTTTTCCGAGTGATTAGAAACGAACTTTTAGACCAAGATATTACCTTTGACTGGTTGATTATAAATTGATAGAATGAAAGAACACGGATAAACACGGAGAGAAACGGATGGACACGGATAAACAAAGATTAAAAGTTATTAACACGGATTAAACGGATGACTACAAATAAACACGGATTTACACGGATAAAAACGGATAAAAACGGATATAGCAATAAGCTTTTGGAGGCGGAATTATCGTATAAAATAAGAGGGTGTTTTTATAGGGTTTTTAATCAATACGGTCCTGGCCTTAAAGAAATTGTTTATCACAAAGCTTTAGCAGAAGAATTACAAAACCAAGGAGTAAATTTTGTTTCCAACCCAAGAATTAACATTTTTTCCCAAGAAACCGGAAAAATTTTAGGTACCTATATCCCTGATTTCATTGTTGAAAATAAAATAATCATTGAAATTAAAGCTTTAAATCGACTTACTTTTTTAGAAAAAAACCAACTAATGTCTTATCTTCGTGCTTCTTTATACGAAATTGCTTTCTTAGTTAACTTCGGTGCTTCTAAGTTAGAAATTAATCGCTTAATACTTACCAACGACCGCAAACCCTTTATCCGTGTTAATCCGTCTTCTATCCGTGAAAATCCGTACAAAATCCGTGCCAATCCGTTTAAAATCCGTGTTCATCCGTGTTTTACCTTAATGGAAATTTTTATTATCATCGCCCTTATTGCTCTTCTTGCTACCGCCGTCTTGGTTCTTTTCAACCCAAAAAGACAGATTGGAAAAGCCTGGGATACTAAAAGAAAAAATGATTTAAATACTTTAAGAAAAGTTTTGGAAGATTATTATAACGATAAAGGCTGCTATCCCACTGGGAATATTATTTGTTATAACACTCCTAAAGAAAATAAAAAAGGTGTTGGTGTTGGAGCAACTCTTGTTGGCTATAGTTGTAATATTTGCGGCACAAAACCAACTTCACCAAATTTTTCTCCCTATCTATCAGTTCTTCCTTGTGATCCCCAACATCCCACTAAAGATTATTTATATCAATATGATCCCTCATCTTGTCCTCAGTGGTTTAGAATTTATAGCATGTTTAGTATTCGTGATGACTCTGATAGTAAATTTTTAGGTTGTCCTTATGGTGGTTGTGGATTAGCCTATCCTCCAGCGCCGACTCCTCCATATGGTTATGATTATGGCGTTTCCAATACTGTCTTGGAATCGAGTAATGTTTATAATTGTGTCGATACAACTAATACTTGCAATGTATGTAATACTTATGATCAATGCCTTGCGAGTTCCGGTTGTCCGGATAAAAATAAAATTTATGGCAGTCGAGGATGGTGCTGTGCTACCAATCCAGGAGCCTGTCGTTAAATCAATATCAACATTCTCCTCTTGACAAAGGAAAAAATATTCTCTAAGCTGAAATTATAGAGAGATTTCTGAAATAAAATGGCTAAAAAAAAACCAAAAAACAAAAACAAACTTTTTCTTTCTTTTCTTTCTTCTTTTCTTCTTCTTTTTTCTCTTAGCCTTATTTTCTTTCAAATTTCCAAAAAGCCAAAAGAGGTAAAGGCTGTTGCTGGGCAGTTAAATATCAATGCTGTTTCTGGCGGAGTCCAAAATTTTAATCAAGTTGGCATTGGTGGCGATGTTACTGGTAGTTCAGCCAAACTTTATGTCAACGGCAACGTCGGAATTGGGACGACGAATCCACAGAGCAATTTAGAAATCCGAGGCAATATTACAACCCCTTATAATGTGAGATATCAACATTACGAATCAGGCTGGGGTGCAAATGAAACTCGTCCATACCTCATAAAAGGTTGGGAAAGTGGTGGACCTGGAGATTACTTATATTTAGGAAGTACTGGAAATAGTAGTAATACATCGCAAACCGCAATGCTTTTAACAAGCGGTCATGGTGTAAAATTTGGGCGAGGATTAGATACTGCAAGTGGTAATTTTACCACGGAATGGGTAAGAATAAATACATCTGGCAACGTCGGCATCGGGACAGCGAGTCCGGAAATGCCTCTCCATATTGTAGGAAATGGAGGTCTTTTAATTCAAAGAGCTGATGCATCGGGTTTTGCTAATGTTTACTTCAGAACAGGAACAGATAATAGTGTTATGGCGTCAATTGGTTTTACTAGTGGAGGAACTAATGATCTTGTTTTAAGAACAGGAGGCTTATATGAAAGAATGAGAATTACCAGTACTGGCAACGTCGGCATCGGGACGACAGGACCGAGCCAAAAATTAACAATTGCTGGTACGGGTGCTGTTTTTGGGGTGGATAATACAGCAATATTTCAGGCTAAAAACTCTGCTGGAGCCTACGAAACTTATTTATGGCCGCGCTGGTCAGATAATATCATGTATCTCAACTATGGAAGTGGTGGATTTAATATTAGAAATAACAGTAGTGTCTCTACTATGTTTATGACTAACAACAATAATGTCGGCATCGGGACGACGGGACCGGGGTATAAACTCCATGTTATGGGGGACATCTATGCTAATGGTGGATGGTTGAGAACAAGTGGATCAGCTGGTTGGTATAGTGAATCTTATGGTGGTGGATGGTATATGAGCGATACAAGTTGGATTAGGACTTATAATTCAAAAAGTGTTTGGACTGATACAGGATTGCTTGGAAGCAATGGAGGATTAACGATTGGTTATGGAGGTGCTTCTTCACCTTCAGGTGGAGCAATCATTGCCGGCAACGTCGGCATCGGGACGACGAGCCCACAATCAAAATTAAGCATTGGAACTTCAGGTAACAGCTCTTATGCCGTCTCTGTCAATACCGGTAGCTTAGGCGGCATCTATGGCTACGGCAGCCACACCGGCGTCTATGGCTCCGGCAGCAACATCGGCGTCCATGGCTCCAGCAGCAACATCGGCGTCCATGGCTTCGGCGGCAACACCGGCGTCAATGGCTACGGCAGCCACATCGGCGTCTATGGCTACGGCGGTACTTATGATTTTTACGCAGATAATACTTACGGAAAAAGTTATTTTGCTGGCAGCGTCGGCATCGGGACAACAGGACCGGGAGGGAAGCTAGGGATTGATTACAGTGGCGACGGTATTTATATGGTAGGACTTAGTGGCGCAACAGGACGTTCTGTGGCAATTCATCATCGAGGAACAGGAAACATCATGGAGGTATACGAGAATACCGGGGTATGGACTAACAGGTTCACAATCGCAAATGGTGGCAAAGTCGGCATCGG
>Ga0308395_1002538_pt1 | contig 10337 bp, 5 predicted proteins | sample Hotspr20SampleP4_FD_202097 | JGI IMG/M metagenome (GOLD analysis project Ga0308395, IMG submission 202097) | Hot spring phototrophic mat microbial communities from Mushroom Spring, Yellowstone National Park, Wyoming, United States - 20050930_P4 ...
TCTCTCCTTTCTAGTTCTTTCAGTATCCTCTTACGGATCGTGCGGGGTGAAACAATAGCCCAATTGGGCTATTTACAAAAAGAAATCGAACTTTCAGTATCCTCTTACGGATCGTGCGGGGTGAAACACCATCTGGAAAAAGTACGTCGAGTACCTGCGGGGCTCTTTCAGTATCCTCTTACGGATCGTGCGGGGTGAAACCTTCGTAGCATTCTGGGTTTTCTTTCCTCGAAAATGAACTTTCAGTATCCTCTTACGGATCGTGCGGGGTGAAACAACCACGCTGCGTGGCAAGACGTAACCACGCTGCGCTTTCAGTATCCTCTTACGGATCGTGCGGGGTGAAACATCTCCTCGAGGTACTGGAGGAATTTGCTCCAAATTCTTTCAGTATCCTCTTACGGATCGTGCGGGGTGAAACGATACTGACATCGTCGAGGATATCACCCCTCCCCTTGCTTTCAGTATCCTCTTACGGATCGTGCGGGGTGAAACCATTGACAAAAGCTTTACGAAAAGTCAACTTAAAAACTTTCAGTATCCTCTTACGGATCGTGCGGGGTGAAACAAGATATTTGGTCAAAATTTGTCGTCTATCTGAAGCTTTCAGTATCCTCTTACGGATCGTGCGGGGTGAAACGGTTTACATAGTCCAATCGTTCCAACATGAGTTTCCACTTTCAGTATCCTCTTACGGATCGTGCGGGGTGAAACACAACCCCCAGGGAGCTAAAGTCTTTGGGGGTTGATCTTTCAGTATCCTCTTACGGATCGTGCGGGGTGAAACAGGAGCGAAAAGATGGCTGAGAAAAACGACGTCGTACTTTCAGTATCCTCTTACGGATCGTGCGGGGTGAAACGTGGGTGAATTTTGTTTTCCTCCTTAAGGACGTTCCACTTTCAGTATCCTCTTACGGATCGTGCGGGGTGAAACCTAGAAACCTCTGCTAACCCTTTCATTATGGTCGGCACTTTCAGTATCCTCTTACGGATCGTGCGGGGTGAAACTGCTATACGTCCAGAGGTAAATCCAGATCTTTACACTTTCAGTATCCTCTTACGGATCGTGCGGGGTGAAACCTTCAACTTCCTCTGGGACAGCTGCTGGTTTAATCGTCTTTCAGTATCCTCTTACGGATCGTGCGGGGTGAAACGAGCGGAGGACTTCCTCCAATCGTGCTAAAGCTAAAACTTTCAGTATCCTCTTACGGATCGTGCGGGGTGAAACGGGTCAAATTTGGCTTAGGAGTTTACGTTTGATGGCTTTCAGTATCCTCTTACGGATCGTGCGGGGTGAAACAAAAATAGCGTTTGGGACAAGTTTATTGTCTATCTGACTTTCAGTATCCTCTTACGGATCGTGCGGGGTGAAACATACTAGAATATTTTACTGAAAAGCTGTTTTCCCTCGCTTTCAGTATCCTCTTACGGATCGTGCGGGGTGAAACTGCGTTACCACGCTGCGTGGCATGCGGTCATACTGCGCTTTCAGTATCCTCTTACGGATCGTGCGGGGTGAAACGCGTCAGTGGGGAGTTGTTCTAGATAACAAAATCCTCTTTCAGTATCCTCTTACGGATCGTGCGGGGTGAAACACGGAAGAAGCTTTGCGAGCCTCCCCCGATAATGAACTTTCAGTATCCTCTTACGGATCGTGCGGGGTGAAACATTTATTCGCGCATTAGACATGTTTCGCTGTAAAAACCTTTCAGTATCCTCTTACGGATCGTGCGGGGTGAAACTCTCTTTGGAAAATGAAATCCTTCTCCCTCACCTCGCTTTCAGTATCCTCTTACGGATCGTGCGGGGTGAAACCTAAACTCCTCAGTAGCGGGAATATTTTGACAATTCTTTCAGTATCCTCTTACGGATCGTGCGGGGTGAAACCGATGTAATTCGGGACAAGCCCTTGTCCCCCTCCAGACTTTCAGTATCCTCTTACGGATCGTGCGGGGTGAAACTCGGTTGGCGGGCTTTAAAAACGTGCGGACAACGCACTTTCAGTATCCTCTTACGGATCGTGCGGGGTGAAACAAGATAAAACCTCAGAGATGGGGTAATGTACAGGTACCTTTCAGTATCCTCTTACGGATCGTGCGGGGTGAAACTTCTTATATCGCCCCCCCTCTCCGCAAGGGGGGGCAACTTTCAGTATCCTCTTACGGATCGTGCGGGGTGAAACCGTTTCGCCCCAGGACATCGACCTGGGGACCGAGGCTTTCAGTATCCTCTTACGGATCGTGCGGGGTGAAACCTCATTGTATCCCTCCTTCTAGTTGCCGGGGCGCCCCCTTTCAGTATCCTCTTACGGATCGTGCGGGGTGAAACCGTAACCACGCTGCGTGGCAAGACGTAACCACGCTGCGCTTTCAGTATCCTCTTACGGATCGTGCGGGGTGAAACTAACTACGCTGCGTGGCAAGACGTAACCACGCTGCGCTTTCAGTATCCTCTTACGGATCGTGCGGGGTGAAACCCACACTTTTGATAGTGATGTTCCTACTGTTTTGGATCTTTCAGTATCCTCTTACGGATCGTGCGGGGTGAAACACGCCAAGCCACGCCACGGTACGTTATGCCGTGGAGCTTTCAGTATCCTCTTACGGATCGTGCGGGGTGAAACCGCCAAGCCACGCCACGGTACGCCAATCCGTGGAGCTTTCAGTATCCTCTTACGGATCGTGCGGGGTGAAACATCCACGTTGTTTTCCCCCTCTTCAGGGGGGTGGGGGCTTTCAGTATCCTCTTACGGATCGTGCGGGGTGAAACACACTGTTAATTCTGATGTTCGTTCTGTTTTGGATCTTTCAGTATCCTCTTACGGATCGTGCGGGGTGAAACAGATTTCGAAGTAGTCTATACCCCCGTCCCCATCCACTTTCAGTATCCTCTTACGGATCGTGCGGGGTGAAACAGCCCACGACCGCAGCCCCCATCTGCGGTCATGGTCGGCTTTCAGTATCCTCTTACGGATCGTGCGGGGTGAAACGATATAGCCAAGATTATAACTCAGCATTATTATAAAAACTTTCAGTATCCTCTTACGGATCGTGCGGGGTGAAACTTAGGCATTGAGTTAAAGTTTCCCAGCATGATAAAGCCTTTCAGTATCCTCTTACGGATCGTGCGGGGTGAAACCGCCACGCGTGGTTACGTTACGACACCACGCCACGCGCTTTCAGTATCCTCTTACGGATCGTGCGGGGTGAAACCGTAGCGTAACCACGCGTGGCGTGATGTCGTAACGTCTTTCAGTATCCTCTTACGGATCGTGCGGGGTGAAACGTGATGTATTCAGGCTCGGTCATCGCTTGACTAATTTACTTTCAGTATCCTCTTACGGATCGTGCGGGGTGAAACTTAGACTAGCCGGCGCCGGTGCCGGGGCTACGTCGTCTTTCAGTATCCTCTTACGGATCGTGCGGGGTGAAACCGGCAGTGCTGCTAATCTTATTCTTCCTGCTGTTTTCTTTCAGTATCCTCTTACGGATCGTGCGGGGTGAAACCAACTTGTTGTAATCGTTCATAGTCGGCAAACTATCGTCTTTCAGTATCCTCTTACGGATCGTGCGGGGTGAAACATAACGATCCCGTGGCAAAGCTAGATCCAGAATAAACTTTCAGTATCCTCTTACGGATCGTGCGGGGTGAAACGGTATCCAAAGGAATCCAGAGAGTTCAAAACTCTACCTTTCAGTATCCTCTTACGGATCGTGCGGGGTGAAACTTACATGTCTCCGTCGGATCGCAAACAATTACAAGACTTTCAGTATCCTCTTACGGATCGTGCGGGGTGAAACCCTTTCCGTTCCTCCCTCCCCCTGTTCCTCCTTATCAACTTTCAGTATCCTCTTACGGATCGTGCGGGGTGAAACATATTACATTTGCCCCTCTGGCAGCTCCATCCCCGATCTTTCAGTATCCTCTTACGGATCGTGCGGGGTGAAACAAACTTTTGATACAGGACTTGCGTCAACTTATGAACGCCTTTCAGTATCCTCTTACGGATCGTGCGGGGTGAAACCAAGTTGAAACCTGCTATAGAGTGGATTATCCAAAACAACTTTCAGTATCCTCTTACGGATCGTGCGGGGTGAAACGCGACTGTGGAGGGGGAAGGTATCGTAATCCTCCCCCTCTTTCAGTATCCTCTTACGGATCGTGCGGGGTGAAACTATGTGGAAAAAACTCGTCAAGGCTTCCCCGCCCTGTCTTTCAGTATCCTCTTACGGATCGTGCGGGGTGAAACCTTATCAAAAGTATCCATAGTAACACCTCCATTAATCTTTCAGTATCCTCTTACGGATCGTGCGGGGTGAAACAGCCATTGCGTCCCATGACGTCCACCTGAGGACCGAACTTTCAGTATCCTCTTACGGATCGTGCGGGGTGAAACACGCGGGGAGCCAATTCCCGCAAATAACCCAGATACTTTTGCTTTCAGTATCCTCTTACGGATCGTGCGGGGTGAAACTCTGGAGAATTCGATAAAATATTCCCGATTATAAACTTTCAGTATCCTCTTACGGATCGTGCGGGGTGAAACAATAGAGAGTGGTTTTGATAATTTATATTGTGGATTCTTTCAGTATCCTCTTACGGATCGTGCGGGGTGAAACCCTTTTCGTAATATGATATGGGGTAGCTCCCCCGCTCTTTCAGTATCCTCTTACGGATCGTGCGGGGTGAAACAGTATTAACTTTCATTGTACCCCCCCTCCAGTTGCTCTTTCAGTATCCTCTTACGGATCGTGCGGGGTGAAACCCAGTAACCTGGCAAAGAAAATTAAATTGTAATTCCCTTTCAGTATCCTCTTACGGATCGTGCGGGGTGAAACCCGTGCTGGGGGCAGCAGCACGGAGCGCCGATGGCCTTTCAGTATCCTCTTACGGATCGTGCGGGGTGAAACCCCGATGCCTATCCACTCTGTTCTCCCCCTTTTCACTTTCAGTATCCTCTTACGGATCGTGCGGGGTGAAACTTGGTTTTTTCGGACATTTTTCGTCTCCTTTCCAGTTCTTTCAGTATCCTCTTACGGATCGTGCGGGGTGAAACTCAGCCTCTCTGCAGACGGGAGAGTTCGACAACCTTAACTTTCAGTATCCTCTTACGGATCGTGCGGGGTGAAACCAATACTGCGATGACATTTTCGGAGCAAATTTCAAGAACTTTCAGTATCCTCTTACGGATCGTGCGGGGTGAAACGTAGTGGTCAGCATGCGGTGGTGGTCAGCATGCGACTTTCAGTATCCTCTTACGGATCGTGCGGGGTGAAACAGTCGGGATTAACTCTCATTGCATCCTCCTAGTTTCTCTTTCAGTATCCTCTTACGGATCGTGCGGGGTGAAACAAATGTCTAAAAACGATACCATCTGGTCAAAGTACCTCTTTCAGTATCCTCTTACGGATCGTGCGGGGTGAAACTTCTTGGAGAGCGTCTGACCAAGAGCAGCCTCCAACACTTTCAGTATCCTCTTACGGATCGTGCGGGGTGAAACGTTTTCGACGCTCTTGACCCATACTTTTTGTTTGACAACTTTCAGTATCCTCTTACGGATCGTGCGGGGTGAAACTATCCTCCTAGTTTCTGGTTGAGGCGCCCCAAATCGACTTTCAGTATCCTCTTACGGATCGTGCGGGGTGAAACGGCTTGCCACCCACACGTGAATGACGCTCGTTGCCCTTTCAGTATCCTCTTACGGATCGTGCGGGGTGAAACTTGGAGGCTGCTCTCGGCCAAACTCTCTCCAAAAACTTTCAGTATCCTCTTACGGATCGTGCGGGGTGAAACCGTGACGTGGTCATGCGTAACCATATACCGTGACGCTTTCAGTATCCTCTTACGGATCGTGCGGGGTGAAACAAAGGAGGTACAATGGATACCGCAAGTGTCCACACAACTTTCAGTATCCTCTTACGGATCGTGCGGGGTGAAACCATAATAAGCATAACTCGCCGCTTCGGCGTAATAATCTTTCAGTATCCTCTTACGGATCGTGCGGGGTGAAACAACGATGTTTTAGACGCGTACTTCTTATTTGACAATCTTTCAGTATCCTCTTACGGATCGTGCGGGGTGAAACTGTCCCGATGCCAACACAGGCAGTCCTCCCCCTCTTCACTTTCAGTATCCTCTTACGGATCGTGCGGGGTGAAACACTCCTTCTAGCTGATGCCGGGGCGCCCAAAATCGACTTTCAGTATCCTCTTACGGATCGTGCGGGGTGAAACAAGTAGTCCAGCCACATCCACAGCAGAGTCCTCCAAACTTTCAGTATCCTCTTACGGATCGTGCGGGGTGAAACTCCGTGCTGGGGGCAGTAGCACGGAGCATCCAAGGTCTTTCAGTATCCTCTTACGGATCGTGCGGGGTGAAACGTCGAGCCGAGCTAGTCTTAAGTTAATGAACTCAACTTTCAGTATCCTCTTACGGATCGTGCGGGGTGAAACGCATGTGGCGACTACCGCATCGATGCCACCACCGCATGCTTTCAGTATCCTCTTACGGATCGTGCGGGGTGAAACAAAAATAACTCTTCGTCCTTAAAAACGGTATCCGCGTCTTTCAGTATCCTCTTACGGATCGTGCGGGGTGAAACTTGCTGGAGCGAGTTTTTTATCCCGCAAGACAAACTCTTTCAGTATCCTCTTACGGATCGTGCGGGGTGAAACCCTTTTTAACATCTGCTAAAACCTCATCAATAATCCTCTTTCAGTATCCTCTTACGGATCGTGCGGGGTGAAACCGAAAACCATGGCAAGAGGATAAAGGACGTGTTGGTCTTTCAGTATCCTCTTACGGATCGTGCGGGGTGAAACGAAAAGTTTCGAAAGTCTTTATACGACATAGATCCTTCTTTCAGTATCCTCTTACGGATCGTGCGGGGTGAAACATCTACGTGTCAAAGTCCGTGCGGACTTTGACACGGGCTTTCAGTATCCTCTTACGGATCGTGCGGGGTGAAACCAAAAGTATTTGGCCTACCTGAGGGACCTCTCTCCCCTTTCAGTATCCTCTTACGGATCGTGCGGGGTGAAACCCAGCTTGCGTTCCACCAGTGCTTGGACAGAAATCTTCTTTCAGTATCCTCTTACGGATCGTGCGGGGTGAAACTTCCAAAGGACGTAATGATTCAGATTAAACCATACAGACTTTCAGTATCCTCTTACGGATCGTGCGGGGTGAAACCAGAACAGCCCTAACATCGATACCTGCATTCGTAAGTCTTTCAGTATCCTCTTACGGATCGTGCGGGGTGAAACTGAAAGAAGTACAAAATCTCAAGAACTCTGTCAATCGCCTTTCAGTATCCTCTTACGGATCGTGCGGGGTGAAACCGTATCAACACGGCGTGGCTCCCCCGCCCTGTGGGTCTTTCAGTATCCTCTTACGGATCGTGCGGGGTGAAACGTCAACAATATCGGAATAGGAACCATAATTAATAACCTTTCAGTATCCTCTTACGGATCGTGCGGGGTGAAACTATGGAAGAAAGAATTATTTATTTACCAGTTTATATCTTTCAGTATCCTCTTACGGATCGTGCGGGGTGAAACCGAAACAATGAAAGCAGGAGTTATTAACGCATTTGTCTTTCAGTATCCTCTTACGGATCGTGCGGGGTGAAACAATTGGAAATATTGCCCAGAAGCACACCCTTTATAATCTTTCAGTATCCTCTTACGGATCGTGCGGGGTGAAACAAATGATGCCATCTGGCAAAAGTATCTGAACTACCTGCTTTCAGTATCCTCTTACGGATCGTGCGGGGTGAAACCTTCCAAAAAAAAACCACTCCCCGCCTCGCGCCAGCCTTTCAGTATCCTCTTACGGATCGTGCGGGGTGAAACAGTTTGCGCCTAAAAAATTGCCTGCAACCAGAATTGCCTTTCAGTATCCTCTTACGGATCGTGCGGGGTGAAACGAATAAATTGTTACGCCCTCCTCTCCGAAACAGAGACTTTCAGTATCCTCTTACGGATCGTGCGGGGTGAAACCCAAAACGGTCAAAAACCTGGTAGCGGAAGCTAGAACTTTCAGTATCCTCTTACGGATCGTGCGGGGTGAAACTTTCTGGAGAATTCGATGAAATATTCCCGATTATAAACTTTCAGTATCCTCTTACGGATCGTGCGGGGTGAAACTGCAATGAAAGTTTATAATGAAGACGAATCCCCCCTCTTTCAGTATCCTCTTACGGATCGTGCGGGGTGAAACGTTGGATACTCTTTAGATAAATTGGAATCTCCAACCAGACTTTCAGTATCCTCTTACGGATCGTGCGGGGTGAAACTTAATCAAACTTTAATCAAATTTTAATCTTATTTTACTTTCAGTATCCTCTTACGGATCGTGCGGGGTGAAACACAAATTTACTCTAAATTTGGAAAACCAGGACATAACTTTCAGTATCCTCTTACGGATCGTGCGGGGTGAAACCCATTACCAGTTTCATCGGGACCATCAACAACATCGACTTTCAGTATCCTCTTACGGATCGTGCGGGGTGAAACTCGTATGGGACAAGTTTGTCCAATATTTGAAAGAGACTTTCAGTATCCTCTTACGGATCGTGCGGGGTGAAACAGCCAAAGTTCTGAATTTCCTGCTGTTTTCCCAAACCTTTCAGTATCCTCTTACGGATCGTGCGGGGTGAAACTTCTGTGGCAACACAAATTCGATGAGGTTCCAGTGGCTTTCAGTATCCTCTTACGGATCGTGCGGGGTGAAACTTCCACTAGACCAATCCGTGCCGTCATGACCGAGAGCTTTCAGTATCCTCTTACGGATCGTGCGGGGTGAAACTATTTCCAACTTCGAGCGTCTCAGCATCATGTTGGACTTTCAGTATCCTCTTACGGATCGTGCGGGGTGAAACTGAGTTTACTTATTCTAAATGCTAATATGGAAAATTCTTTCAGTATCCTCTTACGGATCGTGCGGGGTGAAACTGCTCCTCCGTCCAACGCCAGTAAGAGGAAAACCTCTCTTTCAGTATCCTCTTACGGATCGTGCGGGGTGAAACATTGACACGGAACGTCAGTTGTGCGGTTGTTTTGCTCTTTCAGTATCCTCTTACGGATCGTGCGGGGTGAAACCTTGGGTAAATGGACTAGATAAGAGTTTCCAATGCACACTTTCAGTATCCTCTTACGGATCGTGCGGGGTGAAACGCTTGGCTTCGGAAGGACGACAAAGTGGTTTATTACCTTTCAGTATCCTCTTACGGATCGTGCGGGGTGAAACGGCGGAGGGTACAATGAAAGTCAATCCTGACCCCACCTTTCAGTATCCTCTTACGGATCGTGCGGGGTGAAACTCGGTGCAACGGGGGACAAGCTCTTGTCCCCCTCCAGCTTTCAGTATCCTCTTACGGATCGTGCGGGGTGAAACCAAAAACCATGGCAAGAGGGTAAAGGACGTGCTGGTCTTTCAGTATCCTCTTACGGATCGTGCGGGGTGAAACACATTTTATTGTTCAGAATGTGGGGAAAAAATTGATCTTTCAGTATCCTCTTACGGATCGTGCGGGGTGAAACTTACTTTTGGCTTTTCCGCCCAGCTTTTTAGCTCTTTCCTTTCAGTATCCTCTTACGGATCGTGCGGGGTGAAACTACCCGATTAAAGTCTCTCCTGGAGAGGGTAATTCTCTTTCAGTATCCTCTTACGGATCGTGCGGGGTGAAACAGAATTACAGCCCATTGAGTTTGGGGTGGCTGGAATCTTTCAGTATCCTCTTACGGATCGTGCGGGGTGAAACCTGGTTACCGGTTGGATGTCAGTGAGAGCGGGAAGCCTTTCAGTATCCTCTTACGGATCGTGCGGGGTGAAACACCTACAAAATCATTCGCCTGAAATACAGCCATGTTCTTTCAGTATCCTCTTACGGATCGTGCGGGGTGAAACCTTGTGTTCGGGATACTTATAAGCGTTTTGCGAGACTTTCAGTATCCTCTTACGGATCGTGCGGGGTGAAACATCGAGTGGAGGACTCCCTCCAATCGTGCTAAAGCTAAACTTTCAGTATCCTCTTACGGATCGTGCGGGGTGAAACTTCTGGGATCTGAACAATCAACTCAAAGCCATAACCTTTCAGTATCCTCTTACGGATCGTGCGGGGTGAAACTAGACAGTATTTGGATATGGAAGGGTTCGAACAAGACGAACTTTCAGTATCCTCTTACGGATCGTGCGGGGTGAAACCCTTTTCGGGTGTGTCCCAATTTTGTTGGGGTAAAATTGGGGGTAGGAGGTTGAAAATGGAAGAGACAAAGCAAAAAACAGTTCTTTCAGGGATAGTGCAATCAATGGAAGCGTTCCTGCAGTGGGCGAAA
>Ga0308395_1002539_pt1 | contig 10334 bp, 10 predicted proteins | sample Hotspr20SampleP4_FD_202097 | JGI IMG/M metagenome (GOLD analysis project Ga0308395, IMG submission 202097) | Hot spring phototrophic mat microbial communities from Mushroom Spring, Yellowstone National Park, Wyoming, United States - 20050930_P4 ...
GTTTCAGTGCTCTTCAACGAGCCGAAATTGCTGAAATCGCGTTCGGCTAGATATTCGTGATCTGTTTCTGGGTTTCAGTGCTCTTCAACGAGCCGAAATTGCTGAAATCCGCCTACCGCAATCAACGGAATCGGTTTGGGAGTCGGTTTCAGTGCTCTTCAACGAGCCGAAATTGCTGAAATTCATTGATGATGTCATTGCACGCGCGAATGCCCTTGCGTTTCAGTGCTCTTCAACGAGCCGAAATTGCTGAAATGGTTCCGTACAGCCCGATATGCAGCGCGTCCCGTCCGGTTTCAGTGCTCTTCAACGAGCCGAAATTGCTGAAATGTCAACCAGAAGGGGGGAACCAGGATGAAAGATCAAGTTTCAGTGCTCTTCAACGAGCCGAAATTGCTGAAATGTGCGAAGCACATCAGTTCTACCACCGCTATCTAACAGTTTCAGTGCTCTTCAACGAGCCGAAATTGCTGAAATCATCGCGGTAGCGCTCCAGTATCGCGCGAACGTCATCGTTTCAGTGCTCTTCAACGAGCCGAAATTGCTGAAATCTCACCTACTACGATCCAGCCGCGATCTCGACAAACGTTTCAGTGCTCTTCAACGAGCCGAAATTGCTGAAATTAAAAGAAGAGATTGTGTTGTGACGGCGCGAGAGGAGTTTCAGTGCTCTTCAACGAGCCGAAATTGCTGAAATCGTATAGCACGCTTGTTGACATCGTTGAACTACTGGCGTTTCAGTGCTCTTCAACGAGCCGAAATTGCTGAAATCGGGTCGAGTGACTATGCAACGATCACAATCGGCAAAGTTTCAGTGCTCTTCAACGAGCCGAAATTGCTGAAATTCGGGCGATCCGGATCGTTCGCCGTCCCACGCTGGGTTTCAGTGCTCTTCAACGAGCCGAAATTGCTGAAATATCGCACCTCGTGCACGACGATCCGCCCGTCGCGCGTTGTTTCAGTGCTCTTCAACGAGCCGAAATTGCTGAAATAACTGCGCCGCGCTGCTCAGCCCCGCCGGTACGCGCGGTTTCAGTGCTCTTCAACGAGCCGAAATTGCTGAAATGGTATTGACAAACAGCGCGGGTTGTGGTATAGTATGTTTCAGTGCTCTTCAACGAGCCGAAATTGCTGAAATCTGAAACCAATTTTTGCGTTCGTCAACGCCTTGCGGTTTCAGTGCTCTTCAACGAGCCGAAATTGCTGAAATATTTCCGGCGCAACGCTGTATTTTCCGCCGACGTAGTTTCAGTGCTCTTCAACGAGCCGAAATTGCTGAAATAAACGACCGTCGGTCAGTTTGACGCTGACGGTCGTATGTTTCAGTGCTCTTCAACGAGCCGAAATTGCTGAAATATAACCCGCGCGGCGAGGAAGAATTCTTCCGCCCGAGTTTCAGTGCTCTTCAACGAGCCGAAATTGCTGAAATTTCAGGCTTGCAAATGCACTATCCGAGGTGTGGAAAGTTTCAGTGCTCTTCAACGAGCCGAAATTGCTGAAATAATAAAAAGCGCGCCGCAATGATGTGCAGCGCGCCAAGTTTCAGTGCTCTTCAACGAGCCGAAATTGCTGAAATCGAGCGCGCGGGCAATTGATAGATAGACAAACGACCGGTTTCAGTGCTCTTCAACGAGCCGAAATTGCTGAAATCGTACTGCTGCTGCGTCAGCGCCGCACCGCAGCGCGTTTCAGTGCTCTTCAACGAGCCGAAATTGCTGAAATGGTCAAGTTTGTACGCCATCACATACGCCCACCGCGGTTTCAGTGCTCTTCAACGAGCCGAAATTGCTGAAATTGGTTTTTCTGCGTGGCGAAGGCGCGATCTCACCGAGTTTCAGTGCTCTTCAACGAGCCGAAATTGCTGAAATTGTTGAGTTGCTGGCGGGGCTGGCGGTGTATTTTGAGTTTCAGTGCTCTTCAACGAGCCGAAATTGCTGAAATCGGGATGGAACGATACGGTATACGTCGTTCGCTCGGTTTCAGTGCTCTTCAACGAGCCGAAATTGCTGAAATGATAGACCTGTCACCGATCCTGCATCGGAATAAAAGTTTCAGTGCTCTTCAACGAGCCGAAATTGCTGAAATATGAATGCCGCTTGACGAATCAAACTCCCAAAACTCGAGTTTCAGTGCTCTTCAACGAGCCGAAATTGCTGAAATCATATAGTGAACTGGTCTTACTGTCACTGCACTATGTTTCAGTGCTCTTCAACGAGCCGAAATTGCTGAAATCATGAGCGTGCGGATCGAGTTGAGCGCGGCTACGAGTTTCAGTGCTCTTCAACGAGCCGAAATTGCTGAAATCTCTGTAGACATCAGAAACTTTGTTCGCTACAATCAGTTTCAGTGCTCTTCAACGAGCCGAAATTGCTGAAATTTCGTAATCTGATGTATATGAGAGACGCGCTTGAACGTTTCAGTGCTCTTCAACGAGCCGAAATTGCTGAAATCATGAGAGACCGGATCGAATTGAGCGAGCTCACGAGTTTCAGTGCTCTTCAACGAGCCGAAATTGCTGAAATGGTTCGGCGAAATCACCACGCGCATCGACGCATTTACGTTTCAGTGCTCTTCAACGAGCCGAAATTGCTGAAATGCCTACGAGGTCTTGCATTCCGTGCTGACACCGCGGTTTCAGTGCTCTTCAACGAGCCGAAATTGCTGAAATGATGCGCTGATGATTGCGCACTTCGTGGATCGTGAGTTTCAGTGCTCTTCAACGAGCCGAAATTGCTGAAATTAGACACCTCCTGAAATGATGATAGCGCCCGCAATTCGTTTCAGTGCTCTTCAACGAGCCGAAATTGCTGAAATCAGCATATAGTGAGCGGCCGCTACCGACAATGCACTATGTTTCAGTGCTCTTCAACGAGCCGAAATTGCTGAAATCGCGCTGCTTGCGGCGCTGCGACTGCGGATTGAGGAGTTTCAGTGCTCTTCAACGAGCCGAAATTGCTGAAATACGGCGACGGCGCGCGGACCAGGTGGGCGAATCGCGGTTTCAGTGCTCTTCAACGAGCCGAAATTGCTGAAATCCCAACAGCCAGCGTTTGATGTGTGTCGCTTTCCCGATGTTTCAGTGCTCTTCAACGAGCCGAAATTGCTGAAATTCGTATACGCGGCGGTATCGTCGCCGTAGAGCAGATCGGTTTCAGTGCTCTTCAACGAGCCGAAATTGCTGAAATCGCTGCTGCTCTACCCGCATCGTCTCGATCTCACGCGTTTCAGTGCTCTTCAACGAGCCGAAATTGCTGAAATCCATGTTGACGTACATTTGTTCGCCCGCTACAATCGTTTCAGTGCTCTTCAACGAGCCGAAATTGCTGAAATATTATCCCCGCGCTTGGCGGGCTGCGTCTGGTCGAGTTTCAGTGCTCTTCAACGAGCCGAAATTGCTGAAATTGGACTGCCGAACACCACCAGCAGCCCCTCAACATCGCGTTTCAGTGCTCTTCAACGAGCCGAAATTGCTGAAATCCAAGTGTTACCCTACCACACAATCCCTCGTTTGTCAAGGTTTCAGTGCTCTTCAACGAGCCGAAATTGCTGAAATCGTGACCAGCGCTGGTGGTTCCAGCGCCACTTGCCGGTTTCAGTGCTCTTCAACGAGCCGAAATTGCTGAAATCGTGGTGCTTCCCGCCGTCTTTGCGTATTTCACGTGTTTCAGTGCTCTTCAACGAGCCGAAATTGCTGAAATATTGCGCGCATACTGCCGCCACGTGTCGGCGAGACGTTTCAGTGCTCTTCAACGAGCCGAAATTGCTGAAATTCAACGTCCTCGCCGACTATGCGGCGCGCGTACCGGCGTTTCAGTGCTCTTCAACGAGCCGAAATTGCTGAAATCCCAGAGCATCAGCAAGCGCTGGGACGGATTGAGGGTTTCAGTGCTCTTCAACGAGCCGAAATTGCTGAAATTCCGCGATGTCATCCGGATGATGAAGTTCTATGCGAGGTTTCAGTGCTCTTCAACGAGCCGAAATTGCTGAAATTCGACGTGACGCGCCGCACAAATACGCAGTACTCTATGTTTCAGTGCTCTTCAACGAGCCGAAATTGCTGAAATTGGATACTACGGCCCTGTCGAGCCTGATGTAGTTCGTTTCAGTGCTCTTCAACGAGCCGAAATTGCTGAAATACCAACGGTATTGAACGTGCTGGTAAACGTCATTGGTTTCAGTGCTCTTCAACGAGCCGAAATTGCTGAAATCAAGCAGTGCCGCCTGGATATCATTTCGTCGACCAAAGTTTCAGTGCTCTTCAACGAGCCGAAATTGCTGAAATATAACTCGTATGCCCGTAGCAATTGTCGCATATCTCGTTTCAGTGCTCTTCAACGAGCCGAAATTGCTGAAATGAATCGTCCATCACCACCGCAAAACGCGCGACATCGTTTCAGTGCTCTTCAACGAGCCGAAATTGCTGAAATGCAGCGCAAGTCGCGGCGACGGCAGTGCTGCTGTTGCGTTTCAGTGCTCTTCAACGAGCCGAAATTGCTGAAATTGCAACGTTTCCGAATACGTCGCCGCGCTCTCCGAGGTTTCAGTGCTCTTCAACGAGCCGAAATTGCTGAAATGCTACTCGTGATAAACGTGCCGAACCACGTTGAGAACGTTTCAGTGCTCTTCAACGAGCCGAAATTGCTGAAATCAAACGAACGGCAACGGGCGCGATGGGGGGGATCGCGTTTCAGTGCTCTTCAACGAGCCGAAATTGCTGAAATTCGAACCCAAAGCGCGTGAGGTGCCCCACGCGCCCGGGTTTCAGTGCTCTTCAACGAGCCGAAATTGCTGAAATGCCGATTTGCGTCATCACGCCGGAGCGTGCAAACACGTTTCAGTGCTCTTCAACGAGCCGAAATTGCTGAAATGCAGACGCTGCTTTTCGGCGAGGTGATCCACCGGCGGGTTTCAGTGCTCTTCAACGAGCCGAAATTGCTGAAATCAACGCGCTACTCGCGGTTGAGGAACTGGAGAGCGCGACGTTTCAGTGCTCTTCAACGAGCCGAAATTGCTGAAATCATCGACCCGCACCGGAGCAACACCGCTGCGACGCGGTTTCAGTGCTCTTCAACGAGCCGAAATTGCTGAAATAGTGTTGTGACAGCGCCGCCCGCGGCATCACCCGAAGTTTCAGTGCTCTTCAACGAGCCGAAATTGCTGAAATGCGGTCGGCGTCGATGCGCAGCCCGCAGTATTCTATCGGTTTCAGTGCTCTTCAACGAGCCGAAATTGCTGAAATCCGCGCCCCAGTTGTCCAACGCCGCCAGCAGCGCCTGTTTCAGTGCTCTTCAACGAGCCGAAATTGCTGAAATCGTACTGGTAATTGTCGATGAGGCGGCGTTCGTCAAGAGTTTCAGTGCTCTTCAACGAGCCGAAATTGCTGAAATGCGGGTGAACCCAATCAGCCCGCGCTTCGGATCGGTGACGTTTCAGTGCTCTTCAACGAGCCGAAATTGCTGAAATACGCGAAGAGAGACTACGCATTCATCCTTCGCAGAGGTTTCAGTGCTCTTCAACGAGCCGAAATTGCTGAAATTCGTTGCCTGGAGACGATCGCCCGCAACGACCGGGGTTTCAGTGCTCTTCAACGAGCCGAAATTGCTGAAATGACACCAGCAAGTTCACAATTATCGAAATCACCGGCGGTTTCAGTGCTCTTCAACGAGCCGAAATTGCTGAAATCTTTTTCTCGATCGCGTCGCCGGTGCTCGGTTTCGTGGTTTCAGTGCTCTTCAACGAGCCGAAATTGCTGAAATTAAATGTGCGTGAATTGCGTCGCCCAGCAACGCCGATGTTTCAGTGCTCTTCAACGAGCCGAAATTGCTGAAATGTGCCGCGTTGCGTCTGGCGCTGCGGGTGATAAAGACGCGTTTCAGTGCTCTTCAACGAGCCGAAATTGCTGAAATTTGGTCAGCCAGGCGCGTGCCTACGCAACCAGCAACGAGTTTCAGTGCTCTTCAACGAGCCGAAATTGCTGAAATTTCCGGTGTGCGCAACAATGCGCACTGCTTGTGTGTGTTTCAGTGCTCTTCAACGAGCCGAAATTGCTGAAATGAAGCGACCGTCGTTGTAAACGCCTGGACGGGCAATCGTTTCAGTGCTCTTCAACGAGCCGAAATTGCTGAAATTCGTTGCGCGTTTGGTTTCGTTGTTCGTGTGACATGCAGTTTCAGTGCTCTTCAACGAGCCGAAATTGCTGAAATCGCGTAGTCGCTCGAACCGCCAACGAACGCCTCGCCGGAGTTTCAGTGCTCTTCAACGAGCCGAAATTGCTGAAATCGAGGAAGAGAATAGCAGCGAACGTCGGGATTGTCAGTTTCAGTGCTCTTCAACGAGCCGAAATTGCTGAAATCAACGCCTGCAGTCGCTGCGCTTTGTCGAGCAGCACTTGTTTCAGTGCTCTTCAACGAGCCGAAATTGCTGAAATACAACAGCAGCAGCGCGCCGAAGCGTTGGGAGCGCGTTTCAGTGCTCTTCAACGAGCCGAAATTGCTGAAATTGACAACAAGAGCATTTCACTATACACTGATAGCGTCCGGTTTCAGTGCTCTTCAACGAGCCGAAATTGCTGAAATAAGAACCCTCCTAAAAGACTAATAGCGCCCCGAAGATGTTTCAGTGCTCTTCAACGAGCCGAAATTGCTGAAATCGTGCCGGCGTTTCGCCGCATTTGCTTCTATTTGGAGTTTCAGTGCTCTTCAACGAGCCGAAATTGCTGAAATCGTGCTGCAAATCGTGGAAATACCTTTCATCACGACGTTTCAGTGCTCTTCAACGAGCCGAAATTGCTGAAATGTTGCGTTTATTAACGTGCTGGTTGATGTCTGGAAGTTTCAGTGCTCTTCAACGAGCCGAAATTGCTGAAATTGTCCTGGGACGGCTCGCTCGTCGGCGATCTGATGGATGTTTCAGTGCTCTTCAACGAGCCGAAATTGCTGAAATGATGCTCGGCCGCATCGTGAATCTGTTTTAGGTCGGTTTCAGTGCTCTTCAACGAGCCGAAATTGCTGAAATCTGGCGCCGCGCGCCGGACTGTGGTCCGTGCACGGGTTTCAGTGCTCTTCAACGAGCCGAAATTGCTGAAATGGTTCTCGCTTTTGTGCGGCTGCCGGTAACCCTGAGTTTCAGTGCTCTTCAACGAGCCGAAATTGCTGAAATCAGATTTAGCGTACCGCCGCCACGTGCCAGCGAGCCGTTTCAGTGCTCTTCAACGAGCCGAAATTGCTGAAATCGCGCCGGTTCGGGCGCGAACATATGATGTGGGACGGTTTCAGTGCTCTTCAACGAGCCGAAATTGCTGAAATAAAGGCGCGCCGGTCGGCTGGCGACCGACCGAAGCCGGTTTCAGTGCTCTTCAACGAGCCGAAATTGCTGAAATAACCCGCACCGCCTACCTCGCCAGCGCCCACACGCAGCGTTTCAGTGCTCTTCAACGAGCCGAAATTGCTGAAATTCATCTTTCGCAGCGTCTTCCTCAGACGCTCCGCTTCGTTTCAGTGCTCTTCAACGAGCCGAAATTGCTGAAATCGAAATCGTGCATATTGCTCCCGCCCGCCGCGCTCGGGTTTCAGTGCTCTTCAACGAGCCGAAATTGCTGAAATAGTCCCGTTCTAATTCAGAACCTCGTTGGAAGCGAAGTTTCAGTGCTCTTCAACGAGCCGAAATTGCTGAAATTCAGCCGCGCAGCGCTCTGGCGCACCAGCGACACCGTTTCAGTGCTCTTCAACGAGCCGAAATTGCTGAAATAACAAGCCAAGCAAGCAAGCACTGCGTGATCGTGAAGGTTTCAGTGCTCTTCAACGAGCCGAAATTGCTGAAATCGGAGAGGCAAGGTATGCCAGTCGACAACATCACTCAGTTTCAGTGCTCTTCAACGAGCCGAAATTGCTGAAATTACCTGTTTCCGGCTTGCGGATCACCGCGCCCGCGAGTTTCAGTGCTCTTCAACGAGCCGAAATTGCTGAAATAAGGGACGCACGATTTGGTTGGCGGATACGTATAAAACAGTTTCAGTGCTCTTCAACGAGCCGAAATTGCTGAAATGGAGCCGGAAATTCCAGACACGCCGTATGTGCCTGGGTTTCAGTGCTCTTCAACGAGCCGAAATTGCTGAAATTGTCCGTATGCGCCGCGTTCGTCATCAAGGACAAGAGTTTCAGTGCTCTTCAACGAGCCGAAATTGCTGAAATCAACCCGCTCTCGATCACGAACTGCACCGTTCGCCGTTTCAGTGCTCTTCAACGAGCCGAAATTGCTGAAATGGGGATCGTCTCGGTCGCTGCTCTTGCGGCGATCATGTTTCAGTGCTCTTCAACGAGCCGAAATTGCTGAAATGACTTTGGATTGATGGTGGCTAGCAACGGTGTAATGCGTTTCAGTGCTCTTCAACGAGCCGAAATTGCTGAAATTTTGAGCGTCCACCAACCTACGAGATACGCGCCATCGTTTCAGTGCTCTTCAACGAGCCGAAATTGCTGAAATCGGCAGCGCGCTGTTGCCGCATCTCACGCAGTTAGTCGGTTTCAGTGCTCTTCAACGAGCCGAAATTGCTGAAATCCAACGTTTCCGCGCGCTGTTGCTGGCGGCGTTGGGTGTTTCAGTGCTCTTCAACGAGCCGAAATTGCTGAAATGTGCTGGACGGTTTGCACGCCCTATCTTGTGCTGATGTTTCAGTGCTCTTCAACGAGCCGAAATTGCTGAAATTCGCAATACGTCACAGATCACGGTTGAGCTGTTCGTGGTTTCAGTGCTCTTCAACGAGCCGAAATTGCTGAAATGTCAATATTTTCGTTTTATCCATAACTAATTTCCGGTTTCAGTGCTCTTCAACGAGCCGAAATTGCTGAAATAGTTCAGGACTGACTCACGATAAGATCAGGTATCGGTTTCAGTGCTCTTCAACGAGCCGAAATTGCTGAAATGGGTTGCGACGCGCGTTTGACGCGAACGCAGACATGTTTCAGTGCTCTTCAACGAGCCGAAATTGCTGAAATTCTACTACAACGAAAGGAAGAGACACTATGTCGAGCAGTTTCAGTGCTCTTCAACGAGCCGAAATTGCTGAAATACGACGCGGGGACAATCGCCAGCGCCTCATCATAGATGTTTCAGTGCTCTTCAACGAGCCGAAATTGCTGAAATGGAGGTTAAGGTATGGCGCACTCTGGAGTTCTTGCCGTTTCAGTGCTCTTCAACGAGCCGAAATTGCTGAAATTTGCATCTGTTGCTGTCGATACTCAACGCCGTACTAGTTTCAGTGCTCTTCAACGAGCCGAAATTGCTGAAATACGCAAGGATGATGACGGTTGCGGCAGCGAGCGCGCCGTGTTTCAGTGCTCTTCAACGAGCCGAAATTGCTGAAATACCCGCAGACGCGCTGCGTCGTTGACGTGGAGCGCCGTTTCAGTGCTCTTCAACGAGCCGAAATTGCTGAAATTTTGTCTGGGAAAAGATAATCGATGTCGCAAAAATTGGTTTCAGTGCTCTTCAACGAGCCGAAATTGCTGAAATACTGCAAACTGTATCGCTTGCTGCACTGCCGCAAGCGGTTTCAGTGCTCTTCAACGAGCCGAAATTGCTGAAATGTCAAGTCACAAAGTCGCGGCGAAAATCTCGAAAATTGTTTCAGTGCTCTTCAACGAGCCGAAATTGCTGAAATCTGCGGACACGTCGGTTATCAGCATCGCAAACGCGGTTTCAGTGCTCTTCAACGAGCCGAAATTGCTGAAATTGGTCGTGATCAATATTGTGGAACAGACCTACGGTATGTTTCAGTGCTCTTCAACGAGCCGAAATTGCTGAAATGGAACGGGAGAGCGCAACGGGGACAAGCCGCATTCGTTTCAGTGCTCTTCAACGAGCCGAAATTGCTGAAATTTCACAGTAAATCAATTACCGAACAGGAGGCTCAAAAGTTTCAGTGCTCTTCAACGAGCCGAAATTGCTGAAATGGTCGATTCCGCCAGCCCGGTTTCCTGCGCAAGAGGTTTCAGTGCTCTTCAACGAGCCGAAATTGCTGAAATCGAAGATGAACAAAGCGAACAATTCGTCGATCGGTTTCAGTGCTCTTCAACGAGCCGAAATTGCTGAAATTAAGCGGCGGGAGCTACCCCAGCGCCGAAGATTGGGGAGTTTCAGTGCTCTTCAACGAGCCGAAATTGCTGAAATTCCGGCAATGCGCCTGCCAGCGCGCCGAGCGCGCCGACGACGTTTCAGTGCTCTTCAACGAGCCGAAATTGCTGAAATACCGACCTCCGCTCCCTGCCCCACCCGTGTCCCAGATCCCGATACCTGCACGTCGTCGCTCCTGAGCCTTCCTGGTGTTTCATCTCAAC
>Ga0308395_1002541_pt1 | contig 10323 bp, 6 predicted proteins | sample Hotspr20SampleP4_FD_202097 | JGI IMG/M metagenome (GOLD analysis project Ga0308395, IMG submission 202097) | Hot spring phototrophic mat microbial communities from Mushroom Spring, Yellowstone National Park, Wyoming, United States - 20050930_P4 ...
CGGGTGTGGCTGGGGCGCTGGTGCTGACGGCGTGCTTGGGCGGCGCACCACAGCCACCGGAGATTAAGATCACGTCGCCGGAGTCCGGCGCGCAACTGAACGTCGGGCAGAGCATCGCCATCGTCGGTACGGCGACCGGCGAAGCGATCTCGCGGGTGGACGTGATTATTGACGGCACTACCTACGCCACGCTAAACGCGCCGGACAAGTCCAAGGGCGTGCCGAGCTTCCCGATCAACGTGCCGTGGACGCCGCTCTCCGCCGGCACCCACGCCATCCAGCTCAAGGCGTATGGCCCGCCGGATGACAAGCTGCTCACCCAATCTGAGCCGCTGGTGTTGATTGCGGTGGCGGCCGACGCGCCCGAGGCGCTGGCGCCGCCCGAGCCGACCCAACCGCCGGCGATCCCGACACAGCCGCCGCCGCCGGCGCAACCCACCGAGCCTGCGCCGGCCAACCCACAGCCGTCGGCTGGTCAACCCCCTGCGGGCCAGCCGCCGGCCGGCCAGCAGCCACCTGCCGACGCGCCCAGCGTGACCGTCACCAACGAGTTCGTCAACGTGCGCACCGGCCCAGATGTCGCTTATCCGAAGATCGGTGAGCTGCGCCAGGGGCAGGTGGCGCCCGTGCGCGGCAAGAGCGCCGATGGGCGCTGGTGGCAGATCTCATACCCCGCCGGCCCCGGCGGCATCGGCTGGGTGATCAACGACTACGTGCAGGCCAACAGCGCCGCCGCCAACGCGCCGGTGGCCCCTGCGCCGCCGCGCCCCACCGCGCCGCCGCCCCCGCCTCAGCCAGTTGCTACGCCCGTGCTCATCCCGCTCGTGCCCACTGCGCCTCAGCCAGCCCCTGTCCCACAGGGGCAACTGGTGGGCGACAAAGGCGTGCTGCGCGTCAACGCCAACCCCGTGCCGTATGGCGCGACGGTCTTCGCCAGTTGGAACATCCCCAACTTCCGCAGCGCCGAGTTCGACCACGGCGATGGTCAGGGCTACAAAGGGCCGGCTGCCCAGGCGATGCAAGTGCAGGTCAACGGCCCGATCAATGGCCCGCGCGTCATCCGCCTGCGCTGGACGACCACCGATAACCAGGAGCTGGAGGACACCATCACCATCAACGTCTCCGGCCAGGCCCAGCCCTACCCGGAGTGCAACCCCAGCAACCCCGACTGGCAGGCCAACAAGCCCGGCAACCCGCCCGTCTGGGAGTTCTGTAAGCGCAAGGACATGGAATATGTCGGCGAAGCCCCGCCTGGAGCCAACAACGCTGTTGTCAACCCCAACGAGAACAAGGTCTACACTATGGCCTGGGAGATCTACGGCATTCGGGGCATTTACCTGGTCTTCGAGCCGAGCGATGGCCGTCCCGGGGAGAAAGGCAGATCTATCCCAACCACTGGTACTGGACCGGTGTCCTTCAAGGCGAGCGATTTTGAGAACGGCTGCTATCGAATCACCTTGCGGATAGATACCAACACTGGCAAGCGCACGGATTTCGGCGAGAAGTTCTTCTGCGTTACTGGATAGCTAGCCCACGAAAGGCGTTTCACGTGACAACCAACGAGGGCCTCGCCAAGCGCGAGGCCCTTTGCGTTATAACTAAGGGCGCATGTCGGTGGTCGAGGAGATCAAGCGGCGGGTGGACATCGTCGAGGTGATCGGCGGCTACGTCCAGCTCACCCGCAGCGGGCGCAACTACAAAGGGCTGTCGCCTTTCAAGCAGGAGCGCACGCCCTCGTTCTTCGTCTTTCCGGAGACGCAGACCTTTAAGGACTTCTCCAGCGGCGAACAGGGCGACGTCTTCTCCTTCCTGATGAAGAAGGAGGGGCTGACCTTCGGCGAGGCGCTGCGCGCGCTGGCCCGCCGCGCTGGCGTGACGCTGGAGGCGCCCACGCCCGAACAGCAGCGCAGCGCCGAATACGCTGCCCGCCTGCGCGCGGCGCTGGCCGACGCCGCGGCGTACTTCCACCAGCTCCTAACCAGCGCGCCCCAGGCCGCCGCCTGCCGCGCCTATCTGCGTGAGCAGCGCGGGCTGAGCGAAGCGACGATCGCCGCCTGGCAGCTCGGCTACAGCCTGGCCGACTTCCACGCCCTCTCCGCGCACCTGACGGCGCGCGGCTATAGCATGCAAGAGCTGGTGGACGCCGGCCTAGTCATCCAGAACGAGGAGGGCCGTCGCTACGACCGCTTCCGTGGCCGGCTGATGATCCCGATCTGCGACGCGCAGGGCGCGGTGGTGGGGTTCGGCGCGCGCGCCTTGGATGGGAGCGAGCCGAAGTACTTAAACTCGCCGCAGACGGCGGTCTTTGACAAGGGCCGGCTGCTCTTCGGCCTGGACCGCGCCCGCCGGCACATCCGCGACGCGCAGTGCGCTGTGCTGGTGGAGGGCTACGTGGACGTGATCGCCTGTCACCAGGCCGGCTTCGGCAACGTGGTGGCTGGCATGGGCACCGCGCTCAGCGAGGCCCAGGTGCGTGCGCTGCGCCGGCTGGCCCCGCGCGTGGTGCTGGCGCTGGACGCCGACGCAGCCGGCGAGCGCGCAGTCCTGCGCAGCGTGCAAGTGGCCCGCGAGTCACTCGACCGCGAGGCCGCCCCGCTGTTCGACCCCCGCGGCATCATCCGCCACGAGTCGCGCCTGCGGGCCGATATCCGCGTGGCGATCCTGCCGGCGGACAAGGACCCCGACGAGCTGGTGTTGAGCGCGCCCGACCAGTGGCAGGCGATCGTCGCCGCCGCGCGACCAGTCGTCGAACATGTGATCGACGCGATGCTGGCCGGCCACGACCTGCGCGACCCGGCCGCCCGCTCGCAGGCCGTCCAGGCGGTCGCGCCCATCCTGCTGGACCTGACCGACCCCATCCAGCGCGATGCGTATATCCAGCGCCTAGCCAGCCGGCTGGGCAGCAACCCGCGCGCGGTGGCGCTGGCGGTCAACGCCGTCGCCCGCGAGCTGCGCGGCCAGGATAGGCCGGCGGCGCAGGGGCGGGCCGGCAAAGGCAGCGACCTGGAGGCGCACCTGATCGCCATCCTCAGCCGGCGGCCACCGTTACTGCTGGACGCCAACGTCGCGCTAACGCGCGCCAACCTGGACGTGCTGAGCGAGGCCGACTTCAGCAACCCCGCCCTGCGCGCAGGCTTTCGCCAGCTCAGCCGGGCTGCACTCGGCGCGCCGCCCCTCCCGGACGAGGAGGCCGAAGACTGGCTGACGATCATCGCCGACGACGACTCTCCACAGCTCACCAGCGACGACGAGGCCCTCCTGCGCGAAGAGCTGATCCGCACAGCGCTGCGCCTGCGCGAGCGCAACCTGGACCGTGACCGGCTCGCCATCAGTCTGATGATCGAGGAGTCCAAACGGGCTGGCCTGCCAAACGTGGCCGCTCACTATAATGCTGACTTGCAGCGCGTGTTGACGCACCAGTTGAGGGTGCACAAGGCGTTGCACCTTCGCAGCGCGCTGCCCGTCGTTTAGCGAGTGGGGATGGCGACCAAGCGAAGGCAGAAACGCACAGCAGCGCCAGTGCCAACCGACCACAACGGGGCAGAGGACAGGCCGGTGTTTCGGTCCGAGGACGAGGATCATTGGCCGGAGGTCAGCAGCCTGGACGATGAGCAGGCCGAAGCCGAGGCGATCGCTTATGCGCTGACCAGGGCCGACGATGAGGATGACCTGGCGGACCTGGCCGACCTCGACGCGCTGCCGGCGGAGGACGATGATGACTTGGCCGATGGGCCTGACCCGGTGCGGGCCTATCTGAATGAAATCGGCCAAACCCCCGTGCTGAGCGCCGACCAGGAACTGCGCCTGTGCGCCACGCTGCGGGCCGGCGAGCTGGCGCGCCGGCTACAGGCCGAGGACGCAGCCAACCTCTGGGCGCGGGCCTATGCCCAGCTGGTCGCAGCCTGGCGCAGCGCGCTTGAAGCGTGCCAGGCGCTGCCGACTGAACCGCCCGACCTGGCCGTGCTCCTGCGCGAGGCGCGCGAGATGCCGACGCGCGACGCCGACCCGGCCCCTGGCGAACTCCAAGGTTACCTGCGCGCGCTGGGCTGGGGGCGCAACCCAGACGCCGAGCCGCTGGGCAAGCAGCTTTTCGAGTTCGCGCTGGCCGCGATCGTCCTGCCGGCGGACTTCGTCGCGCAGCTCGCGGCGCACGCCGAGCACATTCCAGAGCTGCCCGAATGGGACGAAGTGCGCGCCTGGATGCCGTCGCCGGCCGACTGCGACGCGCACCTCGAGTGGGTGGCTCGACAGGCTGAGGAAGCCAAAAACACGCTCACCCGTGCTAATCTGCGGCTGGTGGTCAGCATCGCCAAGCGCTATACAGGGCGCGGCATTGCGTTCATGGACCTGGTGCAGGAAGGGAGCATGGGGCTACTGCGGGCGATCGACCGCTTCCATGCTTGGCGTGGCTTCAAGTTCAGCACCTACGCCACATGGTGGATCCGCCAGGCGATGATCCGCGCGATCGCCGAGCAAGCCCGCACCATCCGCATCCCGGTGCACTTCATGGACGCGATCAACAAGCTCACGCATCTACAACGGCGGATGACGCAGGCGCTGGGCCAGGAGCCCACCAGCGAAGAGCTGGCGCTAGAGATGGGGCTGCTCAACGACCAGGAGATGGCCAAGATAGCAGAGGCACAGGCCAAAGGTGAGCCACTCGACCCAGCATTGGCCCACAAGCTTGATCAAGCGGTGAAGCACGTCCAGAAGATCAAGCGCCTGTCGCTAGAGCCACTCTCGCTGGAATCGCCGGTCGGCTCAGAGCAGAACAGCCAATTGGGCGATTTCGTCCCCGATGAGAGCGAACCGTCCCCAGCCGAGCTGGCTTCCCTGCGGATGCTCAAGCAGCAGATCCGCGGGATGATGGCCGGACTGACCAAGCGCGAGCGCGAGGTGCTGGAGATGCGCTTTGGCTTTCGCGACGGCCAGGCGCACACCTTGGAAGAGGTGAGCCACGCCTTTCGCATCACCCGCGAGCGGGTGCGGCAAATCGAAGCCAAGGCGTTGCGCAAGCTGCGCCACCCGCTCAACAGCCGGCGCCTGCGCGACTACCTGGGCGACCTGTCGTAGCGCCGGACGAGCCTGCGGCGCACGATCGCCTCTGCGTCGAACAGCCGCATGTCCACGCGCAGGTCCTCGCCCACCACCACGCCCTCGGCCTCCAGCCGGCGCTTCTGTTCTTCTGGCGCGTATAGGTTGGAAATGCGCCCCTGGGCATTGATGACGCGCCACCACGGCACGCGGTCGCAGGCCGGCGAACGCAGCAAGGCGTGGAGGGCGAAGCCGACGTAGCGCGCCGCGCCCGGCCGGCCACACTGGCGCGCCACGCCGCTGTAACTCATCACCATCCCTCTGGGGATCAGGCGAACGACGCGATAGACATCCGCAAAACGCATTCGCCAGCGCTGGCGTCAGCTCAGGCCGAAATCCTTTGCTATCAGGCGCGCGGTCATCTTCGCGCTCATCATTACGCTGGGCGTGCCGCCGCCGGGCTGGGTGCTGGCGCCCACCAGATACAGGCGCTCGATGTCCTCGCTGCAGTTGTGCGGGCGGAAGTGGGCAGTCTGGAGCAGCGTCGGCTCCGGCCCAAAGCCATTGCCCAGGTAGCTGTTCAGGCCGCGCTCGAAGTAATCCGGCGTGATATAGCTCTTATAGACCAGTCGCTCGCACAGGCCAGGGATGTAGCCGGCCTCGTCCAGAAAGCGCAGCGCTTTATCCACGTAGGCATCCCCGATCGCCGACCAGTTCAGGCCGCTTAGGTTGTTAGGCACCGGCACCAGCGTGTAGGCAGCGTGATGGCCGGGCGGCGCCAGGCTGGGGTCGGTGAGCGTGGGCACGTGCAGGTAGTGAGACATATCGGGCGCCAGCACGCGCCGATCGAAGATGTCGCGCAGCAGTTCCTCGTAGCGCTGGCTGAGGATGATGTTGTGGTGGCGCAGGGCGCTCAGGTCCAGGCCGTCGCCGCGGAAGCCAAAGTAGATCACCACCAGCGACATGGACTGTCGGGTGCGCCTGACGCGGGCGTCGGTGTGGAACAGGCGGTAACGCGGGTCAATCAGGTGCATGTAGGTGTGGGCATAATCGCCGTTGGAGACGACGAGGTCGGCGCGCAGTTCGGTCCCGTCGGCCAGCACCACGCCTTGCGCGACTCGCCGGCCAAAGCGACCGCGCGGCGGCGCGCCGTCTGGGCCAGATATCAGGATGCGCTTGACCTCGCTGTTGTAGCGGATCGTCCCGCCCAGCTCCTGGAACTTTTGCACAAAGCCGCGCACCAGCGCGCCAGTCCCGCCCATCGCGAAGTGAATGCCCCACGTCTTCTCGACGAAGTGGATCATGGCGTAGATGGCCGGCACAGCCAGCGGGTTGCCACCGATCAGCAGCGGCTCGAAGCTGAAGACTTGGCGCAGCTTGGGGTTCTTAAAGTACTTGCTGGTGAACGAGAACAACGTGCGCACCGCGTCCAGCCGCAGCAAGTCGGGCAAAATCGCCAGCATCGAGGCCAGGCTATTGAAGTATTTGTAGCCCAGTTGGAGGAAGCCACGTTCGAAGATCGCCTTGGCGTCGGCGTGAAAGCGCTCGTAGCCTTCTAGGTCGTCGGGAGCGATGGCGCGGATCTGCGCGCGGGTGTGCTCGCGGTCGCCGTTGTAGTCGAAGTATGTGCCGTCCTCGAAATGAATGCGATAGAACGGGTCTAGCGGGATGATGTTGACGTAGCGCGCCGTGTGGGTGAGGTCGGGGGCACGCCCTGGTTCCAGGACATGCGGCGGGAAGTCCGGCCCGTCCAGGTTGGGGCTGCCGCGCTCCAGCGCGAACAGCTCCTCGATGAAGTGCGGCACGGTAATGACGGTCGGCCCCATGTCGAAGGTAAACCCCTGCGCCTTGCGCACATAGGCCCGGCCGCCCGGCCCGTCCAGCTTCTCTACGATGGTGGTGTCGAAGCCCAGGCTCTGCAGGCGAATGCCGAGCGCCAGCCCGCCGATGCCCGATCCAATAATGATTGCCTTGCGGGTTGTCATGTTTTGAGACCAGCCTGTTGAAAGTGTGGGGTTAACCTTAGCAGGGCTGGTTTAGAGCGAGATTTGTTTGGCCCAGAACACCTCCGGCAGGTCGCGCAGCGCCTTCAGCGCATAGTCTGGCACGGGGTTATCCAGGTTGATGAACGAGAGCGCGCGGTCGCCTGGCCTGGTCCGCCCCAGGCGATATTCGGCGATGTTGACGTAGTTGGCGCCGAGGATCGTGCCCACCCGACCAATCACGCCTGGCACGTCGCGCGAGGAGATCACCAGCACCAGGCCTTCCGGCACAGCATCAATGCGGAAGTGGTCGAGCTGTACGATGCGCGGCTGGTTGCCATCGAACAGCGTGCCGGCCACAGTGTGCTCACTGTGGTCGGTGGTGATCCGGCAAGAGACCAGGTTGGTGTAGTCGCTGCCGGTGAGGTTGAGCGCCTGGGTGACGACGATCCCGCGCTCGTCGGCGATTACAGGCGCGTTGACGTAGTTCACCTTCTCCCCGCCCAGGATCGGTTCGAGCAGGCCGCGCAAGAGGGCCACTGTGAGCGGCTTGACGTGCGGCGCGACATCAGCACCGCGGTATTCCACCTCCACGCGCGTCAGGCGGCCTTCCATCAAGCAAGCCTGCAACCGGCCCAGCTTCTCGGACAGGACGAGATACGGCCGGATGATCGGCCAGGCCGAGGGGTCAATCGGCGGGAAGTTCACCGCGTTGCGCACATCGCGCTCATGCAAAGCGTCTAGCACCTGCTCAGCGATCTGGATCGAGACGTCGCGCTGGGCCTCGGTCGTGCTGGCGCCCAGGTGGGGCGTGACGACGACGTTGGGCAGCTTGAGCAAAGGCAGGTCAGGTGGCGGTGGTTCCTCCTCAAAGACATCCAGCGCCGCGCCGGCCAGCTTGCCGCTCACCAGCGCCTCGTAGAGGGCCTGCATGTCCACCAGCGCGCCGCGCGCCACGTTAATCACGCGCGCGCCGGTCTTCATCTTGGCGATGTTCGCGGCGTCCAATAGGCCGCGCGTCCCCGGCGTGAGGGAAGAATGGAGGGTAACGAAGTCGCTCTGGGCCAGGAGTTCATCGAGCGAGACCAGCAACACCTTATTGGCACGCGCCGCCTCCTCGCTGACGTAAGGGTCGTAGGCGATCACCTCCATGCCAAACCCCTGAGCGCGCCGGGCGACCTGCGTGCCGACGCGCCCTAGGCCGATAATGCCCAGCGTCTTGCCATGTAATTGGACGCCCATGAACTTGCTGCGCGTCCATTCGCCACGGCGCAGCGAGGCGTCGGCCTGAGGGATGTTGCGGGCGAGCGCTAGCATCATCGCCATGGTATGTTCACACGTGGCAGTGGTGTTGGCCTGAGGAGTGTTCATCACGATGATGCCGCGGTGGGTGGCGGCGTCCACGTCTATAGTGTCCACGCCGATGCCGGCGCGGCCGATCACGCGCAGCTTATCGCCCCGCGCGATCACCTCGGCGTCCACCTTGGTATCGCTGCGCACGATCAGAGCATGATAGGCGGCGATGCGGTCCAGCAGATCGGCGCGGGGCATCTTCTTCACCACGTCCACGTGCACGTCCGGGTCGCGACGAAGCACCTCTAAGCCCGCTTCCGACAGGTCGTCCGGGATTAAGATGTTGAACATGGCGCGCGGATTATAGGGCTTGCCCTGGGCATGTACACTGTTCTCTCTATGCACCGCCTGCGCACCTACGCCACGGAGGGGATCGTCCTGCGCCGCGATGAATACGGCGAGGCTGACCGGCTGGTGACGCTGCTGACGCCGGATCACGGCAAACTACGCGCCCTGGCCAAGAGCGCGCGCCGGCTCACCTCACGCAAAGCCGGACATATCGAGCTGTTCGCTCGGGCACGCCTGCTGCTCGCGCGTGGGCGCACCTTCGAGCTGATCACGCAGGCCGAGTTGATCGAGCCGCACCGCGCACTGCGCGAAGATGTGCTGCGCAGCGCGACGGCGCATTATCTGTGCGACCTGGCCGACTGGTTCGCCCCTCAGGGCAGCGAGGCCGCCGACCTATACAACCTGCTGGTCGAGGGGCTGGGCCTGCTCTGCCGGACGGAGGACCTGCGCCTGGCCGCGCGCTACTTCGAGCTGCGCTTGCTGACGTTGGAGGGCTACCGCCCGGAGCTATTCCGCTGCGCTCGCACGGGCAGGCCGCTCGAACCAGAGGCGGAGCACATCGCCTTCTCGCCGGCCGAGGGCGGTGTGCTCTGTGCGGAGGCCGCTGCGCAGGCGCGCGACGTGATCTGGCTGCGCCGGCAGGAGCTGGCGCTGATGCGGCTGCTGCAGAGCCAACCGTTCGAGGCGCTGGCGGGAGTGAGCGTGTCGTCCGACCTGCACGAGGGCATCGAGCGCGCCACCCAGGGCTACCTGAGCGCGATCCTGGAGCGCCGGCCACGCACGGCGTCCCTGGTCAGGCAACTGGCGCGCAGCCTGCGCTAGAATATGCGCACCGCCCGCGTAGTTCAATCGGATAGAACAGCGCCGTCCTAAGGCGCGTGTTGTGGGTTCGAGTCCTGCCGCGGGCGCTCCCTCGCTTGCCAAGCCCGCCAACCTGCCTAGAATCCTCTCTGTTAAAGGAGTGAGCGAGGTATGGCCGACCAAGTCGTGGGCGTGATCAGCGCACAGGAAGCAATCTATCCCCCTTCCCCTGAAGTCATCGCACGCGCGCGGATCAAAGATCGCGAGGCGCTCAGCCAGTTCGCCGCCGAACACCCAGAGCAATTCTGGGCCGAGCGGGCCGAAGAACTGAGCTGGTATCGCAAGTGGGACAAGGTGCTGGACGATTCAAACAAACCCTTCTTTAAGTGGTTCGTCGGCGGACGCTTCAACATCGTCCACAACGCGCTCGACCGCCACATGCGCACCTGGCGCAAGAACAAAGTGGCCTATATCTGGCAAGGCGAGGACTACAGCGAGCGGACGATCTCCTACGCTGAGCTGAACCGCGAGGTGTGCAAATTCGCCAACGTGCTCAAATCGCTGGGTGTGCAGAAGGGCGACCGGGTCACGATCTACATGGGGCGGGTGATCGAGCTGCCAGTGGCGATGCTGGCCTGCGCCAAGATCGGCGCTGTGCACTCGGTGGTGTATGGTGGCTTCTCGGTGCAGGCGCTGGCCGGCCGCATCCTGGATTCGCAGAGCAAGGTGCTGATCACCTGCGACGGCGCATACGTCAATGGCAAGCTGGTCGAGCTCAAGCAGATCGCCGACGACGCGATCAAAGAAGCCCCTATTGTGGAGAAAGTCGTGGTCTATCGGCGCACCGGCCATCCGGTGGGCTGGG
>Ga0308395_1002548_pt1 | contig 10312 bp, 9 predicted proteins | sample Hotspr20SampleP4_FD_202097 | JGI IMG/M metagenome (GOLD analysis project Ga0308395, IMG submission 202097) | Hot spring phototrophic mat microbial communities from Mushroom Spring, Yellowstone National Park, Wyoming, United States - 20050930_P4 ...
AAATATTCGGATACAATTAACACAGTTCGGTTAAAACCATATCATCGATTAGATTTACGATTAGATAAATTCTTGAATTATGAATGGGGTTATGCGAACGTATACTTAGAACTGATTAATGCTTATATTCGCGATAATCCTGGAGGATTTGCTTTTGATAAATCTGTTCCTTATTCTAATATAAACCCACAAATTGCAAACGAATTTGGAAATCTAGAAATTACGCGAAAAGATACAAGAATCCGTATTCCATTATTTAATGTTGGAATGGAGGTAAAATTCTGATGAAAAAAATCATATTTATATTGATTCTAGTACTTACGAATTTTTGCGAAAGAGCACCAGAATACGAAAAATTAGAAGAATTAAGAAATTTTTATATTCTACTACAACTTCCTGATCAAAATAAAGTCAAAGAAATCTGTATAAATTCAGAAAACGAAGCGTTGAGTTGTATTGCTGATCCAGTAAATAAAAACCTATATCTTTCTACCATAGGTAGTTTTTATCAAATAGCGATTTCTAGCCAAAATCCCAACGATTATTGTCCATTAATTCTGAATTCACCTACATTAGCAAAGTTTACGAATGATGCAAAACGATGCCATTTGGAATGCAATCAAAACTATTGGAAAAGTCTTAGCGATTGTACAAATTTTTCCAACATCTTATCCGAATATACAAAGTGTTTACCAGGTATATGGATCACCCAATGCGAGAATTCTTTACTTAAAGATTGTCTAAGAAGATGCTTTACAAAGGGGGATCCTGTATGGTTTATTCCAAATGAGTAATCTATCTATTCAAGTAATTATAAATTACTTGATACAACATAGGATCATAACATTCCTTAGACATATGAGAACCATCGACAAAGGTATTGCAGAAAAATGTTTCGCTCGTAGAAAAATCGTTCCATTGATTTTCTGGAACTAGTTGCTTTATTCTTTCTTTCCATCTTTTGTAGGCATTTTGAATTACCTGATCTTTTTTAAGCTCTTCTTCCATAATTGGAGAAACTTGTGGTTTAATAACAAAATAATTTATCTGATAATTTTTTAATAATTCTAACGTCTTCTTAAAAAAAGTCCATTGTCTTTCGGATTCTTTATAATTTCTATACAACCATTTTTTAGTTCCCATTGCACTCTGTTCTATTTCCGAAAGATCGCGAACACACCATTCAGAAAAAGGAATCGCAGCAAGCCCACATCCATTATTTTTTCTTTGATAATCTTCTGTATATTTAAATATTGTTAATATTTTATCATTAGGATTTTTAATACGATTCCACAAAACATACAAATCTGGTGGATATTTTTTTCCTGCAAACAATAAATAACCTAAAAAGTCCGATACCTCATCTCGTTCGAATAAATGAAAATATTTTACTACGAACGGTAAATCAAATGTATAAGGTAAGTTTGATTTTTTAAAACCAGGAGAATATTCATTAAACTGAAAAGGATCGGATTCTAACACTACAAGATTTGGTTTTACGTCTTTTGTTAGTAATTTTTCCAAAATATATAGATAAAAAGCAGGAGAGTTAACAGGTACAGAAAAATTAAACATTTCCCAATTCGGATAGTTTTTTTTAAAATCTTGATAATCAATAAACATCAACCTTGAGCTTCCTAATAGGATTAAAATCTTTTTATTTTCTTTGTTATTTTTATAAAATTTTTCTAATTCTTCTATTAGTTCTTCTTTGTATTGATAGTACAAAAAAGTAGCATCTTTTTGTGTTAACAATTGTATTTTTTTTATCAAAAAAATCTTATCTAAAATGAATAAGAGAATAAAAATAAATAGAGGAATATAGGCTATCTTAACTTTTTTAAACTTTTCCATATACATCTCTTGTAAAAATATATTTATATAAATTTATCATTAAATAAATTAAAATTATTAAGTTAATCCATGTATAAAATGAATATAAAGAAAAAAAATCTTTTATTCTATAAGGTAAAAGGTTAAAAACCCAAATATAGATTACAGGTATTATAAAAATCTTTAAATGTTTTTTTAAATATTTATATTTATAAATAAAATAAAAAAAATAAACTATTAACAATAATCCATAAGTATGATACCAACTTATTCCAGATGTCAACAATGCAGACAATAAAACAAAATACAAATACAATAAAAAAATAAAATAATTGTGCTGTTTTTTAAAATACAACAGAAGTGTAATTAAAACAACGTTAAATAGAATAAAGTTATTGATTAATTTTATCATCAAACTTACTTGTAAGGTTGATAAATTAATAAATGACAATGGTAATCCATATTGAAATTGCTTAAAGTCAGAAAAAGGTATTAGCAGTTTACACAATGCCCCAGAGATGGTTTGATTGTTTGCATAAGGTCGAACTACAGAATATTTTTGGTAGGTTTTTATGATCAAAGTATACCATGTTTTAAAGATTTGTAGGTTTTCTTCGAAACCTAAATACAATGCAGGCAATAAAATTCCCAATAAGATACCAATTATCATTCCTATAATAATTTTATATCTCTTTCTAATAAAATAAAACCCCGCTACAAATCCTGGTATAATTTTAATTACAGTTGCTAATCCTATAACGATGCCATTTACAAAATCATAAAAAATATTATTATATTTATAATATAAATAGAAAGAAAAACTTATAAAAAAAATTAATATAAATCCTACATTTCCGTTAGAGATGTTTTGTACTTGTAGAGGAAAATATGCAAATAACGATAAAAATACCGATAAATAAACCTTTCGCTTAGAAATTTTGATATCCATATACGAAGGAATTCTAAACAAAAAAAATAAGCTCAGTAATAGCAGTATCAACTGAAAAATTTGATAAATAAAAGCACTAATGTTATAAGAGAAGCTAGTTAGAGGTAAAATCAAAAATGCAAATAATGGTGGATAAAGATAGGAACCAGCACCTTTTAAAAGGTTGATATTTTCTGATATTTTGGATAAATCTAAATCCTTGGGAATATTCTCTAAAAAATTTATAATTCTGTCTTCGTAATAAGGACTCTTTTTATCTTTTAATGTTTTCGATGCATTATAATAGTCTTCGAAATCACTTTTACTTCTTATAGAAAATAAAATATTTTGATCTTTTTTTTGTGTTTTTAAATCCAGAATTTCCAATGATTGATAACCAAGAATTCCAAACAAAATAAATAACATAATTTTTATATTTTTCTTATAGAGTAGCCAAACAAAAATTTTTTGTTTTAATATAGAATAGAAAAAAAATTTTGTCTTTTCCAAAGATTGCATTTAGAAAAGGTTTTTTTAAAATAATATTACGTCAAATCATTTAATCATATGCTAGAAAATAAAGAACTACAAGATTATTATTTTGAACTTCCAGAAGAATATATTGCAAAGTATCCAGTAATTCCAAGAGATCATGCCAAGCTAATGGTTTTATTAAACAACCAAATTATCGATGATTATTTTTATAATTTAGATCAATATTTTCCAAAAAATTCTGTTTTAGTATTCAATCGAACAAAGGTTTCTCATCGTAGAGTGTATCTGTACAACGAAAAGAGAAAATCAACCTTCGAAGTACTTTTTTTAGAATGTATCGATAAAAACTTATGGAAATGTTTGATTAAAAAAGGAAGAAAACTTAAAAAAAACGATTATCTTACAAAGAATGATTATGTTTTTAAGTTAGAAAAACGCGATGATAAATTCTTCTATTTAAGTGCTTGGAAAAACCAAACTCCTACGATGACAAACATTAGCGAATCCGAAGAATTTTTTGAACTCTATGGAAATCCACCTATACCCCCATATTTAAAAAGACAAGCAGAAGATATCGATAAAAAATTCTATCAAACTGTTTTCGCGAAAGAACCAGGAAGTGTTGCCGCACCTACGGCATCTTTACACTTTACAGAAGAACTTTTAGAAAGAATTTCTCAAAAACATAAAATTCTGTTTTTGAACTTACAGATCGGTTATGGTACTTTTTCTCCTGTTGGCGAAAAAGAAATCAATCGTAAAGAATTGCACGAAGAATTCTACGAAATTCCCAAAGAAACCGTAGATTTTTTAAATCAAATAAAAAATCATCATCCTATCATTGCAGTTGGTACAACTACTTTAAGAGCTTTAGAAGATAATTTCTTAAAATTTCGTCAGTTTACCGAAGGCAAATTCTCTACGAAAATTTTTATTAAACCACCAGATCATGTTCTTTCTTCGGATTATTTAATTACCAATTTTCATCTACCAGCATCTTCTTTATTTATGTTAGTTTGTGCATTTGGTGGAACTCACTATCTAAAACAAGCTTATCAACATGCTATCAAAAATCAATATCGTTTTTATAGTTATGGCGATGGAATGATCATCCAAAATCGGAAATATTTCAAATCCTAAATAATAATTGACAAAATTCTTTAAAAAAATATTATAATTTTAATGAAAAATATACCCATCTTAAAAAAAATTAAACATCTAAAAATTCCTCACTTTCATTTAGATGGATTTCAAAAAAATATTTTAGATAACTTACATTTAGAATTTTTTTTAGAAAAAAGTAGAGTAATTATTACGCCAGATTTTCAATTTTATCTAACAGGCGATACACAAGAAAAAGAAATTATTGAAGTAGAAAAGCTTCTTAAAGAAAAAGATTTTCTTAATAAACTCAAAGATTTTATTATTTATAATTTAGCTTTATATTCCGCATTAATAGAAACAAATTCTTACTACATAGAAAACAACCAAAATTTAATTTTATGTAGGTTCGTGCCAGAAGCAAACCATAGAGATCAGTTTGAACTTAAAGTTTACACAATCCATCCAGATGAACTACCTCAAAACTATAAAGATAAAATTTATCTGGGAAGGGATTTTGTTTCTATAAAAACGTTAACGCGAAAATATTTAGGAATTTTATCCATTGCTAATAGCATAAAAGAACAAATAAAAAAATTAGAAAAACGATTAATTGAATATATTCCAAAAGAGATTTATTCCGAAATTCAAATTGAATACATCGACGAAATAAAAGAGCTAATTTTGGAAATGTTGGATTCTACAGAAGAAATAAATAAAAGTGCACCAGAAGAAATATCCCATAAAACTTTAAAAGAACATCAACTAATAGAAGTAAACACAATATTCAGAAATATTAAACATATCTTGATGGATATCGAAGAAACAACTAAGGAAATGGAAGATAAATTATTTCAATTAAATCTACTTAAAGCATCTAAATATGTGATTAAATTTAAAAAAGATATTATAAATTATATACACTATATTTTAATAAAAATCAACGGTAGAATTTCTGATTCTGTAAATAAAATCCATATTTAGTTTGGGTTAACTTTTACATAAAGAAGCAAACCATTTTGCCGAACAACAGTGATTTCTTTTCCAACAGGTATTATGGTGCCATCGTCAGAAATGGCTTTCCAATAACTTCCAGAGATTTTAACTCTACCAGAACCTACATGTGGGTTGATTTCTTCTACAACGATGCCTTTTTTTCTTTCTAGACTATCTTTCGAAAATTGATATTTTTCTAACGACGGATAAAATTTAATTGTTATTTTTCTTAAAGTTAAAACCAAAATAATCGAAAGAATAGACCATAAAAAAAATTGATAAAAAATATTAGTAATAAATCCTAAATAAATCAACCCAGCCATTAATATGGCAGAAACACCAAAAAAGATAACAATCAATCCTGGGATGAACAATTCTATAAGAATTAAAATTATCCCAAAGATTAACCAGTATAATTCGTTCATATTCTATTCATTCTTCGTAAATAGGCTGGTTTTTGTAATTCTTCGAAATTGATGTCGAAATAATTATCGTCCGTATGGTTTCTGTAAGATTCTTTCGACTGATTTACAAACACTGGTTCTAAGATTTCTTCTTTCTGATGAACTTGATTGTTCCATTTGTTTATATTGTATGAATATTTGCTAACTTCTTCTTGCACGTGAAGTTCTCTATTCTTTCTAATAGGGTAAGGATCTTTTGCAATTTTTTGTGTTCGACTACTTATTTGTTTTTTGGGTTGCAAATCGTAAGAATTAATTATGACAGATTCGTTGGCATTTTTAATAACTTGTTCTTCTTGCGTAGGATGAACTTTTAAGTTATCGTATAAATTAATGTTATAATCGTCTGGTTTTTTTGTAGGTTTATTTTTTCTCTTAAATCCCGTTGCAATTACTACAACATGTACTTCGTCTTCTAATGTATTATCGATGGTAAGGCCAATAATTTTATTTGCTTCTGGATCCACTTCTCTTGTAATCAATTCCGAAACATCTTTCCAAGTTTGTAGGGTTAGGTCGTTTCCTCCACTAACATTGATTAGAACACCTGTTGCTCCACTGATATCGGGATTTTCTAATAAAACATTATTAATTGCTTGGTTTACTGCATCGATTACTTTATTATCGCCAACACCTTTACCAAAGCCAAGTACAGCCTCCCCAGATGCACTCATGATATTTCTTACATCAGCAAAATCTACATTGATAATACCAGGCTTGTTGATAATATCTGAAATTCCTTTAACAGCATTGTATAATATTTCATCGATTAGTTTTAAAGCAACAGTTGCAGGAACATTTGGTTCAATAATCTGGAATATTTGATCATTTTTTATTACGATTAAAGTATCTACATGTTGTTTTAATGCCTCTATGCCTAATTTTGCATTTTTTTCTCTAACTTTTCCTTCGAATGCGAATGGAATTGTAACAACTCCAACAGTCAATGCACCTAAATTTTTTGCAATTTCTGCTACAATGGGAGCAGCACCAGTACCTGTTCCACCACCCATTCCAGCAGTAACAAATACCATATCTGCACCATCTAATGCTTTTGCTATTCTTTCTTTATCTTCTTTGGCTGCTTTTAATCCTTTTTCCGGATCTCCACCTGCTCCCATACCATTAGTGACCTTTTTTCCAATAACGATTTTTGTCGGGGCATTGGACATCTTTAAGGCTTGTTCATCTGTATTGATCACAATAAAATCTACATCGATCATTCCGTTTTCAATCATACGATTCACTGCATTGGAACCACCACCACCTACTCCAACAACTTTTATAATTGTTGGGGATGTTTTTGTATTTTCTATTTCTATCATAATTACTCCTTAGGTTGCATATTTATCCCCAAAATAGAAGCCCCTTAAATATTATCGACTATCCAACTTCTTAATTTTTTTAATAATTTTTTATCTTTTTGGATGGGTAATTTTTCTTCTTTATATTCTTGTAATGAATCTGCAAACAATTGTTTTGCAATAAATTTTACAATACCAACAGAAGTAGAAAACTCTGGACCACTTACTTCGGCAGATAATCCTTTTAATCCTTTAGGTTTACCTATTCTTGTTGGCAAACGAAAAATTCGCTGTGCTACTCTATCAATGCCCATTAGAATACTACCGCCTCCGGTTAATATAATCCCAGCAGTTAGTAAATTTATGTCAATCTTCTTTTTAATAATTTTTAGTATGATTTCGAAAATTTCTTCGATTCGTGCTTCTAATATTAAAGCAATATCTTTTAAGTGTACTAACCTACGAGGATTCTCGATGGTAGATGGAATTTCTATCTTAACAGTTGGATCTACTTCTTCTATGGTTGCAACACCATCCCTTTTTTTTACGAATTCTGCAATTTCGAATGGAATTCTAAAAGCATATTCTAAATCCGACGTTAAATGAAAAGAACCCAATGGTATACTAAAAGAATGAAAAACTCCACCATCCATATAGACAATTACATCTGTTACACCATAACCAAAATCTATCAATACGCAACCAGAATTCTTTTCTTCTTTTTTTAATACGGCTTCGGAAGAGGCAATAGAATTTAAAATCACATCATTCACTTCTAAACCAATTTTATAAAAAACTTTATAAATATTTTGTATTTGTACTTTCGGTGCAGAGATTATATGAACATTGGCTTCTAACCGAAATCCTGTCATACCTATGGGATCAGAAACACGGTTTTTTTTATCTACTATATATTCCCTCGATAAGACATGTATGATTTGATACTCCGGTGGTAGAACTATATTGGTAGCATTTTCTACGACTCTTTCAACATCTTCGGAAGTAATAACTCGATCTTCGTGAGATACAACATAAATTCCAGTAGAATTTTCTCCTTTTATATTGACACCACTTATATTTGCATAAACAGATTCTACTTGAACTGCACACATTTTTTCTGCGTCTCGAATTGCAGATTGAATAGAACGCGAAACACTTTCTAGGTTGATTAACTCTGCATTACGAACTCCATTCGTTTCTGTTGTACCAATTCCTATAATTTCTATATCTGAATTATGAATATTTGCAATGATAGCTTTTGTTATAGAAGAACCTATATCTACTGCACAAATTTTTCGTATCATAATTCACCATCAACAATTAACAGACTATCCTCTTCCCGAATATCCAAAAAGGCTTTTTTTATATTTTTTTCCTCGATCCATAATACAAGCGAAATAAATTTTACTTCCCAATTTTTTTTTGTATAATCTTTTATATCAATACGAATTTTTCTATTATCTAAAAAAAAAATCAACTCATTACTCGTTATTTTTATTTCTGATATTAACAATAAAATTGAAGGATTCAGGTTTATAATCTTAACATAAGAATCAAGAAAAAAATTGAAATTGTCTATGTAAAAAGAATTAAAAACATCTAAACTATAATTTAGTATTGGTAATGTAGATGTATCATTATCGCATTTATTTTTTTTTATAAAGTTTTTAGAAGAAGTTAAAAATACATTTTCTTTTTTTCTGTAATCGTAGATGTTTAACACACAATGGTTTTTATATAGAGTAACATTCGAAGATTTTTTCGTTTTTAACAATAGATAGAATCCCAAAATTATAAAAAAAATTGATAAAAAAGATAAAATATATATTTTTTTCTCTCTAAAAAAATGCATTGTATTCATTTTTAATGGTTGTGAAAAAAGGCAAATATTTTTTTATGAATAAAATAGATTATAAAACATTTTGCAAAGGTCTTTTTGTTATTATATATTCACGGATTTGTTGAGAAATATCTCCTGCTCCCATAAAGACCACACAATCATAATTCTGAAAGAAAATATTGTCATAATCTTTGTTTTCGATGTAATGCACATTTTTTCGGACAAACCTACCGATTAGTTCGGATGTAACACCCGATATGGGCTTTTCATCTGCCGCATAAAGTGGAAGTAAGTAAACATCGTCGGCATATTCTAAAACTTTTGCAAATTCCCTTGCTAATTCTTTAGTTCGTGTATAACGATGAGGTTGAAATACAATTGCGATTCTGTTGTTATATTTTTCTCTTAATGCTAATAAAACATTCAAAATTTCGTTTGGATGATGACCATAATCATCATATACATCGATACCATTAATTTTTCCTAGATAATCCATCCTTCTTTCTACACCGGGGAAACGATTTAATATTCGAATCAATGAATTTATCGAAGAACGATGAGTTACTTCATTTCCTAAAGAACGAATAGAAAGCGAAGGATATTCGAGAAGTAAAGAAAAAACTAATGCAATTGCACCAAGACCATTTTTTAAAAAATGACTGCCAGGAAACTTAAAGTGTATACCTTCATTGTAAGAATCATAGAACAAATTATCATCTTTGTATATTTGAACCTTTAATACATTATTCGAAGCCAAATTCCCTAAGAAAAAATATCGATAAAACTTTTGTGGTGGCAGGTGTGTTCCATAAGCAATATATGTTTTGTCTGATTTCTTGGGAAATTGCGCTAATTCCAGATCATCATTATTTAAAACACAAACATCACAATCCAAAGAAAATTTATAAAAACTTTTTATTAAATTTTCGAAGCTTCCGTAGTAATTCAAATGATCTTGATCAATATTCAAAATTAAACGATATTTAGCAATCGATTTTAAAAAAGAACCATCAGATTCATCAGATTCATAAACAGCAATATGACCATTACCCATCTGAAACGAATGTGGCAAATACTTTGGAGTTCCACCAACTATTATAGTAGGGTTTAGACATAAATTTCGCAAGATCCAACCAATCATAGAAGTAGTAGAGGTTTTACCATGAGTTCCCGCTACTACTAATTGGATTTCGTGATTTCGCAATAAATAGTTTAAAAAATCCATTCGATGGAATATTTGTATTTTATTTTGGTTTTGTAGTTCTATGGCTTTCTTTCTTTCTATGTGATCAACGTCTATTGCAGAGCTATAAACATAAAAGTCGGATTGTTCTAAAAGGTTTAAATCTGG
>Ga0308395_1002554_pt1 | contig 10280 bp, 10 predicted proteins | sample Hotspr20SampleP4_FD_202097 | JGI IMG/M metagenome (GOLD analysis project Ga0308395, IMG submission 202097) | Hot spring phototrophic mat microbial communities from Mushroom Spring, Yellowstone National Park, Wyoming, United States - 20050930_P4 ...
GGACAGCCCTATCAAATGCCACCGCCGCAGGACAACCGCCATCCTCCGGTAGCGGTGGACTGGGTCACATTGCTGCGCTCCGCGCCTCCGGAACAACCTTTGCACACGGTACTGACAGGTCATCTGCAAGGCGTCAGTCCCACCCTGGCCCGTGAAATCGCCACGCGAGCGACCGGCAATCCCCTGGCGCCGGTGCGGGATGCCGATCCGAATGTTGTGGGCACGTGCACGGCGGACTTGCTCGCTCCACTTGTCAACGGACAGTGGCAGCCGCACATCGGGCTGGATGAAGGTGGTGAGATCGTCGCCTGGGCGCCTTACCGACTCTCTCAGTTTCCGCGTAGCGAGCCGGTATCAACGATCAGTGAAGCGATGGAACGTTTCTTCGCCAGCCGCATGGGACGGGATGCCTATGCCACGGCCCGTCGTGCAGTGCAGAGCGCGATCGAAGCCGCCAAACGCCAGGTCGAGCAGGCGCTGGCCCAGGTGCGCGCTCAAATCCCAGATGAACGGGAAGTGCAATGGTTGCGCGAAGCAGGTGAATTATTATTGACTCATCAACACGCGGTTGAGCAAGGCGCAGAGCAGGTCATGTTGCCCGACTACGCGGGCACGGTGCGGTGCATCACCCTAGATCCAACACGATCGGTCATCGAGAATGCCCAGCTCTATTTCCAGCGCTATCGAAAAGCGATGCGCGCGGCGCATGGGTTGCCGGCGCGCGTCGCAGAGCTGGAAGCGGAAATCGCCTTTCTCGAACAGCTGACAACTGATTTGCGCCTGGCCCAGACGCGTGCAGAAATTGATGCCGTACGCGAAGAGCTGGCTGAGGCAGGCTGGATATCGCGACCCCGTCATCCCAGCGCAGCGAAAGAGGGACCGACGCGCTTGACAATAGATGGCTTTACCATTTACGTAGGCCGCAATGCCCGGCAAAATGAAGAGGTCACTTTTAAGCTGGCAACGCCCGACGATCTATGGCTGCACGTGCGCGGTCAGCCGGGAGCGCATGTGGTTATCAAAAGTGGTGGTCGTGAAGTGCCCCAACACGTCATTGAACAGGTAGCCCGACTGGCATTGCGTGATAGCACAGTCAGCGCGCCGGTGGACATTACCCAAAGACGTTTCGTACACCGTATGCCAGGCGGACGTCCCGGCATGGTCGTCTATCGCAATGAGCGCACTCTATGGGTCAAACCCGATGAACAGACCGGATGACACTAAGCCTCGTCAAGGCCATATCTTAGTGGTGGACGATAGTGTGCAAGAACGCACCATGCTGACGCATCTGCTCGAGCGAATGGGGCATACAGTGGTGCCGGCCGGTAACGGACATGAGGCGTTGGAGCGCCTCACCCATAACGACTTTGATCTCGTCCTCCTCGACATCATTATGCCCGAGATGGACGGAATACAGGTGCTCGAACAGATTCGGTCTGATCCGCTGCGGAAACACATCCCGGTTCTCGTGATCTCAGCGTTAGACAACATGGAAAGTGTTGTACGATGTGTGGAGCTGGGCGCCGAGGACTTCTTGCCCAAACCTATCAGCGAAACATTGCTGCGTGCTCACGTGTCCGCCGCTCTTGAAAAGAAATGGCTCCGCGACCAGGAGCGCGCATACCTGGCTGCTATCCAGCGAGAGATGGAATTGGGCCGCCAGATTCAAGCAGACTTCATGCCGGCCGATCTCCCCCATATATCGGGCTGGGAAATTGCCACGCGTTTCCTCCCTGCCGGTGAGGTATCCGGAGACTTCTTCGATGTATTCCCGCTGTCCGATATACACCTCAGCTTGGCGATAGGAGATGTCAGTGGCAAGGGCGTTGGTGCTGCCCTATTCGTGGCGCTGATTCGTACATTGCTACGAGCATTCTCGGAGCTCGGCGATGGCAACCCGGATGATGTTCTGAACGCCGTGCGCCTTGTCAACCGCTATATATTGCGCCATCACCAGCAACGTACCAGTACGTTCGCTACACTCTTCCTGGGAGTCCTTGCGATTCAAACAGGCGAGCTGCGGTATATCAATGCAGGCCACGTTCCTGCCGTGTTATCGCGCCGGGACGGTTCGCAGGAGCTGTTATTTCCCAGCGGCCCGATGATCGGGATAACCGAAGCTCTGCCATTTGAGGAACGTTCCACCCAGTTGCAGCCGGGTGACCTCCTTCTTCTTTACACCGATGGCGTCACAGAGGCGATGAACACGCAGTACCAGCTCTTCGGGATAGAACGGCTCCAGGAAGTGGTGTGCAGGGATGCTTCTCCACCAGGACAACTGTTACGCTCGATCGAGGCACACCTGATCACCTATAGGGGCGCGGGCTCTTTCTCTGATGATGTGACGATGTTGGCGATTAAGCGGCTCGGAGACACTCCCGAAATGTCGTTCGACCACTCGCCTCAAAGGAGGCCCTGCCATGTTAGGCAAACGCAAAACACGCGATGAAGACGCCGAACTGGTGTGCGTCTACGTCACTTCCGGCCTCTACCAAGCCGAGATCATCCGTGGCAAGCTGGAGACACACCATATCCCTGTGTTGCTGAAGTACGAAAGCCTCGGCCCTGTGATGGGTCTCACCATAGATGGACTGGGTGAGGTGGAGGTATGGGTGCCGCGCGCACTTGAATCGCAAGCGCGTTCCTTGCTGGAGGAAGGTGACCCCTCTATGCCGGATGAAACAGGCGGTGAAGGCGAATAGTCTGGCCTGGCAAGCTCATTGGACGATGAACCGCTGTGCCGTCCTCACGTTTCACATGATCAGAGCGCCAAACCAGGCCATGATATACTGAATAGCGCCTGACATCAGCCAGGACACGGCCAACACAATCGCCGCCAGCAACGCAGCGACTGCCACATTGCCCTTTTGGAGCTCGGCCAGTTCATCGATTTCACCGGTTAGAAGGTCGAACAACGCCACAGCTAATGCGATACCTGACAATGCCAGGATAAGCCCGACTGCCAGTCCTGCCGCTTGGGTCAGCAGCGCGTAAATCGGGTAGAGACGCGGACCTGTGTCAGCAATCGGAGGCACCGTCAGCGCCGGGCGCAGGATTATGGCGATGCCCACAATGATGGCGGCTACGACCAGTCCCATCGCCACGTTGCCACGTCGCAGCTCAGCCCACTCATCTAGATGGCGCGTTGCCCGATTGAAGAGCACCACACCCAAGTAGGTAGCGATCACCGTCATAATAATTGCCACGCCGATCTGAGCGATTGACAGAACCAGATGCGCCATCAATTGCCTCCTCCACTCGTGATGAACATAGGCAAATTATAGCATCGAGCATATTGCATGGCTATTGCTACGAACCCTTCTCTCACGCCGACCGGTCGAACCGATCACAATTGACACAAAATTGTGTTGATATAAACTTAACTCAAGACGATGAGCGTTTGCGCGACATCCCTTGAAGATGAGGTGAGTGCAGGTGCCCAAGCTCGGCCGATCCCAAATGCTCTATTACCTGTATCGCCTGGCAGGTGAAATCGTGCCTCATATACCACCCCGTATCGGGTATCCTTTGTTCTCGCTGGTCGGTGGCTTAGCCTACCGGCTGAATACCCGGGCACGCCTTCAGGTGTGTCGCAACATCCGCCACGTCTTGGGAGATCAAGCTTCTGAAGCAAGAGTTGCACGACTGGCAAGGGCCACTTTCAATTACATCGCTTATAACTATTACGACCTATTCCGTCTGCCCACGTTGAGCGATCATCAAGTGAATGCAATGGTGCACGTGACAGGATGGGAGAATGTCCAGGCGGCGCTCCAATTGGGCAAAGGGGTAGTGATGACATCGGCCCATTTTGGTAATATCGAGGTCGTGTTATATGCTATGCTGTTGCGTGGGGTTTCCATCACAATCCCGGCCGAACGCGTTGAACCGCCAGAGCTGTTTGCATATCTCACAAAACTCCGCACCAGCAAAGGGCTCAAATTAATCCCGGTCGACGGTCCTATGATTGAACTGGTGCGAACCTTGCGGCGCGGTGGGGTGGCCGGCATCGCAGGGGACCGCAATGTAGCAGGCGAGGGATGCGTGGTCACCTTCTTTGGTGCGCCGGCGCGGCTTCCGGACGGCCACGTGCGGCTGGCTCTGCGCACCGGTGCGCCCTTAATGCTCGGCTTCAGCCGTCGCGTGCGGCATGATCGCTATGAGGCCAGCTTTCTGCCCCATTTCCTCATCCCGGAAGAAGGGACGGAGGAGGAACGCTTCAGAGCGGGCATGACTTATGTCGTTCGAGGACTGGAAGAGGCGATCGGAAAGTGTCCCGAACAATGGGCAATCACCGTTCCAATCTGGATTGAGGATCAGCTCCGGTGAACAAGCTTGTCGGCACGCTGTATACATCTGGCGCACGATAGAGGGGGAAGCCAATCACAGCAATGCACATTGGTCTGATATCGCCCTATGATTTTGCTTACCCCGGGGGTGTTACGAAACACATTGCCAATCTGAGCAGTCAGCTGCAAGAGTTGGGACACCAAACACGTATCATAGCACCTTTGTCCCATAATGGTGTAGCACCCCCTCCAGAGCTGATCCCGCTCTCGCGCTTCATTGTTCCGGTGCGCTATAATGGCTCACGGGCACGCTTATGCCTATCACCGTTCATGAGACAAACTGTGCGTCGCATCCTGCGGCAGCATCCGCTTGACGTCATCCATTTGCATGAACCCGCTAATCCGACGCTGCCCCGAGTGGTGTTGCAAGAAGTTGCCGAATTAACCCCTGAAACCGTGATCGTGGGGACATTTCACGCCTACCGCGAGAGTTATCGACTGAGCGGTCTGGAACGACTGGTGCATTGTGCCTATCGCACCTTCTCTCGTGATCTCGCTGCCCGGCTTGACGGTCGCATTGCGGTGTCCGCGCTGGCTCTGCAACACGCCTCTCGCGTGTTTCCCGGTTCATACCGGGTGATTCCCAACGGTGTAGATGTGAATCTCTTCGGGGACACCCGCATTGCTCCCCTGCCCGAGTTCCAGGACGGGCTCAACATCCTGTTCGTGGGGCGACTTGAGGTGCGCAAAGGAGTGCACTGTCTACTGGAAGCCTTTGCACGCGTCAAAAATGTACTACCACAAGCCCGCCTTCTGGTCGTCGGACCTCACTCTGCGCGCGAAACAAACTCTTTGCAAAACCTCCTTCGTTCATGGGGGTTGCGCGATGTTCATTTTCTCGGCTATTTATCGGAGAAAGAGCTTGCCCGCTGTTACCGTACGGCCCATGTCTTCTGCGCCCCTTCGCTCAGTTCGGAGAGCTTTGGCGTGGTGCTTCTAGAGGCTATGGCAGCCGGACTTCCCGTCGTCGCGTCCGACATCGCGGGCTATCGCACCATTATGAAACACCAGGAGGAGGGCTATCTGGTGCCCCCGGGCGATGTCGAAGCAATCGCAGATGCCCTAGTTGCTTTATTATGTCAGCCCGAGTTGCGTCGTGCTATGGCAGCCCGGGGACGCACTACTGCAGCACGCTACGCTTGGGATCGGATCGCAGCCGATGTTTTGAGCTTCTATATGGAGCTATACGCGGAAAAGCGGGCGAAGCATCGCCAGTTTTGTCAGATGCCTCTGCCTGGCCCATCACAAAGGATCGAACGGGTGAACTGACCGATGCTGACCGATCTTGTGCGCGAGTGGACTCGTGGGTTCGTGCTACCCATCGCACGGTTCATCAGTTGGAGCGGGATATCACCCAACGCTATCACGCTCGCAGGCTTCTCGCTGACGGTGGCGGTTGCGGTATTACTGGCAATGGGACATGTGCAATTAGCCGGTGTCCTGCTCATCCCTGCAGCCGGTTTGGATGCCATTGATGGCTCTCTGGCGCGGATCCAAAACCGGGTGACACGCTTCGGTGCCTTCCTCGACTCCACTATAGATCGCCTCTCAGAGGCGGCCCTATTCTTAGGTGCCCTATTCTATTACTTGGGTGGCTCGCCCACACATGTGGAGATCATCGTCCTATTTGTCGCTCTGACAGGCTCACTGATGGTCAGCTACACCAAAGCACGCAGCGAAGCAGTCGGGGTTGCCATCAAGGGGGGACTGCTGACACGCTTCGAGCGCATTTTGGTGCTGATCATTGGCATGGTGCTCAACGAATTGACCGTTGCATTATGGCTCTTAGCCTTTCTCGCTCACGTAACCGTGCTCCAGCGGATATGGATTACCTGGCGTAACACCCGCGACCTCAAGGACGGATAAACGACATGAGTTACCTGGGAAATGCTATCTGGCTGATCTTTGGCGGCGTGCTCATCGCTCTGGACTACGTCCTTGGAGGTATCATCCTTTGTCTGACGGTCGTGGGGTTTCCCTTCGGTCTGCAATGTATCAAGCTGGGCATTGCGACGCTGGCTCCTTTTGGCAAGGAGCTGTACCGATCGCCTCAGGCAGGCGACGCGTTACATGTTTTATTGAATCTCATTTGGTTTGTGTTGTTCGGCTGGCACATCGCCTTGCTTCACCTGATATCGGCACTTGTCCTTGCCCTGACGCTTATTGGCCTGCCATTTGCCAAGCAGCACCTTAAGCTCATCCCACTTGCCCTGTTCCCATTCGGGCACGATCTGGTCTAAAGCCACACTCTCAATTCACCGTCGGTTTGGATCTGAAGCCTTCCGGCATGCATTTCATTTTAGGGAGAAGTGGGATCGAACCAAGCGGCACATACGCGAAAGGCACAGGAGCCCCCTTCCCGTTTTGGGCTTTTGCGTTCCAAACGCTTTCCACTGCCAGGCACACACAATTTGCCCCCAAACTGAAATACATCCCCTTAAAAATCACAATTGACAGCGCGAGGCGGGTCACATATAATGAAGGTGTCGCAAGCGGGCGAATAGCTCAGCTGGTCAGAGCGCCTCGCTTACACCGAGGAGGTCACAGGTTCGAGTCCTGTTTCGCCCACCTGCCTCTTGAGCCTACGCACATCGAGGATACAGGATTGCATCCTATGCCCGGATTACCCCCCATCCCCGACGTCGATACCTTCAACTTGGGGCGCTTGCTGCTCAACATAGCCCTGGCCGTCGTATGGACCGCGGTGGCCGGAGTGTGCTTCGCCCTTGCGCTCGCACTGGGGTTGCGTCTGCTCGCCGCGCTGCTGCCGGAGCTGGACTACCTGGGCGAGCTAAAGCGCGGCAACGTAGCAGTGGCACTCGTGGTGAGCATTGTGCTGATCAGCCTGACGGCGGTCGTGGTGGCCATCCTGCTCAAGTAGTCGAGGGCACTTCTCCTTCGCGTATGGCCTCCGGCTCGACGTGGATCACGATGCGCCCCAGCTCGGGCAGCCGGCGACGCAGCGTCTGCTCCACCTGTTCCGCGATGATATGGGCATTCACCATCGAGGTCTCAGCCCCCACACTGCAATGGAGGGTGACGATCAACTCCCCCTCACTGCGATGCACGTGGACGTCGTGCGGCTGACAACGCACCAGGCTCTGTTCCTGACATTCTTCAAGCGCCTGCAGCACACGCGCGGTATCCTCGGCGCTGGCCTGGAACACCTTTGCCGCAGCGTGCTCGTTCACCGGCTCGATGTGCGTCACCACGTGGCCCACCTCCGGCCGCATACGCTGCAGCGCCGCCTCAAAATCGCTGACCAGAGCATGGGCTTTCTCAACGGAGAGGTGGTCGGGCACCTCCAGGTGCAACTCCACTCCCACTCGTGACACGCCGGTCTCCGGAGTCGACAGGGCGTACTGACGGATGCTATGCGCGCCCACGCCATGTTGGGCGGCCAGCAGCCGCACGCTGGTGGCCAGGTCTTCTTCGGCCGAGCGCACCGGCTCGACATGTACCACGACATCGCTGTGTGGCAAAACGCTGCGCACCGCCTCTTCTGCGGCGGTGGCGATGGCATGCGCCGCTTCGAGACCGGCTTCGCGCCCGACCTGCACCGTCACATCGGCAAACGTCTCCGCACCGCTGCGGCGCAGGCGCATCTGCTCGACGCGCAGGACGCCCGGCACGTTGCTCACCACTTCCATAACCTGATCGTAAAGGCCGCGCGGGATGCCATCGATCAAGCTTTCCACAGCGCGCCGCGCCAGTCGCCAGCTGACGACGATGACAATGCCAGCAATCCCGATGGCGGCCACGGCATCGGCATGTTGCAACCATGGAAGCCCCAGCTGTTCAGCGGCCCACACCAGCGCCAGCCCTAGGATGACCACCATAGAAGAATAGACATCGGTAGAGAAGTGCAGCGCATCCGCCTCTAACGCCTGGCTGTGATATTTGCGCGCCACGCGTGCCAATGCGCGCGAGCGCGAGATATCCACGAAGATCGAGACACCCATCACCGCGAATGCCCACCAGCTGAGCTCGATCTCGTGGTGCCCGAAGAGCAGGCGTTGCACTGCCTCATAGATGATCCAGGCACACGTCCCCAGCAAGAGCAGCGTCTCGAACAGGGCAGACAGGTTTTCCACTTTGCCGTGTCCATAAGTGTGTTCGCGGTCCGCCGGCCGGTCCGAGACGCGCACCGCTAAAAACGTGATGCCGGCGGCGACCAGGTCGAGCGCAGAATGGGCAGCTTCCGCTAAGATGCCCAAGCTGCCGGTCATAAATCCCACCACCAGCTTCATCAGGGTGAGGAAGACAGCCGCCGCAACCGAGCTGAGTGCCACCTGCCGTTTTTCACGGGCCGCATGTGCGCCCTGGCCTATACGGCTGCTTGAGGATTCCACCACTGCCGTGTGATGTGTCACCACGACAACCCTCTGTTTCGCGCGGTAATACTATCAATCATATCACAGACGATTGCCAGAGGGCTAATTTCAGTTGCGTGAAACTATCTATGTATAAGACCTAAAATATTTAGAATTGCTCTCGAAATCGCCCCATGGTATGATAAGCTCAGCAACATAGCAGGGCGACGTGACCTGTGCGGGCAGAGTGGGGGGGGTTTCTTCGTCATTGCTTTGATGCCGAACCACACGGTTCCGGCGGTATCGGAATGAGATAGAGGAGGTATCAGCGATGCAGGATGTGGAGGAGCTCATCCAAAGGAGCAAACCGTTTCTGAGTTACCTGGTACGGTGGCGGCAGAACTTACAGCCGGTAGCGCTCAGCGCGTTGGTGCGGGATGGCCAGAGCCCCGATCAGGTGGCGTTAATGGCGGTGGACGTGATCAATGGCTTCTGCCATACTGGACCATTGGCCAGCTTACGCGTGGCGGGCATCGTGGCGCCCATTGTGCTCCTGTTTCAGAACGCCTATGCTCTGGGCATGCGCCATTTTATCTTTCTGCACGATGCCCATGACCCCCAAGCGGTCGAGTTCGGCAGCTATCCAGCGCACTGTGTGCGCGGCAGCGAGGAGAGCGCGCCAGTGCCCGAGTTGAAGGCACTCCCTTTCTTCGATAAAGTGGTCACGATTATGCCCAAAAACTCGGTGAACGCGGCAGTGGGCACTGCGCTGAACGACTGGCTGGATGTGCATCCCGAGGTGCGCACGTTCATCGTGGTGGGCGACTGTACCGACATTTGTGTTTATATGCTTGCCATGCACCTGCGCACGCGCGCCAACGCGGCCAACCGCGCGGTGCGGGTGATCGTGCCAGCCAACGCAGTGGACACTTATGATTTGCCGGTGGAAGCAGCGTCGCAGACGGGAGCACTTCCCCATGATGGTGAGCTGCTGCACCTCATATTCTTGTATCACATGCGGTTGAACGGCATCGAGGTAGTGGCAGCCATCGAATAGTCAGCCACTGGAGAAGTCACAGAGCACGCAGAGGTTTCTCATCTCTGCGTGCTCTGCGATGAACGCCTGCAGCGTCATCACCAACGTGGCACGAAGCGAAGTGCATCGAAGGCGATCATGCGGGTGCCGTAGAGTTCACGCGTGTTATCGTACACCACCACAAACTCGTTGCCTGTGGCAGCGAAGTAATACGTCCCAAGACTTACCCATTGGTCATGGTACCGCCACTGGTTGATGATGCGGTCGTGGCGCTGGCCAGCGTGGATGATGCGATAGCGCACGCGCGTGCTGGTGGCAAATTCGCGTGGGATGAAAGCGAACACCTCGTAGTAACCGGGTGCCGCGAGACGCGGCACCCATTTGCCGAAGTTAACCGGGTTGGTGTAACTGTTAAAGGTCCAATAGAGACTCCCACCGATTCCCAGATAGGCGATGCGGCGTGAGCCCAGCGGTCCTCCCCATATAAAACCGGGGTCTGTGTTGTCCACCATGACCTCCGCGCCGACGGGCGGTGGGTAGGGCGGATACGGGGGATAGGGAGGAGGGGGCGGCACCGGAGTG
>Ga0308395_1002557_pt1 | contig 10270 bp, 4 predicted proteins | sample Hotspr20SampleP4_FD_202097 | JGI IMG/M metagenome (GOLD analysis project Ga0308395, IMG submission 202097) | Hot spring phototrophic mat microbial communities from Mushroom Spring, Yellowstone National Park, Wyoming, United States - 20050930_P4 ...
AGAGGTTTGATCTATACCGAACTTGGTAAAATTGAGGTCAATTTCATTCTGAATGGTAAGCTTCAAAATAAAGAAATCAAGCGACTTTTACAAATCTCAGAGAAGATGGGATATAATTTTGAGCGACTTCACATTATGCTTGTTGAAAAGTTAATTAAAAATGAAAAACTTGAGGATATTTTTTCGGCTTATTTGAAGCTTGGTTCAAAGTTTTTCAAAATGGTGGATGTTAAATTGCCTTTGAATTTGCCTTAAAAATCAATTAAAGATTGAAAAGAGGCAAAAGAAACTTAGTGTATTTTATTTTCTTAAATGCAAAAGCTTATTGATTTACGCAATAGAGAAACATAAAATCTCACGTAAAAAAATAAATTAAATGCATTTATCAGAGTTATACAAAAAAGCACTTCAGTTAGAATTTCTTAGTTTAGAAGAAGGTTTGTATTTATATCATAATGCTCCGCTTCCTGAGTTAATGAATATCGCTCATCAAATTAGAAATATCAAAAAAAATAATTCTCCGTATGTAACTTGGATTATAGACCGAAATGTAAATACTACAAATGTATGTGTTGCTAATTGCAAATTTTGTAATTTTTATCGTATTCCAGGACATCCTGAGGCATACATTACAGATATTGAAACTTACAAACGGAAAATTCAAGAAACTTTTGATTTAGGGGGAGAGCAGTTGCTTTTACAAGGAGGACATCATCCAGAACTGGGGTTAGAGTATTATGTGAATCTCTTTAAAACCTTAAAAGAATTATTCCCCAATTTAAAACTTCATGCTCTTGGTCCACCCGAAATTGTTCATATTGCCCAGCTTGGTAATTATACTTATGAATATGTATTATCAGAACTTATAAAAGCAGGGATGGACAGCATGCCTGGACCTGGTGCAGAAATTTTGAGTGATAGAGTACGCAGAATAATTTCAAATGGCAAATGTTCGAGTCAAGAGTGGTTGGATGTGATGAAAGTAGCCCATCAATTAGGTCTTACAACCACGGCTACGATGATGTTTGGTCATATAGAAACTATTGAAGAAAGAATAGAACATTTAATTTTAATTCGTGATGTTCAACAGCAGAAACCTAATCATAGCAAAGGGTTTATTGCTTTTATCCCATGGCCATTTCAAGATGAAGGTACTTTACTCAATAAAGTTAGAAAAGTAAAAAATCAAGTAACTGCTGATGAATATATTAGAATGATTGTTCTTTCAAGAATAATGTTGCCAAATATTGAAAATATACAAGCATCATGGCTCACAGTCGGCAAACAAACAGCACAATTATGTTTGTATGCAGGGGCTAATGACTTTGGAAGTATTATGATTGAAGAAAATGTAGTAAGTGCAGCAGGTGCAGATCATCGTTTTGATGCTATTTCTATCCAACAAGCCATTAAAGAAGCGGGTTTTATTCCATTATTAAGAAATCAACAATATGAACCGCGACCAGTACCTCCGCAATTATTAGAAAAGATAAATCACCAACCTTTGTAATCTTTTTCTCGTATAAATGAAAATAAAAAGTGCTTTTTTAATTAAATTTTGTAAATATGAATTTTGTTACATATTTTTGTAACTCAAATTTTAAATGATGACTAATATGAAAATAAAATTTTACTTTTTTATCTCAATAATTGCAATTTCAGAATTAGTATATGGACAAGATCCTCAATTTAGTCAATTTTACGCTAATCCGCTCTACTTAAATCCCGCATTTGCTGGAACAGCAAGGTGTGCACGCATTACATTTAATTACAGAAATCAATGGCCAAATTTAAGCGGTACTTATGTTACTTACTCAGCAGGATATGATCAACATTTTGATGTATTAGCAGGTGGTATTGGATTATTGATACTTTCAGATGATCAAGCAAGAGGAACATTAAAAACGGTTTCTGCAAGTGGAATCTATTCGTATCATTTACCTGTCAATAGACATTTTTCAATAAAGATGGGGTTAGAAGCAAGATATTTTCAAAAACAATTGGATAAAACAAAATTGAACTTTGGAGATATGATTGATCCTCGTAGAGGATTTGTATGGAATACGATGGAAGCAGTTCCTGCCCAAAATAAAAGTAACTTAGATTTTGCAGCAGGTATTCTTGGATATAGTAAAAATTACTTCATAGGGTTTGCTGCTCATCACCTCACTCAGCCCGATGAAGGTCTTTTAGGAGTAGCAAAATTACCTATTAAATTTACAGGGCATGCGGGAGCAATTATTGATTTAGAAAAAGGTGGTGCCAGTTATATTTCTCCTAATATATTATTTCAAGCACAACAAAAATTTCAACAACTTAATTTGGGTTTATATTATGTTAATGATGCTTTTGTAGCAGGTTTATGGTATAGAAACTCAGATGCCGTTATTGCTCTTATTGGATTACAAAGTAAAAATTTCAAGATAGGATACAGTTATGATGTTACTATTTCAAAACTTGCAAGTAATACGGCTGGATCACACGAAGTTTCTTTACAATTACAATTTGAATGTAAACCCAAAAAGAAAAAGTATAGAACAATTAGTTGTCCATCCTTTTAAAATTCTTGTAACATTTTTACTTTTCATGCATTATATTACTAAAAAAATAACTATTATTACGCCCTAAAAACTAAATTAATACTATGAAAAATATGAGAAACAAAAGACAATGGCTTTCAGTAGCATTGACCGTTTTATTCTTATCCTGTGCTAAGGAAAGATCACCAATTACAGGATGGGCATACAATGATCCATCCAATGGTGGCTTTGAGAAAGTACCTTATGAAGAACAAGAAACGGGTCCTGGATTGGTGCTTATAGAAGGAGGTACATTTACCATGGGACGCACAGAACAAGATGTGCCTTTTGATTGGAATAACGTGCCTCGTCGTGTAACGGTTTCTTCTTTTTATATGGATGAAACAGAAGTAAGTAATTTCTCTTATTTAGAATATCTCTATTGGACAGCGAGAGTGTTTGGTCCTACTTTCCCAGACATTTATTACAAAGCACTTCCTGATACATTAGTTTGGAGAGAAAAATTAGCATACAACGAACCTTATGTTGAATATTATTTAAGACATCCTGCTTATAGAGATTATCCTGTAGTTGGGGTAAATTGGTTGCAAGCCAATGACTTTTGTGCTTGGCGTACGGATAGAGTGAATGAATTTATTCTTATTCGTGAAGGGTTATTGGAACACACACCTAATCCTACAGATCAAGATTATTTTAGTACTGAGGCCTATTTAGCAGGAAAATGGCAAGGGCAATTAGTACAAAAACTTCCATCTTATGATGAAAACAATCCTGAAAGAGATGTGAGAATGGAAGATGGTATCTTTTTACCAAAATATCGTCTTCCGACAGAAGCCGAATGGGAATTTGCTGCTTATGGTTTAATTGGCAATACTATTGGTGAAAGAATCACGGATAGAAGAATTTATCCTTGGAATGGCCATGGTGTGAGAAATTCTGATAATAAATTTATTGGACAAATGATGGCGAACTTTGTTCGTGGTGCAGGTGACTATATGGGAGTAGCAGGATACTTAAATGATGCTGGTGATATTACAACTCCAGTTTATTCTTATTGGCCAAATGATTATGGTTTGTACAATATGGCAGGTAATGTTGCAGAATGGGTAATGGATGTTTATCGTCCTAATACTCTCCAAGATGCAGATGAATTCAGACCATTTAGAGGTAATGTATTTGTTACTCAACAAAGAGATAGTGCTACTTTGGTAGGTGGGTTAGGTGGTGAAATTCTAGTAAATACCGAAGGACCTATTTATCAAAAATTCAAACACAAAGTGAATCCACCAACACCACATGGTGGTAGTGGAGAAACAGTAGAAGTAGAAGATAGTGTCTTGACCGTACTCACCAAAGATCCTTATGGAAATAGTAATGCTACTCCCGAAGGAAAATCTAATATCCCAGGAAGAGTGCTATGGAGAGAAGTGTCATCAGCCGTTCCCGCAGATAATCTTGATGAAAGAAGAAACTACAAAACTTCTGACTACATCAATTACTTAGATGGGGATTTATATAGTTCTATCTATTGGAGTTCTGATGATGTGGAGGGAACTCTTCAAGAAAAAGGGGATAAATTAATGTATGAATATGCAAAAACATCATTAATAAATGATAAAGCAAGGGTAATCAAAGGTGGTAGTTGGCGAGATCGGGCATATTATATGAGTCCAGGTGTAAGAAGATTTTTAGATCAAAGACAAGCAACTGATTGGTTAGGATTTAGATGTGCAATGACCAGAGTAGGTAGTCCAAGAGGTTTAGGAAAATAAGATATAGTATCGCAAAAGATATTTCAAAAAATCCGATCATTAGATCGGATTTTTTGTTTTATTGAATGCTTATATTTAGGATTCTGTTGGCAACACCTCTCTTGCTTGTGAAAGTAAATTTTCAATAATGATTTTTGCCTGTTGAATGCTTTTGACATTCTCAAATATCAACATTAATTTGTTGTTTTGTTCTTTTACAGTACAATAATTTTTTTGTGTAGATATGTATTGTAACAACTTATCAAAGATATTTGTTTTGAAATAAGAATGTGTAGGATTGCTAATAAATGTAGCAATCATTTTTCCACCTTTCAGAAGTATTTTTTCAAATCCTAAGCGAGATGCTTTCCAACGAAGTTTTACAGATTCAATGAGTTCTTCAGTTTCTTTTGGAATTTCGCCAAATCTATCTCGCAACATTTGTTGAAATTCTTCCAATTGTTGAAAAGTAGTACAACTATTAAGTTGTCGATATAAATTAAGTCGCTCAGTAGAGTTAGAAACATATTCTACCGGTATAAATAATGCTAAGTCCGTATCTATAACAGTATCAATAGAAGATGAATGTGAAAAGGCACGAACGGCTTCATTATGGTCATTGATTTCAGATTGTTTAACTTCAGCCATTGCTTCATTTAGTATTCGCATATAAGCATCTATCCCGATTTCATTGATAAATCCACTTTGTTCTGCTCCTAATAGATTACCTGCGCCTCTTATATCTAAGTCCTTCATTGCTATTTGAAATCCACTGCCTAAGTCCGAAAATTCTAAAATTACTTTTAATCGTTTTTTGGCATCATCGGTAAGTATATGGAGGGATGGAACTAATAAATAGCAGTAGGCCTGTCTATTACTGCGCCCTACTCTTCCGCGTAATTGGTGCAAATCACTTAATCCAAAATTTTGAGCATTATTAATAATAATTGTATTGGCATTGCTAATATCTATACCTGATTCTATGATATTTGTGGAGATCAAAACCTGTGTATCTCCATTGATAAAATTTACAACAGCATCTTCTAACTCATCGCTTTTCATTTTTCCATGAGCCACAGAAATTTTGATGAAGGGAACTAAACTTTGGACATGTCGGGCTAATTCAAAAATATCTTGCACTTTATTGTGAACAAAAAATACTTGTCCTCCGCGTTCTATTTCTCTTAAAATGGTCTGCTGAATAATTTCATCTGAAAAATTATGTAATTCTGTTTTAACAGGATAGCGATTGGGCGGGGGAGTTTGAATCACAGACAAATCTCTTGCTCCAATCAAACTAAGTTGTAATGTACGAGGAATAGGCGTGGCTGTAAGCGTAAGCGTATCTACATTTTTTTTAATCAGTTTAATTTTGTCTTTATCGGCTACGCCAAATTTATGTTCTTCATCAATAATTAATAAACCAAGGTCTTTGAATTCAATTTCTTTATTAAGTAGTTTTTGAGTACCAATGATAATATCTATTTTTCCTTCTTTAAGTTTTTGGATGATCTCTTTTTGTTCTTTGGGAGTTTTAAATCTATTGAGATAATCTATTTTGACAGAAAATTCTTTTAATCGTTCTGAGAATGTTTTGTAGTGTTGTATTGCTAAAATAGTAGTCGGCACAAGCACTGCTACTTGTTTATTATCACACACTGCTTTGAAGGCAGCACGAATAGCAATTTCTGTTTTTCCAAAGCCCACATCCCCACATACTAATCTATCCATTGGATAGGGCTTTTCCATATCTCTTTTTACTTCTCTTGTTACTTTGGCTTGATCGGGCGTATCTTCATAAGGAAATGATGCTTCTAATTCTAATTGCAAATAAGTATCTTTACTAAATGCAAATCCTTTGGATGCTTTTCTTTCTGCATATAATTTGATTAAATCATAAGCCAAGGTTTTTACAGATGATTTAATTTTTTGTTTTAAATTTTGCCATCGTTGACTGCCCAGTTGGTCTATTTTGGGCTCATGTTCATCTTTTCCAGAGAAGCGACTTAAACGATAAAGATTATGGATATTGACAAAAAGAGCATCGTTATTTTTGTATAACAATTTGATAACCTCTTGTTTTTTGCCATTGACTTCTATGGTATGCAAGCCCGCAAATCTTCCTATACCATGATCAATATGCACTACATAATCGCCTGGTTTGAGTTGAATTAAATCTTTTAATGTAAGAGCGGCATTGCTTTCTTCGGCTTTATCTTTTCGCTTGATAGGATGGTATTTTTCAAATACTTGATGTTCTGTATAAAAAGCATAATGCTTGTCATTGTCTATAAATCCTTCATTTATTTCAGCATTGAGTAGTTCAATTATAGGATGATCTAATGTTATATTTTTTTGAGATAAAGTATCATCAATTATTTGTGATAAACGTTTGTATTGATTTTTATTGGTGGTTACAAAAAATAATTTATATCCTTTTTGAAAATGTTCATATAAATGTTCTGCTAAAGCATCGTATCGTTTGCTAAATAAAGGTTGGGGTAAAATATTGACAGAAATTATTTCAGCATTGCTTTCTTTGTTACATAATCCGTATTTGATAATTTTACATCTATGAATGTCTTTTAATATCTCTTCTTTTGAAATTCTTGCAATTTCTGTATATGAAAAATCATCAGAAAACAATTTTTCATCTTTAATGACAATAATATCTTTTGAATCAAGATATTTCGTTAAGCATACTTGAGAATCTGATGTGATTTCAATTTTTGGTGAAATACTTGCTTTGTCAATGTTTTTAAAAGACATTTGTGTAGAAGGGTGAAACTCTGATAAACGTTCAATAGTATCATTTTTAAATTCAATACGAATAGGATATTCATTAGCATAAGAATAAACATCAATGATATTTCCACGAACAGCATATTGACCAGGAAAGTAAACAAATTCACTACGAACAAATTGATATTCGTTCAAAAACTCTAATAAAAATTTGTAAGAAATAGATTCTTGCTTATGAATAATAAATTGCTGTTTGGAAAAAATTTCTCTTTGAACAACAGGTTCCGTAATGGCATCATAATAAGTAACGATGACACAAGAAGGAGCAGTAGATAATTGTTCTAATACAGAAGTTCGTTGTTGGAGATTGAATTCATAGTATTTATGCTTTTCCCCATTTCTTAAATATAAAGCAGGAAAATAAAATATCTGTTGAGGGTTGAGAGAATGGAGTTCATTAAAAGACGCTAATGCTTGATCTTCATCGGGTAAAATGTGTAGTATTTTAGTTGTGTTATTTAATAAGGAAAATAAAACAAAGGCAGGATAAGATGCTTTAGCATTTTCGATAAACAAAGAATTTCCTGTTACAACTTTCCACGTGTGACGCAAAGTGGAAAGATAGGATAAAATAGAGGGGTTATGTGTATTAGGACTTATTTGGTTCATTGAAGTGATGCGACAAAAATAAGGATTATTTTGGGGATATTAGTGGCATAAAAGAAAATAAAGGGGAATAAAAAATAAAAATAAATTTGGAATTTTAAGTTTAAAGTATGTATATTTGCAGCCGAATTTAAAACAAAAGTACTTTGACAATGCGGGAGTAGCTCAGTTGGTAGAGCATCACCTTGCCAAGGTGAGGGTCGCGGGTTCGAGTCCCGTTTCCCGCTCTTTTTTATGTACAATAATCAGTTTAAGCAAATCAATACTTAAAAAGTGTAAAAAAAAGTAGTTGAGTCAAGAATTTTCTCGCCTGGGTGGTGGAATTGGTAGACACGCAGGACTTAAAATCCTGTGGCACTAACAATGCCGTGCGGGTTCAAGTCCCGCCCCGGGTACTCAATAACTACAAATTATCGTTCTTTTGATTGGAGGGTTAGAAAAGTATAATAAAAGATAAAATTTAGTTTTTTATATTTCTAAAGTTTTTGCCCGGGTGGCGGAATTGGTAGACGCGCTGGTCTCAAAAACCAGTGAGTTCACACTCTTGCGGGTTCGAGTCCCGCCTCGGGTACTTTAATGAAATAATAATAAATAATAATAAAAGTAAGTGTTCTTTAGAATATCCATTTTTTGGTAATATTTTTAAATTCAAACTTTAAGCTCAGTTTATTGCTTTTGCCCGGGTGGCGGAATTGGTAGACGCACTGGTCTCAGAAGCCAGTGAGCTTTGGCTCGTGCGGGTTCAAGTCCCGCCTCGGGTATTTTAGTTTTGTTTATGTTGTTTGGTAAATTAATTGAAGTTCTTAAAGGTTTGTGAATAATTATGAACTGTTTTCTCTGAACAGCAACAATAATTTTAGTACTTTTGTCGTTTGATGTAAAAATTTTATGAATATCGCTATGACAAAGTTTATAAGATTCCTGATACTGTTAATGTTTGTGTTCTTTACAAAAGTATCTTTTTCTCAAAATCTACAATCAGTAGGTTCTTGGCGCGACTTATTGGGTTTTTATTCTTGCAATTCAGTGAGCAATTCTTCCGATTGGTCAAAAATTTATGTAAGTAATAGAAATAGTGTAGCTATCTATAATAACAATACAGGTGAAGTGGAGAAAGTTATAAATAAAACCAATGGTTTGTCAGATGTTGGAATACGATTGGTGCGATGTCATCCTTCAAGTAATAAGGTATTGGTGGGTTATGAAAATGGAAATATAGATATTATAGATAACAACTATAATGTTTTTAATATCGCTGATATAAAGAATGCAAATATCATTGGAAGTAAGAAAATTAACGAAGTAACATTTAGAAATAATTATGCTTATCTTGCTTGTGGTTTTGGAATTGTTGTTTTAGATATGAATAAACAAGAGATAAAAGAAACTTATTTTATTGGAAAGAACAACACCTACTTAAATGTTTATCAAGTGGCTTTTGATGATTCTTTAATTTATGCCGCAACAGATAGTTCAGTTTATAGAGCAAATTTAAATTCAATACTCAATGATTTTAGAAATTGGAGAAAATTTTCAAATACTGAACTTCCTGATGGTACGTATAGTGGGGTTATTAATTTTAATGGTAAAATATATGCTGCATATTCGCCTTATACACGAACTTCTGTATGGATGAAAGATACACTCTATTCAAGAGACAATACAGGCAATTGGACTAAACCATTTATTATCCCAGGTTTTAATAATGGAACTATTATAAAAAAACTTTATACATTTAATAATGCTTGTTTTGCACTTATAGGACCTTTTGGTGCGAGTGCCATAGATAAAAATGACAATCAAATTTTTGCTATTGGTAATTATAGTTTTGGTTCTCAAAACATTAAAGATATTGTTGTAAATTATTATACTAATCATCCTTCTTCTCTTCCTGTAATATCTTTCATTGCAGATGATTTTCATGGGTTTTTAAAGACAGAATGGGATGCAAAACCTATTATTATTGATGGTACTAAAGGCAAATTAGTAGCTCGTATTAAAGCTCAAAATGGGAAAATAGTAGTAGCCCCATCTTTGATTGATGAAACAGGTGTGCCAAATTTTTATCTTGAAGGATTATATTTCTATGATGGTGAAAAGTGGAACTATTTGAGAGATTTTAATAATGATACGATTGTTGATTTGACAGATGCCATTATTGACCCCAATGATGATACACATATTTATGCTTCTAGTTGGATTAATGGTATAGTGGAGTATAAAAACAATAAGTTATACAAAGTGTATAATAAAAGTAATTCAGGTATTGTCAATGCTAGTGCAGTTAATTTATCTTGGCATTTAATAAGTGGTATAACAATGGATCCGGATAGAAATGTATGGGTAACTCATCCGATAACGCCTTATCCATTTAGCGTATTGAAACCAAATGGTCAATTGGTAAACTTAAATATCCCAGGATTTACTGCCATTTTCACTTCCCGTATTTTATATGATAAAAATAATCAGGTGTGGAGTTTATTACCTCGTGGCAATGGAATCATAGTTTACAAAAATAATAGACTTGCACCTATGAATACTTCTAATACTAAGTATTTGACAAGCGCCAAA